>Ga0318569_10000006_pt1 | contig 35342 bp, 26 predicted proteins | sample GRESIP088b5f22_FD_203692 | JGI IMG/M metagenome (GOLD analysis project Ga0318569, IMG submission 203692) | Tropical soil microbial communities from Luquillo Experimental Forest, Puerto Rico - GRE.SIPMG.088b5f22 | ecosystem: Environmental > Terrestrial > Soil > Tropical forest > Bulk soil...
CGGTGCATCCCGACGACAAGCGCTACCGCCATCTGGTCGGGACGACCCTGCCCCACCCGTTCGTCGACCGCGAACTCGTCATCGTCGCCGACGAGCACGTCGACCCCGAATTCGGCACCGGCGCGGTGAAAGTCACGCCCGCGCATGACCCCAACGACTTCGAAATCGGGTTGCGGCACAATCTGCCGATGCCGAACATGATGGACGCCAAGGCTCTTATCGCCGACACCGGAACGCAATTCGACGGCATGGACCGATTCGAGGCCCGCGTCGCGGTGCGCGAAGCTCTGGCGGCGCAGGGCCGCATCGTCGAGGAGAAGCGGCCCTATCTGCACAGCGTGGGGCATTCGGAGCGCAGCGGCGAGGTCATCGAGCCGCGCCTGTCGCTGCAATGGTGGGTCAGGGTGGAATCGCTGGCCAAGGCCGCCGGCGACGCGGTGCGTAACGGGGACACCGTGATTCACCCGGCCAGCATGGAACCGCGCTGGTTCGGCTGGGTGGACGACATGCGCGACTGGTGCATCTCCCGGCAGCTGTGGTGGGGCCACCGCATCCCGATCTGGTACGGGCCCAACGGCGAGCAGGTCTGCGTCGGTCCGGACGAGACGCCCCCGGAGGGCTGGGAGCAGGACCCCGACGTCCTGGACACCTGGTTCTCGTCCGCGCTGTGGCCGTTCTCCACTTTGGGCTGGCCGGAGACGACTCCGGAGCTGGAAAAGTTTTATCCCACAAGCGTTCTGGTGACCGGGTACGACATTCTGTTCTTCTGGGTTGCGCGGATGATGATGTTCGGCACCTTCGTCGGCGGCGACGACGCCATCACGCTCGGCGGCCGCCGTGGCCCGCAGGTGCCCTTCACCGATGTCTTCCTGCACGGGCTGATCCGTGACGAATTCGGCCGCAAGATGAGCAAGTCCAGGGGCAATGTCATCGACCCGCTCGACTGGATGGAGATGTTCGGGGCCGACGCACTGCGGTTTACGCTGGCCCGAGGCGCCAGCCCGGGTGCCGACCTGGCCGTCGGCGAGGATCACGTCCGGGCGTCGCGCAATTTCGGCACCAAACTCTTCAATGCCACCAGGTACGCACTGCTCAACGGCGCGCAGTTGGCGCCGTTACCCGCCGAAGCCGACCTGACCGATGCCGATCGTTGGATTCTCGGACGACTGGAAGAGGTTCGCGCCGAGGTTGATTCGGCGTTCGACGGCTACGAGTTCAGTCGGGCCTGCGAAGCGCTTTACCACTTCACCTGGGACGAATTCTGCGACTGGTACGTCGAATTGGCCAAGACGCAACTGGCCGAGGGACTCCCGCACACCACCGCGGTGCTGGCCGCGGTGCTCGACACGCTGCTGCGGTTGCTGCACCCCGTCATCCCATTCCTCACCGAGGCGTTGTGGCAGGCTCTGACCGACGAGGAGTCGCTGGTGATCGCGGAGTGGCCGCAACCGTCGGGCATCGCCCTGAATCCGGTTGCCGCGCAGCGAATCGGCGATATGCAGAAGCTGGTCACCGAGGTCCGCCGGTTCCGCAGCGACCAGGGTTTGGCCGACCGGCAGAAAGTGCCGGCCCGGCTGGCCGGTGTCGAGGCCTCGGACCTGAGCAGCCAGGTGGGCGCGGTGACGTCGCTGGCGTGGCTCACCACGCCGGGTCCCGATTTTTTACCGTCGGTGTCGCTGGAAGTCGGGCTGGGTCCCGACATGAACCGCACCGTCGTCGTCGAACTCGACACCTCGGGCACCATCGACGTCGCTGCCGAGCGCCGCCGCCTGGAAAAGGATCTGGCCACAGCGCAAAAGGAGCTGGCGTCCACGACCGCCAAACTGGCCAACACGGACTTCTTGGCCAAGGCCCCGCAAGACGTCGTCGGCAAGATCCGCGACCGGCAGCGCGTGGCCCAGGAGGAAACCGACCGGATCAGCGCGAGGTTGGCTGGGCTGCAATGAGTTTCGAGCCGCCCGAGTGGGGACCGGGCACCAGCCCCGAAACTGGCCCCGAAACCGGCATAGAGCCCACGCCGGACGAGATCGCGTCCCTGCTGCAGGTCGAGCACCTGCTGGACCAACGCTGGCCGGAGACCCGCATCGAGCCGAGCCTGACCCGGATCAGCGCGTTGATGGACTTGCTGGGCTCACCGCAACTCGGCTATCCGTCGATCCACATCGCGGGCACCAACGGTAAGACGTCGGTGGCGCGCATGGTCGACGCGCTGGTGACCGCGCTGCACCGGCGCACCGGCCGAACCACCAGCCCGCACCTGCAATCGGCGGTCGAACGCATCGCGATCGACGGTCGGCCGATCAGCCCCGCCCAGTACGTGGCGACGTATCGGGAGATCGAGCCGTTCGTGCAGATGATCGATGCGCAGTCGGAGTCCGCCGGAGGGCCGGCGATGAGCAAGTTCGAGGTCCTCACCGCGATGGCGTTCGCCGCGTTCGCCGACGCGCCCGTCGACGTCGCGGTGGTCGAGGTGGGCATGGGCGGGCGCTGGGACGCCACCAACGTGATCAACGCCCCCGTTGCGGTCATCACCCCGATCGCCATCGACCACGTCGACTACCTCGGCGACGACATCGCCGGGATCGCCGGAGAGAAGGCCGGCATCATCGGCAAGGCGGCGGACGGCGCACCGGACACCGTCGCTGTCATCGCGCGCCAGGTCCCGAAGGCGATGGAAGTGCTGTTGGCCCAATCCGTGCGTGCGGATGCCGCGGTCGCCCGCGAGGATTCCGAGTTCGCGGTCCTGGGCCGTCAGGTCGCGATCGGTGGACAGGTGTTGCAACTGCAGGGTCTTGGCGGTCTGTATTCCGACCTCTACCTGCCGCTGCACGGCGAGCACCAGGCGCACAACGCGGTGGTGGCGCTGGCGGCGGTCGAGGCCTTTTTCGGCGCCGGCGCGCAGCGCCAGCTCGACTTGGAGGCAGTCCGGGCCGGTTTTGCCGCCGTCACCAGCCCCGGCCGGCTGGAGCGCATGCGCAGCGCACCCACGGTGTTCATTGACGCCGCGCACAATCCGGCCGGCGCGGCCGCACTCGCGCAGACGCTGGCCGGCGAATTCGACTTCCGATTTCTTGTGGGCGTGCTCAGCGTGCTGGCCGACAAGGACACCGACGGCATCCTCGCCGCGCTGGAGCCGGTGTTCGATTCCGTCGTCATCACCCACAACGGCTCGCCGCGGGCGCTGGACGTCGAAACGCTGGCGCTCGCGGCGAGCGAGCGGTTCGGGCCCGACCGGGTGACGACCGCCGAGAACCTCCGCGACGCCATCGACCTCGCCACCGCCCTGGTCGACGACGCCGCCACGCTCGGGGACCAGGGCGACTCTTTGTCCGGCACGGGGATCGTCATCACCGGCTCGGTGGTCACCGCCGGGGCCGCGCGCACTCTGTTCGGTCGTGATCCGGATTAGTGACCAGAACCCGGCGCCGGCCGACCCATGGAAGAGCTTCGGCGCGGTGATGGCCGCGACGCTCATCCTGGAAGCCATCGTGGTGCTGCTGGCGATACCGGTGGTCGGCGCGGTCGGCGGCGGCCTGACCGCCGCGTCGCTGACCTATCTGATCGGCCTGGCCGCAGTGCTGATCCTGCTTGCCGGGCTGCAGCGCAGACCCTGGGCGATCTGGGCGAATCTGGGCGTCCAAGTGGTCCTTCTGGCCGGCTTCGCGCTGTACCCCGGAGTGGGCTTCATCGGCGTGCTGTTCACCGGCCTGTGGGCGCTGATCGCCTACTTCCGTGCCGAGGTCCGGCGCCGCCAGCAGTAAAGGTCAGCCGCCGGGCTAATCGGCAAATGGTTCTGTACGCTGTCCGCCGTGACCGAACGGACCCTGGTACTGATCAAGCCGGACGCCGTCGAGCGCCGCCTGATCGGCGAGATCATCGCCCGCATCGAGCGAAAAGGCCTCACCATCGCGGCGCTGGAGCTCCGGCATGTCAGCGAACAGCTGGCCGGCCGGCATTACGCGGAACACGAAGGCAAGCCCTTCTTCGGATCGTTGCTGGAGTTCATCACTTCGGGGTCGGTGGTCGCGGCAATCGTCGAGGGCCCCCGGGCGATTGCGGCGTTTCGGCAGCTCGCCGGCGGCACCGACCCGGTGGAGAATGCCGCGCCGGGCACGATACGGGGCGATTTTGGGCTGGAGACGCAGTTCAACCTGGTTCACGGGTCGGATTCGAGCGATTCCGCGAAGCGCGAGATTGCGCTCTGGTTTCCCGGCTCCTGAGCGGGTTTGCTCAAGCGCCCGGATCAGGGGCGAGTGGGCTCGCTGAGTGATGTGGGATACTGACAGCGGGTGAACGTCGCCGGACCGGCTTCAGACACCCGAATGAAGACTTAGACAAGCGCGACCATCGCCACCGCGCGGTGTTGCGCCGCATGTCAGGCCGTCATTCAGCAGTGCGCCGAGCGAGTTCTACCTGAGCCGCTCGGGGCGAGACCATCACAAGCCCGGGGAGAAGCGACCCGGGCCGATAGCGAAGCCCTCGCGTGGCCGCGTCGACAGGACGCGCCCGGGGGCTAAAGGAGAATTCGTGGTAGACGGTGCACCACCTACAGAACCATCGAAAGAGCGCACGCCCGACGAGGAACTGCCGGACCGCCTAAGAGTCCATCAGCTGGCACGTGCGCTGGGCAGCACCAACAAAGAGGTGCTGGAGGCGCTCACCGCGCTCGACGGGAAGACCCGCAACGTGCATTCCGGCGTCGACCGCGAGGACGCACTCCGGGTGCGTGAGCTGATCTTCGCCACACCCCTGCCAAACATCCCGGGCTTCAGCAGCGCGCCCGCGGCCCAGCAACCGCTGCTGCTGCCGACGTCGGCCGAGCTGCCGCACTACATGCCGCTGTTCGTTGCGCCGCAGCCGGTGGAGATCGGTGCCGGCGGTGACACAGGCGAGGCCGGCGACTCCGACGACTCCGACACCGAGGACGACGAGGAGCAGACCGATCGACCGGCCAACCGGCGCCGGCGCCGTGGCCGTCGGGGTCGTGGCCGCGGGCGCGGCGAACAGGGCGGACCCGACGGTGACGAGGACACCGCCGAATTCGAGGACGCCGACGAGTCCGACGACGCTGACGCCGGCGACGACGAGAACGGTTCCTCGGAGGCGGCGACTCGCCGCCGCCGCCGGCGCCGGAGACGGAAATCGGGATCGGGTGACGACAACGACGAGGGTCCTTCGCCCGACGATCCGCCGAACACCGTCGTGCACGAGCGGGCGCCACGCGCCGGCAAGAACGGCGGCCCCGACGATGCCGGGAACGGCGCCTCCAGCAGCGAGATCAAGGGCATCGACGGCTCCACTCGGCTGGAGGCCAAGCGGCAACGCCGACGCGACGGCCGCGACGCCGGACGGCGCCGCCCACCGGTGCTGACCGAGGCCGAGTTCCTGGCGCGCCGCGAGGCCGTCGAACGGATGATGGTGGTGCGCGACCGGGTCCGCACGGAACCGCCGCACCCGGGCGCGCGGTACACCCAGATCGCGGTGCTCGAGGACGGCATCGTCGTCGAGCACTTTGTTACTTCCGCCGCTTCTGCTTCTTTGGTGGGCAATATCTATCTCGGGATCGTGCAGAACGTGTTGCCCTCGATGGAGGCGGCCTTCGTCGACATCGGTCGCGGCCGCAACGGCGTGCTCTACGCCGGCGAGGTCAATTGGGAAGCCGCGGGGCTGGGTGGGGCCGACCGCAAGATCGAACAGGCGCTCAAACCCGGCGACTACGTCATGGTCCAGGTCAGCAAGGACCCGGTCGGGCACAAGGGCGCGCGGCTGACCACGCAGGTGTCACTGGCGGGTCGCTACCTGGTTTACGTGCCGGGCGCGTCGTCGACCGGGATCAGCCGCAAGCTGCCCGACACCGAACGCCAGCGGCTCAAGGAGATCCTGCGCGAGGTCGTGCCGTCCAACGCCGGTGTGATCATCCGCACCGCGTCCGAGGGCGTTAAAGAGGACGACATCCGCAAGGACGTCACCCGCCTGCAGGAGCGCTGGCAGCAAATCGAGGCCAAGGCGACCGAGACCAAGGAGAATGCCGCCGGTGCCGCGGTGGCGCTCTACGAAGAGCCGGACGTGTTGGTCAAGGTCATTCGTGACTTGTTCAACGAGGACTTCGGCGGCCTCGTCGTTTCCGGTGACGAGGCTTGGAACACGATCAACGAGTATGTGAATTCCGTTGCCCCCGAACTGGTTTCGAAGCTGACCAAGTATGAGCCCGTCACGGGTTCGGATGGGGCCGACGGACCGGATGTGTTTGCGGTGCACCGCATCGACGAGCAGCTCGCCAAGGCGATGGACCGGAAGGTGTGGCTGCCGTCGGGCGGCACCCTGGTGATCGACCGGACCGAGGCGATGACGGTGATCGACGTCAACACCGGCAAGTTCACCGGTTCCGGGGGCAACCTCGAGCAGACGGTCACCAAGAACAACCTCGAGGCGGCCGAGGAGATCGTTCGCCAGCTGCGGTTGCGCGACGTCGGCGGCATCGTGGTCATCGACTTCATCGACATGGTGCTGGAGTCCAACCGCGATCTGGTGCTGCGCCGGCTGACCGAGTCGCTGGCCCGCGACCGCACCCGCCACCAGGTGTCCGAGGTGACTTCGCTGGGTCTGGTGCAACTGACCCGCAAGCGGTTGGGGACCGGGCTGATCGAGGCGTTCTCGACATCGTGTCCCAACTGCGGCGGCCGCGGGATCCTGCTACACGCCGACCCCGTCGATTCGGCCCCGGCGAACGGGCGCAAGTCCGAGTCCGGAGGTCGCCGGGGTAGGCGATCGAAGAAAGGCAAATCCGAAGAGCCCGCGGTGGCCAAGGTCCCCGCGCACGCTCCCGGCGAGCACCCGATGTTCAAGGCGATGGCCGCGGGCTCGGCCGGGGCCTCGGAGGCGGCTGGTCGCGGTGACGGCGAATCCGACGAGTCCGGTGAGGAAGTCACCGCCAAGTTCGGCGAGGAGACCGAAGAGCGGGCCGCCGTTGACCTGGAGGACACCGACCAAGAGGACCTCGAGGACACCGAAGAGGACACCGACGAAGACGACGAGGACGAGCTCGACGACGAGGACCTCGGTGACGACGACCTCGACGACGATGACGAGGATCTCGACCTGGACGATGACGATCTGGACGACGAGGATTCCGACTCCGACGACGAAGACTCTGAGACCGGAATCGGCAGCTATACCGCGGAGACTTTCGTCCGTCCGCGCCGCCGGCGTGCCGCCGGGAGGCCGGCCGGCCCGCCGATCCACGCCGACTGACCCCAGCGGGTCGGCCCGGGGCTGGGTGTGCGCTCAGGTGACCGTCCGCGGCGTGTCGTAGCCCTGGGCGCACGCCGCCGGCCATAGGCGCAGACTCGATGACGTGCGCACCCAGCGGGCGGGCACGTGACACGGCCGGTTTGACCCTGTAGCCGCTGGTCAAGTACCCTTGGACAGTTGTCGCCAGGCTGGGCGATCAGGGTTCGGCCGGCGAGCGGGAAATATGGGCCCGCGCCAAAGACCCACCACGCGCACCGCCGGGTGGCAAGCGCGCGAACCGAGCACGGGCTAGAAGAAAGAGGCAGGAGCAACGATGGCGACCTACGCAATCGTCAAGACCGGCGGCAAGCAGTACAAAGTCGCCGTCGGAGACGTGGTCAAGGTCGAGAAGCTCGAATCCGAGCCAGGGGCCAAGGTGTCGTTGCCGGTCGCCCTGGTCGTCGACGGTGCCACCGTCACTACCGACGCCGCCGCGCTGGCCAAGGTCGCGGTGACCGGCGAGGTACTCGAGCACACCAAGGGACCCAAGATCCGTATCCACAAGTTCAAGAACAAGACCGGCTACCACAAGCGTCAGGGTCACCGTCAGCAGCTGACGGTCCTGAAGGTCACCGGGATCAAGTAGCGGAGCAGAAATGGCACACAAGAAGGGCGCTTCCAGCTCGCGCAACGGCCGCGATTCGGCCGCGCAACGGCTGGGCGTGAAGCGGTTCGGTGGCCAGGTCGTCAAGGCCGGCGAAATCCTGATCCGTCAGCGCGGCACCAAGTTCCATCCCGGCACGGGCGTCGGGCGCGGCGGCGATGACACGTTGTTCGCCAAGGAAGCCGGAGCCGTCGAGTTCGGGGTCAAGCGCGGACGCAAGACCGTCAGCATCGTCGCGCCGGCCGCCCAGGAGGCCTAGCTCCAAGCCGAGATCGACGTTTTGCGGCTGGGCTCTCGCGCAAGGCCTGCAAAACGTAGATTTCGTCATGGAAAGGAAGCCCGATGCCCCGGTTTGTCGATCGCGTCGTAATCCACGCGCGGGCGGGTTCGGGCGGCAACGGCTGCGCGTCGGTCCATCGCGAGAAATTCAAGCCGCTGGGCGGGCCCGATGGCGGCAACGGTGGACGGGGCGGCAGCGTCGTCTTGGTGGTCGACCCGCAGGTCCACACCCTGCTGGACTTCCATTTCCATCCGCACATCACCGCACCGTCCGGCAAGCAGGGGATGGGCAACAACCGCGACGGCGCCGCCGGGGCCGACCTGGAAGTGAAGGTGCCCGATGGCACCGTCGTGCTGGACGAAAACGGACGGCTGCTGGCCGACCTGGTGGGGGCGGGCACCCGCTTTGACGCCGCGACCGGTGGCCGCGGCGGCCTGGGCAACGCCGCGCTGGCATCGCGCGCCCGCAAGGCTCCGGGCTTCGCGCTGCTTGGCGAGCAGGGCCAATCCCGCGACCTGACACTGGAGCTCAAGACGGTCGCCGATGTGGGCCTCATCGGCTTTCCGTCGGCCGGGAAATCGTCACTGGTGTCCGCGATCTCGGCGGCCAAACCGAAGATCGCCGACTACCCGTTCACGACGCTGGTTCCCAACCTCGGTGTGGTCTCGGCGGGCGAGCACACCTTCACCGTCGCCGACGTGCCCGGCCTGATCCCGGGCGCGTCTCAGGGCCGCGGCCTGGGCCTGGATTTCCTTCGGCACATCGAGCGCTGTGCCGTGCTGGTGCACGTGGTCGACTGTGCCACCTCGGAACCGGGACGCGACCCGATTTCCGACATCGACGCGCTGGAAGCCGAACTCGCCGCGTATACGCCCACGCTGCAAGGGGATCCCGCTTTGGAGGATCTTGCCGAGCGGCCGCGGGCCGTGGTGCTCAACAAGATCGACGTGCCCGAGGCTCATGAGCTCGCCGAATTCGTCCGGGACGAGATCGCCGAGCGTGGCTGGCCGGTGTTCCTGGTGTCGACGGTCAGCCGTGTTGGCCTGCAGCCGTTGGTCTTTGGGCTCTGGCAGATGATCTCCGACTACAACGCCGCGCGCCCGCAGATCGTGCCGCGGCGGCCGGTGATTCGTCCGGTGCCCGTCGACGACAGCGGCTTTGCCGTCGAGCCCGACGGAGAGGGCGGCTTTGTCGTCACCGGGGCACGGCCCGAGCGCTGGGTCGGCCAGACGAACTTCGACAACGACGAAGCCGTGGGCTATCTCGCCGACCGGCTGGCGCGTCTCGGTGTCGAAGAGGAGTTGCTGCGGCTGGGTGCGCAGCCGGGGTGCGCCGTGACCATCGGCGACATGACATTCGACTGGGAGCCGCAAACGCCCGCCGGACAACAGGTTGCGTTGTCGGGCCGAGGTACCGACGCGCGGCTGGAGCGCAGCGATCGTGTCGGCGCCGCCGAGCGCAAGGCCGCCCGGCGTCGGCGCCGCGAACACGGTGACGGCTCATGAGCCGACATCGCGAAGCCGTCCGAACGGCGCGCAGTCTCGTCGTCAAAGTCGGGACCAACGCGCTGACCGCGCCGTCAGGGGAGTTCGAAGCGCGTCGGCTGGCCACGTTAGCTGACGCGATAGAGGCGCGGATGAAAGCGGGCACCGACGTCGTCATCGTGTCTTCGGGCGCCATCGCCGCCGGCATTGAGCCGCTCGGATTGTCGCGTCGCCCAAAAGATTTGGCGACCAAGCAGGCCGCGGCCAGCGTCGGGCAGGTCGCGCTGGTGAACTCGTGGAGCGCGGCGTTTGCCCGCTACGGCCGCACGGTCGGGCAGGTGCTGCTGACCGCACACGACATTTCGATGCGGGTCTCACACACCAACGCCCAGCGCACTCTGGACCGGCTGCGCGCACTGCATGCGGTGGCGATCGTCAACGAAAACGACACGGTGGCCACGAACGAGATCCGGTTCGGCGACAACGATCGGCTGTCAGCGCTGGTTGCCCACCTGGTGGGCGCCGAGGCATTGGTGCTGCTGTCCGACATCGACGGGCTCTACGACTCCGATCCGCGAAAAACGCAGGGCGCCAAGTTTATCGCCGAGGTGTCGGGTTCCGCGGATCTCGACGGCGTGGTCGCCGGCCCGGGCAGCGACTTGGGTACCGGCGGAATGGCGTCGAAGGTGTCGTCGGCGCTGTTGGCCGCCGATGCCGGGGTACCGGTGCTGTTGGCCGCCGCGTCCGACGCCGCGGCCGCGCTGACCGAGGCCTCAACGGGCACGGTGTTTGCCGCGCGTCCCGCTCGGATGTCGGCCCGCCGGTTCTGGGTGCGTTACGCCGCCGAGGCGGCCGGTTCGTTGACGCTTGACGAGGGCGCGGTGCGTGCGGTGCTGCGGCAACGCCGCTCGCTGCTGGCCGCGGGCATCACCGCGGTCGCGGGCCGGTTCTATGCCGGAGATGTCGTCGAACTGCGCGGGCCGGACGCGACCGTAGTCGCCCGCGGCGTGGTCGCCTACGACGCGGCCGAACTGGCCACCATGATGGGCCGGTCGACCTCCGAGCTGGACGGTGATCTGCGCCGGCCGGCGGTGCACGCCGACGACCTGGTTGCGGTGTAGCTAGCTGAACGGGCTGCTGTTGTCCTGCCACGCGGCCGATTCCGGGCGCGGTCCGTAACGCCGGGCGTAGTCCTCGTGCATCTTCGCTTGCTTTTCGCGTTTGACGACATCGACCAGTTTCGGGTCGAGGCCATGCTGCATCAGCCGGTATCGACGCCAGACCTTGTTCAACGCAAGCGAGATCAGCAGAGCCCAGATATAGAGCGGCGCCGTCATCTCGGTGTGCACGTACACCGAAGCGGGCAGCAGCCACAGCGGCGCGAGCACGAACAGTGGTGGTATCGCCCACCGGATCATGTGCCGGCGCACGGCTCCTTTGCCCGCCAGATCGTTGGCGACCCAAGGGTTCATCGAGCTGGGTAGCCGTCGACCATACGCGTAGCCGATGCGCTGCCAAAAGTTGGGCTTGGTGTCGGTCATGGTGACTCCTAAAGGGCGGTTTCAGGACTGCAATGCGCCGGCCGCCACGGCGGCCGCGTTGATCCGGGTCAGCACCTGATGCAGGTGCTGAAGTTCGCCCATGTCGACACCCAGACGTGCGACAACGGCGGGCGGGATCTTGAGCGCACGCCGACGCAGGGCGGTGCCGCTGTCGGTGAGTTGCACGTCGGTGGAGCGCTCATCGGCGGCGTTTCGGGTACGGGTTATCAGGCCGAGCGCCTCCAAGCGCTTGAGCATCGGGGACATCGTGGCCGAATCCATCTGCAACGTCGCCGCAATCTCCTTGACCGACAACGGTTTCTGCTGCCCCGCGGATGCCTTCTGGTGATCCCAGAGCGTCAGCATCACCAGATACTGCGGATGCGTCAGCCCCAACGGCTCCAACAACGGCCGGTAGATCGCCAAAACGGCGCGGTTGGTGATGCTCAGCGCGAAACAGACCTGCTGTTCGAGGGCCAGCGGGTCGATCTCCGGTGCGATCGGCGCGGTCATGCTTGTATCGTACCCTAATAGTTAGTGCGCTAACTATGTTGCTCTCGTCACAGTAATCAGCCTGGCGGCAGTGGTCCGAGATACAGTGTGTTCCACACAATTTCGGCCAGCGTCGCGGCCAGCTCGGCATCGTGTGAGGCCGGCGCGCCGGGAAGATCTTGCTGGCACGTCCGCTCGACCATCCAGGTCAGTGCGCTGGCCGTGGTGGCCGCGGCCAGCTCACGGCGGATGGCGCCGTCGGCCTGGCCGTTTTCGATGACACGGGTCGCCCGGCCGGTGATAGCGGTCAACAGGTTGCGATAGGTCGCGCCCACCAGAGGGTCATAGGCGGCCATCTCGTTCAGTGCGACGAGCACCGGTTGATGACGCCGGTAGGTGGCGAGGATGCCGTCCATCGCCGCGCGGACGTCGTCGGGGTCGCGCCGCCCCGCCACGCGCCACCAGCGATCCGCGCTGTCCGCGAGGTCGGCGAACACCTGCCCGGCCATGCGGCGCAGCAGGTGGCCCTTGTCTTCGAAGTAGATGTAGAAGCTGGCGCGCGAAATGCCGGCCTCGGTCGACAGTCGGTCCACGCTGAGCTCGGTGAAACTGGCGCCGTCGCGCATCAAGCGCTCGGTGGCGTCCAGCAACCGGCGCTCCATCCGCTCTCGCCGTTGCTGACGCCCCTGTTCGCGACTGGCCTGCGGCCTCCGGGTGACCGACGGCATTTGCCAAGCATAGCGGAGTCATTGACATCTTGACTAGACACTATGTCTAGGCATATCGTCGATCGGAGACTGTGACTGGGGTCATAAGCGATGGAGGATCAGCGATGACAGTGATGACCGGGATGTCCGGCAGCAGCCGTGCCTACGACGCGATCGATCTATCGTCGCGCGCGTTCTGGTCCACTACCGCCGCAGAGCGGGAACGTTCGTTCGCGGTGCTGCGGGCCGAGCGCCCGGTGAGCTGGCATCCCCCGGTCGAAGACGCCTTGATGCCCGATCCCGACGACCCCGGCTACTGGGCGGTCACCCGACGTGCCGATATCGCCTCGGTGAGCCGCAACAACGACGTCTTCCTGTCCGGTAAGGGTGTGATGTTCGAGAACGTTCCGGTGGAGCTACTCGAGGCGTCGCAATCCTTCCTCGCGATGGACCCACCGCGGCACACCAAGCTCCGCAAGCTCGTCAGCGCCGCGTTCACGCCCCGACAGGTTCGTCGCATCGAGGACTCGATCAACACGAATGCCAAGACCATCGTCGAAGAGCTCAAGGCTGCCGGTAGCGGTGCCGACTTCGTCGAATACTGCGCCAAGGAACTGCCGATCCGGACGCTGTCGGACATGGCGGGCATCCCGGAATCGGAACGTGCGGGCGTCGCGCACGCAGCCGAGGTCGCGGTGTCCTGGGCCGACCCGGAGGCGATGGACGGCCGTAATCCGTTGGAGGTGCTGTTCGAGAATCAGGTGTACTTGCATCAGGTCGCCGGTGCGCTCGCCGCGGAGCGCCGCGCCCATCCCGGCGACGACCTGTTCAGTGGCCTGGTGAACGCCGAGGTCGACGGTGAGCGGCTCACCGACGCCGACGTGGCGGCGTTTTTCGTGCTGCTGTCGGTCGCCGGTAACGACACCACCCGACAGACCATCAGCCATGCGCTGAAGGCGCTCACCGACTTTCCTGAACAACGGGCCTGGCTGTTGGAGGATTTCGGCAATCGCATCGGCACCGCGGTCGAGGAGTTCGTCCGTTGGGCTACGCCGGTGATGACTTTCCGCCGCACGGCCGCAAAGGATTTCGAGCTCGCTGAGCAGACCATTCGGGCCGGCGAGAAGGTGGTCATGTTCTACGCGTCGGGCAACTGGGACACCGAGGTGTTCGACCGTCCGGACCGGTTCGATCTGAGCCGCAGTCCCAATCCCCAGCTCGGCTACGGCGGGGGCGGAGTGCACTTCTGCCTCGGGGCCAACGTCGCACGCGCGCAACTGCGCGCCATCTTCGGTGAACTGCTGCGGCAGTTGCCGAAAATCCAGGCCGGCGAACCGGCATATGTTGCGGGTAACTTCATCCACGCCATCCGCAGCATGCCCTGCACGTTCTAACGGATTGTCAGCGGCGACAACTCGTCGGCGAGCAGCGTCAGCAATTCCGAGCACCCGCCGTCGACCTTGACCGTGGCCATGCCGTCGCCGCGGGTGCGACCCCGGTTGACGATCGCGACCGGAATGCCCAACGCGGCGGCGCGGCGCACGAATCGGTAGCCGGAGAACACGGTCAGCGACGAGCCCGCGACCAGCAGCGCCTCGGCTTGATCGACGAGTGAATATGCCTTTGCCACAACGTATTTGGGCACGCTTTCGCCGAAGTAGACGATATCCGGCTTGAGCATGCCGCCGCAGCGCGGACAGTCGACGTAGCGAAACGACGTGGTATCGGCGACGACGGCGTCGGCGTCGGGAGCCACCGCCAGCCCGCCGACCGCTTCGGCTCGCTCGATGAATCCCGGGTTGAGCGCCTCGAGCCGTTCGGCAAGCGCGAACCGGCTCATCGTGTAGCCGCAGCTCAGGCAGACCACCTGCGCATAGGTGCCGTGCAGGTTGACGACGTTTCGGCTGCCGGCCTTGGTGTGCAGCAGGTCGACGTTCTGGGTGATCACGCCGGTCACCACCGAGGCGCGCTCGAGCGCGGCCAACGCCCGGTGGCCGGCGTTGGGTGGGGTGTCGTGCATGTGCCGCCACCCGACGTGGTTGCGCGCCCAATACCGCTGCCGGAACACCGGATCGGATGTGAACTGGCGGATGGTCATGGGGTTGCTCGGCGGCGAATCGGGTCCCCGGTAGTCGGGAATGCCGGAGTCGGTGGAAATCCCCGCACCGGTCAGCACCGCGACCCGGCGACCGGCCAGCAGCGCGACCAGCTCCGGCGATTCTGCACAACGGGCGGTCACCTACTCGAGAGTACGGACCTAAGCTAAGCAGTCTGCCGCGGTGGTGAGCTCGGCGGACATGTTGTGCTCCGCGACGCTTCCATCCGGACGGTATTCCATTCGGACTCGCAGGCGATCACTGAACGCTGGCATCTCAGCCCGCGTAGGGGTGCCTGCACCACCAGTCAAATTGGGATGCCTGCCGGATCGTGATCGAGGCTGCTGCGGCCCAATCTGTTCTTGGCACGGTGACGCCGCGTCCCAGGATCTCGCAGGAGGCGAAGAAATGACCAGTCTCGCAGCAGGCATGTCGACCGACGGTGGTGCGGACGAATTTGCCGAAGACGAAGCCGCGCGCCTCGTCCCCGAGGCGGAAACGGCGCTGCACGATGCACGCGAGCCCGGGGTCGATGCGTGGCGCGCATCCGCCTCTGAACACCGCGGCGACCGCGCGTCTCGCGCCGGCCGCCAGGTTCAACAGGCGCAACAACATCAGCCGTTCATGAGAGCGATCTACCGCCGCGATCGCACCCGAATTAACGGTCGTGGCATCACTCGGACGGTAACGACAAGCGACGGCGTGTCATTGTCAGTGCGCGAGTACGGATCTCGCCACCCCGCCCACACCGTCGTCCTGCTGCACGGGCTCTGCTTGACCAAAGACTCCTGGACCATCCCGATCGATCACCTGCTACATCAGTACGGCGACAACATCCGGATCATCAGCTACGACCACCGCGGCCACGGCGATTCCGCGGCTGCACCGATGCACACCTACCACATCGACCGACTCGCCGCCGACCTCGCCGACCTGCTCGCAGCCCTCGGCGTCGCAGGCCCCCTTACCTTCGCCGGACATTCCATGGGCGGCATGGTGGCCCTGGCCTACCTTGGCCGCCCCGCCGCCCAGCGACCGGCCCAACCCCATGGGCTTATCCTCGTCGCCACCGCGGCGGGCAAACTCACCGAGCGTGGCTTGGGCCGGTTGCTGGCTAACCCCGCGACAAACATCCTCTACGAACTAGCGCAGCATGCACCCCGCATCGCAGAACACGCTTCCCGGGCCCTTGCCCGGCCGGTATGCGGGATCCTTGTCAGATTTGGCGGATACGGTACGGCGAGCCGTGACGCGCGCGTGGCCGTGTCCGCGGCAACCATCAATGCCACCCCGGTTGCGACGAAAGCTGGGTTTCTGCGGGCTTTACGGCACTACAACCAGTATCAGACTCTGAGTTCCATCACAGCCACGACGGTGGTCATCAGTGGTGGCGCGGACAGGCTCACCCCGCCACCGCATGCCCACGACCTGGCCGGCGGTATCCCCGGGGCCACGCTCGTGCATCGGCCCGCCGCCAGCCACATGCTCTTGGATGAGGCGCCGCACGTAATTAGCGACGCCATGATCGGCATGATCGGTGCGCACAAGACAGGCGCAACGAGACGCCATGTCATGCGGAATTACGCCAAACCGGTGTCGCGCCAGCCGCTCACGGCCCGGGAAGCCTGCTAGATGTCTAGGCGCGTCGAACGCCCCTACCATGTCACGATCGTCGGCTCCCTTCCGTCGGGATTCTTCGCCGCGGCGTCGCCGCTGAAGACCGCCGACGCGTCGAATTCGGCTAGCGCGAAAAGTATTCGCGGATTGCCGTGCCCCCACTCGCACGCCGCGTAAATCAACTCGACATCGCACAGACAAGGACTGAGAAAATGGTCGCACTGGGCCACATCAACCGATGGCAGCCCCCCAACGGTCCAGTCACCACGTGGACGGCCTCACCCACGGCACGCGAAGCGGCCCGGAACGCGTGGCGAAGCGATCTACCGCCGAGTTATCAGCAGGCTCAACATCTCAAGACCGCCAACGAAGGCAAGGCGATGGGCCGGCAGCAACCCCGCCTGATGGTCGTTGTGTGGGACATTCCCGGGGTCTGTGACATTCCGACGATGACGGCAGCGATCACTGCGCATGTCCGTCGTCACGACACTTACCACAATTGGTTCGAATTCGAAAACGACGTCATTGTCCGCCGCACGATCGACAACCCCGATGTCATCGGCTTCGTGCCTGTGGAATTCGGACACATGAGCGCCGAGCAAATACGCACGCACGCCTTGACGACGACGCCGGAGACGCTCGAGTGGGATTGCTTCACATTCGGCGTCGTGCAGCACACCGATTACTTCACGTTCTACACGAGTGTCGACCACCTCCACGTCGACGGGATGTCCGCGGCACTGATCTTCCTCGACATCAACCTGATGTATCAGGGTCTCCGGCAGGACGTGCATCAGCAGCAGCCCAGCACGCTTCCGCCGGCCGGCAGTTACCACGACTACACCGTGCGCCAGCGCGAACGTGTGGCGGGCTTGACCCTGTCGTCCGCGGAGATCAAGGACTGGATCGAGTTCGCGCGCGACACCGCCGGCGACTGGCCGCGCTTCCCGCTACCCCTCGGTAACGGATGGGCCACCGGCAAAGGCGACTTTGCGACGGTCGAGTTGTTGGACGCCGTCGAGACCCAGTCTTTCGAGACCACCTGCCATGCTGCCGGTGCTCGGTTCAGCGGGGGAGTTCTGGCGTGCGCAGCACTGGCCGAGCATGAGTTGACGGGCAGCGAGACCTATCACGGATTCACACCGTACGACACCCGGACGCCGGGCAGTGACACCATGACCGTGGGTTGGTTCGCCGGCCTGTGTCCGGTCACCGTGCCCATCGGCAAAGGCTCGTTTGCCGAAGCAGCCCGGGCAGCGCAGAAATCGTTCGACGAAGCCAAGCCCCTTGCCGGCGTGCCGATGGACCGGGTAATGGAGTTGGGGACACCGGATCAACTGGGCATCAGGCCGCTCGCGCGTCCGGCAATGATGGTGTCGTTCATGGATTTCCGCAAGATACCGGTCGCCGCATTGTTTGAACAGACCAATTTCGGCACCTATGGCGACAACCTCTCGCACGGCGGGATCAACATGTGGATCAACCGGCAGGCCGACAAAACCACGGTGACGATCTCTTTTCCGGATAACCCGAAAGCGCGTAAATCGGTGCACCGCTACATCGCGGTGTTGACTCAAGCGTTCGCGCGCGCCGTCGAGACCACCTCGGACGGGGTGGATGCGATTGCAGACCAAGCGGATTCGTCCGAGCTGTATGGCCTGACAGCGTAGCCAAGCGAAGAAAAGGACCTCGGAAAATGAGCAACGTACTCGATCTGGTCGACCAGACCTTCTTCCGTGTCGAGCGGGCGGCCGCAGTCACCAACTTGATTCAGTGCGTCTGGGTGTACAACCGCGCGGTCGACCTCGACAGTCTGCGCCAGTTTCATCAGCATCTTCAGCTGGGGCGGTTGTCCCGTCGCATTGAACGCTCGCCCTTGCCATTCGGCCGCCATCGCTGGGTCTCACCCAGCGATCAGTCCGACCTCGAGATCGTCGAAAGGCCTAGACCGCGTGAACAATTCGACGCGTGGCTGGGCGAGCAGGCTAACACCCCGCTGGATGCCGAGTGCGGACCCGGGTGGCACCTTGCGGTCCTGCCCTTCACCGACGGCGGCGCGGGGGTAAGCCTGGTCGCCTCACATTGCCTCACCGACGGCGTCGGGTTATGCGAGGCGTTGGCGGACGCTGCTTGCGGCCACGACAACGGAATCAATTGGCCGGCTGCCGGGTCCCGCCCATGGTGGCGGGCGGTGCGCGAGGACGCCCGCCAAACCATGCGCGACATCCCCGACATCGACCGCGCCGTTGTCGCCGCGGGACGATTCTGCTGGCGTAACCGCGGCAGCGCCAAATCTGCCGGCCCAGCACCTGCGCCGACCGCTGGAGCCGACGAAAGCGTCACGCTCCCAACGGCAACGATCTTCGTCGATGCCGACCAGTGGGACGCCCGCGCGGAGCACCTCGGAGGGACCAGCAACACGCTGTTCGCGGCACTGGCGGCCCGCCTCGCCCAGCGAGTGGGACGAGTCGCCACAGACGGTTCAGTCACCCTGACGATGGCCATCAACCAGCGCACCGCCGGCGACACCCGCGCCAACGCCATCACGAATGTCGACTTCACGGTCGACCCTGCACCCGCGGCGACGGACCTACAAGCGATCCGGGCCGCGATCAAGCAAGCGCTGATCCGCTCTCAGGAGGAGCCCGACGAACGGTGGACGCTGCTACCCCTGGTTCCCCTGGTGCCTGAGCCGCTCGGCAAGCGATGGGTCGGCGCGGCCACCAACAGTGCGGCCAGCGTGGGCGCATCCAACATCGGTGCGGTCAACCCGGCCGTCAACCGGCCAGACGGCACCGACGCCGACCGCTTCGTCATGAGGTCCCTCAGTGCGCGCATGACCAAGGCGATGATGCACCAGCTCGGCGGGCTGCTGTCCCTGCTCTCAGGAAAAGCGCACGGACAGGTCTTCGTCTCCATCGTTGCGCATCAGCCGGACCGTCTCAACTCGAGGGACGAACTGCAACAGCATATTTCGAGCGTCCTGAGCGAATTCTCGCTGACCGCCACCATCGGCTGGCCATGCCCCGAGCCGGTAAGTGGGACGCAGTAGGCGTGCGCACAAGCGAATTCATCCGAGCCGTACGCCTCCGCGGCGCAACCAATTAGCAGAAGGGCTTTAGAAAATGAGCAGCGTACTTGATTTGGTCGACCAGACCTTCTTTCGCCTCGGGCAGGCGGCCGGAGTCGGTCAGTGCGTCTGGGTATATAACCGCCCGGTCGACATCGACGGTCTGCGCCGGTTCCATCAGCATCTCGAGCGGGGGCGGTTAGCCCGTCGGATCGAACGGTCACCCTTGCCGTTCGGCCGGCATCGCTGGGTCTCGCCCCGCGATAGGCACCACCTCGAGATCGCTACGCCCCGGCCGCGAGAGGACTTCGACGCCTGGCTGGGCGAGCAGGCCAACATCCCCCTGGATGCCGAGCACGGACCCGGATGGCACCTTGCGATGCTCCCGTTCACCGACGGCGGCGCGGGGGTGAGCTTCGTCGTTACGCATTGCCTCACTGATGGCATCGGTGGGTGCTTGGCGCTGGTGGAAGCGGCTTGCGGCTATGACCACACAATCAACTGGCCCGCCGCCGGGTCTCGCCCGCGGTGGCGGGCGCTGCGCGAGGATGCCCGCCAAACCGCGCGCGACATCCCCGGCATCCGCCGAGCCCTGGTCGCCGCAGCGGCCGCTGCACGATCCGCTCGACGTCACCGCCGCACCGCCCGATCAGCCAGTTCGGCCCTTTCTAACCCGCCCGCATTGATCGCCGGTGCCGACGAACTCGTCACGCTGCCAACGGCGGCGTTCTTTCTCGACGCCGATGAGTGGGACGCCCGCGCGCAATCACTCGGAGGGACCAGCAACACGCTGCTCGCCGGATTGGCGGCCCGCCTCGCCCAGCGAGTGGGACGAGTCGCCGCGGACGGCTCGGTCGCCTTGGCGATACCCGTCAACGAGCGAACCGCCGACGATACCCGCGCCAACGCCGTCACGATGGTCGACATCACAGTCAGCCCTGCACCCGCGACGACGGACCTGCGCGAGATCCGGGACGCAACCAAGCAAGCGCTGATCCGCCACCGGGAGGTGCCCGACGAACGGCGGACACTGCTGCCCCTCGTCCCGCTGCTGCCTCAGCGGCTGATCAAGCGAATGGTCGGCGTGGCCACCGGCGGTGCGACCAATGTCGTTGTCGCTTCCAACATCGGTGCGGCGCCTTCGGCCGCCAACCGGCCGGACGGCACCGACGCCGACCACGTCGCCCTGCTGTCTCGCTACCCGGGCGTGACCAAGGCGCTGATGCACCAGCTCGGCGGGTTGCTGGTGGTGCAATCGGCAAGAGTAGGCCGACAGGTCTTTGTGTCGGCCCTTGCGTATCAGCCGGACCATCCCAACTCTAATGGCGAATTGCGACAGCAGGTTTCGAGCGCTCTGGGCGACTTCTCGCTCACTGCGTGGGCGGGCTGGGGATGCCCCGAGCTGGCGAGCGTGACTGCAGCCCAAGCGGATTCGTATAACTCAATCACCTGACAACCTAGGCAAGCGCACGAGAGGGGCCTCGGAAAATGAGCAACGTACTCGATCTGTATGACCAGAGCTACTTTAGCTTCGAGCGGGCAGCCGGAGTCACCTGCGTGTTGCAGTGTGCGTGGGTTTACAACCGCGCGATCGACATCGACGGTCTGCGGCGTTTCCATCACCATCTGCGGCAGGGGAGGTTGTCCCGCCGCATCGAACGCTCACCCTTGCCGTTCGGCCGTGATCGCTGGGTCTCGCCCAGCGACCAGTCCGACCTTGAGATCGTCGCAACGCCCTGCGCACGACAAGGATTCGATGCCTGGCTGGGCGAGCAGGCCAACACCCCGCTGGATGCCGAGCATGGACCCGGATGGCACCTCGCGATGCTCCCGTTCACCGACGGCGGCGCGGGGGTGAGCTTGGTCATCTCCCATTGCCTCACCGACGGCGTCGGGCTGTGCGAGGCGTTGGCGGACGCGGCTTGCGGCGACGACAACCCGATCAACTGGCCTGCTGCCGCGTCACGCCGGCGGTGGCGGGCCCTGTGCGAGGACACCCGCCGATTCGCGGGCGACATCCCCTCCATCGGCCGAGCCGTCGTCGCCGCAGCACAATTCGCCCGGAGTCGCCGCGGAGGTGCCGGATCTGCCACCCCGGCACCTAGCGTGCCGCCTGCGCCGAGCGCCCGAGCCGACGAACGTGTCACCCTGTCAACGGCGACGATTTATTTCGATGCCGATGAGTGGGACGCCCGCGCACACTCGCGCGGGGGCACCAGCAACACCCTGCTCGCGGGATTGGCGGCCCGCCTCGCCCAGCAAGTGGGACGGGTCACCGCAGACGGCTCAGCCACCCCGTCGATACCAGTCAACCAACGCACCGCCGGCGACACCCGCGCCAACGCCATCACGAATGTCGACATCACCGTCGACCCTGCGCTCGCGGCGACGGACCTGCGCGAGATCCGTGCGGCAACCAAGCGAGCGCTGATCCGCCACCGGGAAGTGCCCGACGAACGGTGGGCACTGCTGCCCCTCGTTCCCCTGCTGCCTCAGCGGCTCGTCCGGCGATTGGTCGGCGTGGCCACCGGCGGTACGACCAACGTCGTCTCCTCCAACCTCGGTGCGGCCGCCCCGGCCGTCAACCGGCCAGACGGCACCGACGCCGACTACTTCGCCATGAAATCTCTCTACCCGGGCGTGACCACGGCGATAATGCACCGCACCGGTGGTGTTTTGGCGTTGCTCTCGGGACGAGTGGACCGGCAGGTCTTCGTCTCGGTCCTTGCCTATCAGCCGGGCCGTCCCAACTCGAACGACGACCTGTGGCAAGACCTCTCCGGCGCTCTGGGCGACTTCTCGCTAACCGCCACGACGGGCCGGCCATGCACAGTGTCAGCGGATGTGGTTGTCGAGCAAGCGATTTCGACTGAATCGCATGACCTGACAGCGTAAGCACACGACAAGACAGGACTTTAGGAAAATGAGCAACGTACTCGATCTGTTTGACCAGACGGTGTTTCTCGGCGAGCGGGCGACCGGAGCCACCAACCTGCTGCAATGCGTCTGGATATACAACCGCGCAATCGATATCGACGGTCTGCGCCAGTTTCATCATCATTTGCAGCACGGGAGGTTGTCCCGCCGCGTCGAACGTTCACCCTTGCCGTTCGGCCGCCATCGTTGGGTGTTGTCCAGCGGTCAGTGCGACCTTGAGATCGTCGCGACGCCTCGCGCGCGCGAAGAGTTCGATGCCTGGCTGGTCGAGCAGGCCAACACCCCGCTGGATGCCGAGCACGGACCCGGATGGCACCTTGCGATGCTCCCGTTCACCGACGGCGGCGCGGGAGTGAGCCTCGTTATCTCACATTGCCTAACCGACGGCGTCGGGCTGTGCGAGGCGTTAGCGCACGCCGCTTCTGGCCGCCACGACCCGATCGACTGGCCTGCTGCCGCGTCACGCCGGTGGTGGCGAGCCGTGCACGAGGACACCCGCCAATTCGCGAGCGACATCCCCTCCATCGGCCGAGCCGTCGTCGCCGCAGCGCAATTTGCCCGGCGTCACCGCGGCGGTGCCGGATCAGCTGCGGCGCCGCTTCCTAAGCCGGCTGCGCTGTCCGGCCGAGCGGACGAACGGATAGATCTCCCAACCGCGACCATCTTTGTCGATGCCGATGAGTGGGACGCCCGCGCGGAGTCCCTGCGAGGGACCAGCAACACGCTGCTCGCGGGATTGGCGGCGCGCCTCGCCCAGCGAGTGGGACGGATCGCCGCAGACGGCTCGGTCGCCGTGACATTGCCCGTCAACGAGCGTACCGACGGCGATACCCGCGCAAACGCGATCACGAATGTCGACTTCATGGTCGACCCTGCACACGCGAAGACCAGCCTGAGCGAGATCCGGGCCGCAATCAAGCAAGCGCTGATCCGCTCTCAGGAGGAGACCAACGAACGGTTCGAATTGCTGCACCTTGCTCCGCTGTTGCCGCAGTGGCTGGTCAGGCGATGCGTCGGTGTTTCCGCCAACGGTGCGACCAGCGTCGTGTCATCCAACCTCGGTGCGGTCACCCCGGCCGCCCACCGGCCAGACGGTACAAACGCCGACCACTTTGTGATGAAGCCTCTCGGCCCGGGTGTGACCAAGGCGATCATGCACCGGCTAGGCGGATTGCTGGTGTTGCTGTCCGGAAGGACGCACGGACGGGTGTTCGTTTCGGTCCTTGCGTATCAGCCGGGCCGCCCCAACTCGAATGACGACGTGCGACGGGACCTTTCGGGCGCTCTGAGCGACTTCTCGCTCACCGTGACGACGGGCTGGCCATGCCCAGTATTAGCGGATTCTGTTGCCGAGCAAGTGATTTCGTCCGAACAATATGACCTGACGGCGTAGTCACGTAACTCGGAAGGCACCTTAAGAGAATGAGCAACGTACTCGATCTGATCGACCAGAGCGCGTTTCGCGGCGAGCGAGCGACCGGAGCGACCAACCTGCTGCAGTGTGTCTGGGTCTATAACCGTGCGATCGACATCGACGGTCTGCGGCGATTCCATCACCATCTGCGGCGGGGGCGGTTGTCCCGCCGCATCGAACGCTCACCCTTGCCGTTCGGCCGTCATCGCTGGGTCGCGCCCAGCGATCAGTCCGACCTCGAGGTCGTCGCGCCGCCTCGCCCGCGCGAAGAGTTCGACGCCTGGCTGGGCGAGCAGGCCAACACCCCGCTAGATGCCGAGCACGGACCCGGATGGCACCTCGCGGTGCTGCCCTTCACCGACGGCGGCGCGGGGGTGAGCCTCGTTATCTCCCACACCCTCATCGACGGCATCGGGCTGTGCGAGGCGTTGGCGGACGCGGCTTCGGGCCGCCAGGACCCGATCAACTGGCCTGCCGCCGCGTCACGCCGGCGGCGGCAAGCCCTCCGCGAGGACACCCGCCGATTCGCGGCCGACATCCGCGCTATCGGCCGAGCCGTCGCCGCCGCCGCACGATTCGCGCGGCGTCACCGCGGCGGCGCCGGATCTAGCACCCAGCTTCCCAGCGCGCTGCGTTCTGCGTTCGTCGCACCTGACGAACCCGTCGCTCTTGCAAAGGCAGCGATCTTCGTCGACGCCGACGAGTGGGACGCCCGCGCGCACTCACTCGGGGCGACCAGCAACGCGCTACTGGCGGGATTGGCGGCCGGCATCGCACAGCGATTAGGACGGGTCGACGGGGACGGCTTCGCCACCTTGGCGATACCCGTTAACGAGCGCGCCGACGGCGATACTCGCGCCAACGCCATCACAGCCGTCGACATCGTGGTCGACTCTGCAGCTGCGACAACGGATCTGCGCGAGATTCGGGCCGCCATCAAGCACGCGCTGATCCGGCGTCAAGAGATCCCTGATGAACGATTGGCACTGCTGCCCCTGGCTCCTCTGTTGCCGCACTGGCTCATCAGACGAATGGCCAGCGTGGCCCTCGGCGGTGCGACGACCAGCGGATCATCCAACCTTGGCGCGATCAATCCTGCCGCCAACCGGCCAGACGGCACAGAGGCCGACTGCTTCGCCATGAAGTCGCTTTTCGCGGGGGCGACCGAGGCGACGATACACCAGACCGGCGGACTGCTGGGGTTGCTCTCGGGACGAGTGCACGGACAGGTCTTCGTCTCGGTCGTTGCGTATCAGCCGGGCCGCTCCAACTCGAATGAAGGCTTGCGGCGGCTTATTTCGAGCGTTCTGAGTGACTTCTCACTCACCGCCTCGATCGGATGGCCATGCCCTGTCTTTTCTGCCGCTCCTACGTACCCACGCTCGACACACCAATGAAGGGTTTCATCATGTCCACAGAATCCGCCGATCCCAAGACCTCCGCCGCCTCCAAGACACGCTTCGATGCGTTTTCGGTGCTGGGTCGCTTCGTGGTGCGAGCGCCGTGGCTAATGATCGCAGCCTGGATAGCCGTGGTCGGCGTGCTGACCGTGGCCTTCCCTCCGTTGACGAAGGTGGTCGAAGGCCAGACACTACAGCCGCTGCCGCCCAAAGCCATGGCGGCGGCCGAGCAGATGGCCAAGGATTTCGGTGAATCCGCCCAGAACATCCTGATCGTCGTACTCACCGACGAGCGGGGTCTACAACCCGCCGATGAGGATGTCTACCGCAAGCTCGCCACCACGTTGCGCGGGGAGACCAACGATGTAAGCGGCGTGCAGGACATCGTTGCCACACCTGCGCTGCGTTCAGTGATGGTCAGCCCCGACAACAAGGCGTTTTACCTGGCGGTGAACCTCAGGGCGCCTGCCGGCTCACCGCAGTCCTCGCAGGCCTACCAACGGATCGCAAAGATCGCCAAACAAGCCACCGCGCGCTCCGCGCTAACCGCGGATGTGACCGGACAGGCTGCCATTGTCGGCGACGCGTCGATCGTCAGCGCCCGCGACATGCACGTGATCGAGATTGCCACCGCATTGTTGGTGCTGATCATCCTGCTGGTGATTTACCGCCGTCCCGTGACCGTGCTGCTGCCATTGATCACCATCGGCATTTCGGTGATGGCGGCCCAGGGGGTGGTGTCCGCGCTGACCCAGCTCGGACTCCGGGTGTCCGCGCTGACGATCGTGTTGATGACGGCCATGATCGTTGGCGCCGGCACCGATTACGCCGTCTTCTTGATCAGCCGTTACCACGAGTACATTCGGTCCGGCACGGACTCCGACCTGGCTGTGCGGCAGGCGTTGAGATCCATCGGCAAGGTCATCGCGGCGTCGGCGGCCACCGTCGCCGTCGCCTTCTGCGGCATGGTCTTCACCCGGCTACCCGCGTTCACGAGTGTGGGCCCGGCGCTTGCGGTTTCGATCGTGATCGCGTTGCTTGCCGCCGTCACGTTGTTGCCCGCCATCCTCGTGCTCGCCGGTCGACGCGGATGGGTGACGCCGCGACCGGCGCTGACCGGCCGGCTGTGGCAGCGGTCGGCCGTTCAGATTGTTCGCCGGCCCAAAGCGCATCTGCTGGTTAGCCTGTCGGTGTTGATCGCGCTGGCCGGCTGCGCGGCCTTTCTGCAGCCCACCTTCGACGACCGCCTTCAGTTACCGCGATCGGCGGAGAGCAATGTCGGCTTTTCGGCGATGGAGCGCCACTTTTCGACGAGTACTATGCTGCCACAATACATCTACGTCCAGTCGCCGCACGACCTGAGGACATCGCGGGCCCTCGCCGACCTGGATCAAATGGCGCAACGCGTGTCCCAGCTGCCCAATATCGCTGCGGTGCGCGGCATCACCCGACCCACCGGCCAGCCGCTCGATCAAACCAAGCTCAGCTCTCAAGCCGGAGCGGTCGGCTCCAAGCTGCAAGACGCCTCGACACAGATCAGCGACAGAACCAATGACCTCGACGCGCTGACCAATGGTGCCGACCAACTGGCGGCAAGCCTCGCCGAGGTTCGCGACCAAATCCGCAGCGCCAGTGGGCCGATGACCCAACTCACCACAACGTTAAACGAGGTGCGGCAACAGCTCGCCGCGGGGGCGAACCTCCTGGACAACGTACGCGGGCTCGCGAATGGGTCCGTTTCGACAGTCGCCAACCATACCGCTGACGCGGCGGGCGCGATGCTGGACGCGTTGAACAACAATCCGCTTTGCAACTCGGACCCGGCGTGCCGCTCCCACGTCGCTCAGCTCGTCCAAGCGCGGAGCAACGGTACATTGGCCTCGCAGCCGACGGTACAGGGCCTGCAGGCGGCAGTGCAGAATCTGACCGCGCTGTTGACAACGGCGGCCAACAGTCTGCGGGCAGCGGGTCCCAATACCGCAGGCGTGCAGCAGCAGATTGCGCGCATGCAGACAGTTACCGACCAGCTGGCCGACGGCAGCCAGCGGTTGGCTGAGGGCGTGCGGATACTCGTCAACCAGACCAAGCAGATGGGCCTGGGAATGAACCAGGCCGCCGACTTGCTGCTGTCGATGAAACGCGATGCCACACAACAATCTATGGCGGGCATGTACATACCGCCCCAGGTGCTCAGCTCCGACGACTTCAAGAACGCCGCGAAGATGTTCATCTCGCCCGACGGCCATTCGGTGCGCTACGTTGTCGAAACGAAATTCGACCCGTTCAGCACGGCCGCGATGGACCAGGTGCGATCGATTCTGGATACGGCGCGCGGCGCGCAGCCGAACACCTCTCTCTCGGATGCGTCGATTTCGGTGCTCGGCACCACCGCGACGTACAGCGCCATGCGTAGCTATTTCCACGACGATGTTCGACTAATTGTCATCCTGACACTTCTCGTCGTCTTCCTCATTCTCGTCGTCCTGCTCCGAGCGATCGTGGCGCCTCTGTATCTCATTGCGTCCGTGGTGATCTCGTTTCTGTCGGCGGTGGGACTGGGGGTCGTTTGGTTCCAGTTCGTGCTCGGACAGCCGATCTATTGGAATGTGCAGGCGATGGCATTCATCGTGCTGGTCGCCGTCGGGGCGGACTACAACCTGCTGTTGATTACGCGAATTCGTGAAGAGTCAGGTTTCGGCATCCGCTCCGGCATCATTCGTGCGGTCCGTTCGACGGGTGGCGTCATCACCTCGGCCGGCATCATCTTCGCCGCCTCGATGTTCGGCCTGCTGTTCGGCAGTCTCTCGACCATGACGCAAATCGGGTTCATCGTCGGCATGGGCCTGTTGATCGACACCTTCGTGGTGCGCACCGTCACGGTCCCGGCCATGGCGGCATTGGTCGGGACGGCAAATTGGTGGCCTTCCAAGGCTACCCACGCCACCGACGCCACCGACACAACTGACCGCGCCGACACCAAAGTGGCGCCGTGCGCCGCCGAAATTTCGGTCCAGCCCGTGACCAAAGGCATTCAGGGCGACTGCTCTCATCGGTTGGCCACCAACAACATCCGTCGTTCGGCGGCCCGCCGGCGGCGGACACTCACTCAGCACGGTAAACGAGTTCGTCGCTTGTCGGTCGCAGGCACGAGACACTAGAGCGGAGCCGCGACTTACGCGCAGTACTCATCGCGGAAGGACGGGTTCGTCGCTTGTCAGCTGCGTCCCTCCGCGAGGTACATCAGGGTGGCACGGACGCGCGGGTGGAGCTCTTGGTCTCCGGTCAGATTCAGCTTTGAGAATATAGAGTTAATATGCTTCTCCACCGCGTGCTGGCTGAGTACCAATTGCTGTGCGACCGCGGCGTTCGTTCGCCCTTCGGCGATCAACTCGAGGACTTGACGTTCCCGGGGACTGAGCCGCCGCATTCGTGCGTCATCGTCCATTGTTCTGGCTTGAACCAGTGATTGCACAACTTTGGGATCGATCGCCGATCCGCCACGCGCGACTGACGTGATCGCCACGAGGAGGTCATCGAGGTCGGCAAGATGTTCCTTGAGAAGATAGCCGCGGCCTTCAGTACCCTGATCGAGTAGCACCCGAACGTAAGTCGGCTCAACGTACTGGCTGAGCAGCACCACCCCGGTTGTGGAGTGCGCAGCGCGGCAATGTCGGGCAATCTGGATTCCCTCATCCTTCCGGTTCGGTGGCATCCGAATGTCGGTGAGTACGACGTCAGGACCATGGTCGTCAATTGCCCCGAGTGCCTCGCCGAGGTCACCACACGTGGCGACGACCTCGACCTGGTCGCTGGACTCGAGCACCCGTCGGACACCCTCGCGAAGCAAGAAATTGTCTTCCGCCAACACTATTCGGATCGCCATCGCTCACCTGCCGTGCCAACTGATGAAGCTCCGTTATCGGTCAACGCCAGTGGGATAGTCGCGGCGACGGCGGACTGCGGGGAGCCGGTGGATACTTCGAGCAGCGAACCGTCGAATGCCTCGACGCGGTCCCGGATTGCGAGCACCTCGGCCGCGCTGATGTCCGTTTGGCGGCTCGCGCTGACGCGGAAAGTCACAGCGCCGGACTCGATGCGCACCGTCGCGGAAGGCCGGTCGGCGCCCCGGTCCGCGAGCGCGCCCAGCGCGGTCACCACACAGAAATAAACACACGCTTCCAGTTCAGGTCTGTCCCGCAACAGCTGATCTGAGCCGTCGACCTGGATGGCGGCAGGGACACCTGTGCTGACCGGCCAGCCCGCCAGCGCCTCCGCAAGGCCGGACTCGCTCAGCGTGGGCGGGTAGATGCCTCGCGAAAGAACCCGCAGCCGGTCGAGTGCAGTCTCCAATTCGGTTTCTGCCGAGCAGAGTTCGAGCCAAGACTTACTGCCTGCGCCCGCACGCACTCTGGCCAACGCATCCGAGGCATTCGCCATATGTCGGATCACTCGATCAGCCAGCTCGCGCTGCAGCCGCTGCCGCTCGTCGCGACGTGCATCCAAAAGGCGCTGGCGCGACTGCTGCAACTCCAGTGTGAGTCGCTCGAGATCGGCGGCCCGCTGTCTCAGCTCGTACGTCAGCCGCACCGTGGACAGCGCCAGCCCTGCCGGACCAGCCAACTCCTCGAGCAGTCTTCGGTCGAAGGCCGATTGCTCGGCGCGGTTCATCGCGACCTCGATCTCACCAAGCACGTCACCGCCATGCCGGACCCCGATCGTGAGAGAGTCCGTGCGGGGTCTAACCGGCGACGGCCACACTTGTGACCATTCCTCACCACCGGGCAGCCGGACCCGCACCTCCGCGCGGTCGCTGTGCGCCGTGCGTCCGGCGGCTTCAGCCAGCCGGGGCACCACCTCACCCACCGGCAGCGTGTCGGACATCCGGGCCAGTAGTTCACGCATCAGCTTTTGACTGTCCGCACGCTCGCCGAAACTGAGCCGATCGGCCAAGATCGTGATCGGACGATTGGTGATAGACAGCAGGCCTGCGACGAGAGCAGTGGCTGTCACCACCACCCACAAGGGCCACCGAGCCGGGCTCGCCACCAGGTGTCGCCACGCCGACGCCAGCAACGAATACCCGACCACAGCAACTGCAAGTCGGCAGCAGATGACGATCCCGGCGCGCTTGAAATCGGATCTCATCGTGCACCGACCCGTTCACCAATCGTGGACGGCACCGCGCGCACCCCGGGGCACGGCACCGTCCCGAAGACCTGCGCACCCCTGCCCGGCGCTGACTCCACGACGAGCGAGCCGCCCAGTACGGCTACCCGTTCCACCAGTTTCGCCAGGCCGCCGACAGAATCGAGTGCGCCGGTTTGACTGAACCCGATGCCGTCGTCGCTGACCGCGAAACGCAGTTCTCCTTCGCCACTTTGGATGTCGATCCGAACGTTGCTTGCGCGGGCGTGCTTGGCGGTGTTTTGCAAGGCTTCGACGCAACAGAAGTACACACCCGCCGCGACCTGCAAATCCAGCTCGGGTGGCACATCGACTTGAACTCGCACGTCTAGGCCGGATCGGCGGGACAGCTCGGCCGCACTGTTCACGGCACCCGCGAGGCCGGCTCTGGCGACAACCGCGGGTACCGACGTGCCGCAGAGATCGAGCAATGTGCTCCGTGCTGTTTCCAGGACCTGCGACAGTTCTTCGAGATCCGTGATCACTTCGGCTTGGTCGAGTCGGGACGTTCGCACCATCCGAAGCCCGACCATGGTTGCGACCAGTGCCTGTTGCGTGCCGTCATGCAAATCCCGTTCGAGGCGTTTTCGTTCGGCGTCCTGCGCTGCCACCACTCGATGTCGCGAATCGGTCAGCTCCTCAGCTTGCGCTATCAGGTTCTGAACCTGCCGGGCCAGTTGCACCGTCAGCAGCGCGTTATTCACGAGCACGCGGGCGTGCGCGGCGACCTCGGCCAACAGGGATTCATCTGAAGCAGTAAGGGAAATATCGTTGGCGACCCACACCGCAAGTACGCCTAGGAGCTGGTGCTGGTACTCCACCGGCCAGACCTCGCTGGCACCCAGTGCTGCCTGCAGGGCATTCGCACTCTGCTCGTACGGGCCGGCTCGGCGCCCCACTTCCTCATCAGTACTCGCGGCACAAACGAGATCACCGCCGTCCAACAGCCATAGTTCGGCCCGCTGCGCGCGGGTTGCCCGGACAGTCACCTCGACCAGCTGGTCCAATTCGGCGGTCGGTGAAAGATGTTCGAGGCCCCTGATCAGCGTTCGTATCGCCTCGCTCGGGCTCAGGTCCTGGCCGAACACGATTCGATTCGACCAACGTCTCGCTCGGGTGCGAATCGGCTCGATCACGACGGCCATTACAGAGAGCACCAGCACCGAGAACCACAGAGCGCCACCGGCACGCCAGCCACCGAAAGCTACCGCCACGACGTAGGCCACGCTGACCACGGCCGCGATCGCGCCGTATAACAACACCCGGCTCAACACCCGGTCGATGCCCCACAGCCGATGGCGGACGACGCCAGCGAACAGCACCACGGGAACGATGGCGAAGACGGCCGGGAACAGATCTTGCAGGTTGACGGCCAGCCGTCCCGAGGCCTCGCCCGCTGACCCGCCGACCCACCGCACGGCTCGCGCTGCCAACCAAGTCACCGCCACGCCGAGAGCGGGCAGCAACGCGGCGGTCAGTAGGCGCGCGGCTCGACGGTGAACGGCGCCGGCTGCGGGATCGGCCAGCCGGAGCGCCTGGGTGCCGATTCCTACGACCGGGATCAGGATGCCGAAGAAGATCACGAAAAACTGCGGATGGGCCAGAAAACTGCCTCGCCAGCAGACCAACGTGGCCACGAGGGTGACCGCCACTGCGGCCACCCGCTGGCCGCGCGCCGACATTCCTGCGCGCGACGGCACGGTTCCGTCCGGAAACAGCAGGACTGCCCAGAGGTAGCTCACGCCGGAGACGATATGGAAGGTGAAGTGGATGATCGCGATCGGCCACGGGCTGCCGGTAATGTAAAAGGCTCTGTGACTGGGCATGTTAAAGGTAGCGGCGGTGCCCAGCAATGCGAAGGCCAGCAGCCGCGGCACCAGTTCGTCCGGCCGCCGAACGGCCAGCATCAATCCAAGGCCGAAGTTCAATGCGCTGAAGCCGTATTGGACTAGCACCCCGGTGGTCGACATTGACATGGTCGACATCGACACGTCCGCGGACCTGATCCGATCAGCCGCAGTACCAAGCGGAGCGCCCTGCATGGCAACTGATTCAAGAACATGCCGGACAGACGGGAGAGTCGCTGACAATGTTGGCAACAGACCGAGCGTCAGCCAGATCAGAAGGCCGGTAGCGTACAGCGTGAACAGCACCCCGAACGGGGTACGTGTCCAGCGTGCGGCTGCCATTCGTACTGTCCTTCGGCACGGTCACACACGCAACGGCCCCCGCGGACTGGGGGTCACGTGACGACTCTGATCACACCTTATTGTGCCCGATTCGGTGTTCCCAGCGGTGGCGGCCCAGCGGCCTGGTTCAGCCAATCGCGGCGGGCATTTTTTACAAGCTGTTTTTGCAGGAAAGAGCGGGGGTTCGCGTCCCCTTAGCTCCACAAGAAAGCGCGCTCCTATCGCCACGGCTTACAGCCTGCATTCCACCCGGCGGCCCCACCTTGACACTCGGCAGGCGACAATGGAAGGGCGATGGACTTCTACAACAGCTACAGCCAGGGTTTTGTCCGCGTCGCCGCATGCACGCACCACACCACCATCGGCGATCCGGCGGCCAATGCCGCGTCGGTTTTGGGGCTGGCCCGCGCATGCCACGACGACGGCGTCGCGGTGGCCGTATTCCCCGAGCTGACGCTGTCCGGGTACTCCATCGAGGACATCGTCCTGCAAGACCTCTTGCTCGACGACGTCGAAGGCGCCCTTGGGGAAATCGTCGCATCCTCGACCGACCTGTTGCCGGTGCTGGTCGTCGGCGCCCCACTGCGCTACCGGCATCGCATCTACAACACCGCTGTGATCATCCACCGCGGTGCGGTGCTCGGTGTGGCGCCGAAGTCGTACCTGCCCACCTATCGGGAGTTTTACGAGCGCCGCCAGATCGCGCCCGGAGACGACGAGCGCGGCGTCATCCGCATCGGCGACGTCGAGGCCCCGTTCGGCCCCGATCTGTTGTTCGCCGCCTCCGACCTACCCGATTTCGTGCTGCACGTCGAAATCTGCGAGGACATGTTCGTGCCGATTCCGCCCAGCGCGGAAGCGGCGCTGGCGGGCGCGACGGTGCTGGCGAACCTGTCCGGCAGCCCGATCACGATCGGCCGGGCCGAGGACCGTTGCCTGCTGGCCCGCTCGGCGTCGTCGCGGTGCCTGGCCGCCTACGTCTACGCCGCCGCAGGAGAGGGCGAATCGACAACCGACCTGGCCTGGGACGGCCAGACCATGGTTTGGGAGAACGGCGTGCTGCTCGCCCAATCCGAGCGCTTCCCCAAGGGAGAGCGACGCAGCGTCGCCGACGTCGACACCGAACTGCTTCGCTCGGAACGGATGCGGATGGGGACGTTCGACGATAACCGCCGCCACCACCGGACGTCGGCGGAGTCGTTCCGGCGCATCGAGTTCCGGCTCGACCCGCCGGCCGGCGACATCGGACTGCGGCGGGAGGTAGAGCGCTTTCCGTTCGTCCCGGCCGATCCGCAACGCCTGGAACACGATTGCTATGAGGCGTACAACATCCAGGTCGCCGGGCTCGAGCAGCGGTTGCGTGCGTTGAACTATCCGAAGGTCGTCATAGGGATTTCCGGTGGGTTGGACTCGACGCATGCGCTGATCGTCGCCGCACGGGCAATGGATCGCGAAAAACGGCCGCGCAGGGACATTCTGGCGTTCACGCTGCCCGGCTTCGCCACCGGGGTTCGGACCAAGCGCAACGCGATCGAGCTTTGCCGCGCACTCGGTGTGACCTTCTCCGAAATCGACATCCGTGACAGCGCAAGCCAGATGCTCAAGGAGATCGATCATCCGTTCGCACGCGGCGAGAAGGTCTACGACGTCACCTTCGAGAACGTCCAGGCCGGCTTGCGCACCGACTATCTCTTCCGGCTGGCCAATCAGCGCGGTGGAATCGTGCTGGGCACCGGTGACCTCTCCGAGCTGGGGCTGGGCTGGTCGACATACGGGGTCGGTGACCAGATGTCACACTACAACGTCAATGCCGGCGTGCCCAAAACCCTGATCCAGCACCTGATCCGCTGGGTCATCTCGTCCGGGCAGTTCGAATCGCGGGTGGACCATGTGCTGCAGTCGGTGCTGGACACCGAGATCACCCCGGAACTGGTTCCGAGCGGCGAGGAGGAAGAGCTGCAGAGCAGCGAGGCGAAGATCGGGCCGTTTGCCCTGCAGGACTTTTCGTTATTCCATGTGCTGCGTTACGGATTCCGGCCGTCGAAGATCGCGTTTTTGGCCTGGCACGCGTGGAGTGACCCCGAGCAGGGCAACTGGCCGGCGGGGTTCCCGGAGGACAAGCGACCGTCGTACTCGCTCAAGGAGATTCGGCACTGGCTGCAGGTGTTCGTGCAGCGGTTCTATTCGTTCAGCCAGTTCAAGCGCTCGGCCTTGCCCAACGGCCCCAAGGTGTCCCACGGCGGTGCGTTGTCGCCGCGCGGGGATTGGCGCGCCCCGTCGGACATGTCGGCGCGCATCTGGCTCGACGAGATCGAACGCGAGGTGCCCGAAGAGTAACCCGGCTTTTCGCTCATCGGGTGTGCACCCACGGTGGCGACACGCCGACCGGCTTCGCCGCTACCGCACACCGGACGCCGTCACCGCACAGCCGATCAGCTCCGCTCGTAGGTCCCGGTCAGGAGGCCACGGGCCAGTACGTGTCCGCTGATCGTTGCCAGCAGAGCCTTGCTGGTGGTCACGCTGTCGGCGATTGGCTTATCGATCGCGAACAGATGGAATCGGTAGCGGTGCGCTCCGTGGCCGGCGATCGGGCGTGGTCCCGCGTAGCCGCAGTGGCCCAGATCGGCTCGGACAAAACGTATTCCGCTAGCGCCGGGCCGCAAACCACCGGCATCGACGCCGTCAACCGTCGGATCGAGCACCGCGACGGTGTGCAGTAGCGGCCGGGGGAGCGGAACGTCGATGTCGTCAATGACGAGCACCAGCTGCCGGGTCTCGGGCGGTGTTCCGTCCCACCGCAACGGCGGCGACGTGTTGTCGCCGACGCCCTTTCCCGCGCTCGATCGCGGCATCGCGCCGCCGTCGTCGAAGGCCGTGCTGGTGATCATGATGGCGGCGGGCGCCTCAAACCCGTTGCGGGCCAACGGGCCGCGGTGCGCGCCCGCGCGAACTCCGCGTAGCAGCCTTCCCCGCAGCGCCATCAGGCGCCGCTCCCGGCGCCACGGATGGCGACCGTGCTGGACCGTAGCAGGTCGCC
>Ga0318569_10000010_pt1 | contig 29414 bp, 19 predicted proteins | sample GRESIP088b5f22_FD_203692 | JGI IMG/M metagenome (GOLD analysis project Ga0318569, IMG submission 203692) | Tropical soil microbial communities from Luquillo Experimental Forest, Puerto Rico - GRE.SIPMG.088b5f22 | ecosystem: Environmental > Terrestrial > Soil > Tropical forest > Bulk soil...
GACTACTACTTTTTATCAAAATAAAGATACCTTTCTTGTCGCTGTTGACTGTATTATTATGGGCTTTCGCGATAATGAATTACAAATTCTCATTACCCGCCGCCCCATTGAACCTTTGCAAGGTGGTTGGTCGTTGATGGGAGGTTTTGTTGAAGCTCCTGAAAGTATTGATGAAGCAGCTGAGCGTGTTGTTGGCGAGTTTACCGGTATCGATGATATATTTATGGAACAAGTGGGGGCGTATGGCGAATTAAATCGTGATTTGGCCGACCGGGTTATTTCTGTTGCTTATTATGCCTTAGTGGATATTGACTTGTTTGACACTTCGCTGGCTAAAAAACACGATGCGCAGTGGATTCGGATTTCTCAGCTTCCGGAACTTGTTTTTGACCATAAAAAGATGGTTGATGATACGATTAAAATTCTGCAAAGGAAGGCTGCCGTTAAACCGATTGGCTTCAATTTGCTTGGTGAACAGTTCACGTTGCCGACTTTACAAAGTTTGTACGAGTCTATTTATCAGGAAGCTATTGATAAACGTAATTTCAGAAAGAAATTATTGACAATGGAAATTCTGGAAAAATTGGATGAAAAAGACAAAAGTTCTTCGAAACGTGGAGCTTTTTATTATCGATACAATAAAGAGAAGTACGACCAATTGGTTGAGCAGGGATTACATTTTTCATTGTAATTTTTTTTGAGTCATTAAGTGTAAAATAAACACATATTATTCTATAAATACAAAAGACTATGCTAGAAAATTTAAAAGAAGAAGTATTTAAAGCTAATCTTGATTTAGTGAAACACGGATTGGTGATATTTACCTGGGGAAATGTCAGTGCAATTGACCGTACAACGGGTTTGGTTGTGATTAAACCTTCAGGTGTTTCGTACGATACCATGAAAGCCGAAGATATGGTAGTAGTAGACTTGGATGGAAAAATCATTGAAGGAAAACTAAAACCATCTTCCGATACACCTACACATTTGGCTCTTTACAGGGCATTTGAGAATATTGGTGGGGTAGTGCATACGCACTCTACCTATGCTACAGCCTGGGCTCAAGCCGGCATGGATATTCCGAATATTGGAACTACTCATTCCGATTATTTTAGCGCAGCTATACCTTGTACGCGCAGTATGACGCAACAGGAAGTGGAGGATGACTATGAAGCTGAAACCGGTAAGGTGATTGTAAGCCGTTTTTACGACCTGAATCCAGATTATATTCCGGGGGTAATTGTGAAAAATCATGGTCCTTTTTCCTGGGGAAAAGATGCACACGATGCAGTTCATAACGCAGTGGTGATGGAACAAGTAGCTAAGATGGCATACATTTCATATGGAATTAATCCTAACCTGACCATGGATAAACATTTAGTGAAGAAACATTTCTATCGCAAACACGGTCCGGGAGCGTATTACGGCCAATAATCCAGTTATATTGAATTTCACTTTATCTAATATCACAAAAGAAAAAAATTAAATGAAGAAACTATTTATTTCGACTCTGTTATTGACATCAATAACTCTTGGAGCCCAAACAGGCGTTTCAAAAATTACGATCCATGCCGATCAGGGCAAGACATTGATCAATAAAGAAATTTACGGTCAGTTTGCAGAGCACTTGGGAACTTGTATTTATGGAGGTATCTGGGTTGGCGAAAATTCACCAATTCCCAATATCAAAGGATATCGTACCGATGTGTTTAATGCGCTGAAAGAGCTTCAGATACCAGTATTGCGCTGGCCAGGCGGTTGTTTCGCCGACGAGTACCACTGGATGGATGGAATCGGACCACGCGAGAAACGTGCTAAGATTGTGAATAACAACTGGGGTGGAGTTATCGAAGACAATAGTTTTGGAACGAATGAGTTTTTTAATCTTTGTGAAATGCTTGGATGTGAACCTTATCTGAGTGGAAATGTGGGTAGCGGTACAGTAGAAGAATTGGCTAAATGGGTGGAATATATCACTTCGGCTGGTGATAGCCCAATGGCCAGATTGCGTCGTCAAAATGGACGTGAAAACCCATGGAAGCTTAAGTATCTTGGAGTTGGGAATGAAAGTTGGGGCTGTGGTGGAAATATGACTCCCGATTATTACTCCGATTTATATCGCCGCTATTCAACGTATTGCCGCGAATATGATGGCAATAAACTTTTTAAAATTGCCAGTGGTGCCAGTGACTACGATTACAAATGGACTGAAACATTGATGAAAAATGTGGGTGATCGTATGCAAGGTGTGTCGTTGCATTATTATACCTGTAAAGGTTGGAGCGGAAGCAAAGGTTCTGCTACAAAATTCAATAAAGATGAATACTTATGGACTATGCATAAATGTCTTGAAATTGAAGATGTAGTGAAAAAACACATAGCTATTATGAATCAGTACGATCCTAAAAATAAAGTAGGTTTAATGGTGGACGAATGGGGAACATGGTGGGATCAGGAGCCAGGTTCAAATTCAGCACTTTATCAACAGAACTCTATGCGTGATGCTTTAGTGGCCGCATTGTCATTGAACATTTTCAACAAATACACTGAACGTGTAAAAATGACAAACATTGCACAAGTAGTAAACGTATTACAGGCGATGATTCTGACCAATGGACCTAAGATGGTGTTGACTCCAACTTATCATGTTTTCAATATGTACAAAGTTCACATGGGAGCAACTTATCTTCCTCTTGATATTCAGTGTGATTCATTGTCTTCAAACGATAAAAAGTTCGCTTCGGTGAGTGCTTCCGCTTCAAAAGATACAAAAGGATTGATTCACATTACACTTGCAAACGTTGATCCGGATAAAGAACAAAAAATTGAAATAGACTTAGGTAATGCAAAAATTGCAAAGGTTTCGGGAAGTATCTTGACTGCCAAAACGATTGATTCGTTCAATACATTTGAAAATCCGAATGTAGTAGCGCCTACAGTTTTTAAAGGTACTAAAGTGAGTAAAAACGGTCTGACTGTAACAGTTCCGGCTAAATCAATAATTTCATTGGAATTATAAAATGACCCCAAACCCCTAAAGGGGCTTAGGAATAAATATAAACAACAATAACAAAATAACAACAACTTCCCCGATTCCCCTTTAGGGGATGGGGTAATAAAAATTTAATTATCATGGCATTCAAAGATTTAGAAGTATGGTTTATTACCGGAGCACAGTTGCTTTACGGTGGTGATGCAGTAGTGGCAGTAGATGCACACTCAAACGAAATGGTTAAAGGACTTAATGAGTCTGGTAATCTTCCTGTAAAAGTAGTTTACAAAGGAACAGCTAACTCGTCTTCAGAAATATCTGAAATTATGCGTGCAGCTAATGGAGATACAAAATGTATCGGTATGATTACCTGGATGCACACTTTTTCTCCTGCTAAAATGTGGATTCATGGTTTGATGGATTTCAAAAAACCATTGTTGCACCTTCATACTCAGTTCAACCAACAAATTCCATGGTCGGAAATTGATATGGATTATATGAACCTGAACCAATCGGCTCACGGTGACCGCGAGTTTGGTTTTATTACGAGCCGTTTGCGCAAGCCACGCAAAATCGTTGTGGGTTACTGGAAAGACGCAAGTACCCACTCAAAAATCTCGGGCTGGATGCGCGTTTGTGCTGCTCAGGCCGATGCCCAGGATATGTTGATTATTCGTTTTGGTGACAACATGAACAACGTGGCTGTAACCGATGGTGATAAAGTGGAAGCTGAAATCCGTTTGGGTTACCATGTGGATAATGCACCGATCGCTAAATTGGTTCCTTATGTAGAAGCCGTTACAGAAGCCGAAATCGACGCATTGATTGCAGTGTACGAAAAATTATACGATTTTGCAGATGACTGTAAAAAAGGCGCAGAAAAACATATTTCTGTACGTCAGGCAGCTGCCCAGGAAATCGGTCTTCGTCGTTTCTTGCAAGATAAAGGTGCTAAAGCATTTACTACCAGTTTCAACGAATTGGAAGGTATGTCTCAGTTGATGGGATTTGCTTCACAGCGTTTGATGGCTGAAGGTTATGGTTTTGGTGCTGAAGGTGACTGGAAAACAGCTGCCCTTTGCCGCACTATGTGGGTAATGGCTGAAGGCTTGCCAGGCGGATGTTCATTCCTAGAAGACTACGTATTGAATTTTGACGGAGCAAACAGCTCTATCCTTCAATCGCACATGTTGGAAATTAACCCTGAAATTGCCGGTAACAAACCACGTATCGAAGTTCACTTCCTGGGAATTGGTGATGCAGGTGTTTGTGCACGTTTAATCTTCCAGGCCCACGAAGGAACCGGTATTGCTACAACGATTGTGGATATGGGTAACCGTTTCCGCATGATTGTAAACGAAGTAGAAGTAATCAAACCGGAAGCATTGCCTAAATTGCCAGTTGCTTGTGCATTGTGGAAACCAATGCCAAATCTTGAAGTTGGTGCAGGTGCATGGATTACTGCCGGTGGAACTCACCACTCAAGCTTCTCATTCTCTCTCACCACTGAAATGATGGAAGATTATGCCGAAATCTTGGATATCGAAATGTTGGTTATCGATAAAAATACTACCATTCGCAATTTCAAACAAGATATCCGTAACAACGAGGTGTATTACATGTTGAATAAAGCACTTAGATAAATAATCAGCAGCAAGCAGTAAGCAGTAAGCAGTAAAGGCTTGCCGTTTACCGCTTACCGCTTACATACTGAAAAAAAATGAAATACGTTATAGGCTTAGATTACGGAAGCGATTCATGTCGTGCGGTAGTAGTAAATGCTGCTACTGGTGAAGAAATGGCTTCGGCTGTAAAATATTATTCTCGTTGGGCTGAAGGAAAGTATTGCGTTCCTACCGCCAATCAATATCGTCAACACCCACTTGATTATGTTGAGGGTCTGGAATACACAGTAAAAACAGCTTTGTCAAAATGTCCTGCCGGAACAGCAGAACAGGTAGTTGGCATTGCATTCGATACAACAGGAAGTACACCCGTATTTACTGATAAAAATGGTACTCCACTTGCTTTATTACCAGAGTTTGCTGAAAATCCCAATGCAATGTTTGTATTGTGGAAAGACCATACCGGTATTAAAGAAGCGCAAGAAATAAATGATTTGTGTGCGAGATGGGATATTGATTATTCTTCATACGAAGGTGGTATTTATTCATCTGAATGGTTTTGGGCAAAGGCACTGCACGTGCTTCGTGCCGATGAGAAAGTTCGTGCTGCGGCTTATTCTATCGTAGAGCATTGCGATTGGTTACCCGGGTTAATTACAGGAACTACTGAACCTTCTACCATAATTCGCAGTCGTTGTGCTTCCGGTCACAAAGCTATGTGGTTGGAAAAATGGGGTGGTTTGCCATCTGAAGAATTTCTAACTGCACTTGATCCATTATTAGCAGGCTATCGTGACCGTCTTTATTCAGAAACTTACCCAAGCGACAAAAAAGTAGGAACTCTTACAGCCGAGTGGGCTAGCCGTTTAGGCTTGACAACTAATGTTGCTGTCGCCGCAGGTGCATTCGATTGCCACATGGGAGCTGTAGGTGCTGAAGTAAAACCGGGTGCGCTAGTGCGCGTTATCGGAACTTCTACCTGCGATATCATGGTTGCAAGTTACGAAGAAATGGGTCACAAACTGATTCCGGGTATTTGCGGACAGGTTGATGGTTCGGTTATTCCCGGTATGGTTGGTTTGGAAGCAGGCCAATCGGCATTCGGTGATGTGTATGCATGGTTCAAAAACGTAGTAGCTTGGCCGGTAGTAAACATCTTATCGAAAACAACGTTGGTTGACGAAGTTACCAAACAAAAGCTGATTGACGAAACCGTGGATCAAATCATTCCTGCTTTATCGCTTGAAGCAGCTAAAGTTCCGGTATCAGAATCAAGTATTTTAGCTACTGATTGGCTGAACGGCCGTCGTACGCCTGATACCAGTCAACTGGTAAAAGGTACTATTACCGGATTAAATTTGGGTAGCTCAGCACCACTTATGTTCCGCGCTTTGGTTGAAGCAACGGCTTATGGTTCGAAAGCCATCGTTGATCGCTTTATTGAAAACGGTGTGGAAATTAAAGAAATCATCGGCATTGGCGGTATTGCTTTGAAATCTCCATTCGTTATGCAAACATTAGCCGATGTATTGAATATGCCTATCAAGGTAGCTAAAGCAGAACAAGCTTGTGCTTTTGGTGCTTCTATGTTTGCAGCAGTAGCAGCCGGTGTTTATGCTAAGGTGGAAGATGCTCAGGCGGCAATGGGAATGGGCTTTGCTGCAGAATTTTATCCGAATGTGGAAAACCATAAATTGTATATCGAAATCTATAAGAAATACACTGCGATTGGTAAATTCACCGAAGAAAACTTATTTATTTAAATAATAACCCCTAGCCCCTAAAGGGGACTAAGTTACTATCTATTTATCAATTGATGTAATTGAAGATAATACGATACAAAACTAATTCAGTTCCCCTTTAGGGGTTAGGGGTCATTAACCTTTTATCAATTAAATAATTTACACATGAAAAAGAAACTCTTAGGCTTCGCGGTTATTGCATTGATTCTTTTCGGATGCAAAGAAAAAAGCGAAAAAACATTGTCCGGCTTGTTAAAAGCAGATTTTAAAAAAGAGATTAAAGGAGATTCAACCGGTTTGTATGTGCTTAAAAACGCAGCAGGCATGGAAGTTTGCATCACCAATTTTGGTGGGCGTATTGTTTCCATTATGGTTCCAGACAAAGCTGGAAAAATGCAAGATGTAGTGCTTGGTTTCGATAGCGTTGCCGATTACATCAAAATTCCTAGCGATTTTGGCGCTTCTATTGGCCGGTATGCCAACCGTATTAACAAAGGACTTATTACAATTGATGGCAAAACGATTCAGTTGCCACAAAACAATTTTGGACATTGTTTGCACGGTGGTCCAAAAGGATGGCAATATCAGGTTTACCAAAAGGTAAATCAGATTAACGACACAACCATTGAACTTACACGTCTGTCTCCTGATGGCGACCAGAATTTTCCTGGAAATGTGACTGCAAAAGTTACCTTCAAACTAACAAAAGATAATGCAATTAAAATTGATTTTGAGGCAACTACCGATAAAAAAACGGTGATTAATATGTGTAATCACTCGTATTTCAATCTTTCCGGTAATCCTGTTAATCCTGTCACCGACAATATGCTGTACATCAATGCGGATAATTTTACTCCGGTTGATAGCACGTTTATGACAACCGGTGAGATTGTTACAGTCAAAGGTACCCCTATGGATTTTACTACTCCGAAATCTGTTGGTGCTGATATTAAAAAATATGACTATGTGCAGTTGAAAAATGGTAATGGTTATGATCATAACTGGGTGTTGAATACAGCCGGCGATGTAACAAAACTTGCAGCTAAGGTTACTTCTCCAATCAGTGGAATTACATTGGATGTTTATACCAACGAACCTGGAATTCAGGTTTACACCGGTAATTTCCTTGATGGAACCGTAAAAGGTAAGAAGGGTATTGTGTATAAACAACGTACAGGTATTTGCCTTGAAACCCAACATTATCCTGACAGTCCCAATAAACCACAATGGCCATCAGTTATTCTGGAACCAGGCAAAGTCTACAAGAGCACTTGTATTTATAAATTTGGTGTGACTAAATAAAATACGTATCAATATAAATCAAAAAAAGCAATATTTAAAATTATGAATTGGAGTTCACATGAATTTATTTGGCTCGACTGGGTAATTATCGCTGTCGGGATTGTAGCTGTAACGTGGGCTGTATGGCGTTCGGTACAGAAACACAAACGCTCGATGGAAGGTGCAAACAGCCAGGACTATCTGTTTGGTAAAGGCGAACCATGGTATATCATTGGTGCGGCTATCTTTGCAGCAAACATTGGTTCGGAACACCTTGTAGGGCTTGCCGGAACCGGTGCAAAATCGGGTGTAGGTATGGCTCACTGGGAGATGCAAGGGTGGATGATTCTTATCCTGGGTTGGCTCTTTGTTCCATTTTACCAACTTATGAATAATAAATTGGGTAAAATTATCACCATGCCCGACTTCCTCAAGAACCGTTACACTCCTCGTACAGGTTCGTGGTTGTCAATCATTACACTTATAGCTTACGTGTTGACTAAAGTGAGTGTAACAGCATTTACCGGTGGTATTTTCCTGGAGAGTCTTCTTGGTTTGCCTTTCTGGTACGGAGCTATTGGCCTGATTGTTTTGACAGGTATTTTTACTGTTTTTGGAGGTATGAAAGGTGTTATGACGCTGTCGGCCATTCAAACTCCGATACTTATCATTGGTTCATTCATGGTGCTTTTCTTAGGGTTAGCAGCACTTGGTGGTGGCAATATCGGTCACGGTTGGACAGAGATGATTGCTTATTCTAAAACATTGAGCAATGGGTACGGTACAAACCACATGTTTCACTTTGAGACAGGTGACCCGCTATATGACGATTATCCCGGTTTTTGGGTATTTATCGGAGCCACAATTATTGGTTTCTGGTATTGGGCTACTGACCAACACATTGTTCAACGTGTGCTTGGACAAACAAAAGGTGAGGCTAACGATGTAGTAATGAAACGTGCGCGTAGAGGTACTATCGCTGCTGGTTATTTCAAAATTTTGCCTGTATTTATGTTCTTAATACCCGGTATGATCGCTGCGGCATTGGCTGCACGTCCAGGTAGTGGTTTTACATTAGAAAACCCTGATACCGCTTTTGGTTCTATGGTTAAGTTTGTATTGCCTGCTGGTGTGAAGGGTATTGTTACTATCGGCTTTATCTCGGCGCTTGTTGCTTCATTGGCAGCATTCTTCAACTCTTGTGCGACGCTGTTTACCGAAGATTTTTATAAGCCAATGTTCAAAGGCAAGAGCGAAGCAAGATACGTTTTTGTCGGCCGTATGGCTACCGTTGTGGTTGTGTTTCTTGGTATTGCCTGGATACCCGTCATGATGAGCCTGGGCAGCCTTTACTCTTACCTGCAAGGTATTCAATCGTTGCTAGCTCCAGCCATGGTAGCAGTGTTCGTATTAGGTATATTCTCTAAAAAAATTACACCTAAGGCAGGTGAGGCTGGTTTAATTGTTGGCTTTGCTGTCGGTATGGTACGCTTGTTGACCAATATCCTGACTAATACGGGTAAAAACGTAATGACAGGTTGGTATTGGGAATCAACTCACTGGTTCTGGCATACCAACTGGCTTATTTTTGAGATCTGGTTGCTTATCTTCATCATGTTGACGATGGTTGTAGTATCAATGTTTACTCCGAAACCTACAGCTCAACAGATAGATGCTATCACTTTTACTGCTGACTACAAAAAACTCATCAAGCAAAGCTGGAACAAATGGGATGTTATTGCCACTCTTGGCGTAGTAGCTATCTGTGCTTCATTCTATTGGTATTTCTGGTAAAACGAAAAACGACTTAGTTAGTTGTTCTTTAAATATTTGACAATCGGAGATCCTCAAACATTTTTTCTCTCGGGAAAATGATGTTTGAGGATTTTTTATTTAATTGAATGATTACATAATCTGTAACCTCCATGCCAGGTTGGCGCAAGTTCCTCATACAGTTTAATTTCTATAATCCTTTCTTGCTGTTTTGCCAACAACTCAAAACCGGCAGGTTTCAGCTATCTGCGGGTTTGCTATTTTTATCTTTTTCATAAAGTTAGCTGTTGATAATGAGCTGAAAATTTATTACTTTTGTAATGAGTCGCATATTAATTTAATACACTTTTCAACTCACAAATAAATCACATACTTTTAAGTAACCCGATTCAAAAATGAGATTACATATATTAAAACGAATTCTGATTTTATTCTGTATCCTGTTTTCCGTTGCAAATTCGCAAGCATCGATTAATTCCTTACAATTAAGATTCGAGCGCTTCCCTTACATAGACCAGCTTCCGTCGAACTCCATTAACCGCCTGTATAATGACAGTGAGGGCTATATGTGGTTTGGAACTAAAGATGGGTTGTGTCGGTTTGATGGATATGGAGTTAAGGTGTTCCGGTCAAGCTCAATCAATCAAAATCGATTGACAAACAATAGCATTCAGTATATTGCTGAAGACAACAATAACAAATTGTGGGTTGGTACTTTAGAGGGCATTAATATAGTAGACAAGAGTAATTATTCCATCAAGCCATTGGAGAATGCTTATATCGGTCGAGATCGGATTAGTTCAATCCTTAAAGATAAATCCGGCTGTATGTGGGTTGCCACTAATAGTAAGGGCTTAGTAAGAATATTTCCGGACGGCAGAAGCGTTCTTTATACCAACAATCCTGCTTCTACACATTCTATTCCAAGTAATAATATTAGAAGTGTGTATCAGGACACCAGAGGGAGAATATGGGTACTAATTCAAAACAAAGGAGTGGTTCTTTTTAGGGAAAAATCATCCGACTTTCAGTCTTTTCCGCCCATTGGTTTCAACAATAACCCTATGAGAATGATTGAGGACCGCCCTGATCATTTCTTGATTTGCACCTGGGGTGACGGAATATATTCCATGGATTTAACGGCACCTTCCCACAATCCTTTTAAGCCACTTGCCATATTAAAAAATGGACGCCCGACAACTATTAGTAATATAGCATACAGCATTGTAAAAGACTCGAAAGTGGGATACGTGTGGGCAGTCTCGTTTACAGGGCTGGTTGTGTTGGAAAAGAAGAGTGATGACACCTATAATTTAATTGATTCAGAATCCATGTTTCCCGAACCTTATTACAAGCTTTTCCATGAAATTATTCAGGATAGGCATGGGAATTTATGGCTGGGTTCAGTTGGTGAGGGTATTTTTAGGCTTAATTTTAATAATACATCCTTGCAAACCAATTCGCTAAAGAAATTGAAGGAAAAAGTTGGATTTCCCCCAATTGTAGTTGGTTTCTGTGAAACGGCAGATAGTTTTATATACATTGTCCTTAACCGGCTTGGGCTGTATGTGCTTAATCCTAAAACCGGAGATATAACACCTGCACAACAATCCCCGATTAAAGAGATACAAAGTGTGAGTTCGATTAAACATATCAAGAGTACACACGAAATTTGGCTTAGCCGGGAAGGAAGACATGATATTTATATTATGAGCGACCGGATTAGCGGGCCTAATCAGATAAAGATCTTGCCAATCCAGAGCAATAACCGTGAATTTGCAATCACTTGTTTTTATGAAGACTCGCAGGGCAATGTGTGGATAGGCACTGATAATGGATTATATAAACGGGCGGCAGGCACCGACAAAGTGTTGTTGGTTAATCCGGAGATTACGAATATTACAGTTATTCGTGAGGATAAAAAAGGGAATATCTGGATTGGGAGCGACAAACAAGGTGTTGTCAAACTTCAAAAGAAAGGCGGGCATACGCCATATTCCACCCAGATAGCTTTCAATAAAAAAAATGGCAATCTGCAAAGCAGTTCTATCCAATCTATTTGTTGCCGCAAAAACGGTGATGTGTGTATCGGAACACGTGTAGGAAGCATTTATTTTTATGATGAAGCGACTAACACCATGCGGGATGTGAGCCGCTTGTATGGAATAACAGAAGAGTCCGTGCTGGAAATGTTGGAAGATGATTTGGGTACTTTGTGGATTTCTACTATCAAAAAGATTATTCGATTCAACCCGGCTAACCATGTGACGACTTACTACACCCAGTCTGATGGAATCCTGGTTAGCTCTTTTGCAAAAGACGCCTGCATAAAATTGCAAAATGGAACTGTAATGTTTGGAGGTAATAAGGGTTTCTGCGCATTCTCTCCCAAGGCATTGAACCTTAAGCCTACTTCTCTGCAAAAAGTTGTGATAACTGATATTGAGGTTAAGAATCAATCTATTTTTGATAATGACAGCAGCAGATATTACAATGCGAAGAAGAAACAGTTGATTCTCAAAAGTACAGATGATGATGTGAGTCTTGAATTCTCAGCACTGAATCTTACGGCTGCCGATAAGATTCAATATGCCTACAGGATGAATGGAATAAACAGGGACTGGGTATATTTGGGGAATAATCGTCATTTTGTAAATTATGCCAATTTGCCTTCGGGAAACTATACCTTTGAAATAAAAGCGACAGACGAAAACGGACAGTGGAGCAATGAAATTACGTCTTTGCAAATTACAAAAAAGTACCCTTTCTACTATACCTGGTGGGCGTACCTGTTTTATCTGGCAGTTATTGGAGTGCTGACTTATTTTGTACTTAAAACAATTGCAAACCGTATCCGGTTACGGAATGAATTGAAAATATCTCATATTGAGAAAGAGAAATCGGAAGAATTGGCCCAGATAAAATTGCGTTATTTCACCAACATCTCGCACGAGTTGCTTACGCCACTAACTATTATCATGTTGCTGATAGAGAACCTGCAAAAGAAAAATAGCGGTGACTCCTCCCAATTCGAAATAATGAAAGATAATATCATCCGGCTTAAAAGGTTGATTCAACAGATTCTGGTGTTCAGAAAAACCGAGAGTGGCAATATGAAGTTGAAAATTCGCCAGAATGATGTGGTGGCATTTGTAAATAATATCTGCCAGTCGAATTTTAAACCCCTGATTCTTGAAAAGGAAATCGCCTTTTCATTGGATGTCGACTGCGATAGTTATATGGCGTATTTCGATCCGGATAAACTGGATAAAGTTATTTATAACTTGCTGTCGAATGCGTTTAAGCATACGCCTAAGAAGGGGGCTATTGCTGTAAAGATGAGTTTTGTTTCCAGGCAGGACGATGTATTCATGCGCCTGTCGGTATCAGATACGGGCAATGGGATTGCCGAGCAGGATATCCCGCATATCTTCAAACGCTTTTACATAAGCAGTACTTCCGACCAGAGCCAGAGTCACGGGATTGGGTTGGCGCTTACGTACGATCTTTTGCAGATACATAAAGGAAGTATTGATGTGAAGAGCCAATTGGGCGAAGGCGCCGTGTTTACGATTGAAATACCGGTTTCGGCCGGTTGCTATACCGAAGAAGAATTGTTGGTTGAAGAGGTGAAGGATGAAGACGTTCAGCCAATCCTGGAAATTGTTTCAACGGAGGTCAATCCAGCAGTATCAGATGTTCCGGAGAGCAGGAAAGACCTCAGTATCCTGGTGGTTGAAGATAACCGGGAGTTGAAGAACTTAATCGTTGATTATTTCTCCAATCAATACACCGTTTTTAGTGCCGAAAATGGTATTCAGGCATTGAAGCTGGTGGCCGAAAATGAAATTGATTTGGTTATCAGTGATGTGATGATGCCCGAAATGGATGGGTTGACACTTTGTAAAATATTGAAGAACGACCTTGCCACCAGCCATATCAGTGTGTTGATGCTGACGGCCAAGAATTCTCCGGAAGACAGGATTGATTGCTATAATGCCGGAGCCGATTCGTATATAGCCAAGCCATTTGAGTTGGCAGTGCTCGATGCCAGAACCAGGAATCTAATACAAAAGCGGCTGCAAAAAACCGATGATTTTAAAAGCAATAAAGATATTAATATTTCAGCCATGGAATATGGTTCCATTGATGAAGTGTTCCTGAAGCAAGCGGTAGAGAAAGTAGAAGATAAATTGGCGGATGATACCTTTGATTTTGATCAGTTTGCTATTGATATGGCTACTTCCAAATCGACTTTGCACCGTAAACTCAAATCGCTGACGGGGCTTTCGCCGGGAGAGTTTATCCGCAATATCCGCTTGAAACATGCAGCGTTGATGCTGGCTAAAAATGTGGGGAATATCTCTGAAATAGCTTTTGCGGTGGGCTTTAATGATCCGAAGTATTTTAGCCGGTGTTTTAAGGCAGAGTTTGGATTATCTCCGAAAGAATACCAAGAATCAAAGAAAGTTTAAAACCTGCATGATTTGATGTAAAGAAGGCACTTACAACTGGTTGTAAGTGCCTTCTTTATTTGTCAGCGCGTTTCTTTATTTTATGTTCAACTCATGAATCAACCGTTGGGCACCGCCTATTTTGTCCATGACAAAAAGAATGTAGCGGACATCCACGTTGATGGTTCGTTGCAAATCCGGTTCAAAAACAATGTCGCCACTCATGGCTTCCCAGTTTCCGTCGAATGCCAGTCCTAGCAATTCCCCTTTGGCATTGAAAATCGGACTGCCCGAGTTTCCGCCGGTAATGTCGTTGTTGCTTAGGAATGCCACATGCATCTCGCCTGTTTTTTGATCGAGGTAAGCGCCGTAGTTCTTTTCATTGATGGCTTTTTTGAGTTTAGGGGAAACATCAAACTCTTCGTCGCCCGGAATTTCCTTCTGCAAAATTCCTTTGGTCGTGGTGTAATACTTGTAGCTCACCGCATCGGCCGGATCGTATCCGCCTACTTTGCCAAAAGTCAAACGCATGGTTGAGTTAGCATCCGGATACATGGGCTTGCCAACTTCTGCCGCCATGGCTTTGATCCCGTTTTCGTAGAGTCGTTCGGCATCCTTGATTTGGTCCATGTTTTTGCTGTATTCGTCGCTTCTGATCTGATCCATTGTTTTTCTGATTTCTTGCGAGAAGATGATGGCCGGATCGTTGGAGAAATCTGTTTTTTTGTCTTTAATGGCTTTGGTTATTTTTTCGAGTGTAGCAAAATCGGATTTCTCAAAAAGGTATTTGGCATATTTAGCGTAATCACCTTTGTATTTCTTTTGGATCTGGTTGTAGACTTCGGGCAATGCATCGGCATCCACCGATTTTTTATAAATGTCCAGCATAGCTACCAACGTGGCTTGGTCAACGGCCGGATAATAATCTTTATAAACTTTGGCTACTTGAATCAGCAAGCTGTCTTGCGGCAGGTCTTTCTTTACAAGCCTTTCAACCTGCGTGGCAATGCGTGGCATTTCAACCCCATTCGTGAGCGACTCCATCAGGTAATTCATGGCGCGTCCGTATGGATAAATTTTGCCATAACCCTCTTCGAGTGTTTTCAATACATCTTTATATTTTGCCTGACGCTCCGGAGAGGCTTTAACCCAGGTGGCAAAAGCCTTTTCCTGTTCTTGTTTTTCGGCGATGATGCCCAACTTAGCGATGGCTTTGTTCATGCCAATGCTGTTTTTCCAGTAATTGGAGCTGCGGGCAAACTTGCTGGCATAAGCAATGTTGATGGCCTCGTCAACGCGCATAAACGAGTGCCAAACGTCTTGTTTGGCGCCACGCACGTCAATACGCGCCTGGTTGGTAGCTTTCATGCGGTTATTCACACCCCACGACGACAGGTAGCGGGTGGTAGTTCCCGGATTTCCCAAAATCATGGTATAGTCGCCCGGTTGGTATCCTTGGTTTGAAATAGCGGCAAAACGTTTGGGCGAGTAAGGCACATTGTCTTTGGAGTATTTGGCCGGCTTGCCATCAGGCGAGCAATACACGCGGAATACTGAGAAATCGCCGGTATGGCGTGGCCACATCCAGTTGTCGGTGTCGCCGCCAAACTTACCAATGGAAGTTGGAGGGGCGTATGCAAACCGGACATCGGTGAATTCTTCGTAAACGAATAAGTAATACTCATTGCCCGAATAAAAAGGTTTTACTTTGGCCAAATAGTGCGTTCCTTTTTCGGTTTCTTGCTGGATAACGTTGATGATGGAATCTTGTTTTTCAATTCGTTTTTTGCCAAGCAGTCCGTCGGGCAGTTGGGAGATGACCCGTTCGGTGACATCCTGTACCTTCACCAGAAACTTTACGGATAGTCCGGGAGTTGGAATTTCATCGCTCAGTTTTTCGGAGGTAAATCCATCTTTCAGGTAGTTGTGCCCCACGGCGCTGTGTTGCTGGATAGCTTCAAAACCGCAATGGTGGTTGGTAAATACCAGTCCCTGGTTGGAAACCATAACGCCTGTACAGCCATTTCCGAAAACAACAACAGCATCTTTCAAACTCACGTTCTGGTCGCTGTAAATATCCCCGGCTGTCAGGGTTAGTCCCATGCCGTTCATCTTTTGAATGTTCAGTTTTTGAATCAAAGGCAGCATCCACATACCTTCGTCGGCTTTCACTCCGGTAAATAAGCTGAGCGAAAGCAGTGCAATGAATAGTTTTTTCATGAAAATAATAATTGAATATTTGTTATTGATAATGAAACCAGCTGAATAGATAAAAGGAAGGGGGTGCAGTATTTTGTATATTAATGCAGTACAAATGTAATAAATATTTTTTATATTTTCATGAATTGCCTATCAATATGGGTGCGTAGGAGCGAATTATTCTGACGGAATGAGTACTGAAGGTTCGGATATAAATAAAGTTGTTAGCAAGCCACCGTTTTTTATTTCTCATATTTATTCCGAATTGCGGGATGGTGGCTCCTGGCACGGGAATCTTTGCCAAGTTGAGGCTATAGGGTGGGCGGTTCGCGAAATCATATCATTGTAGGCCTACAAGCAGGGCATTGTTAACGGAATTATGCCGCTGTAGGGCTACAATGGCACCATTGTTAATGGAATTATGGCAATGTAGGGCTACAATGACACCATTGTTAACGGAATCATGCCGCTGTAGGGCTACAAGCAGGGCAATGTTAATGAGATTATGGCATTGTAGGGCTACAATGGTACCATTGTTAATGAAATTATGCCACTGTAGGGCTACAATGACTACTGAACCGGTTGTTTGGGTGTCTTGAAGTATCTCGTTCGGCCCGGATACAAAAAAAGCTGTCGTTTGTCGACAGCTTTTCTTAGAGGATAGTTTGAATTACCTATACATTCTTTCGCGAATGGTTTTAATCTCTTCCGAGGTCACATAATCATCATAATCCATTTGTTTGTCGATGATTCCGTGTGGAGTCAATTCGATAATGCGGTTACAAACGGTTTGGATAAACTCACGGTCATGCGAAGCCATCAGTACGTTGCCTTTGAAGTTTACCAAGGTGTTGTTGAACGCCTGGATAGATTCCAAATCCAGGTGGTTGGCCGGCGAATCGAGTATCATCAGGTTGGCATTGCGAAGCATCATGCGCGAGATCATACAACGCATTTTTTCACCCCCTGACAGCACGCTGGCTTGTTTGTATATCTCTTCTCCGGCAAATAACATTTTGCCCAGATAGCCCCGGATAAATGCCTCGGTAGTGTCGGTAGAGAACTGTCCCAGCCAATCTACCAATTTCAAATCGGTATTGAAGAATTCGGAATTGTCGAGTGGGAGATAAGCATGTGTAATGGTTACACCCCAGTTGTAAGTACCTTCGTGGTTTTTGTCGTGGTCGTTGATTATTTCAAAGAAAGCAGTCATGGCACGCGGGTCGCGCGACAGGAAGATGATCTTGTCGTTTTTCTCCACGTTGAAATTTACATCTTTGAACAACACAGTGCCGTCTTCGGCTGTTTTGCCCAGCCCGGCAATTTCCAATACCATGTTGCCCGGTTCACGGTCGGGTGTAAAAATAATGCCCGGGTATTTACGTGTCGAAGGCTGGATTTCTTCCACATTCAGTTTTTCCAGCATTTTCTTACGGCTGGTAGCCTGTTTCGATTTAGCCACGTTGGCGCTAAAGCGGCGAATAAATTCTTCCAGCTCTTTCTTCTTTTCTTCGGCTTTCTTATTCTGGTTTTGTTGCTGGCGAAGGGCCAATTGGCTCGATTCGTACCAGAAAGAATAGTTTCCGGAGAAAAGTTGTACTTTTCCATAATCAATATCCACCGTGTGGGTGCTTACTGCATCGAGGAAGTGGCGGTCGTGCGAAACAACGAGCACCGTGTTTTCGTAGTTGGCCAAATAGTTTTCAAGCCACATTACTGTGTCCACATCCAGATCGTTGGTAGGCTCATCGAGCAGCAAGTTATCCGGTTTTCCGAAAAGGGCGCGGGCCAACAGCACACGCACTTTTTCCATACCGCTGAGTTCTTTCATCAGCTGGTAATGCAGGTCTTCTTTGATCCCCAAGCCGCTAAGCAGGGTGGCTGCTTCACTTTCAGCGTTCCAACCGTTCATTTCAGAGAACTTGTCTTCCAGTTCCGAAGCACGGATACCGTCGGCATCCGAAAAATCTTCTTTCAGGTAGATAGCGTCTTTTTCTTCTTTTACCTGCCAAAGCACGGAGTGCCCCATCATGACCGTGTCGAGTACGGTGAATTCATCAAACTCAAAGTGATCTTGTTTCAGTACAGAGAGCCGTTCGCCCGGACCAAACTGAATGTTTCCACGGGTGGGGTCTAAATCGCCGCTTAGCATTCGGATGAGTGTGGATTTTCCGGCGCCGTTGGCACCAATAATTCCGTAGCAGTTGCCTGCAGTAAATTTCAGGTTTACGTCTGAGAATAAAACACGTTTGCCAAATTGAATGGCTAGATTGGATACAGTAATCATAATTAGGATAAGCCCCTTAAATCCCCCAGGGAGACTTTAAGCTATTATTGAGTGAATTTATATTATAATTTGAAAGTGTCTGTTTTATACAAAAAGCAATTATTTTTAAACGAAGAATAGAACAAGTCTGGTTCACAGGCTCGTTCTATTCATGTGTTTTATGCATTCCAAAGTCCCCTTGAGGGATTTTTGGGGCTTTTATTCAATAATTCCCAGGCTACGGGCATCTCTTGTGATCTTCTCGATTGATTCGTCAATCTGATCGAAGGTGTGTGTGGCCATCAACGAATAACGAATTAGTGAATCTTCTGAGCGCACTGCCGGAGAAACCACCGGATTGACAAATACTCCATCGTCCATCAACGTGCGGGTCAATTTGAATGTCTTCGTGTTGTCGCGTACATAAAGTGGAATAATCGGAGTTTCAGTTGGCCCGATTTCGAAACCGGCTTTCTGGAATCCTTCTTTGGCGCGGTTTGTATTTGCCCACAAAGCATCTTTACGCCAGGTTTCTTCAGCCATTACATCCAATGCAGCCAATACGCAGCCGGTTGAAGCCGGAGTGATGGAAGCACTGAAAATCAATGTGCGTGAATTATGTTTCAGGTAATTAATGATGTTGCTGTCTGAAGCTACGAATCCACCGATGGTTCCAAGCGATTTGCTGAACGTTCCCATAATCAGGTCTACATCTTTCGATGCTCCGAAGTGTTCGCAAATACCGGCACCTGTTTTTCCGAATACTCCCAGAGAGTGTGCTTCGTCAACATAAATGGATGCGTTGTATTTTTTTGAAAGTTCTACGATTTCAGGCAGCTTGGCTACATCGCCTTCCATGCTGAAAACGCCATCAACTACGATCAGTTTTAGTTTGTCTGGCTCGCACTTTTGAAGCAGCTTTTCCAACGCGTCCATGTCGTTGTGACGGTATTTCAATTGTTTGGAGAATGACAAACGTTTTCCTTCAATGATGGAAGCGTGGTCAAATTCATCAAAAATCAAATAATCTTCACGTCCAGTGATACAAGGAACAACACCCGAGTTAACGGTAAAGCCGGTTGCATAAACTAAAGCAGCTTCTTTGTGTACCAATTTAGCCAAACGTTCTTCCAGTTCAAGATGGATATCCAGCGTTCCGTTTAGAAAGCGTGATCCGGCACATCCTGTTCCGTATTTTTCAATGGCTTTGATGGCAGCTTCTTTTAAACGAGGGTGGTTGGTTAGTCCTAAATAACTATTTGAACCAAACATCAGCACTCGCTTTCCATCAATTGTTACAACTGTATCCTGATCGGATTCGATGGGACGAAAATAAGGATAAACGCCCATTGCTTTTGCTTGCTGGGGCGCATCATATTGTCCCAACACATCACTTAGTTGACTCATAAATTTATGTGTTTGTAAATAAAAACGGCTGCAAAGATACAAATTATTTTGTTGAAACAAGCATTTTCTTTGATTCCTAAACTTTAAATGAATACTTTTGTGCCCTAAAAAAATACAATAAATCTCAAGTGAATAAACAGATAGATTATAAACTGCTGCCGGGTCTGGCTGCTAAATCAGAACCGGAATGGAAACGTTTTTTGAATAAAAATAAGAAAAAACTGGAAGGGATGGACTTGAAAGTTCATGCGCTCCACGATAAAATTACTGCGCAAACCGATTGCCTGGCCTGTGCCAACTGCTGCCGGTCGTTGGGGCCCCGCATTACCGATAAAGACGTAGACCGGATGGCCAAGGCTCTCCGCATGAAAACGGCTGATGTTATTGCGCAATATCTCCGGATTGATGAAGATGGCGATCTGGTTTTTCAATCGATGCCTTGTCCGTTCCTGGGTTCGGATAATTATTGTTCCATTTACGAATCGCGCCCCAAAGCTTGCCGGGAATACCCGCACACCGACCGGAAACGTTTTTACCAGATTTATAACCTGTCGATAAAAAACGCTTATACTTGTCCGATTGTATATGAAGTGTTGGAGGGAATAACAAAGACCCCTAACCCCTAAAGGGGAATTATGCAAGTCTGTCTTTAATAATTCCTTTATGTCAGTTAGTTTTGATATGAGATATATTATTTTTTAAGAACAAACGCTCTTGCATTATTTTAAAGACGAAAGTAGCTTAGTTCCCCTTTAGGGGTTAGGGGGGTTAAGGGTTATCTCTAAAAATGCTTTTGTGCAATATCCCGTATTTGTCGAACGATTTGCCAACGGTCAAAAACAGGCAAAGAGAAATGCTCAACACGGTGGATGCCAGAATGGCAATCATGATGGCAATTTGATACTTGATGGCAACAAGTGGCACCGAACCTCCTAAGATCTGTCCGGTCATCATGCCCGGAAGCGATACAATTCCCATCGTAGCCATGTTGGCAATAGTTGGATTCATGGCTGCTAAGAAACTTTTCTTGGCAAAATGAAGCAGGGCTTCGAAGCGCGTTGCACCTAATGACAGCTTGTAGAAATAAAGCTGTTCGTCTTTTTGGATAGATTTATAAAAATCGCCCAGTCCCACAATATTGGCCCGCAGCGAATTGCCCAATACCATTCCGCCTATGGCAATCATGTATTTGGCATCCAGAATAAAATCCAAATTGACAATAAAGTAATTGAAGTAAAGGACTACAAAGAAATTGGACAAAATGAATGACAGCGACACCGGAACTACAAAATGGCGGAGCTTTAGATTGGAATTTTTGATAACCGAAAAAGCAGCAACGGTTATCATAACCAGAAACCAGACCAAGTTGAGCAGCCAGTTGTTGTACCGGAAAACAAATTGAAGGAAGAAACCGACCAGCACCAACTGAACTGCCATGCGCAGGGTGGAAACTAAAAGGTTCCGGGCAATGTCCAGTTTCAGATACCAGACTCCCAGCAATGGAACGAGCAGCAGAATGCCGCACATAATCATGGAGAAAAGCGAAAGGTCTTGAGCTCCATTCATAATCAGTCTAATTTCAGTGTTTTTATTACAGCATTGGCCGGTAAATAGTTGTCGTGCGAGATGGAAAGCACGGTAAAATCCGGATTAAGCAGGAAGTAGTCGAGCACTTTGGATTTGAGTGATATATCCAGGGCCGAGGTAATTTCATCCAAAAAGAAAATGGTTCTCCTGAGCAGCAAGGCATTGATGATTGCCACACGCTGCCTTTCGCCTCCCGAGAGTTCTTCGATATTCTTTCGCAGCAGGCTCTCCGGTAAATTGAAATAATCCAGCAGCTCACTTAATTGGTTCAACGAAGCATTTTTGTGCTGTATGTTGGCCTTTATCGACAAAGTTTCGTCGAAAAAGGATTGCAAATTGCCGCGTCCGATATTCAAATCCTGGCTTACATAGGCCACCCGCCGGCGCAATTTCCAAACGGTTGTCTCGTCAAGCAGTTGGTTTTCGAAGTAAATGTTACCGCTATCCGGTTTTTCAAATCCCAACAGCAAGCGAAACAGCGTTGTTTTGCCAATGCCCGAGCGTCCGGAAACAATCACTTTGTCGCCCGGCTGGATATCGAACGAGAAGTTTTGCAGCACAAATTGTTCTGTGAATCTCTTGGTTATATGTTGGATGCTGAACATACGGCGATTAATCTATCAGTTTCTGTATGTCGCTCCAAAAGCCCGGGTACGATTTGCTCACCACTTCGGGGTGTTCAATGATTATAGGCTGAACCAGGGCCGCTGGAGCAAAGGCCATGGCCATGCGGTGGTCTTCGTAGGTGGTAATGCTGATTGTTTCGGCTTGTTCGCAGCGTTCGCCGCTCCAAGCCAATTGTCCTTCTGCCGGTTCGGTAAGCACAAAACCGAGTTTGCGAAGTTCGTTTATCAATGCAGCAATTCTATCAGTCTCTTTGATTTTCAAAGTTTGCAGACCGCTGAAATTGAACGGAATTCCCTTCAGGCAGCAAGTCACCGCAAAAGTCTGTGCCAAATCGGGTTGGTCCACAAAATCATATTCGAATTTCGAACTATTTTTATCGTTTGCGGTCAATAGAACCCCACCGTCTTTGTATTCAGAGCTTACGCCTAGTTGTTCAAAAAGCTTGGCTACCTGGCTGTCGCCCTGGTAACTGTTTTGGAACAGTCCTGCAAGGAACACTTTTCCTTTTCCGGCCAGCGACAGTATCTCGTACCAGTAGGATGCCCCTGACCAATCCGATTCCACGGTATATTGAATGGGGTTGTAGGTTTGCGGCTCTATGCTGATAGTATTATCCTCAAACAAGACCTTCGCACCATATTCTTTCATCATGCTCATCGTCATATGAATGTATGGAACTGAAATCACATTGCCTTCCAGCACTATTTTCAGACCTTGCTGCATAAATGGCGCAATCATCATCAACGCCGAAATGTACTGGCTGCTTACCCCGCCATTCAACGTAATTTCACCTCCCGTGAGCGCACTTCCAAAAATCCGCAGCGGCGGGTAACCTTCTTTTTCGATGTATTCAATCCGGGCACCCAAGCTATTCAGTGCATCCACCAGCAGTTTTATCGGGCGTTGTTTCATGCGTTCGCTGCCGGTAATCACCCATTCGCCAACCGTTTTTGCCAGAAATGCGGTGAGAAAACGCATAGAGGTCCCTGCCGCACCAATATCAAAAGTAGTGTCGTTGGAATCCAAGGCTTTCACGGTTACGCGGGTGTCGTCGCAGTCCGACAGGTTTTGAATGTCGTACGGACTATAAGCCAACGCATTCAGAATTAACGCACGGTTGCTGATACTTTTTGAGGCCGGGAGTGTTATTTGCAGGTCGATTTCTTTAGACGGAATATGCAGATGCTTGGTTGTCATGTTTTAAAATTTAATTTAGAAACTAAGCTTTCTAATCGTTAGGATAAACAGGTGATTGATGAAAAGCATTACAAAAGTACATCTTTTTCTACAGTTAAGAATAACTAACAAGGTTATTACTTTCGCATTCGGTTCAAAAATTCTATATCTTTGTCTTGAAAATAAATGATTTTGAAGCTATGAACAAAGCACGTTTTTTTCTGTCCGTTTTCTGTTGCGTATGCCTGATTGCTACGGCACAACACTTGGAAAAAGCCACGCCCGAGGCGGTGGGCCTGGATGCTCAACGACTGAAAAATGCCGATCAGGTCATACAACTAGCTATCGATAAAAAAGAAATACCAGGCGCAGTGCTGGCCGTTGTGCGCAAAGGCAAAATGGCTTACCTGAAGGCGTACGGCAATAAACAGGTTTTCCCTACCGTTGAACCGATGGATGTAAACACGGTTTTTGACCTGGCTTCCTGCACCAAGCCGCTGGCGACAGCCATATCGGCCATGATACTGACCGAGAGAGGTTCGCTCCGGTTGCAGGACAATGTCAACCGCTATATTCCCGGCTTTTTGTCGGCGGTGAATCCAACCATGAAAGCAAACATACGGGTGATAAACCTGATGACCCATACCTCCGGTTTGCCGGCGTATGCCCCTGAAACGGCACTCAAAAAACGCTACGGTTCGCCCAATCCGGTGGCTTTTATGAATTATATCGACTCCTGCAAGCGGGATTTTGAACCGGGCAATAAGATGGAATACAGCTGCCTGAATTTTATTACCCTGCAACATGTCATTGAGAATGTAAGCGGCGAAAGCCTGAGGGATTTTGCTAAACAGAATATTTTCGATGTGCTTGGAATGGATCATACCGATTTTAATCCTACGGGCGAAACGCTGGAGCGTTGCGCACCAACTTCGAAGCTGAAGGGCGTTATGTTGAAAGGTGTGGTTCATGATCCGTTGGCACGCGACCTGAACGGGGGTGTTTCCGGCAATGCCGGGCTATTTTCGGATGCGAATGATATTGCGGTGCTGGTGGCCGCGCTGCAAAATGGCGGAGAATGGAAAGGTAGGAGAATATTAAGTGCTTCGTCGGTAAAAGCCATGCGGACGTTGCCCGATTCGCTCCGCAAATTCGGACGGACGCCTGGTTGGGACATGTCGTCGGTCTATGCTACCTGCAAAGGCGATTCGCTGAGTCCGGATACCTACTGCCATACCGGCTACACCGGCACTTCCATCGTCATAGATCCGGATAATGACCTTTCAATTATCCTGCTTACCAACCGCGTGCACCCCGTCGACAAAGGCAGTGTGGTGAAGCTTCGGGCGGCAGTTGCCAATGCGGTAGCAGCATCCATGAAGAAGTAAAATAACCCCGTTTTCGCTTGTTGATCAGATAAAATGCAGAACCGATTCCCTGTTTCTACGAATAAAGTGTACCGATTATTGCGCCGCAAATATACGCGGCAATATTGGGCGTGATCAATATTGCGCGGAAAATATGATTGGCAATATTGTATTAAGTTTATATTGCGAATGAAATGTGATTGGCAATATTGATGATAATTATAATTGCGGATAATATATGATTAGCAATATTTTGAAATTCGGAAATGATGCCGCAAGTGCAATAGACCCTGGTTGCTATGAAGGTGTTCAGCCGGGGCAGGGGATTGTTTGAAAAAAAAGGACTCGGCAGTAAGGAAAAAAAAGGCTGAGTTTTATTCAAAACTCAACCTTACACTCTTTGCAAACATAGGTGTGTTTACACTGCCAATTCGTAAATTTTCTTCACGTCTTTTTCGGTCAGTTTCACAAAACCACCCAATGTGTTTGCACCCAACCCTAAGGTTTCTACCAGTACAGGGATGTCTTCAGCTTTAGCTCCGAGTTCGGAGAAACGGACCGGCATTCCGATGGAGCCCAGGAATTGTTCGAACTTCTGAATTCCCTGAAGGGCGGTTTTTTCGGGTTGTTGGAAGTTCATTTCGCATCCCCACACCCGGGTTGCAAATTGGGCAAACCGCATCACGTTGTGGTTCATCACAAATTTCATCCAGGCTGGAAACATAACGGCCAGGCCGGCTCCGTGGGCTACATCGTATAGTCCGGAAAGCTCGTGTTCCATTTGGTGCGACGACCAGTCCTGTTCGCGGCCTACACCGCAAATGTCGTTGTGCGCCACCATACCGGCCCACATGATGTTGGCCCGCGATTCGTAATCGGTTGGATCGGCCAGCGCTTTAGGGGTTTCTTTAATCACGGTAAGCAAAACCGCTTCGCAAAGCCGGTCGGTAATCTCTACGTCGGTGGTATTGGTAAAATAGCGTTCCATCACGTGTGCCATCATGTCGGTGGCTCCGCAAGCCGTTTGATAATTAGGCAGCGTGCAAGTCAATTCCGGATTCAAAATAGAAAATGCAGGGCGCAAGGCTTCGCTATTTGCAGCACGTTTTAACATGCCGTTTTCGTGTGTGATAACAGACCCCGTTGAACCTTCGCTTCCGGCAGCCGAGATGGTTAGAATGGTGGCAACGGGTAAAGCTTTTTCAATCCGTTTGCCCTGGTAGAAATCCCAGAAATCCCCGTCGTACAAAGCCCCGGTTGCAATAGCTTTAGCCGAATCGATGACGCTTCCGCCACCAACTGCCAGAATGAAATCGATGCCTTCTCGTTTGCAGATTTCAATTCCTTCGTACACCAGTCCGCTACGAGGATTGGGCACTACGCCACCCAGTTCGCAAAAAGTGATATCCTCATTTGCCAGCGATTTTTTTACCCGGTCGAGCAAGCCGCTTTTAATTACCGAACCTCCGCCAAAATGGATTAATACCTTGCTTCCGCCAAAACGTTTTACATATTTTCCGGCTTCGTTTTCACGCTCTTTCCCGAATACAAAATAAGTCGGGCTATAAAAATTAAAGTTATTCATATTGCTGATTAATGTCTCCCTCCAAGAGTCAGGAGTGTTTTTTATTTATTTCAATTACAAATGGATGTCCCTCGTATGTTCCCCTCGTAGCTTCGAAATCGAGGTTTTTTTCCTCCTCGTCTCCATCAATGCCAAACCCGATTCTGCTAATTAAGTTGAATTCCTTTTTAGCATCACGCAAGATCAGGTCATCGAAAGCAAGATCGGCTTTCGCACCTTTTTCCAGCAGGTCGGCAATGTCTTGTTTGTCGAATTGCTGAATTGATTTCCCTGTACGTTTTTCCATCAGGTCTTTTGCAAAAGCCCAGGAATAATCTGCGTAATTGTCGTGGATACTATTCAATTCTTGCTGAATCGATTCGAGAGAAGTGACCTCAATAGTAATTCGATGAATCAGTTTGTCTACTTCGTTCTTTGGAGCAAACAGACCTGCTAAATCTACCCAATTGCCCGCTCCGGCTTCAGGGCTACCGGCAAGTAAGTTGGTTATATTTTCTGCCTGGCCGGCTGATTTTTTATTTAACTCACGCCCCAAAAAGCTGTCGATGGCCATTTCATACAATTCAATTCCTTTTTTGATGGAAGAGCGTTTGATTTTACAGTTTTGGTACCACACGAATGTTGCTTTCTCATTCGGGCTTTGCAACAAAGCGTTCAAAATTTCAATGCCTCTAACCGCTTTCGACAAGGTGTAAGGCGAAAGGAAGTCAAAATTGATGGGGTCGAGTTTCGTGTCGTCCTTCCGGTTGTCGCGTTTGGGCCATTTTTGCACGTCGCGAATGGTTCCAACGCTGTGCAAATTGATGCCGGGCAATAGATTACTTTCGCCGTTGTTCTCCATGAGGTAGGAAAAAGGCAAGTCTGCAATATCCGGATTTCCTTTATGTCGTCCCAATACTACCGTAAATGCACCGATCCTGGCTGGCCACAGGATGTATGAGTCGCTGGACGTTTTTACACCACGTTCCGTAATCCCTTGATGAACCGGACCAAGCTTGTACATGTGGTTGCTGGAATTTGTTCCGCTTCCGGCATTCATAAACGAATACAGCGCTGTGAGCATCAGTGTCGATTTGTGATGCGTTACCGTGTAAGGTCCGCCAAAAATGGAAACCGCCTCTCCGTGAAGCCCCTGACAATTGGCAAAGAGCAATGAGTCAATAGCCGAAAACTGCTTCCCAATCAGGCAACCCTGTCCCACAAAACAACGTGATATCATGGCTGCATCGGTAATCGAAGTGCCCGAGTGGATAATAAAATCGTTGCACTGTACACCTGCACCAATATGCACCGGAGCCTGCGAATTGCTGTTGATCGTTCCGTTTTCGAGCAACGACACTCCTTCCAGCTGCGCAAAGTCGCCAACACAAACATTTTTCAGGCTTCCGCAATTGACAATTCGTACATTTTTGCCGATTCGTCCCATATCTGATTCCTGCGAACTGGCATATTCTCCAACCAGTTGTTCCAGTTTGTTGGTAAGTGCTGCATTGTGCCGGTAAAACGTCATCAGATAAGCCATAGGAGCGGAGAGATGATCAAAAATAGGGGCCTCGCGTCCACCACTTTCTATCATGACGGAGACTTTAGTCCCGTTTCCAAAAGTGGAAAGTCCATCCACCACTAACAAATCAACGTTTTCAATATAAGTGCCTTCCTCTATTCGGTAGTTGGCTATATAATTGTGTATTTTATCAATGAAGACATCATTTTCAATCACACAATTCCGTAAGACACAGTTGAAAATTCCTGCATGTTTTTTTAAGCCTCCCGGCAATTCAAATACTTTGTTGTAAGTTCCCAGGAATACGATTCCTGAGAAATATACATTTGAAATAAAGTTTGGAGTAAAATCTTCTGCAACCTGCACGTCTTCCCAGTTTTCCGCTGAGCATCCGTAAACAGTAAGTGTAGCTATTTCTTTATCGATAAGTGGACGATAATTTGTCATGTAATGAAAAGTTGATGGTTATGAATTGGATGTTTCGTCGTTTTCTAATTCAATTTCCGTATAACGTTGAAACAGAAAATCGTTGTATGGGTAGCGTTCAACATGAATAGCTTTTACGTTTTGATACATGAGCTCTTTCAATTCATCGATGTTTTGTTTTTCACGGGCTGAAATGAAGATACAATTATCATGCATTTTGGCCATCCAGGTCTTTTTAAGCTCTTCCAGGCTGAGGTTCTCGCGTTTAACCGGAGCCAGGTCATCTTCATCTTTTTGAGTATACGAAAAAGCATCAATTTTATTAAACACCAGGATCATTGGCTTTTCTTGCGGATCAATTTCTTTCAGCGTTTGATTTACCACTTCCAGCTGTTCTTCAAAGTTTGGGTGCGAAACATCAACCACATGAACCAGTAAATCGGCCTCTCGCACTTCGTCCAAGGTCGATTTGAACGATTGTACCAGATGGTGGGGCAACTTGCGGATAAATCCAACGGTGTCGGAAAGCAGGAATGAGAGATTATCAATTACCACTTTGCGAACCGTTGTGTCCAGTGTTGCAAAGAGTTTGTTTTCAGCAAAAATATCCGACTTACTTATCAAGTTCATCAGGGTGGATTTACCCACATTGGTGTATCCAACTAACGCAACGCGCACCATTTTTCCACGGTTTTTACGTTGCGTGCTCATTTGCACGTCAATATCTTTCAGATTTTGTTTTAGCAATGAAATCTTGGTCAGGATAATCCGGCGGTCGGTTTCGATTTGTGTTTCGCCCGGTCCGCGCATACCAATACCACCTTGTTGACGTTCGAGGTGAGTCCACAACCGGGTCAGTCGGGGCAAAGTATATTGCAATTGTGCTAACTCCACTTGGGTTTTGGCGCTGGCGGTTTGTGCCCGTTTAGCAAAAATATCCAGGATCAGACTTGTTCTGTCCAGGATCAGCACCTTCAGTTCGGCCTCGATGTTTCGAAGTTGCTTGGGCGATAATTCATCATCGAAAATAACTACGCCAATTTCATTTTCGTCAACAAAGGTTTTGATTTCAATAAGTTTTCCCGGTCCTACGTAGGTTTTCGGATTTGGATATTCCAGTCGTTGAAAGTACAGTTTTTCGGGCGATGCTCCGGCTGTTTCGGCCAGGAATGCTAATTCGTCAAGGTACTCCCGCGCTTTTTCTTCGCTTTGGGTTTGAGTTATTATTCCTACCAAAACGGCTTTTTCTTCGTATATTTCTGTTTTCATGATTTTAAATTTTGTTGTTTACAAGTTGGTTGTTTTGGATAACTTGTAATTGATTTCCGTTCGGTAGTCGATAATTGAAGTACTTTAAACGCTTGGAAACAAATTTGGTTAGTGTAACGTTCATTCTGTAAGTA
>Ga0318569_10000014_pt1 | contig 27386 bp, 31 predicted proteins | sample GRESIP088b5f22_FD_203692 | JGI IMG/M metagenome (GOLD analysis project Ga0318569, IMG submission 203692) | Tropical soil microbial communities from Luquillo Experimental Forest, Puerto Rico - GRE.SIPMG.088b5f22 | ecosystem: Environmental > Terrestrial > Soil > Tropical forest > Bulk soil...
GTGATGGACCGGTAAGAGTTGACGCCGTCAGACAGAGAAGCCACCGGGCGCCGCCGCCGTGAGGTGCTGCGGTTGTTGCGGTCGTCGCCTGACCCCATGAGCATTGTCGCGATCGCCGACCGCCTCGGCGTGCATCCCAACACCGTGCGCTTCCACCTCGACACCCTGGTTGCCGACGGCCAGGTGGAGCAGGTCGAACAACGCCGCAAAGGGCCGGGACGCCCGCCGCTGATGTTGCGGGCGGTCCGGCAGATGGATCGCGGCGGAACGCGGAATTACCGAATCCTCGCCGAGATCCTGATCACGGCGCTGGCCGCCGAACGGAATCCGCGCGCCAAGGCCGTGGCGGCGGGCCGGGCATGGGCGCGAGAGCTGGATTCAGGGCTGGAATCGCTGCCGGCGGGCGTCGTCGGTGCCGAGGAGGCCATCGACAAATTGGTCGCGGCACTCGACGAACTGGGCTTCGCCCCCGAGCGCCGGAATTCCAACGGGGAGCAGCAGGTCGGCCTGCGCCACTGCCCGTTCCTGGAACTCGCCGAAACCGGTGCTTCCGTCGTGTGCCCCATCCACCTCGGGCTGATGCAGGGAGCGTTGGAGACCTGGGCGGCGCCGGTTTCTGTCGATCGGCTCGACGTGTTCGTCGAACCGGATTTGTGTCTGGCCCACATCACCCCGGTAGGAGCCGCCGGGTGAGCACCGGAACGGCGATCGTCGTCGCGGTCACCTTCGTCTGGCTCGGCATGGTGCTGGCCATCTCGTTTTTGGAAGCTCCGTTGAAGTTCCGCGCGCCCAACGTGACGTTGCAGATCGGGCTCGGCATCGGGCGCCTGGTATTTCGTGCGCTCAACACCGTCGAGGTCGCTTTCGCCCTCGTCATCCTGGCGATCGTGGCCGCCGGCCCAACACCGGCGCGGATCGCCGCGGCGTTCTACGTCGCCGTTGCCGCACTGGCGATTCAGTTGATCGCGGTGCGCCCGCGGCTGACCCGCCGGTCCGATCAGGTGCTGGCCGGATTGGACGCGCCCCGCTCCCGCGGTCACTACGCCTACGTCGGCCTGGAGGTGGTGAAGGTGGTAGCCCTGCTGATTGTGGGGATACTGCTATTGACCGTCTGATTGTGGGCTTGAAGACCGAAGGGGTCGATTATGGAATCCATCTCGCTGACCAGTCTCGCCTCCGAAAAGCTGGCCGAGGCCCAACAGTCACACAGCGGACGGGCCGCGCACACCATCCACGGTGGTCACGCCCACGAGCTTCGGCAGACGGTGATGGCATTGCTGGCCGGCCATGACCTCTCCGAACACGACAGCCCCGGTGAGGCGACGCTGCAGGTGCTGCAAGGTCACGTGCGCCTGACGACCGGTGGCGACGCCTGGGACGGTAAGACGGGCGACTACGTCGCGATTCCGGCGGAACGCCACGCCCTGCACGCGGTCGAGGATTCGGTGATCATGCTGACCGTGCTGAAGAGCCTTCCCGCGGCTCAGTAGCCGAATGCTGTCCACGCCCTGGTCACGGAGTTTCGGGCTGCGGGTACCGATCGTCAACGCGCCGATGGGTGGGGTCGCCGGTGGCCGGCTGGCCGCTGCCGTCACCGCGGCCGGTGGTCTGGGCATGGTCGGGATGGGCAGTGACGGCACCAGGGAGTCGCTGAAAACCCAGTTGCGCCACGTGCGTGGAATGTTCGGAATCGGACTGGTGGATTGGGTGACGCGCAGCGAGGCCGGGTTGCTGGAGGATGCGCTGGCGGCGCGGCCCGCCCTGTTGTCGGTCAGTTTCGGCACCGACTGGTCGTGGGTCGCACAGGCGCACGAAGCCGGAATAGCCACCGTCGCACAGGTATACGACCAGCTCGGGGCCCGTCAGGCGGTCGACGCCGGCGTCGACATCGTGGTAGCGCGCGGGTCGGAGGGTGGCGGGCACGGTGAGGTGAAGCTCGGCACGCTGCCGTTGCTCGACACTGTTTTGGATGCCCTGGATGCCTCAGACGGCACTGCGGTGCCGGTGCTTGCGGGCGGCGGTATCGCCTCGCCGCGAAGCCTCGCCGCCGTGCTGGCGGCCGGCGCGAGCGGAGCGTGGGTGGGCACCCGCCTGGCGGCATGTCCCGAGGCGCTGACCGGCGACGGGAGCCGCCGGGCGCTGATCGCCGCCCGGGCCACCGACACGGCCATCACCCGAGTGTTCGACGTCGCCAAGGGCCTGCCCTGGCCGGCGCGGTTCCCGGCGCGCGTGTTGGCCAACGACTTCGTCGCGCGCTGGACGGGTAGAGAGGACGCGCTCGATCCACCGGCCTGCGATGAACTGGCGGCTGCGGTCGCCGCCGACGATATGCGGATCGCCCCTGTAGACGCGGGCCAGGGTGTCGGGATGATCGACGACGACGCGTCGGTGGGCGAGGTAATCGAGCAGATGTGTACGGGCGCGCAGAGGTTGCTAACCAGTTGGGGCGCATAAGGCCTAGTCGCCGTCGCCTGGCGTAAGCACGACACAACACCGGTCCGGCCCAGGGCACAGCCTGGCGCCCGGACCGTGCGGTGCCAGGGCGTCGGCCACGCCGGTGATCAGTGCGTGGTTCATGTTGCAGGCCAGCTCGGGCTGTTCTTGGGCCAGCGCGTGGAACGGGCAGTTGGCGAGCTCAACCTCCCCGTCGGCAGACCGGGGTTCGTAGCCGTAGTTGCTCAGCACCGTGAGCGTGAGCTCCAGCGCCGCGGCGGCATCGGCGGGCGGGCATTCGGTGGCGCCTATCGTCTGGCCGTAGTCGTGGGCGACCCGGTTCAGCACGTCGGCAACGGGCTCGGCAGTGCTGGCCGACCGTGCGATGGCCGTCGCCATGAGACGTCCCGCCAGTTCATACTCCCGCTGCGGAAGGCTGACCGCGATCTCCCGACGGGCCCGGCGATATAGCTTGGAAGTCCGTCCCGCGCCGGGCCCGGATCGACCCGTCAAGCGCGCGTAGTCGCTCTCCAGCAGTCCCTCGGCGGTCAGCCGGTCCAGGTGGAATTTGGCCTGGTGATGCGGTATCCCGACGGCGTCGGCCGCCTGGTCGCGGCTAACCGGCGCCGGCTGAGAGCACACGAATTGATAGAGCTGTTGGCGCACCGGATCCGCGAGTGCGCCAATGCCGGAAGCGTCCCGTTCCAGCGAGTCTCTGCCTCGCACCTCACCAGCCCATTTCTAACAGACAAAACTCTTGACGTAACAGTCTACACAGTCTAACGTTCGAATTATTATCCGTTAGAAACAGGAGGCATCCATGAGCACCAAACAAGTCGAGCCGACCGTCGCCCTCGCCGACCAGTTGAAGGACCCGGCGTACTCGGCGTACTTCGCACTTCGCAGCGTCTTCACGATCGCGCCGATACTGTTCGGGCTGGACAAGTTCTTCAACCTGCTGCCTTACCCACATCACTGGAGCATGTATCTGGCGGGCTGGATCGACAATCTGGTGCCGGGCACAGCCGATCAGCTCATGTACCTGGTGGGGGTGATTGAGATCTTGGCCGGGGTGCTCGTGGCGCTAGCGCCGCGGCTCGGCGCCTGGGTGGTCGCGGCCTGGCTGGCCGGGATCATTGTCGACCTGGTAACCGGTCCCGGCTTCTACGACGTCGCCCTGCGCGACTTCGGTTTGCTGGTTGGCGCCATCGCGCTGGCCCGGTTGGCACAGGGCGTTCACAACGGCAGCATCGGCCGCCGTTAACCCGACGCCTCACACCGCGCGCAGGTAGCGCTTCGCGATGATGCGCTGGGCCACCGACACCACGGGCCCGGCGGCCTTGCTCCACCAGGTCGCGGGCCGGGAGAACGAAGACACCTCCGCGAAGACCGCGGACGTCGCCGGGTCGCGGCGTACGACGAAGCGCTCCTCGCCGGACTCCGGATGGCCCGGCAGGGTGCCGTAGGCGAAGCCGCGGATATCGGGTTCGTCGACGACGTACACCACCCGGCAGGGCGCGGGCAGGAAACCCATTCGCACCAGCACCACCGCGGAGACTTCGACGACTTCGGAGCTGGCCTGGACCCGCAGTCCGGATCCGCGCTGCATGCCCCAGTGCATGACGGCGTCGGCGGCTTGCTCGAAACGCTGCTGGCCCGTGCCGATTTCCGTAGCCACCCGAAGGTGGCCGTAGCCCGCCGGCAGCTCGCCCGATGCGGTCGCCCCGACCTCCGGGTAAGTCAACGGAAGTTCCTCGAGCGCTCCCAAGTCCACGTGCCCAGCGTACGGTCGTACACGTGACCACCCCAACCTCAAAGGCGCTAGCCCAAGCATCCGGAACGTTCACCCTCGGGGGCGACCTCACCGTCAACCGGCTCGGGTTCGGCGCCATGCGCCTGACCGGTAGGGGGGTTTGGGGCCCGCCCGCCGACCGCGACGAATGCGTCCGCGTGTTGCGGCGTGCCGCCGAACTCGGGGTGAACTTCATCGACACCGCCGATTCCTACGGCCCCGACATATCCGAGGAGATCATCCGCGAGGCGCTGCACCCGTATGACGGGCTGGTGATCGCGACCAAGGCCGGATTGCTGCGCACCGGCCCCGACGTCTGGATCCCCCTCGGTTATCCGAGTTACCTACGTCAGGAATGCGAGATGAGCCTGCGCCGGCTCGGCGTCGACACCATCGACCTCTTCCAGCTGCATCGGATCGATAACAAGTTCCCGCTGGCCGACCAGGTGGGCGAGCTGCTGACCTTGAAGAACGAGGGCAAGATCCGGCACATCGGGCTGTCCGAGGTCGGCATCGATCAGCTCAAGGCCGCCCAGCAGATCACCGAGATCGTGTCAGTTCAGAACATGTACAACCTGGCGTCCCGTGCGTCCGAGCCGCTGCTCGACTTCGCGACCAGCCAGGGCATCGGCTTCATTCCGTGGTTCCCGCTGGCCGCCGGACCGCTGGCCGCCCCGGACGGGCCGCTGCAGCGCATCGCCGCCGACCATGAGGCGACACCGTCGCAGCTGGCCCTGGCCTGGTTGCTGAAACGCTCACCGGTGATGCTGCCGATCCCGGGCACGTCCAGCGTCGCGCACCTGGAGGAAAACGTCGCCGCCGCCGAGATCACCCTGACCGACGACGAGTTCGAGACCCTCGCGGCGGCCGGAGCGCAACGCACGGTCTGACCGATACGGTGTCCTGGTGGCCGGCGCACATCAGCAACACCCCGGCGGTGGTTTCAACCCGCCCGAACCGACGACCAAGGGGGGGCCTGATTACGGCCGGTTCGTCGACGCCGTGCGCAGGCTGCAGGATCACGCCCGCGCCGTCGACGCGCCCGATGAGGTGATCGCCGAGGCCGCCGACCAGCTGGAGAAGCTGTCCGCGCTGCTGAGTCCCTATGACTCCGACGAATGGGAATCGCCGTCCGGGCGCAGGATGGACCTGCCGATGCGCGGCAACATACTGCCGATTCCCATGTCTACCCGCAGGACCGAGGACGGCCGGATTGATGGCTGGGCCCGATTCGCCCGATTTCATTTGGGACGCAACGGCGCCGTGCACGGCGGGGCCCTGGGAATGCTGTTCGACAGCGTGCTCGGGTTGACGTCCTCGGTGATCACCGGAGGTCCCCGCCAGCGCACCGCCTACCTCACGATCAACTACCGCCACATCGTGCCCATCGAGAAGAAGCTGCAGATCGAGGCGGGCGTAGACCGCGTGGACGGGCGCAAAATCTTCGTGTCGGGCCGGCTGCGCGACGGCGACACCCTGCTGACCGAAGCCGACGCGCTGTTCGTGCGGCTCAAGCCTGGCCAGCCCTAAGGGCGACCCGCCCCGATAGCATTGCAACGATTAATCACGATCGATCAGTCAAACCAAAACTTGGAGAACCAACGCGATGAGCGCCGCCGCACAGCCCACCCCAGCAGCCCCGATCCGGGTTCCTGCCGGGACTACCGCGGCGGCCGCGGTCGGCGAGGCGGGATTGCCGCGGCGGGGCACGCCCGACGCGATCGTGGTCGTGCGCGATGTCGAAGGCAAGCTGCGCGACTTGAGTTGGGCGCCCGCCGCCGACGCCGAGGTCGTCCCGGTGGCGGCCAACACCGACGAGGGTCGCAGCGTCATCCGGCATTCGACCGCGCACGTGTTGGCCCAGGCCGTCCAAGACCTCTTCCCGCAAGCCAAATTGGGCATCGGGCCGCCCATCACCGACGGCTTCTACTACGACTTCGACGTGGCCGAGCCGTTCACGCCGGAGGACCTGGCGGCGCTGGAAAAGCGGATGCGCCAGATCGTCAAGGACGGACAGCTGTTCGACCGGCGTGTCTACGAGTCCAAAGACCAGGCGCGCCAGGAGCTGGCCACCGAGCCCTACAAGCTCGAGCTGGTGGACGACAAGTCGGGCGACCCGGACGTCATGGAGGTCGGGGGTGACGAGCTCACCGCGTACGACAACCTCAATCCCCGTACCCGGGAACGGGTCTGGGGCGACCTGTGCCGTGGGCCGCACATCCCGACCACCAAGCACATCCCCGCCTTCAAGCTGACCAGAAGCTCCGCCGCCTACTGGCGGGGCGACCAGAACAACGCCAGCCTGCAACGCATCTACGGCACCGCGTGGGAGTCGCAGGAGGCGCTCGACCGCCACGTCGAGCTGATCGCGGAAGCCCAGCGCCGCGACCACCGCAAGTTGGGCGTCGAGCTGGACCTGTTCAGCTTCCCCGACGAAATCGGTTCGGGCCTTGCGGTTTTCCACCCCAAGGGCGGCATCGTGCGCCGGGAACTCGAGGACTACTCGCGGCGCAAGCACATCGAGGCGGGATACGAATTCGTCAACACCCCGCACATCACCAAGGCCCAGTTGTTCCACACGTCGGGCCACCTGGACTGGTACGCCGACGGCATGTTCCCGCCGATGCATATCGACGCGGAGTACGACGCGGACGGCTCGCTGCGCAAACCGGGCCAGGACTATTACCTCAAGCCGATGAACTGCCCGATGCACTGTCTGATCTTTCGGGCACGCGGGCGGTCCTATCGCGAATTGCCTTTGCGGCTTTTCGAGTTCGGCACGGTCTACCGCCTGGAGAAGTCCGGCGTAATACACGGGCTGACCCGGGTACGCGGCCTCACGATGGACGACGCGCACATCTTCTGCACCCGCGACGAGATGCGCGACGAACTGCGTTCGTTGTTGCGCTTTGTGCTCGATCTGCTCGGGGACTACGGCCTCACCGACTTCTATCTCGAACTGTCGACGAAGGACCCGGACAAGTTCGTCGGCTCCGACGAGGTATGGGAGGAAGCCACCAACGTGCTGGCCGAGGTGGGCGCCGAATCCGGCTTGGACTTGGTGCCCGATCCCGGCGGTGCCGCGTTCTACGGACCGAAGATCTCGGTGCAGGTCAAAGACGCGCTTGGACGCACGTGGCAGATGTCGACCATTCAGCTGGATTTCAATTTCCCGGAGCGTTTCGAGCTGGAATACACCGCCCCGGACGGCACCCGCCAGCGCCCGGTGATGATCCACCGCGCGTTGTTCGGGTCGATCGAGCGGTTCTTCGGCATCCTCACCGAGCACTACGCGGGGGCGTTCCCGGCCTGGCTGGCACCCGTGCAGGTGGTCGGCATCCCGGTCGCCGACGAGCACGTGGCCTACCTGGAAGAGGTTGCCGCTCAGCTGAAGTCGCACGGGGTGCGAGTCGAGGTGGACGCCAGCGACGACCGGATGGCCAAGAAGATCGTCCACCACACCGGCCAGAAGGTGCCGTTCATGCTGCTGGCCGGCGACCGCGACCTGCAGGCCGGGGCGGTCAGCTTCCGCTTCGGTGACCGCACCCAGATCAATGGTGTGGATCGCGACAGCGCGGTCGACGCCATCGTCAAGTGGATCGCCGATCGCGAAAATGCTTCTCCCACAGCAGGACTGATGAAGGTCACCGAAGGTGAGTGACGAGGACCGCGCCGGCCGCACCGAAGACACCATCCTCGACAGAGGCGTCGGCGAACAAGATCACCTGCAGCGGTTATGGACGCCGTACCGGATGACTTACCTGGCCGAAGCGCCGATGAAGCGCGACGACGGCGAATCCGAGCAGCCGTTCACCGACATCCCGCAGCTGTCCGACGAGGCGGGGCTGGTGGTTGCCCGCGGCGAACTCGTCTACGCCGTGCTCAACCTCTACCCCTACAACCCGGGACACCTCATGGTGGTGCCCTACCGGCGGGTTTCCGAGCTGGAGGACCTGACCGACGCGGAGAGCGCGGAGTTGATGGCCTTCACCCAGAAGGCAATTCGCGTCATCAAGAACGTGTCGCGGCCGCACGGGTTCAACGTCGGCCTGAACTTGGGGACGTCTGCGGGGGGATCGCTCGCCGAACATTTGCACGTGCACGTCGTGCCGCGGTGGGGCGGCGATGCCAACTTCATCACGATCATCGGCGGATCCAAGGTGATCCCACAGTTGCTGCGCGAGACCCGCCAGCTGCTGTCGACGGAGTGGGCAAAGCAGCCATGAGTCGCGGCGGCGACGATGCAGAGCGCAGCGATGAGGTGGGGGTACCTCCCGCTTGCGGGGGAGAGCGGCGCGCATGAGTAAGGTGCCGTTCCTGTCCCGGGCGGCGTTCGCGCGGCTCACCACTCCGACCGCCAGGGCTTGTCTGCGAATGGGGTTGACGCCGGACGCCGTCACGATTCTGGGCACCGTCGTAGCGGTGGTGGGGGCGCTGACGCTCTTCCCGATGGGCAAGCTGTTCGCCGGCACCCTGGTCGTCTGGTTCTTCGTGCTCTTCGACATGCTCGACGGCGCGATGGCCCGGGAAAGGGGCGGCGGCACCCGTTTCGGCGCCGTGCTGGACGCCACCTGCGACCGCATCAGCGACGGTGCGGTGTTCTGCGGGCTGCTGTGGTGGATCGCCTTCGGCATGCGGGATCGGCTGCTGGTGGTCGCGACCTTGATCTGCCTGGTCACCTCGCAGGTGATTTCCTACATCAAGGCCCGGGCCGAAGCCAGCGGGCTGCGCGGCGACGGCGGCATCATCGAACGTCCGGAAAGGCTGATCATCGTGCTGGTCGGAGCGGGCGTATCGGACTTTCCGTTCGTTGCGTGGCCGCCGGCGCTGCCGGTGGCGATGTGGCTGCTGGCGGCGGCCAGCCTGGTCACCTGCGCGCAGCGGCTGCACACGGTGCGGACCTCGCCCGGGGCGACCGAACCCATCGTGGAATCGGGCGAGCCGTGACCCCCACCATGCCGGGCATGAAGGTGATCAACGCCCCTCGGCGGCTGCTGACTCGGACCGCGACCGACTGGGCGTTCGCGACGGGCTGGATGGCCGTGCGGGCTATGCCGGAATTCGCCGCGCGCACGGCTTTTGACGCCGGAGCGCGCTATGCGGCCCGCCAAGGCGGGCCCGACCAGCTGCGCAGGAACCTGGCGCGCGTCATCGGTGTGCCGCCGAACGACGTGCCGGACGAGCTGATGCGCGCCTCGCTGGCCTCCTACGGTCGCTACTGGCGGGAGGCCTTCCGCCTGCCGACGATGAACCACCGCGCGCTGGCCCTCGAGATCGACAAAACGTTCCAAGGCGCTGACAATATCGACGCGGCCATCGCCGCCGGCCGCGGAGCTGTCCTGGCGTTGCCGCACAGCGGCAATTGGGACATGGCCGGGCTGTGGCTGGCGCAGACGCGCGGCACCTTCACCACCGTCGCGGAGCGACTCCAGCCCGAGTCGCTGTACAGGCGATTCATCGACTACCGCGAGAGCCTCGGCTTCGAAGTGCTGCCGCTGTCCGGCGGCGAACGACCACCCTTCGAGGTGCTGTGCGACCGGCTGCGCGCGAACCGGGTGGTGTGCCTGATGGCCGAGCGCGACCTCACCCGCAGCGGTGTCGAGGTCGACTTCTTCGGCGAGCCCACCCGGATGCCGGCGGGGCCGGCGAAGCTCGCGATCGAGACCGGAGCGGCACTGTGTCCAGCGCATTGCTGGAACGAGGACAACGGCTGGCCGGTCGAGGTGCACCGACCGCTGGACTGCAGCAGCGGCGACGTCAACGCCATCACGCAGGCGCTGGCCGACCAGTTCGCGACCAACATCGCCGCCCACCCCGAGGACTGGCACATGCTGCAGCCGCAGTGGCTGGCCGACCTGTCCACTGAAAGGCGGGTCAAACTGGCCCGGCTCGAGGACACCTGATGCGCATCGGGATGGTCTGTCCGTACTCGTTCGACGTGCCGGGCGGGGTGCAGTCCCATGTCCTGCAACTGGCCGACGTGGTGCGCGCCCGCGGGCACGAGGTGAGCGTGCTCGCCCCGGTTTCGCCGCACACCTCGCTGCCCGACTACGTCGTCTCCGCCGGCAAGGCCGTCCCGATTCCCTACAACGGGTCGGTGGCCCGGTTGCGGTTCGGACCGGCCACCCACCGCAAGGTCAAAAAGTGGCTTGCGGAAGGCGATTTCGACGTGCTGCACCTGCACGAGCCCAACGCGCCGAGCCTGTCGATGCTCGCGCTGAACATAGCAGCGGGTCCGATCGTGACGACGTTTCACACGTCGACCACCAAATCGCTGACCCTGACGGTCTTTCAGGGCATCCTGCGGCCGATGCACGAGAAGATCGTCGGCCGGATCGCGGTGTCCGACCTTGCCCGGCGCTGGCAGATGGAGGCTCTGGGAACCGACGCGGTGGAGATCCCCAACGGGGTCGACGTCGACTCGTTCGCCACGGCGCCGCGGCTGGACGGATATCCACGGCCGGGCAAGACGGTGCTGTTCCTGGGTCGCTACGACGAACCCCGCAAGGGCATGTCGGTGCTGCTCGACGCGCTGCCACGAGTGGTCGAGCGCTTCGCGGATGTGCAACTGCTCGTTGTCGGCCGCGGCGATGAAGACGAATTACGCCGCCAAGCAAGCAAATTGGTGAAACACATACGTTTTCTGGGTCAGGTGGACGACGCCGGAAAGGCGTCGGCGATGCGCAGCGCCGACGTCTACTGCGCGCCCAACACCGGAGGGGAGAGTTTCGGCATCGTCCTGGTCGAGGCGATGGCCGCCGGTACCCCGGTGGTGGCCAGCGACCTCGATGCGTTCCGCCGTGTGTTGCGCGACGGCGAGTGCGGTCGGCTGGTGCCGGTTGGCCCCCCAGAGTTGCAAGGCGCCGCGCTGGCCGATGCGCTCATCGAGGTGCTGGAGAACGACGTGCTGCGGGAGCGTTATGTGACGGCGGCTTCGGCGGCGGTTCGCCGCTACGACTGGTCGGTGGTGGCCAGCCAGATCATGCGGGTATACGAGACGGTCGCCGGGTCGGGCGCCAAGGTTCAGGTGGCCAGCTGATGCCGTGGCTGATTGTCGCCGCCGTGATATTGGTGGCGGTGGTCGCCCTGGTCGGCCTCTGGGCATTTCAGACGGCCAATCGGCTGGACCGGCTCAACGTCCGCTACGACCTGTCGTGGCAGGCGCTGGACGGTGCACTGGCGCGGCGCGCTGTGGTGGCGCGCGCCGTCGCGATCGATGCCTACGGCGGCGGTGCGGTGGAAGGCAGGCGGCTGGCAGCGCTGGCCGATGCCGCGGAGGGCGCGCCCCGGCGCGCCCGCGAGAACGCGGAAAACGAGCTCTCGGCCGCGCTGGCGATGGTTGATCCGGCGTCGCTGCCTGCGGGTCTGGTCGCCGAGCTGGCCGACGCGGAGGCCCGCGTGGTGCTGGCCCGCCGATTCCACAACGACGCCGTCCGGGACACCCTCGCGCTGGCCGAACGTCCTCTGGTGCGCGCGTTTCGGCTCGGCGGAACCGCCGCGCTGCCAAGCTATTTCGAGATCGTCGAGCGTGCCCACGCGTTGGCGCACGGCGGCTTGAGCGTGCCGGACGTGCGCAACCACCGCACGTCGGCGCGGGTGGTGCTGCTCGACGACACCGGCGCGGTGTTGTTGCTGTGCGGCTCGGATCCCGCAAACCCGGCGTTTCAGGACGGGGACGCGCCGAGGTGGTGGTTCACCATTGGCGGTGAGGTGCGGAAAAACGAGCGATTGGCCGAGGCCGCCGTGCGGGAGTTGGCCGAGGAAACCGGTCTGCAGATCGCGCCGTCCGACATGATCGGACCCATCTGGCGACGCGACGAGGTCTTCGAGTTCAACGGCTCGGTGATCGACAGCGAGGAGTTCTACCTGGTCTCTCGCACCCGGCGGTTCGAGCCGTCCCTCGAGGGGCGAACGGAGTTGGAACGCAGCTACATTCACGGCGCCCGTTGGTGTGACGCGAATGACATCGCCGAGCTGACCGCGTCGGGCGAGCAGGTATACCCGCTGCAACTGGGGGAGCTGTTGCCCGTGGCGAACCGGCTGGCCGATGGCGCTCGCCATCCCGGCGTACCCGAGTCGATCCGCTGATCAGGGCAAAACTCGCTTGTAGCGCACCATTAGAGTGGAAGCGCAATGGTTGAGGGAGAGACGGAGCCAGTGGACAGGCCAATGGAGGGCGCCGCCAGCGCCGCACAGTCGAACCAGGCCAAACAGACCGGAACGGCGCGGGTCAAACGCGGCATGGCCGAAATGCTCAAGGGCGGCGTCATCATGGACGTCGTCACCCCGGAGCAGGCCCGCATCGCCGAGGGCGCCGGCGCCGTCGCGGTGATGGCGCTGGAACGGGTGCCCGCCGACATCCGCGCCCAAGGCGGGGTGTCGCGGATGAGCGACCCCGACATGATCGAGGGCATCATCGCCGCGGTGACCGTCCCGGTGATGGCCAAGGCGCGCATCGGACATTTCGTCGAGGCGCAGATCCTGCAGAGCCTCGGCGTGGACTACATCGACGAGTCCGAGGTGCTGACCCCCGCGGACTACACCCACCACATCGACAAGTGGAAGTTCACCATCCCGTTCGTGTGCGGGGCGACCAATCTCGGCGAGGCGCTCCGGCGCATCGGCGAGGGCGCGGCGATGATCCGCTCGAAGGGCGAGGCGGGCACCGGCGACGTGTCCAACGCCACCACGCACATGCGCGCCATCAGCGGCGAGATCCGCCGGCTGACCTCGTTGTCCGAGGACGAGTTGTATGTGGCCGCAAAGGAATTGCAGGCGCCGTACGAGCTTGTTCTCGAAGTCGCGCGGTCGGGCAAGCTGCCCGTCACGCTGTTCACCGCGGGCGGCATCGCCACTCCCGCCGATGCGGCGATGATGATGCAGCTCGGCGCCGAGGGCGTCTTCGTGGGCTCGGGCATCTTCAAGTCCGGCGCCCCGGAGCACCGCGCCGCCGCGATCGTCAAGGCCACCACGTTCTACGACGACCCCGATGTGCTGGCCAGGGTGTCCCGTGGACTGGGCGAGCCGATGGTGGGCATCAACGTGGAGGAGATCGCGCAGCCGCATCGCCTGGCCCAGCGCGGCTGGTAAAAACAGTTCGTGGCGATCGTAGAGATCCTTGATCTCGAGCAACTCGAGGTCAACATCTACCGGGGCAGCGTATTCAGCCCGGAATCGGGATTTCTGCAGCGCACCTTCGGGGGGCATGTCGCCGGCCAGTCGCTGGTGTCGGCGGTGCGGACGGTCGACCCGCGCTACCAGGTGCACTCGCTGCACGGTTACTTCCTGCGGCCGGGGGATGCCAAGGAGCGCACGGTTTTCATCGTGGAGCGCATCCGCGACGGCGGCTCGTTTGCGACCCGGCGGGTCAACGCCATCCAGCACGGGGAGACCATCTTCAGCATGTCGGCGTCGTTCCAGACCGATCAGCAAGGCATCCACCATCAGGACGCCATGCCGGCCGCGCCGCCGCCCGACGGTCTGCCGGGCCTGACCTCGATCAAAGTCTTCGACGATGCCGGATTCAAGCAGTTCGAGGAGTGGGACGTCTGCATCGTGCCGCGCGAGCGGCTGCAACTTGTGCCGGGCAAAGCCTCTCAGCAGCAGGTGTGGTTTCGCCACCGCGACCCGTTGCCGGACGACCCGGTGCTGCACATCTGCGCGCTGGCCTACATGAGCGACCTCACGCTGCTGGGGTCGGCTCAGGTCAACCACCTCGACGTGCGCCAGCATCTACAGGTGGCGTCGCTGGACCACGCGATGTGGTTCATGCGGGCGTTCCGGGCCGACGAGTGGCTGCTGTATGACCAGTCTTCGCCGTCGGCCAGCGGCGGCCGCGCGCTGTGCCAGGGCAAGATTTTCACCCAGACGGGTGAGATGGTTGCGGCGGTGGTGCAGGAGGGGCTGACCCGATTCAAACGCGGATTCGCGCCGTGAGCGCGCCGAAGATCGGCGTCTTGGCGCTGCAGGGCGACACCCGGGAGCACCTCGCGGCGCTGCGCGAGGCCGGAGCCGAGTCGATGCCGGTACGCCGTCGCAGCGAGCTGGATGCGGTGGACGGGCTGGTCATTCCCGGCGGCGAATCCACCACCATGAGCCACCTGCTGCTCGACCTCGACCTGCTCGAGCCGCTGCGGCGGCGGCTGGCCGACGGGCTTCCCGCCTACGGCGCGTGCGCCGGCATGATCCTGCTGGCCAGCGAGATCCTCGACGCCGGCGCGCGGGGGCGGCAGGCGCTGCCACTACGCGCCATCGATATGACGGTGCGGCGCAATGCTTTTGGACGGCAGGTTGACTCGTTTGAAGGCGATATCGCGTTCGCGGATCTCGACGATCCGGTGCGTGCGGTGTTCATCCGCGCGCCCTGGGTCGAGCGGGTCGGTGACGGTGTGCGGGTGCTGGCCCGGGCGGCGGGGCACATCGTCGCGGTGCGGCAGGGGCCGATGCTGGCGACGGCGTTTCACCCGGAGATGACCGGCGACCGTCGCATCCACCACTTGTTCGTCGACATGGTCAACGGACAGCACTGAAGGTTTTTGCGGGCACATCGGCATATCCCGACGGGAAACGGCCCCACCAAAAGGGGGACGTTCGCCCACGTAGAATCGTTTACCGAACTTTCGAGCAACAGAAGAGGTAAGAGACACCGATGAGCGGCCATTCCAAATGGGCCACCACCAAGCATCAAAAGGCCGTCAAGGACGCGCGCCGTGGCAAGGAATTCGCCCGGCTGATCAAGAACATCGAGGTCGCGGCGCGCACCGGTGGCGGTGATCCCGCAGGCAACCCGACGCTGTACGACGCCATCCAGAAGGCCAAGAAGACGTCGGTGCCCAACGACAACATCGAACGGGCCCGCAAGCGTGGCGCGGGCGAGGAGGCGGGCGGCGCCGACTGGCAAAACATCACCTACGAGGGCTACGCGCCCAACGGTGTGGCGGTGCTGATCGAGTGCCTTACCGACAACCGCAACCGCGCGGCCAGTGAGGTGCGGGTGGCGATGACCCGCAACGGCGGCACTATGGCGGATCCGGGTTCGGTGGCTTACCTGTTCACCCGCAAGGGCGTGGTCACCCTGGAGAAGAACGGCCTGACCGAGGACGACGTGCTCGTCGCGGTGCTGGATGCCGGCGCCGAAGACGTGAACGATCTGGGCGAAAGCTTCGAAGTCATTTCCGAGCCGGGAGATCTGGTCGCGGTGCGTACCGCGTTGCAAGACGCCGGCATCGATTACGAGTCGGCAGAGGCCAGTTTCCAGCCGTCGGTCAGCGTTCCCGTCGACCTCGACGGCGCCCGCAAGGTGTTCAGACTCGTCGACGCGCTGGAGGACAGCGACGACGTGCAGAACGTCTACACCAATGTCGATGTCTCGGACGAGGTGCTGGAAGCTCTCGACGAGGAATGAACGACTCGCCGCTACCCACGGTCAACCATCACGCCGACCATGCGGGTTTCGCCGGTGTGACCGGTCTGCTGACCGCCCTCGCCATGCTGATCTTGGGGCGCGGCTACGCGCGTGTGGCCGTCGAACTGGCCTCGGTGTCGGACGCCGACCGGGTCGTCGACATCGGTTGTGGCCCAGGCAATGCGGTAAGAACCGCCGCCCGACGGGGTGCGTGGGTCATAGGGGTGGATCCGTCTCCGATGATGTTGCGTCTCGCGCGCGCGGTGACACGTGACGCGTCAAAGATCAGTTGGTCGAAGGGCGGCGCCGAGGCTCTTCCCGTCACCAGCGACTGGGCAACCCTTGCGTGGTCGCTGAGGACGGTGCACCACTGGAAGGACGTCACGGCCGGCCTCGCCGAGCTGCGACGCGTGTTGGCGCCGTCGGGGCGCTTGCTCGTGATGGAGCGCGATGTCAAACCCGGGGCCACCGGCCTGGCGAGCCACGGGTGGACCGAACAGCAGGCCGAGTCCTTCGCGGCGCAGTGTCGCGAGGCGGGTTTCGTCGGCCTGCGTGTCGACCGGCATCGAGACGGTCGCGGGACGGCCTGGGTGGTGCAGGGGGAAAAAGCCATCTAGTCGTACGGATGCCGCATGTCCTCAACAGCCCGCGGATTGTCCAGCGTCGACGGCTCGAGCGAACGCGGCCCGATGTCGCCGGAGAACACGGTGGCGGCGTCGAGCACCCGCTGGTCGAGGAAACGCAGCCTGGGCGCGTCCGCCGGAACTCGCGGTGTGGGCGCGGCGTCGGCGCGCTGCGCCAGGGCGAAGCCCCAGTCACCGAAGGTCGGCACATGCACGTGGTACGGCGTGACCGCGTAGCCGGCGGCCCGAATCGTCGAGACCGTGCGCCAGAACGCGGTGGGGGTCGAATATGGGCTGCCCGCCTGCACGACCATGAGCCCGTCGGGGGCCAGCGCACGCGCGGCCAGCGCATAGAACTCGGTCGAATACAGCCGGCCCAGCACCGGTGTGTTGGGGTCGGGAAGATCGACGATGACCGCGTCGAATCGGCCTCCGACGCGGTCGATCTCGGGGCCGCGCAGCCAGGTCATCGCATCGTCGAGCACGACTTTGACGCGGGGGTCGTCCAGCGAACCGCCGTTGGCGTCGCGCATGGTGCTGCGCGCCAATTCGATCACCGCGGGGTCGAGCTCGACCTGCACGATCCTTCCGATGCCGGGCTTGCGCAACAGCTCGCGGGCCACCAAGCCGTCCCCGCCACCGAGGACGAGCACAGAGCGTGCGCCGTTCCCCAGCGCGGGATAGACGAGGCTTTCGGTGTAGCGGTATTCGTCCCGGGTGGAAAACTGCAGTCCCCCATCGAGGTACAGGCGCATGTCGCTGCCGCGGCGGGTGACCACGATCTCCTGATAGGGCGTGTGCCGGTAGGCGATGATCGGATCGGCATACAGCCGTTGCCTGCTCGTCGTCTCTATGTCGGCCGACCGCACCAGCAGCGTGGCCAGCAGCGCGAGTGCGGCCACGAGCGCGCACAGCGCGGTCACCAGCTGCCGCGCGGACACGACGCGGCGCAGCAGAAAGACCGACACGACCGCAGCCGCGGCCAGGTTGATGATGCCCGTCGCGGCCGCACCGCGGATCATCCCCAGCTGCGGCAGCAGCGCGAACGGCCAGACGAGCCCGCCCAGCAATGCGCCGAGGTAATCGGCGGCGTTGAGGTTGGCCAACGTGCGGCCGGCATCGGTCGCACCAGTCGTGCGGCCCCGTTGCAGCAGCGTCATCAGAAGTGGCACCTCGGCGCCGACCAGGCCGCCGATCAGCGCGGTGCTCGCCGCCAGCACCCACGTCGAGCCGTCGGATCCGCCGAAGAACGCGAACACCACGTACAGCGCCGCCGCAGACAACCCGCCGACGATGCCCAGCAGCGCCTCGACCGCTACGAAGGCGATCGCCGCGTGCGCCAGCAGCGGCTTGACCAACAGGGCGCCCGCGCCCAGCGCGGCGATGTAGCCCGCGACGATCAGTGAGGTGGCGACGATCCCGCCGCCGTTGAGGCTCGCCGACAGCGTCAGCAGCGCGAGTTCGTAAATGATGCCGCAGGCCGCGCACGCCGCCACGGCGGCCAGCAGCACGGCGCGCCAGCGGCGCGACGACTGCGTGGGCTCCGAAACCTCGGGCGCCGGCACATCAAGCGAAGTCATGAGACCGCGGCGGCGGTCACGCCCCCCACGGCGAGCAGTATCAGGGCCACCGCGAACGACCCGGGATGCAGCGCGGGGTCGTCGACGTGCTCGTGGAAGTCGCCCGGGATCAACAGGTGCATCGTCAACAGCGCTATCCCCAACAGAATCACGCCCATGAGTCCGTACACCGCCACGCCGAGCAGTCCCTGGCCCAGCTGGCTGTAGCTGTTGACGATGGCGCTGACGATGACGGTGGTGAGCGCGATGTACATCGCGCCCGCGACGACGACCGCGTTGGGGCGGCGATCGATGAACACCAGTTGGCGCAGTTTTCCCGGGGTCAACAGGTCGACCATGTAGAACCCGACGACCAGGACGGCCATGCCGACCAGGAAGTAGAGGATCGTCGCGACTGCGCCGCGGAGGACTGGGTTGACGTCGACGTTCCCGATCTCGACGGCGAGGTACATGCTGTCTCCTTTGCTGGACTACTTGGTTCCGCCTGGGCCGCCTGGGGTGCCTCCGGCGCCGCCCGAGGGGGACCCGGGGGTGAACCCGGGGCCGAGGAAGCGGTACGAGCCGTGGTTGTATCCGGCGCTCAGGGGCTCCACGCGGATGCTGCAGGGGCGGTCGCCGTCGGGGCCGACGGTCACGATGTCGTTGTAGCGCAGGTACTGGTTGTCGCCGTTGGCGGCGCGCGCATCCGGGTCCTGATAGTTGACGAGCGTGTTGGCCACCTGGGCGGGTGATCCGGTGCAGGCGTAGCGCGTTCCGTTCGCATCGCGGGCGTACTGCTGATAGTGGCTCGGTATGTAGGACGCAATGTTCCTGTTCACGAACTTGGTTCCGAAAAACAGCGACGCGCCGGCGGCGGCGACCAACGCACCGGAAATCAATAGCAGGAGGCCGCGGCTCATGGACGCCACCGGCTCGTCGTGTGGACCACGGTCCCCCCCGACCCGAAAGGGCGGCGCGGGTACAGGTGCCAGGTCTGCCACCGCCAGCCGGTGCCGTCGGGTTCGGCGGCCAGCGCGGTCAGCGCGGCGTCATCGCCGGGAAACGTGCCGCCGAGCCAGCCCTGTTCGCGCACACAACGTTCGCGGAGCTCGCGCGCGAGGCGGCGGAAGGTCTCCTCGCCGTGCGTTTCGGTGCGGGATTCGAGGTGGTAGCCGGGCGCGTCGGTACGCTGCGGCAGATCGGCCCCGAGGCTGCGCGCGGTGCAGGAAACCTGCTCGGAAAAGCGGCCGGTGGCGTGCTCGACCGCGACGACGTGCGACGCGCCGAGGACGCCCAGCAGCAGCACACCGCCGTCGGGATGCGCTAGCGAGCAGGTCGCCAGCGGCGCCGGCGCGGGCGCGTTGAGCGCCAGCCCCAGCCTTTCCCCGGATACGTCCGCCGGAGTCACGGCGAGCTGATGAAGGGGCACCGACCTGAAACCTCTTGCGTCCTAGGGGGAATAACTGGGGGGCGCCGGATAGACGGTGAGCTCGCCGGGCAGCACGGACTTGCCCGTCGATATCTCCCACGGCATGTTCGGTGCCCAGCGCTCGAACGAGAGCAGCGCGGTCTCGTCGGCGTTGGTGCAGTCGAGGAATTCCATCTCACCGCCCGGCGGCAGGCCGGTGGTGCCTTCGGTGGTGTACGAGGCGCGACCGCGCTCGGACTCGTGAAACGGCACACCGTCGACGACGTACTGGTTGCCGGGTTGCAACGTGAGGTCTTTGCGGGTAACCCACATCGCCAGCTTCAGGCGCCCGTCGTCCACCTCGACGCTGAACCAAACCGGCTGGTCGCCGCCTTCCAGCAGGTGCTCCCACCACACGAACGGGCCCTCGCGGTAGGTCACCGATCCGCGGACCACATAGTCGATGCCGCCGTGGCTGACGACGGCACCGGGGCCGAGTTCGCGGGGCCCGAACTGCGGCGTCGCGTCGAACATCAGCGGATCCGGACGCCCGCTCCACTGGTCCGGTTGCTCCTTGTGTCGCGGACGCCGCAAAGCAATGACGAGCACCACGATGGACGCGATGAACAGCACCGCCGCGAGCACGAACAGCAGTGTTCCCACACAAACCCTTCCGTTGCCACGGAGGCCGAGCAAATGTCGGCTTTAAGTTAACAGCTTTTGCCCGGAGTAGGGGCCGCGTGTCGTGCAGGATCCCGTCGGTCCCACCCGCTAGGCTATCGAACAGCTGTTCGGTACCCGAATATGGAGAAGCGGGAGTGAGCAATGCGCGTGATGGGCGTCGATCCCGGGCTGACGCGATGCGGGCTGTCGGTCGTCGAAAGCGGGCGCGGGCGAAATGTCGTCGCGCTCGACGTCGATGTGGTGCGTACTCCCTCGGACGCGCCACTGCCCCAGCGATTGCTCACTATCAGTGACACCGTGGAGCACTGGCTGGCCACCCACCAGCCGGACGTCGTGGCCATCGAGCGGGTGTTCTCCGAGCAGAACTTGGTGACGGTGATGGGCACCGCCCAGGCCGGCGGCGTCGTCGCGTTGGCGGCCGGCAAACGCGGCATCGTCGTGCACTTCCATACCCCCACCGAGGTCAAGGCCGCGGTCACCGGCAACGGCGCCGCCGACAAGGCGCAGGTCACCGCGATGGTCACCAAAATACTTGCGCTGCAAGCCAAGCCGACACCTGCCGACGCCGCCGACGCGCTGGCTTTGGCGATCTGCCATTGCTGGCGGGCGCCGATGATCGCCCGGATGGCGGCCGCCGAGGCGCTGGCCGCGCAGCAGCGCCAGAACTATCTCGCCAAGGTGAAGGCCGCCCGATGATCGCCTCGGTGCGCGGCGAGGTGCTCGTGGTGGCACTCGACCACGTTGTAATCGAGGCGGCTGGCGTCGGCTACCGGGTGAATGCGACGCCGTCGACGCTGGCAACACTGCGGCAGGGGAGCGAGGCCAGGCTGATCACCGCGATGATCGTGCGCGAGGACTCGATGACGTTGTACGGGTTTACCGACACCGACACCCGCGACCTGTTCCTGACGCTGCTGTCGGTGTCGGGAGTCGGGCCTCGGCTGGGGATGGCCACGCTGGCCGTGCACGACGCGGCGGCGCTGCGGCAGGCGCTGCACGACAGCGATGTCGCCGCGCTGACCCGGGTTCCCGGAATCGGCAAACGCGGCGCCGAACGGATGGTGGTGGAATTGCGCGACAGGATAGGCGCGTGCCCGTCCACCTCGTCGGGCCCGTCGGCGGTCAACGGCAACGCGGTGCGCAGCCCCGTGGTGGAAGCCCTCGTCGGCCTCGGCTTTGCGGCCAAACAGGCCGAGGAAGCCACCGACAAGGTGCTGACCGCGGACCACCAAAAAGGGGAAGCGGCCACGACATCCAGCACTTTGCGGGCGGCCCTGTCGTTGCTGGGTAAGGCCCGATGAGCGCGGATTATTCGGAGGACTATTCCGACCGCGAAGTCTCCCCGGCGTTGACCGTCGGCGACGGCGATATCGACGTCAGCCTGCGGCCCCGCTCGCTGCGGGAGTTCATCGGTCAGCCCCGGGTGCGTGAACAACTGCAGCTGGTCATCGAGGGGGCTAAGAACCGCGGCAGCACACCGGATCACATTCTGCTGTCCGGTCCGCCGGGGCTGGGCAAGACGTCGCTGGCCATGATCATCGCGGCCGAGCTCGGGTCCGCGTTGCGGGTGACGTCCGGCCCGGCGCTGGAACGCGCCGGCGACCTGGCCGCGATGCTGTCCAATCTGGTGGACCATGACGTGCTGTTCATCGATGAGATCCACCGCATCGCCCGGCCCGCCGAGGAGATGCTCTATCTGGCGATGGAGGACTTCCGGGTCGACGTCGTGGTCGGCAAAGGCCCTGGGGCGACATCGATTCCGCTCGAGGTGGCACCCTTCACGCTGGTCGGTGCCACCACGCGGTCCGGCGCGCTGACCGGCCCGCTGCGCGACCGGTTCGGTTTCACCGCGCACATGGATTTCTATGAGCCCGCCGAGCTCGAGCGGGTGCTGGCGCGTTCCGCCGGAATTCTGGGCATCGAGCTGGGCGCCGAGGCTGGCGCGGAGATCGCCCGGCGCTCGCGGGGAACGCCGCGGATCGCCAACCGGCTGCTGCGCCGGGTCCGGGACTTCGCCGAGGTGCGTGCCGACGGCGTGATCACCCGCGACGTCGCGAAGTCCGCGCTGGCGGTCTACGACGTGGACGAACTCGGGCTGGACCGGCTGGACCGCGCGGTGCTGTCGGCGCTGACCCGCGGCTTCGGCGGCGGACCGGTCGGGGTTTCGACGCTGGCCGTGGCGGTGGGTGAGGAGGCCGCCACCGTCGAGGAGGTGTGCGAGCCGTTCCTCGTCCGCGCCGGCATGGTCGCGCGCACCCCGCGCGGCCGGGTGGCCACCGTGCAAGCCTGGACGCACCTAGGCATGACTCCGCCGGCAGGCGCGGCCGGGTTGGGCCAACCCGTGTTGTTTGACTAGCGGAGCGGGTTACAACCCGGCCCGGTCGGGTACCCAGCCAGCAGAAACTACCTGTTGGAGGAGATTCTGATGAGGCAACCGCGCTCCGACTATGAACGCCCTCGCGCTATGTACATGCCACGCTCCCGTGGCGCGCTGACTGGGCTGCTTTTGATCCTCTTGGGCGCCTGGGGCGCGTTGGTACCGTTCTTCGGACCCAACATCGATTGGGCGTATACGACCGACCCGGCATGGACGTGGACGACGGCCAAGGGCTGGCTCGAGGTGCTCCCCGGGGCCGTCACCGCAGTCGGCGGCCTGCTGGTCCTCGGCTCCGGAAATCGCGCCGCCGCCTCGTTGGGCGGCTGGCTGGCGGTCTTCGGCGGTGCCTGGTTCGTGGTGGGCCAGGCCTTCGCACCGACACTGGCTATCGGGGACGTCGGGCAACCGGCGGCGTCGACTGACCTGAAACGGGCCCTGCTCGAGATCACGTACTTCACCGGTCTGGGCGCGCTGATCATGTTCCTGGGCGGCGCCGTCCTCGCGCGTGTGGCGGTACGGCATGCGCGAGACGTCGTGGTTGCCCAACCGGCGCCGATGGCGGCGCCCGCGGCAGAACCGGCGCGGACGGACCAGGTCGCGGCCGACGAGCCGGCGGCGCGCGGGCGCACCGGGCGTGGCTTCTTCGGAGGGGGCACCGGGGGTGGCCTATTCCGCCGGCACCACCACGCCGGCGTCTAGGGCGCGCCCACTGACAACTGACAACGCGCGTGCAGCACTGGGTCGGTAATGTCCTCGCAATGATCGTCGCCGGACTGGTATTCGCCGCACTGGCCGCGTTACTGCACGTCTACATCTTCACGATGGAGTCGTTGACCTGGACGTCGCCGCGCACCCGCGCCACGTTCGGCACGACAGCCGAGGAAGCCGAAACCACCAAGCTGCTCGCGTTCAACCAGGGCTTTTACAACCTGTTCCTGGCGATAGTCACCGGCATCGGCATCGCCTTCGTCGCCCTGGGACACAAGGCCGTTGGCGCCGCGCTCATCTTCGCGGGGGTCGGGTCCATGGCCGCGGCCGCGATCGTGTTGCTGCTGTCGTCGCCGGACAAAGCCCGGGCGGCGCTGACGCAGGGCACTTTCCCGGTGATCGCCGTTGTGCTGCTCGCGCTCGGCCTTACTTCGTAACAACAGACACACCGGCCCCACTGGCCACGCCTCCGGAATTTCACGGGTTACACGAGGCACCGCCCGGGTACCCAGGCGATGCTGAAATAGCCCGGCGTCTACCGAGGAGATCTGATGAGACCTGCACAAAATGGCCAGCCCAGCGCGTTGTGGATGCCACGCTCCCGCGGGGCAGTGAGTGGATTGCTCCTGGTCATCTTGGGTGCCTGGGGCGCGCTAATACCGTTTGTCGGTCCCCACTTCAATTTCGCTTACACGCCCGACCAGGACTGGGCCTGGAGCACGGCCCGGGGATGGCTAGAGGTGCTTCCGGGAGCCGCCACCGTGTTGGCTGGGCTGCTGCTGATCCTGTCCGGAAATCGAGTCACCGCGATGGTGGGAAGCTGGCTGGCGGTTCTGGCCGGCGCATGGTTCGTGATCGGTGGCCAGATCGCCCCGATGTTGGGCATCGGTTCCGCCGGCGATCCGATCGCCGCGACCGACCGCAAACGGGCCGCGCTCGAGATTTCTTACTTCTCGGGTCTGGGTGCCGTGATCATCTTCGTGGGTGGCGTCGCGGTGGCGCGCCTCGCGGTGCGGCTGGCGAGTGATGTCGAAGACCTGGCACGGGTGGGAGCGGCAGGGCTTCAGGAGCCGGCGCCCGAGGTGCTATCTGATGCCGTCACCAAGCCGCGGGCGGGTCAATACGCGCCCTCGGTAGCCGAACCGAAACGGGGATGGCGCCGTCAGAATGTGGGCGCGGAGGCGGGGTCGCCGGGCGCCGCGTACTTGCGGTGGCCGCATCCTCAGCAGTAATTCGCCGATGCGAAAAGCTAATCGCCCAGCCCCGAACGGGGCTGGGCGATTCGCTTTGGTGTGTTACAGCAATCCGAGCAACTGCAGGTCGGTGATGTACTTCACGATGACCGGCGCCGAGACGTGCGGAATGTCTTTGTCCGCACCGATTTTCGCCTCCTGCACCGCCGCGCGGAACCGGTCGGTCGGCGCCAACGATCCGTGGAGCGGCGTCCCCGGCTTCTGGTAGTTGTGCAACAGCGGCAGTAGCGAGTACTGGCGCTGCCGCTCCGGCAGGGCCCGCATCGCCCCTTCGAACCGGCGCAACCATTCGCCGTAGTCGGCGATGCGCTGGATCGGGTAGCCGGCGTCGACCAGCCAGTCGACGTACTCGTCGAGGCCGATGCCGTCGTCGTACGGGTTCATCACGTGGTACGTCTGGTACCCGACTCCGCTGTCCAGCACCCGGGTCCCCAAGATGGAGATCCCCGCGGCGATGAACTCGACCGGCAGGCCGTCGTAATGCGAGCGCTGCCGGTCGCCCTCGGCGTCGAGCTCGTAGAACGAACCGGGCGCGATACCGGTGGCGACCAGGCTCAGCATCATCCTGGTGAACATGTCCGGCAGGTTGAGCTGTCCGGCGTAGGTGGTGTCGGCCAGGATCATGTCGCACCGGAACACCGCGACCGGCAGGCCGCACAGGTCGTTGGCCTCGCGCAGCAGCACCTCGCCGGCCCACTTGCTGTTGCCGTAGCCGTTGGCGTAGCTGTCGTTGATCTGGCGGGTCGGGCTGATCTCCCGGATGTCGCCGTCCTCGACGAACTTCGCCGGCGCGATCTGGTCGCCCACCCCGATCGTGGACACGTAGGTGTACGGCTTCTGCCTGGTCGTCAGCGCGATGCGGAGCAGTTCGGCAGTGCCCAGCGCGTTGGGGCCGAACAGCTCGCTGTACGGCAGCACGTGGTTGACCAGGGCCGCCGGGTCGACGATCAGGTCGACCGTGTCGGCCAGCCGCTGCCAGGTCTGCTGATCCAGGCCGAGGTTGGCCTCGCCCTTGTCGCCGGCGATGACCTCCAGGTGGTCGGCGGCCAGCCGCCGGTAGTGCGCCGGTAGCTTCGGGTCGCCGCTGTCGAAGGTGTTGTCCAGCCGCGCCCGCGCCTCCGCGTCGGACTTGGCGCGCACCAGAGCAATCACCTTGCCGTCGACCAGGTCCATCCGCTCCAGCCATTCCAGCGCCAGGTAGCGGCCGAGGAAGCCGGTCGCGCCGGTCAAGAGCACGGTCCGCACCTCCGTCGTGGGCTTCGGCAGGCTGGGCGCCGCGGCCAGCGTCGGCGCATCGATGAACTTGTCGAGGGTGAGGTCACGCGCGTGCACCTCGGTCGCGTCACGGCCGTGCACGGCGGCGAAGGTGGGCCGCTTCGTGCCCTTGCGCTCGCCCTCGATGTAGTCGGCGATGGCCTGCAGGTCGTTGGCCGGGCTGACGATGACGCCGACCGGGACGTCGACGTCGAAGATCTCCCGCAGCAGGTTGCCGAATGTCAACGCGGACAACGAGTCTCCGCCCAGGTCGGTGAAGTGCGCATCGGGCGACAGGTCGGTGGCCGCCGTCCCCAGCATTGCGGCCGCGGCCCGGCTCACCGTTTCCAGCACCGGAGCGTCGGCCCCGCCGCGGCGCAGTTCGCTCAGCTCGTTGGCCTGGCTGTCGGCCAGCTCGGTGTAGAGCTGTTCCAGCCGCTCGCCGTAGTGCTGCTTCAGCTTCGGCCACGCCAGCTTGCGGATGCCGGTGAGCAACCCGTTCTCGAGCGTGAAAGGTGTTGTCTCGACGATGAAGTCGCGGGGCACCTCGTAGGACTGCAGGCCCGCCTCTTTCGCGACGTCCTGCAGCGAGTCGGCGATCAGCGGCTTGAGGACCTCAATGTCATTGTTAGCCAACGCCTCTTCGGTGGGCACCACGACCGCCAGCAGGTAGGGGTGTGCGCTGTTGCCGTAGATGTAGATCTGCCGGACCAGGGGGCTGTTGCCGAAGACCGCCTCCAGCTTCGCGACGGTGACGAACTCGCCCTGCGCGAGCTTGAGCACGTTGTTGCGGCGATCGACATACACCAGTCGGTCGGGACCGACCTCGGCGACGACGTCACCGGTCCGGTAGTAGCCGTCGGCGTCGAACACGCCCGCGGTGACCTCGGGCCGCTTGTAGTAGCCGGGGAACATGTTTTCGGTCTTGAGCAGCAACTCGCCGCGCGGATGGGGCCGGTCGGTGGAGAAGTAGCCCAGATCCGGGACGTCGACCAGCTTGTAGTCGACGACCGGCGGGCGCTGCACTTCGCCGTCGAACAAGACCATTCCGGCCTCGGTGGAGCCGTAGCCGTCCAGCAGATGCGTCTCGAGCAGCGACTCGACCCACTCCTTCAGCTCCGGGGAGGTCGGCGCCGAGCCCGTCATCGCGAAGATGAACCGCCCGCCCAGCAGGTACTGGCGCTGCTCCTCGAGGACCTCGGCTTCGGGAACCCCGCGGTCGACCTGGCGCTGAAATTCGCCGAACAGCGTCTCCCAGATCCGCGGCACGAAGTTCAACTCGGTGGGCCGGACCAGCTCGAGGTCCTCCAGCAGCGTCGAGAGGTCACTCTTGGCCGCGAAGTAGGCGGTGCCGCCATTGCCGAGCGTGCCGTAGAGGATTCCGCGCCCCATGACGTGGCTCATCGGCATGAAGTTGAGGGTGATCGACGCGGCGCTTTCCCCGAACCAGTTCCTGCTGGAGCGGCGCCACATCTTGCCCACGTTGCTTTGGGGATACATCGCACCCTTGGGTGCGCCGGTGCTTCCGGAGGTGTAGATCAGCAGGGCCAACGGGTCCCCGGAGTCGTCGGGCTCCGCGGCCGGCGTGACCGGCAGCTTCCGCCCACGCTCGAGGACGTCGGCCAGGGTCTCGACGACCACCGTGTCCGCCAGCCGCGCGCGGGCGGTTTCCACGGCCTCGCGCTGGTCGTCGACCTCGGGGTGGTAGTCGAACACCACAAGCTTTGCCGGCGTGTGGCCGCCACCGAGGATCAGCTCGACGGCGTCGGGCAGCTGGTTGACGCTCGCCGCGATCAGGCTCGGTTCGGTCTCGGCCACGATCGGCTGCAGCTGGGTGGTGGCGGCGCTGGTCTGGAGCGGCACCGCAACGGCGCCGATCTGGGCGAGTGCC
>Ga0318569_10000020_pt1 | contig 24325 bp, 20 predicted proteins | sample GRESIP088b5f22_FD_203692 | JGI IMG/M metagenome (GOLD analysis project Ga0318569, IMG submission 203692) | Tropical soil microbial communities from Luquillo Experimental Forest, Puerto Rico - GRE.SIPMG.088b5f22 | ecosystem: Environmental > Terrestrial > Soil > Tropical forest > Bulk soil...
GACCTCCTCGAGCTCCTGAAACATTTCTCCGACGCCCATATCAACGAGCGTCTGTGCCGAGGGGGTCCCCCCATTCACATGTCATCTTTCAAGCCTTTTCCGCACCTAACCATCACAAACCATGCCGAACCCTTCCCACCGACACCATCGGCAGGGCAGGCTATCGGCATGCGCAAGCGCAGCATGATGTGGAAAGCGGCGGTGGTGCTCGCCGCAACGTTAATCCTCGGTGCCTGCGGCAGCTCGCCACAGGCGCGCAGCATCACGTTGACGTTCATCCGGCACGCACAGTCCGAGGCCAACGCCAGCGGGATCATCGACACCAGCGAGCCGGGTCCGGGCCTGAGCCCGGAGGGCAAGGGGCAGGCCGAACAGGTCGCGCACCAGCTCGCGCGCAATAACTACGACGCCGTCTACGCGTCCACGATGGCGCGAGCCCAGCAAACCGCTGCGCCGTTGGCCGCCGAACTCGGCAAGCGCGTCGAGGTGCTGCCCGGCCTGCAGGAGATCAACGCCGGCTGGTTTGAGGGCAAGCCGGTTTCGACGGCCCCCACGACGTACCTGCTGGCGCCGGCGGACTGGCTCAACGGCGACGTGCAGAACAGCATCCCCGGGTCGATCTCCGGCAAGGCGTTCAACGACCGGTTCACCGCCGCCGTTCAGAAGATCTACGACAGCGGCCACAGCAACCCGGTGGTGTTCGCGCATTTGTACTCCATCGAGTATTGGGTGCTGATGAACGTGAAGAACGCCAAGGACAGCCTGCTGACCAGCCACCCGCTGCCCAACACCGGCCGCGTGGTGATCACCGGCAATCCGTCGACCGGCTGGACGCTGGTGGAGTGGGACGGCATCCGCAACTTCAACGGCTGAGCTAGACGTCACAGTTGACGGTGCGGCCAAGAGCCGCAACGATGGCGTGCATGCGGTATGTCGTTACCGGCGGTACCGGGTTTATCGGGCGCCGCGTCGTGTCTCGTCTGCTGGAAACCCGGCCGGAAGCGCAGGTGTGGGTGGTGGTCCGCCGCCAGTCGCTGGGACGCTTCGAACGCCTCGCCGCCGAGTGGAACGAACGGGCGAAGCCGCTGGTCGGCGAGCTGCCAGAACTGGTATTGACCGACGAGACCATCGCCGAGCTGGGCAACGTCGATCATGTCGTGCACTGCGCGGCGATCTACGACATCACCGCCGACGAGCCGGAGCAGCGGGTCACCAACGTCGAGGGCACCCGCGCGGTGATCGAACTTGCGCGGAGGCTGGACGCCACGTTGCACCACGTGTCGTCGATCGCCGTGGCGGGCGACTTCGCCGGCGAGTACACCGAGGACGACTTCGACGTCGGCCAGCAGCTGCCGACCGCGTATCACCAGACGAAGTTCGAAGCCGAGTCGCTGGTGCGGTCGGCGCCTGGACTGCGCTACCGCATCTACCGGCCGGCGGTGGTGGTGGGCGATTCCCGCACCGGGGAGATGGACAAGGTCGACGGACCGTATTACTTCTTCGGCGTGCTCGACAAGTTGGCGGTGTTGCCGTCGTTCACCCCGGTCCTGCTTCCCGACACGGGGCGCACCAACATCGTCCCGGTCGACTACGTCGTCGACGCGCTCGTCGCGCTCACGCACGCCGACTGCTCCGACGGCCGCACATTCCACTTGACCGCGCCGAAAACGATTGGGCTGCGCGGCATCTATCGCGGCGTCGCCAAGGCGGCCGGACTGCCGCCGGCGCGCGGGTCGCTGCCCCGCTCGGTGGCCGCGCCGGTGCTCAAGGTGCGCGGGCGCGCCAGGGTGCTGCCCAACATGGCGGCCACCCAGCTGGGAATTCCCTCCGAGGTCTTCGACCTCGTCGACCTGAAGCCCACGTTTATCAGCGACGAGACCCGAAAGCTGTTGCGTGACAAGGGCATCCCGGAAGTTCCCGAATTCGCCAGCTACGCTCCCAAGCTGTGGCGGTACTGGACGGAGCACCTCGACCCGGACCGGGCGCGTCGCGACGATCCGAACGGACCGCTGGAGGGCCGGCACGTCATCATCACCGGCGCATCGAGCGGCATCGGGCGGGCGTCGGCGATCGCCATCGCGGAGCGCGGCGCAACGGTGTTCGCCCTGGCTCGCAACGTCGACGCGCTGGATCAGCTGGTCGCCGAGATCCGCGCCAACGGAGGGCAGGCGCACGCGTTCACTTGTGACGTCACCGACTCCACGTCGGTGGAACACACCATCAAAGACATCCTGGGCCGCTTCGACCACGTCGACTACCTGGTGAACAACGCCGGTCGCTCGATTCGCCGCTCGGTGGCCAACTCCACCGAGCGACTGCACGACTACGAACGCGTGATGGCGGTCAACTACTTTGGCGCGGTGCGGATGGTGCTGGCGTTGCTGCCGCACTGGCGTGAACGCCGGTTCGGTCACGTGGTCAACGTCTCCAGTGCCGGCGTGCAGGCCCGCAACCCCAAATACAGCTCGTATCTCCCCACCAAGGCGGCGCTGGACGCGTTCGCCGACGTCGTCGCGTCGGAAACGCTGTCCGACCACATCACGTTCACCAACATCCACATGCCACTGGTCCGCACACCCATGATCGTGCCGTCACACCGGCTGAACCCGGTGCCCGCGATCAGCCCCGAGCGCGCGGCGGCAATGGTGGTGCGCGGCCTCGTCGAGAAGCCGGCGCGCATCGATACCCCGCTGGGCACGCTCGCCGAAGCCGGCAACTACTTCGCGCCCAGGACTTCGCGGCGAATCCTGCATCAGCTCTACCTGGGCTACCCCGACTCGGCCGCGGCGCGCGGCCTGCCTTCCGACCCGGTTACGGCCAGCCCGTCGAAACGCAAGCCGAAGCGCCCGGTCCGCGCCGTCACCGGCGGCATCCGGACACCCCGGCCGGTCAAACGGCTCGTGCGGTTGGTGCCCGGAGTGCACTGGTAGACGTTTTACTCACGTCGAATTGCGGTATCCGGGAGTATGGCCCCGATTCTTTGCGACCAGTGGACGGACGCCGATCCGGTCGCGGCCGCGGCCGAACTGCTTACCACGACGGGCGTCGCCTTGATGTCCTCGTCGGACGTGACGCGAAGCCTAGGGGTGGGCGAAGAGGCATGGACCCGGTTCGACCGGTATTGGCGGCGTTTGGCACCAGACCCCCACGCGGCGGAGCGGGGGCTGCAGCGTTTGCGCCGTTACGGCCGCTACCTGGTGCTGGACGGGTTCGCGCACCGGCTGCCGGATCGCGAGTTCGAGCCGCTGACCGACGCGTTCGCCGAGAATCCCTTGCTGCACAACTTGATCAAACTGCTGACCCGGATGGCGGCGTGCCTCGACGACGTGGCCGAATGGAACGTCAAGGTGCACCCCTTCCGTATCCGGTCCTCGACGCCGGACGGCGGCGGCCATCCGACACCCGAGAACCTGCACCGCGACGGTGTCACGCTCTTCAGCACGCTGCTGGTCGGGCGCCGCAACGCCACTGGCGGCGAAAATTCGGTGTGCGACTCGGGTGGTCGGGAGTTGCTGACGACCACGTTGGCCGAGCCCGGCACGTTGCTGCTGGGCGACGACCGTCGCACGTTGCACGGTGCTTCACCGATCCGACCGATCGACGGCGCCGAGCCGGCGCAGCGCGACGTCCTGGTGATCACCTTCGCTTCGGCCTGGCCGTAAAATCGCGGGCGCATCACTTTGGGGGAGGTCGCGGTGAACCGGGTCTTCGTCGATGTCGACACCGGCATCGACGACGCGGTGGCGTTGGTGTATCTGCTGGCTAGTGCTGATGCCGACGTGGTCGGCATCGCCTCGACCGGCGGAAACATTCACGTGGAGCAGGTATGCGCCAACAACCTGGGTTTGCTCGAATTATGCCGGGCGCCAGACATTCCCGTGTCCCAGGGCGCCGACGAGCCGCTGTGCGGCCAGTGGCCCCATCACTCAAAGTTCCACGGCCCCAAGGGTTTGGGCTATGCCGACCTCCCCGGCACCGATCGACGGCTCACCGGCTACGACGCCACCGCGGCATGGGTGGCTGCAGCGCGCTCCCATCCCGGGGACCTGGTCGGTCTGGTCACCGGCCCGCTGACCAACCTGGCGCTCGCCTTGCGCGCCGAGCCCGCGCTGCCGGCGCTGCTGCGACGGCTGGTGATCATGGGCGGGGCGTTCGGCGACGACACCAACCCGATGGCCGAATGGAACATCCGGGTGGATCCCGAGGCGGCGAGCGAGGTGTTCGCCGGCTGGGCCGGGCAACAACAACTTCCGATCGTCTGCGGCTTGGACCTCACCCGGCGTGTCGCCATGACACCGGAGATCCTGGCCGCGCTGGCAGCTGAGGAGAGCCCGTCGGCATTGATCCCGGTGATCGAGGACGCGATGCGGTTCTACTTCGAATCTCACGAGGTCCGCGGGCACGGCTATGTCGCGTACATGCACGATCCGCTGGCCGCCGCGGTGGCCTTGGACCCGCAGCTGGTGTCGACGCGGGCGGCGACGGTGGACATCGAGCTGGCCGATGTTCCGACCCGGGGTGTGACGGTCGCCGACTGGTCCGGAGACCGAAAACCCAACGCGCTCATCGGCGTTGGGGTGGATCCAGCGGTGTTCTTCGACCGGCTCATCGAGCGGGTGGGACCGTTCGCGCGCCGGCTCGCCCGTCACTCGTAGCTCCCCTCGAGGTACCAGCGCCGCTGGCGGTAGCACAGCAGAAACGCTCGCTCGCCCTCCAGCAAGACCTGGGCGCGGGCGGTGCGGCCCTTGGCGAGGCCGGGATCCCACCACCGCTCGTCGACCGGCCAAGGTCCGGCCCACCAGTGCAGCGGCTCGTCTCGACCGTGCACGGTCAGTCGCGCGGGGTCGGCCGAGAACATCCCCCGGCTGGTCACCCGTATCGGCTTTCCTTGGGCGTCAAGCAATTCCACCGGGTCGTCGAGCAACACGGCAGGCGACGGCTCCGGTAGTTGCCCGGGCCACGGCGGACCCGGGTCGGCCCGCGGTACCGGCTCGTCGCCCAGCGGGGCCAGCGTGATGCGCTCGGCGGGCCCGCGACCGCCGGACAGCACCGGCACCCGCACCGCCTCCGGGCCGAGCAGGCCCTGCACCCGCACCAGCGCCCGGCGGGCGCGCAGCCTGTCCTCCTCGCCCAGGCCGCCCCACAACGGCAGCTGCAGCGCCTCGGCGGACACCACCTCCACCGCCTGCAGTCGTAACAGCGTCACCGCCGCCGTCGGGCGGGGGTTGCGCGAGGTCCGATTGCTCAACCACCCGTCCAGTTGCCAGCGCACCCGGTCGGCGGTGGCGTCCTCGGTCAACGGCTCGGCGCACCGCCACACCCGTTGCAATTCTTCGCCGTTGGCGGTGACGGCATGAATGGCCAGCCGGGTGCAGCCCACCCCGGCGGCCATCAGCGTCTGGTGCAGTGTGCTGGCCAGCGAGCGCCCGGCGAATGCCGCGGCATCGACCCGGTCGATCGGCGGGTCGCAGTCCAGCACGGCCTCAAGTTCCGGCGGCGGCTCCCGCCCCGACGGTCCCCGCTCGGGTTCGCCGCGGGCGAACCGGTGCGCGGTCACCCCGTCGGCGCCGAACCTGGAGGCCACATCGGTACGAGACAGTGCGGCGAACTGCGCGATGGTGCGAATCCCCATCCGCCACAACAGATCCGTCAGTTCTTCTCGCCCCGGACCGGACAGGCTCGGCTCGGTGGCCAACTGCCGGACCGACAGCACCGACAGGAACCTCGCGTCGTTTCCCGGCTCCACGACGCGGCCCGCACGCGCGGCGAAGACCGCGGTGGACAACTGGTCGGCGATCCCGACCTGACACTCGGCGCCGGCCGCGGCCACCGCGTCGATCAGCCGCTCGGCGGCCTGGGCCTCGGACCCGAAATAGCGGGCCGCTCCGCGCACCGGCAACACCAGGAGCCCGGGCCGCAGCACCTCGGCGCGGGGCACCAGGTCGTCGACCGCCGCGATCACCCCTTCGAAGAAGCGGGCGTCGCGGTCCGCGTCGGCGGTCGCGACGTGCAGTTGCGGGCAGCGGGCCGCGGCCTCGCGGCGGCGCAGCCCTCGCCGCACTCCCGCCGCGCGGGCGGCCGAAGAGCAGGCGATCACCCGGTTGGCCAGAGTGACCGCCACCGGTGCCGTCGCGGATAAGCCCGCTGCTGCCGCCGCCGCGACCGCGGGCCAGTCCATGCACCAGATGGCCAGCACCCGGGAAGAAGACACCGTAATTCACCTGACTCGTGCCCGGCCGATCACCCGTCTGCCCGCGCACACCCCACTGATCTGCAGCCGTACCTTGCTGATCCGCCCAAAACCAGGGCGGCCACCCGCAGTGATCTCGTAGCCGCAGACCCGGGCGGCAAGCCGCGTCGGCGCCCCTTGCCAGTCGCCGTCGGTGACCAGCAGGGTGCACCCCCTATTGCGAGCCCGCGCCACCACCGCCCGCGCCCGTGTCTGCGGCACCCGGCGCCCGCCCAGGCCGAGCACCACCAGGTCCATGCCGTCGATGAGCACCGCGGCCACCTCCACCGGATCGGTCCCGGGATCCGGTATCACCGCGAGCCGGCTCAGATCCGCCCCCATCTCCGCAGCGGCCAGCAATCCGATATCCGGCTGGCCGACGATAGCCACGTTGCCCCCGGCCGCCGTCACCGCGGCAACCATGCCCAACAGCAGCGACCGGGCTCCCGACAGCACCGCCACCGTCCCCCGGGGCAGCTGGACCGGCAGCGACTCAGCAAGCCACTGGGGGATCGCCAACCGGGATTCCGATTCCGGCAGCGGGGACACCTTTTCGGACACGCCAGCCATCTGCCGGCGAAGCGATTCGAGCTGCTCAGCACGGTGATCGGAGGCAAAGGCCACAGTCATGACTAGCCTCCTGATCCTCGCTTTTTCGAAAGTATGTTCGATCTAATTGGAGTAAACACCTGCCCTCCGACAACCGTCAAGCGACGCAAGGGGCGGCGTTATGCGATCGATACAGGAGTGGCCAGTGGGGCGAATCAGGTGTCGATTTCACCCTCGAACGTGCGGCTGGCCGCACGTTCGGCCCCGAGTGTGCGGCCCGCCGCGCACTCGCCGCAGCGCATCCCGCGCGAAGCTACTCCCACTCGATGGTGCCGGGCGGCTTGCTGGTGACGTCCAGCACCACGCGGTTGACCTCGGCCACCTCGTTGGTGATGCGCGTCGAGATGCGTTCCAGCACCTCATAGGGCACCCGGGTCCAGTCGGCGGTCATCGCGTCCTCGCTGGACACGGGCCGCAGCACGATTGGATGCCCGTAGGTGCGGTTGTCGCCCTGAACGCCGACCGAGCGGATGTCGGCCAGCAGCACCACCGGGCACTGCCAGATCTGGTTGTCCAAACCGGCGGCGGTGAGTTCCTCGCGCGCGATCGCGTCGGCGCGCCGCAGCGTGTCCAGCCGTTTCGCGGTGACCTCGCCGACGATCCGGATGCCCAGTCCCGGCCCCGGAAAAGGTTGCCGCGCAACGATTTCCTCGGGCAGACCCAACTCCCGGCCAACCGCGCGCACCTCGTCTTTGAACAGCAGCCGCAGCGGCTCGACGAGTTTGAACTTCAGGTCGCCGGGCAGGCCCCCGACATTGTGGTGGCTCTTGATGTTGGCGGTGCCGCTGCCCCCGCCGGACTCCACCACGTCCGGGTACAGCGTGCCCTGCACCAAGAACTCAACAGCCTTGTCGCCCAGCACATCCCGCACCGCGCCCTCGAAGGCCCGGATGAATTGCCGGCCGATGATCTTGCGCTTGCCTTCGGGATTGATCACGCCCGACAGCGCCTTCAAGAAGGTCTCCGCCGCGTCGACGGTGACCAGGTTGGCTCCAGTGGCGGCCACGAAATCGCGCTGCACCTGATCGCGCTCGCCGGCCCGCAACAGCCCGTGGTCGACGAAGACACAGGTCAACCGGTCGCCGATGGCGCGTTGCACCAGCGCCGCGGCGACCGCGGAATCCACCCCGCCGGACAGTCCACAGATCGCGTGGCCGTCGCCCACCTGGGTTCGCACCTGCTCGATGAGCGCACCGGCGATGTTGGCAGCCGTCCAGTCGGCGCCGAGCCCGGCGAAGTCGTGCAGAAACCGGCTGAGCACCTGTTGCCCGTGCGGGGTGTGCATCACCTCCGGGTGATACTGCACCCCGGCCAGTCGCCGGGCGCGGTTCTCGAAGGCGGCCACCGCGGCACCCGGACTGCTGGCCACCACCTCGAATCCGTCCGGGGCGGCGGTGACGGCGTCGCCGTGACTCATCCAGACCGGCTGGACACCGGGCAGTCCCGAATGCAGATCGCCGCCAGTGACTTTCAGCTCAGTGCGGCCGTACTCGCTGGTGCCGGTGTGGGCGACGGTACCGCCTAGCGCCTGCGCCATGGCCTGAAACCCGTAGCAGATGCCGAACACCGGCAGCCCGAGGTCGAACAATGCCGGATCGAGTTGCGGGGCGCCTTCGGCGTAGACACTGGCCGGTCCGCCGGAGAGCACGACCGCCACGGGGTCACGGGCCTTGATCTCCTCGACGGAGGCGGTGTGCGGAATGACCTCCGAGAAAACCCGAGCCTCGCGCACCCTGCGGGCGATCAACTGTGCGTACTGCGCGCCGAAGTCGACCACCAACACCGGCCGGGCCGGCGTTGCATGCCCATCGACGTCAGCGGGTTCGGTCACGGCAGTGAGTGTAGTGGCCTCGCCCATCGCGCCGGCTCGTAGATTTGTTTACGGAGCCGTGGATAAGGAGCCATCCCATGAGTAGAGACGCATTGACCGGTGTCGGCAGCGTCGTTGCCGCGCGCGAACTGATCGGAGTTTCCGGCGAAGCGGTCCCGATTCCCGATCCCGACCGGCTCGTCCATCTGCAATTTCGGCGTTTCGCCGGCTGCCCCATCTGCAACGTTCATCTGCAGTCGATCGTGCGTCGACACGACGAGATCGCCAACGCCGGTATCCGTGAGGTCGTCGTGTTCCACTCGACCGATCCTGAGTTGCGTCACTATGTCGGCGAGCTGCCGTTCGCGGTAGTCGGTGACCCGGCCAAGGCGCTGTATGCCGAGTTCGGCGTCGAGTCCTCGCCGCGCGCCGTGCTCGACCCCCGCGCGGTGCCACCCGCACTGGTATCGATGGTTCGCCACGGATATTTGTGGAACCGAGGTGGGAAACCAGTGGCCAACATGCATCCGACCGGTGGCCACCTGGGGTTGCCCGCCGACTTTCTGATCGGCTCGGACGGCCGGATCCTCGCGTGCAAGCGCGGTACCCACGCCAACGATCAGTGGTCGGTGGACGAGGTGCTGGCACACGCTCACAGCGAGAATGCCTGACGCAGCGCATCAACGGCGTCCGGGTCGCCGTCAAACTTGATTCGCCGGCGAGCTGCCGTGCGCCTGGCTTCGGTGGGCCCAAGCCGCGCCGTGACCAGATCCACCGCACTGGCCGTGACCGTCACGGCCGGATCGCCGCGCGGAGCCGCGAGACCGCCTTGCCGTACCGCGAACTCGAAACGGCGGCCGTCGATCTCGACGCGGTAAGCCGCAGTCAATTCCGCGGTCTTGAGCGGGTCGAAGGGGACCACGAACCCGGCGAGGAACCCCGTCAACGGCGACTCCGGATCACCTTCCATCAGGTCCAGCCGGTCCAGGCCAAACCACGCGATGGTCTGCAAGACCGGCATTACCCGCTGCCAGCCCGCGTCGCTGAGCGTGTAGACGGTTCGCCCGATCGGGGCGGGCAGGTCGGCCCGGTCGATTAGCCCGGCGTCTTGAAGTTCTTTGAGCCGCTCGGCGAGCAGATTGGTTGCGATGCCCGGCAGCTCGGCACGCAGGTCGCTGTAGCGGCGGGCTCCACCGACCAGCTCGCGCAGGATCAGCAACGTCCACCGCTCGCCGAGGACATCGAGCCCGCGCGCGATCGGACAGTTCTGGTTGTAGTTCCTGCGGGGTGGCACCACGCCAGCCTACCAAGGTCAGATAACTTTTTCAAGTTACTACTTGATTTATTTGTCTATCAGCTTTAGTGTTCTGCCTATGCATACCGAACCAGTGTTCCGTAACCACCCGATTTCCGGGCTCGCCGTCATCTGCCTCAGCGTCTTCGTCATCAGCGTCGACGCCACCATCGTCAACGTCGCGCTGCCCACCCTTTCGCGCGAACTCGGCGCCGACACCGCCCAGCTGCAATGGATCGTCGACGCCTACACCCTGGTCATGTCCGGCCTGCTGCTCTCGGTCGGCAGCCTCAGCGACCGCTACGGCAGGCGCGGCTCGCTGAGCCTCGGTCTGGCCGCGTTCGCCATTACCTCCGGCGTCGCCGCTCAAGTGAATTCGGCGGACGCACTGATCGCAGCGCGTGCCGCCATGGGCGTGGGTGCGGCGGTGATCTTCCCGACCACGCTGGGGCTGATCACCAACATCTTCACCGAGCCGGCAGCGCGCGCCAAGGCGATCGGGCTGTGGGCGGCCATGGTGGGTGTCGGGGTGGCCGTCGGACCGATCAGCGGCGGCTGGCTGCTCGAGCACTTCTGGTGGGGCTCGATCTTCATGGTGAACATTCCGATCGCGGTACTGGCCATCATCGGCGGCATCTTGTTCGTGCCGACCTCGCGCGACGCGGCGGCACCGCGGGTCGACGTCCCCGGCCTGATCTTGTCCGCGGCCGGAATCACGACGCTGGTCTACACAGTCATCGAGGCGCCCACGTGGGGATGGACCAACGGCCGGACTGTGACCGGATTCGCCGTGGCCGCAATAGTTCTCGCCGGATTTGCGCTGTGGGAGCAGCGCAGCACCCATCCGATGCTGGACGTCTCGGTGTTTTTCAACCGCCGGTTCTCGGGAGGCAGCCTGGCGGTGACCGCCGGCTTCCTGACGTTGTTCGGCTTCATCTTCGTCATCACCCAGTACTTCCAATTCATCAAGGGCTACACCGCATTTCAGAGTGGCGTGCGATTGCTGCCGGTCGCCGCATCGATCGCACTGGCCAGCATCCTGGGGCCCCGACTGGTGGAGCGAGTCGGCACCACCGTCGTCGTCGCGGCCGGCCTCACGGTCTTCGCCGCCGGGCTGGCGTGGGCGTCCACGGCGGACGCCGCGACACCCTACATCGAGATCGCCATGCAGATGGTGCTGCTAGGCGGCGGCCTCGGCCTGACGACGGCGCCGGCCACCGAGGCCATCATGGGATCGCTGTCCGTCGACAAGGCCGGCGTCGGCTCGGCCGTCAACGACACGACGCGCGAACTCGGCGGCACCCTCGGCGTTGCCATCGCCGGCAGCATCTTTGCATCGGTGTACTCGGGACATCTCGGGGCGACTGCGTTGACGGGTTTGCCCGCCGAGGCGATGCGGCACTCGATGGCGCTGGCACACAGGGTGATCGAGCAGCTGCCTGCGCAGCAAGCCACCTTTGTCCGCGGCGCCGTCGATCGCGCATTCCTTGACGGCCTGCAGGTGAGCTCGCTGGTGTGCGCGGGCATCGCGCTGGGCGCGGCGATCATCGTGTGCTGGCTGTTGCCGGCGCGGGCGCGGCAATCGATACCGTCCCCCGAAACAACGGCCCTGGCCAAGGCCTAAAGAAAGCCTAATTCCTCCCAACACGGAAAGGTACGAAAAGCATGATTACGACGCCATCCTCGGCAGCCAGCGAGAGCACTTATGTCCTGGGCCATGCCGACGTGGAGGTGCAGCGGCGGCTTCTGCAGGGACGGCTGTACAACGACTACACCGAGCACGCCCTGCGGCTCGCCGGCCTGCGGCCGGGCATGCGGGTGCTCGATATCGGTTGCGGCCCCGGCGACGTGTCGTTCGTCGCCGCCCGGCTGGTCGGCCAGTCGGGAACCGTTCTGGGAGTGGACGCCGCGCCCGCGATGATCGAGCTCGCCCGCGCCCGCGCCGTGGAAAAGGGCTTCTCCACAGTCCATTTCATGCAATCAACAATCGATGCGATCGCCTTGGACGAACCGGTCGACGCGGTGATCGGGCGACTGATCCTGATGCACCTGCCCGACCCGGCTGCCACGCTGCGGCAGCTCAGTAACTGGGTGCGCCCCGGCGGCGTGATCGCGTTCTCCGAGAACGACATCACCGAGACACGCAGCATCCCGGACATGCCACTGTTCCGGCAGGTAACGCGAGGGATCGTCCGCGCCTTCGAGGCGATGGGGCTCAGCCCTCGGTTTGGCACCACGCTGCACGCGGTCTTCCAGGACGCCGGTCTTGGCGCGCCACACCTGACCCTCGGCGCGCCGATCGGAACCGCCGCCGACACCGACATACTCGCGTACGCCGCGGAAGTGTGGCGGTTGGTATCCCCGATCGCACAACAGACGGGCTTCGCCATCGACGAACTCGCCGACATCGATAACTTCGTGCCGCGATTCCGCGAGGAGGCGCTTGCGGCGAACGCCGTCATCACGATGCCTCCCATCATCACCGCATGGGCCCAGGTGCAGAAATGAACGACACGATCCAGAACCAGTATTCGACCGGCCTGTCGCGGAACAACATCGAGCGGGCCCTGATAGCCGCCGGCAAGGACCTCGACCACCTGGCACCCGCCGACCTGGCCCTGTTGGAGGACTTCCACACCATGGGCCGCTTCGCCACGAGCCAGCTGGTGGACCTGGCGCAGATCACAAGTGCCAGCAGGGTGCTCGATGCCGGCAGTGGGGTCGGCGGCACCGCCCGCTACGTCGCCGACCGCTACGGCTGCACGGTCACCGCCGTGGATCTGACCGACGAGTACTGTCAAACGAGCCGTTGGCTCAACCAACTCGTCGGGCTCGACAACCAGATATCTGTTCGTCAGGCAGACGTCACCGAACTTCCCTTTGCCGATGGCACCTTCGATGTCGTTATCAGCCAGCACGTCCAGATGAACGTGGCCGATAAGGCGCGCCTGTACCGGCAAGCACAGCGGGTACTGGTCGACGGGGGCCGGCTTGCCGTGTGGGACATCACTATTGGTGAACGCGGCGAACTCGACTATCCACTACCGTGGGCCGACCACCCCGCACACAGCCATCTGGTCACCGCCGATGAGCTGCGCGGCGCCGTCGAGTCCGCCGGATTCGCCGTCGACCAATGGAACGACCTGACCGAGCAGGCAACCGCGCTGATGCAAGCGATACTGGCCCAGCCCGCCAACCCGTTGGGCCTGCACGCCTTCGTCACCGACTTCAAGCGCAAGGCCGAAAACCTCACCCGCGCCCTGGCGGACGGGCGTCTTCGCGCCATCCAGGCCATCGCACGGCGATCGACGGAGGTTGAACATCATGCAGGCCACTGAGGTTCCAGACCAGAGCTACACAAAGACATGGAGCGGCAGCCGCGGCGAGGCCAAATTCCTCCAACGGTCCGACGGGTCGCGGTTGCGCTACTTCACCACAGGAACCGGCCCGCCGCTGGTCCTGCTGCACACGGTGCGCACACAGCTGGATTACTTTCAGCGAGTCATGCCCGCTCTTAGCGACGAATTCACCGTCTACGCGCTGGATTTACCCGGCATGGGCTGGTCCGACATTGTTCCGAGCGCCCGATACAACGAGCCGGAACTGCGAAGCGCCGTAGTGGAATTCATTCGAACGCTCGACCTCCACGAGGTCACTTTGGCCGGCGAATCGATGGGTGCCGCGATCTCGTTGTTGGCGTCGATCGACCTGACGGACAACGTCCGCAACGTGGTCGCGTTCAATCCCTACGACTACCCGAGCGGACTTGAACGGGGCAACTGGCTTGCCCGCCTGATTGGAGCGGGCGTCCGCCTTCCGGGTTCCGGACCGATCTTCGCCCGAATGGAAAGCCGTGCGATCCTCCGAGGCGTATTGCGCGGCGGCTTCGCCAATCCCAGCATGCTGCCGGAAGACTTGCTGGGCGAACTGCGGCGAAGCGGCCGCAGACACGGCTACCCGACGGTGGCCCGAGCAATCATGCGCAGCCTCAAGGGGTTTGTCAACGCACGAGCCCGCTACGCGGAAGTGAGCGTACCGGTGACATTGGCCTACAGCGAGCACGACTGGTCGCGCCCCGCCGAACGGGACCAGGTTGCTCGGCTGCTGAATGTCAACGCCATCACGGTGCCGGGCGCGGGCCACTTCTCCGCGTTGGAGCGCCCAGCCGAAATGGTTCGCATCATCCAGGACAGCACTGGGAGAACCGCCGACTCATGAACCAAACTCCAACGCGGCGCGCGGCGACCTGGCTTCCGATGATGATCCGGCTCACCGCGGCCGGGTACCTGCTCTTCTTCGTGCCCGACCTCATTCTCGCAACGACGCATCACATCGACACGTTGCCGCCGCTTTTGGCGCGGCTCTTCAACTGGGGCGAAGGCGGCGACGCGATAGCCGTCATGTTCGCCACCGTCTACATCGTGTGGGCGTTGTTCCTGTTCCGCTCGGCCGAAGCCCCGCTCACCAACCGATTGTTTCTTGATTTCAACCTCACCGCGAACTCCGCGCACTTCGGCGTCATGCTCGCCATGGCCGTCGCCATGCGTGATGAGCACCAGCACATCGCGGGAGTCCTCGCGCTTGGATTGCTCACCACCGTCCCATTGGCGGCGTGCTGGCTTCCGATCCGGCGCGCGGCAAAAACCTGATCTCTGGCGACTCACGGGGAAGCATGGTGGAGTGGTATCGGCCAACAACTCCGAGAGTGAGGATCCACCGTGCTGGGTCTGCCAGAGAAGGTGCGTGCTTGCCTGTTCGACCTCGACGGTGTGCTCACCGATACCGCGAGCGTGCACACCAAGGCCTGGAAAGCCATGTTCGACGCCTATCTTTCGCAGCGGGCCAAGAGCACTGGAGAGAAATTCGTCCCGTTCGATGAGGCCGCGGACTACCGGCAGTACGTGGACGGCAAGAAACGCGAAGACGGGGTCCGGTCGTTTCTGAGCAGCCGGGGAATCGAGCTGCCCGACGGCAGCCCCGACGACCCCGACGACGCCGACACGGTGTACGGCCTGGGCAACCGAAAGAACGACATGTTCCAGAAGGTCCTGCACGACGACGGTGTCGAGGTCTTCGACGGGTCACGGCGCTATCTGGAGGCAGTCTCGGCCGCGGGTCTGGGTATCGCCGTCGTGTCCGCCAGCGCCAACACCCCCGACATACTCAGGATCACCGGTCTGGACCGGTTCATCCAGCAGCGGGTAGACGGCAACACGTTGCGCGAAGAGCACATCCCCGGCAAGCCGGCCCCCGACTCCTTCCTGCGCGGGGCACAGTTGCTGGGCGTCACCCCCGACGCCGCGGCCGTCTTCGAAGACGCGTTGTCGGGCGTGGCGGCCGGCCGTGCCGGTAACTTCGGCTTCGTGGTGGGAGTCGACCGGGTGGGGCAGGCCGAAGATTTGCGCCGCAACGGCGCCGACGTGGTGGTCACCGATCTCGCCGAATTGCTGCAGTCATGATCACCCAGGAAGCCTTTCCCGTCGAACCCTGGCAAGTCCGCGAAACCAGGCTCGATCTGAACCTGCTCGCTCAGTCGGAATCCCTGTTCGCGTTGTCCAACGGGCACATCGGGTTGCGCGGAAACCTCGACGAGGGCGAGCCATACGGCCTGCCGGGCACCTATCTGAACTCTTTCTACGAAATCCGGCCACTGCCCTATGCCGAAGCCGGGTACGGCTATCCGGAGGCCGGCCAGACCATCGTCGACGTCACCAACGGCAAGATCTTTCGCCTGCTGGTCGGGGACGAGCCGTTCGACGTCCGGTACGGCCAACTGCTCTCCCACGAGCGGATCCTCGATCTGCGCGCCGGGACGCTGACCCGCCGGGCGCACTGGTCCTCACCCTCAGGCAAGCAGGTCAAAATCGTATCCACCCGGCTGGTGTCACTGGCGCAACGCAGCGTCGCTGCCATCGAATACATCGTCGAGGCCGTCGAAGAATTCGTGCGCGTGACCGTGCAGTCCGAGCTCGTCACCAACGAGGATCAACCGACGACGTCGGCCGACCCGCGGGTGGCGGCCATTCTGGACAACCCGCTGGAGGCCGTCGACCACGAAAAAACCGAGTACGGAGCGCTTCTCATGCACCGGACCCGGAGCAGCGCGCTGATGATGGCCGCCGCCATGGACCACGAGATCGACGTTCCCGGACGGGTCGAGGTCAGCACCGACGCGCGTGAAGACTTGGCGCGCGCCACCGTGATCTGCGGTCTGCGCCCGGGACAAAAGCTGCGCATCGTCAAATACCTGGCCTATGGCTGGTCGAGCCTGCGTTCCCGCCCGGCGCTGCGCGACCAGGCCGCCGCCGCACTGCACAGCGCCCGCTACACCGGGTGGCAGGGGCTGCTGGACTCGCAGCGGGCCTATCTCGACGACTTCTGGGAGAGCGCGGACGTCGAGGTCGAGGGCGACTCCGAGTCTCAGCAAGCGGTGCGCTTCGGCATGTTTCACCTGTTGCAGGCCAGCGCCCGCGCCGAACGCCGGGCGATTCCCAGCAAGGGGCTCACCGGAACCGGCTACGACGGCCACGCCTTTTGGGACACCGAGGGTTACGTGCTACCGGTGCTGACGTACACCGCGCCGCACGCGGTCGCCGATGCGCTGCGGTGGCGCGCGTCGACAATGGACATGGCCCGGGACCGGGCGGCCGAACTAGGCCTGCGAGGTGTGGCCTTTCCGTGGCGCACTATCCGCGGGCAGGAATGCTCGGCGTACTGGCCGGCCGGCACCGCGGCCTGGCACATCAACGCCGACATCGCGATGGCCTTCGAGCGGTACCGCGTGGTCACCGGCGACCAATCGCTGGAGGCGGACTGCGGTCTCAACGTGCTGGTCGAGACCGCGCGGCTGTGGATGTCCCTCGGACACCACGACCGCCACGCCGTCTGGCACCTCGACGGGGTCACCGGTCCCGACGAGTACACGGCGATCGTCCGCGACAACGTCTTCACGAACTTGATGGCGGCACACAATCTGCTCGTCGCCGCCGACGCCTGCAACCGCCATCTCGAGAAAGCGGAAGCATTGGGTGTCACCACCGAGGAGACCGCCGCTTGGCGCGACGCGGCCGGTGCCGTCAACATTCCCTACGACGAAGAACTGGGCGTCCATCAGCAGTGCGAGGGCTTCACCACGTTCGCGGAATGGGACTTTGACACCAACCAGACGTATCCCCTGCTCCTGCACGAGGCCTATGTGCGGCTCTACCCCGCGCAGGTGATCAAGCAGGCCGACCTGGTGCTGGCGATGCAGTGGCAGAGCCACGCGTTCACGCCCGAACAGAAGGCGCGCAACGTCGACTACTACGAGCGGCGCATGGTGCGCGACTCGTCGCTGTCGGCCTGCACTCAGGCGGTGATGTGCGCCGAGGTCGGTCATCTGGAGCTGGCGCACGACTACGCCTATGAGGCCGCGCTGATCGACCTGCGCGACCTGCACAGCAATACCCGCGACGGGTTGCACATGGCATCCCTGGCGGGGGCGTGGACGGCACTCGTCGGCGGCTTCGGTGGGTTGCGCGACGACGAGGGCATCCTGGCCCTGGACCCGCAACTGCCCGACGGCATTTCGCGGCTGCGGTTCCGGTTGCGGTGGCGAGACTTCCGGGTGACCGTCGACGCCAACCACTCGGATGTCACCTACACCCTGAGCGACGGCGATGGTGGCGACCTGACGATTCGGCACGCCAGCCAAGAGGTCGTGCTGAACACGGAGAAGCCGACGACCATTGCGGTGCGCAGGCGCAAGCCGCTGCTACCGCCACCGCCGCAGCCGCCCGGCCGCGAGCCCACGCACCGGCGGGCCCTATGGGGCGAGGCCGCGGCCCACTGAGCCGAGTCAGTGCGGTTCGACGATCCGGTCCACCTCGGCGTCCACCGCCCGCCGCAGTTCGGCGTCGCTCAGCTCGTCGAGACCGGTCGACGAGCGCAGGATGGGCGCGAACAATCGCCAACCCAATTGCAGCGCAAGGGCATTGGCGACCGCCATCTGCGCGCCGATCTCGGTGTCGTGACGCGGGCGCACCTCGTCGAGCAGCCCCGCAACGTTGGGGAAGCGCTTCTGCAACTGCTCGGCCGGATACCCGTCGAGCACTGTCCGGGCCATGACCCGCATCTGCCGGTCGAAAGCTTTTTCGACGACGTCGGCCGGCGCGCCCGACTGCAGCAGGCCGGTCAAATCCGTACCCAGGTGATCGAGCACGGCACCGACCAGCTGTTCCTTGGTGCCGAAGTGACGAAAAACCAGTCCGTGGTTGACCTTTGATCGGGCGCCGATGTCGCGGATCGACGTCGCGGCCGGACCACGCTCGGCGAACAGGTCGGTGGCCGCCTCCAGGATCGCCGCCGCCACCTCTTCCCGCCCGGTGGGAATTTCCCGGTCGGCACTTGCCGGACGCGTAGTCACATGACTACACTAGCCCATGTAGTCAACTGACTACACCTGACTTCCCCAAAGAGGACGAAATAGATGACACACGCGGTGGGCGTTACCAAGCTGGGCAGCCGAATCGGCGCCCGAATCGACGGGGTGAAACTCGGCGGCGACCTCGACCCGGACACCGTCGACGAAATCCGCGAGGCGTTATTGGCCCACAAGGTGATTTTCTTCCGCGGGCAGGACCACCTCGATGACGATCAGCAGCTCGCGTTCGCCGGCCTGTTGGGGACGCCGGTCGCCCACCCGGCCGCAGCCGTGCTGGCCCCCAAAGGCGCACCGATCATCACACCGATCGACTCCGAGCGCGGCAGGGCTAACCGCTGGCACACCGATGTCACATTCGCGGCGAACTATCCGGCGGCCTCAATCCTGCGCGCGGTCACCCTCCCCAGCTATGGGGGCTCCACGCTGTGGGCCTCAACCGCCGCGGCCTACGACGAACTGCCCGAACCGCTCAAGTGGCTCGTCGACAATTTGTGGGCGGTGCACACCAACCGCCGCGACTATGTGATCCCCGAGTCACTGAATGAGAAGCAGCGGGAGTTCCGGCAGGCGTTCGAGAAGCCCGATTTCCAGACCGAACATCCCGTGGTGCGCGTGCACCCGGAGACCGGGGAACGCACCCTGCTGGCCGGAGGCTTCGTGCGCAACTTCATCGGCCTGGACAGCTACGAATCGACCGTGCTGCTGGAATTGCTCCAAAGGCGAATCACCCTGCCCGAGAACACCATCAGCTGGAACTGGGAGCCGGGAGACGTCGCAATCTGGGACAACCGGGCAACGCAGCACCGGGCGATCGACGACTACGACGATCAACCCCGGCTCTTACACCGGGTCACCTTGATGGGCGACGTGCCCGTCAACGTGCACGGGCAACGCAGCCGGGTGGTCAGCGGCGCACCGCTCGAGGCGATCGCAAGCTAGCCGACGTCAGCCGCGCTGCTGACCGGATCGGTCGGCAGCCATCGCAGCGCGCCCGGTGCGTCGAGGGGTACCACCGGGTGCGCGGGCGGGATCGGGTCCAGCCTGCGGTAGCTGTCGCCCTGCAGCGGTCGCTCGTCGTTCTCGCCCTTGTTCGGCCACAGCGAGGCGGCCCGCTCGGCTTGCGCGGTGATGGACAGCGACGGGTTGACGCCCAGGTTCGCCGAGATCGCCGCGCCGTCCACCACGAAGAGAGTCGGATAGCCGTAGACCCGGTGATACGGGTCGATGACGCCGTGCTCGGGGCTGTCGCCGATCACCGCTCCGCCGAGAAAGTGGGCGGTCAGTGGGATGTTGAACAGCTCGCCCCAGGTGCCGCCGGCCACGCCGTCGACCTTGGCGGCGATGCGGCGGGTGACCTCGTTGCCGACCGGGATCCACGACGGGTTCGGCTCGCCGTGCCCCTGCTTGCTGGAGTACCACCGGATGCCGAGCCTGCCGCGCTTGGTGAACGTCGTGATCGAGTTGTCCAGGTGCTGCATCACCAGTGCGATCAGCGTCCGCTCGCTCCACTGGTGGACGTTGAGCATCCGGACTATGCCGCGCGGATCTTCGCGGGCTTGGCCCAACAACTGCTTCCACCGCGGCACATCGGTGCCCTCCGGGCCGTGCCCATCGGTCATCAGCGTCTGCAGCAGCCCCATCGCATTGGAACCCTTGCCGTAGCGGACGGGCTCGATGTGGGTGTCCGACGTCGGGTGAATCGACGACGTGATCGCCACCCCGTGGGTCAGGTCCAGATCGGGCGAGACCTCCATCGTCGCGGCACCGACGATCGACTCGGAGTTGGTCCGGGTCAACACCCCCAGGCGCTGCGAAAGACGAGGCAGCCGACCGCCATCGCGCATCCTGAACAGCAGATGCTGCGTCCCCCAGGTCCCCGCGGCCAGGATCAGGGATGCGGCGGTGTACGTGCGCCGGTCCCGGCGCAGCCAACTTCCGGTGCGCACGGTGTGGACCTCCCACAGCCCGTCGGAGCGTTGCTCGAAGCCCTTCACCGTCGTCATCGGAATAACTTGCGCGCCTCCGGATTCCGCGAGGCCAAGGTAGTTCTTCACCAAGGTGTTCTTGGCGCCGTAGCGGCAGCCCGTCATGCAGCGACCGCACTCCAGGCAGCCGGTGCGCTCGGGCCCCGCGCCGCCGAAGTACGGGTCGGGCACGGTTTTTCCCGGCGCTTTGGTGCCATCCGGACCGAAGAACACCCCGACGGGGGTGGGCACGAAGGTGTCGCCGCACCCCATCTCGTCGGCGACCTGCTTGACGATGCGGTCGGCGTCGGTGAACGTCGGGTTCTTTACCACGCCCAGCATCCGTTGGGCCTGCTCGTAGTGCGGCATCAGCTCGCTGCGCCAGTCGGTGATGTGCGACCACTGCTGGTCTTTGAAGAACGGCTCCGGCGGCACGTACAACGTATTGGCGTAGTTCAGCGAACCGCCGCCCACTCCGGCACCGGCCAGAATCATCACGTTGCGCAGCGGATGGATCCGTTGGATGCCGTAGCACCCGAGCTTCGGCGCCCACAGGAACTTGCGCAGGTCCCAGGAGGTCTCGGCGAACTCCTCGTCGGAGAAGCGGCGGCCGGCCTCCAACACGCCTACGCGATAGCCCTTTTCCGTCAGCCGCAATGCGCTGACGCTGCCCCCAAAGCCTGAACCGATGATCAGGACGTCGTAATCCGGCTTCATCGCACCAGTATGGCCTTACCCGCCGGTAGGGCACCAACCCCGAGTACCCCAGACCAGCGTGCGGCTAGCTGCACCTTCGGCATCGAGCGTGCGGCTGGCTGCACACTCGCCGAGAAGTATCAGCTCCCGGTGGTCAGGCCGACCTTCTGGAACTCCTTGAGGTCGCAATAGCCGGCCTTGGCCATCGATCGGCGCAGGCCGCCCACCAGGTTCAGGCCGCCGAACGGATCGTCCGACGGACCGCCCAGCACCTGTCGCAGCGGCGGGCGCTCATCGACGGCGATCTGCAGAAACGCCCCGCGCGGCAACGACGGGTGCGCCGCCGCCGCAGGCCAGAACCACCCACCCCCGAGCGCCTCGGCGCATTCGGCCAGCGGCGTGCCCAGCACCACCGCGTCGGCACCGCAGGCGATGGCTTTGGCCAGCTCGCCCGAGGTGTGGATGTCGCCGTCGGCCAGCACGTGCACGTAACGGCCGCCGGTCTCGTCGAGGTATTCGCGGCGCGCGGCGGCGGCGTCCGCGATCGCGGTGGCCATCGGCACGCTGATGCCCAACACCTCGTCGGTGGTGGTCACCCCCCTGGTGGAGCCGTACCCGACGATGACCCCAGCGGCGCCGGTCCGCATCAGGTGCAGCGCGGTGCGATGGTCGAGCACCCCGCCGGCGACCACCGGGACGTCGAGCTCGGAGATGAAGGTCTTCAGGTTCAGCGGCTCACCATCGCTGGCCACCCGCTCGGCGGAGACAATTGTTCCCTGGATCACCAGCAGGTCGATGCCCGCCTGGAGCAGCACGGGCGTCAGCGCCTGGGCGTTCTGCGGGCTGACCCGCACCGCGGTGATCACACCTGCCTCCCGGATGCGGGCAACGGCCGCGCCGAGCAGGTCGGGGTCCAGCGGCGCCGCATGCAGCTCCTGCAGCAGCCGGATCGCCGCGGAGGGTTCGGGCTCCTTTTCGGCGGCCTCGACCAGTTGCGCGATCTTGGCCTCCACATCGGCGTGCCGGCCGATCAGCCCCTCACCGTTGAGCACGCCCAGCCCGCCGAGCCGGCCGAGCTCGATCGCGAACTCCGGTGACACCAAGGCATCCGTCGGATGCGCCACGACGGGGATCTCGAACCGGTAGGCGTCGAGCTGCCATGCCGTCGACACGTCCTTCGACGAGCGGGTGCGGCGCGACGGGACGATGCTGATTTCGCTGAGTTCATAGGTCCGACGGGCGGCGCGGCCCATCCCGATCTCGACCATGGCCGGTTCGCTGCTCACCGCGCGTAGTAGTTGGGCGCTTCGACGGTCATGGCGACGTCGTGCGGGTGGCTCTCTTTCAGTCCGGCCGGCGTGATCCGGACGAATTGCGCGTGCTGCAGCACCTCGATGGTGGGCGAGCCGGTGTAACCCATCGCCGCCCGCAGACCGCCGACCAGCTGATGGATCACCGACGACAGCGGACCGCGGAACGGCACCCGCCCCTCGATCCCCTCGGGTACCAACTTGTCCTCCGAGAGCGCGTCGTCGGCGAAGTAGCGGTCCTTGGAATACGACCTACCCCCGCCGCCGGCACCCCTGCCCTGCATGGCGCCCAGCGAGCCCATGCCCCGATAGCTCTTGAACTGCTTGCCGTTGACGAAGATCAGCTCGCCGGGCGCCTCGGCGGTGCCCGCCAGCAACGACCCCAGCATGGCCGTCGACGCGCCGGCGGCCAGCGCCTTGGCGATGTCGCCGGAGTACTGCAGCCCGCCGTCGGCGATGACCGGCACGCGGGCCGGTGCGCACGCGGCGACCGCCTCCAGGATCGCGGTGATCTGCGGCGCGCCGACGCCGGCCACCACCCGCGTCGTGCAGATCGATCCCGGTCCCACACCGACCTTCACCGCGTCGGCGCCGGCGTCGACCAGGGCCGCGGCCGCCGCCCTGGTGGCCACGTTGCCCCCGATCACCTCGACGCGGTCGCCGATTTCGGCCTTGAGTTTGCCGACCATGTCGAGCACCAGCCGGTTGTGCGCGTGCGCGGTGTCGACAATCAGCACGTCAACCCCGGCGTCGACCAGCATCATCGCGCGGACCCAGGCGTCCCCGCCCACGCCGACGGCGGCGCCGACCAGCAGCCGGCCGTCGCTGTCCTTGGTGGCCAGCGGGTGCTGTTCCGTCTTGACGAAATCTTTGACGGTGATCAGCCCGGTCAGCCGGCCGTGACCGTCCACGACGGGCAGCTTCTCAATCTTGTTGCGGCGCAACAGCCCCAGCGCGGCGTCGGCGCTCACGCCCTCCTGGGCGGTGATCAGCGGTGCCTTGGTCATCACCTCGGCGACCTGTTTGGACTGGTCCACCTCGAACCGCATGTCGCGGTTGGTGATGATGCCGACCAGCGCGCCGGAGTCGTCGACCACGGGCAGCCCCGAGATCCGGAAGCGGGCGCACAGCGCGTCCACCTGAGCCAACGTGTTGTCCGGCCGGCAGGTGACCGGATCGGTGACCATGCCGGCCTCCGAGCGCTTCACCATCTCGACCTGGCCGGCTTGCTCGGCGACCGGCAGGTTGCGGTGCAGCACGCCCATGCCGCCCGCGCGGGCCATCGCGATGGCCATCCGCGACTCGGTGACGGTGTCCATCGCCGAGCTGACCAGCGGCACCTTGAGCCTGATCTTCTTGGTGAGCTGGCTGGAGGTGTCCGCGGTGGCGGGAACCACATCGGAAGCCGCGGGCAGCAGCAGGACGTCGTCGAAGGTCAGCCCCAGCATCGCGATCTTGTAGGGGTTGTCGCCCCCGGTCGGCACCGGATCATCGGCCAGGCCTTGAATGTGTGGGTCGCGCACGTAGGGACCAGCGACCAGCGCGGAGCTGTCTTCGAGGTGGGACGTGCCACTGGACATCGGCGGGGCCCTCCATACGCATGCGGAGTGAGAAACCCATCCTATCGGCTCGGCCGCCCCGCGACGCGCTTGCTCGGGCGTGCCTCCTGCTGGCGTTATGACGGCCCGCCTGCGTAGGCTAGGGGCGTGCGCGACCACCTCCCACCGGGTTTGCCGCCCGACCCATTCGCCGACGACCCCTGCGACCCGTCGGCGGCGCTGGATGCCGTCGAGCCAGGCCAACCCCTGGATCAGCAAGAGCGCATGGCGGTCGAGGCCGACCTCGCCGATCTCGCCGTTTACGAAGCCCTGTTGGCGCACAAAGGGATTCGCGGACTGGTGGTGTGCTGCGACGAGTGCCAGCAGGACCACTATCACGACTGGGACATGTTGCGCGCGAACCTGCTGCAACTGCTGATCGATGGCACCGTG
>Ga0318569_10000034_pt1 | contig 20878 bp, 14 predicted proteins | sample GRESIP088b5f22_FD_203692 | JGI IMG/M metagenome (GOLD analysis project Ga0318569, IMG submission 203692) | Tropical soil microbial communities from Luquillo Experimental Forest, Puerto Rico - GRE.SIPMG.088b5f22 | ecosystem: Environmental > Terrestrial > Soil > Tropical forest > Bulk soil...
CCAGCTGGACGCCGGGGTCACCGTGCGCCCAGGCCAGGTCGTCGGGCTCGGCTGGTTCTGCCGCAAGGAGCTCTCGCCTGACGACCGCGTGTGGTTCGACGAGGACGCCGTCGACGAGCACGGCATGCCGGCGATCCGCATCGACTACACACTCACCCCGGACGACCTGGCCTTGATCGCCACGGCGATCAAGGAAACCCGCGGCGCAGCGGAGGCGCTCGGCCGGCCGGTCGGCGCGCCGTTCGTGATGCCCGCCGGCAGCTCACTGCACTACCAGGGCACTACCCGGATGGGCCCGGCCGACGACGGCACCAGCGTCTGCGACCCCACCGGCCGGGTCTGGGGGATGGCGAACCTCTACGTCGGCGGCAACAACGTCATCCCGACCGCCACGGCCTGCAACCCGACCCTGACCGCCGTGGCATTGGCCGTCATCAGTGCCCGGTCTTTGCGTAAGGACCTCACCGCCGCATCGTTCCACCCCGAGGAGAACTTCGCGTGAACCGTCACCGCCAGGTCCTGATCGTCGGCAGCGGCCCGACCGGTGCGACCTACGCCCGGCTCCTGCTCGAGCGGGTCCCCGACCTTTCCGTCGTCATGGCCGAGGCCGGCCCGGTGGTCTCGGATCCGCCGGGGATGAATGTCAAGAACATCACTGATCCGGCGGAGCAGGCGGCCGCCCGGAAGGCGTCTCAGGGCCGCGACACCGCGGCTGGCATGGCGGGAATCCCTGGCGGCACAGTCGCCGAAGGTACCATCACCGCCCGGCAGGGCACCCACCTCATCGGCCAGCCAGCCGAAGGCTCGGCCGGGATGCCGGCGGCCGCCGTCGCCACCTGCGTCGGCGGCCAAGGCGCGCACTGGACCTGCGCCACCCCCCGGCCCGCCGGCAGCGAGCGCATCGCTTTCATCGATCGAGGCGAATGGGACAGGCACGTCACCGATGCAGAACTGCTGCTGCACACGACGCGCACTCCCTTCGCGGACTCGACCCGCGCCGTCGCGATGCTCGAGCAGTTGAGAGGGGTGTTCGCCCCGGCCGCCGTGAAGGTTGGTCTCCTGCCCGTCGCCGGCGATCCCCGGCCGGACGGGACGTTGCGCTGGGCTGGTACCGACGTCGTCCTCGGGGCCGCCCGCGACGATCCCCGGTTCACTTTGTGCCCCGAGACTCTGTGCGTGGGTCTGCTGCGCGACGACGGCCGCGTCATCGGCGCGCGCCTGCGTGACCAGCGCACCGGCGCCGAGAGCGAGGTGCGCGCGGACACGGTTGTTGTCGCGGCCGACGCCATCCGGACACCGCGACTGCTGTGGGCCTCCGGTATCAGGCCGCCCGCCCTTGGCCGCTATCTCACCGAGCACCCGCTGATCTTCGGGGTGGTAGTCGTGCGCGACGGCGTGCTGCCGCCATCGCCGCCGGCCACACGGTTCGACCCCATTCGGGGAGCCATCACCGTCCCCTACGACGATGAGCGCCATCCCTATCACGGGCAGCTGATGTACAGCCCGCTCTGCCCGGTACCGCTGCCCCAGGACAGCCCGTACCGTGACAACCCCGCCGGCTACGTCGGCATGGGCTGGGCGGTCCGCAAATGGCCCCGAGCGGACGACCGGCTCGTGTTCGACGCGAGCGATCCGGACGAGGACGGGATGCCAGCGGTGGGGATCGCCTACGAACTCACCGAGCGTGAGGAGACCGAACTCGCCCGAGCCCGGACGGTCCAGGCCCGTGCCGCGGCGGCACTCGGCGAGTTCCTGCCCGCGATGCCCATGGTCATGCCGGCCGGCAGCTCGCTGCACTATATGGGCACCGTCCGGATGGGCCCCGTCGATGACGGCACCAGCGTGTGTGACTCATGCTCGCGGGTCTGGGGCGTACCCGGACTGGTGCTCGCCGGCAATGGGCTGATCCCCACAGCCAATGCCTGCAACCCCACTCTTACCAGCGTGGCGCTGGCGATCAGGGGGGCGCGTGCACTCGCGGATCTGTTGCTGAGCGGACGCCCGGCAACTCAGCCCGTGACGACTACAGATCGATGACCAGGGAGGTTACGAAATGCTTGAGCGTGCCATCATCCAGCAGCGCGGGTTCCGCAACGTCGTCGAGGACGGCCGCGTCACCGGTTTCCAGCTCCAGCTGCGCATGCCCAACTACCGGGGGGCGGCAGCGAGCCTGATCGACGGAGTGGAAGTCGACATTGACGGCGAGACCTGGAACGCGGAGGTGCCGCTGTGGACCCTGCAGGGTCGCACGTTCACCCTCGATCAGCTGCGCGCTTCCACCGGCGTGCGCTGGCAGCTTGATGAGCCAGCCACGGTCACCGTGCCGAAGCCCGGCGGCCTGGCCGCCGGCGTCCACCAGGTCGCTGTGGCCGTATACCTGCGCCGCCCGTACCTCCCACCTGACATGGCCCGCTCGGTGTTCCGGGCCGCTGACGCCGCGACCATCGTGCCGCCGTCCGCGCCGGACGGCGTGCGTTACGGCGCGTCCCTGTACAGCTACTCGGGGGACATGTATACGTCAATGTCACTCGAGGACGCCATGGCAGACATCGCCGACATGGGCGCGACCGGCATCGAAATCCTCGGAGAAGGCAACATCCCCGGCTACCCAGCCCCTGCCTCGGCCTGGATCGACGAGTGGCACGGGCTGCTGGAGAAATACGCGCTTACGGCGACGAACTTCGGTTCCTGGGTGGACAACACGATGTGGCGGGATCGCGATCTGACCGCCGAGGAGGGCGCCGCGCAACTCCGGCTCGACCTGCGCCTGGCGCACCGGCTCGGCTTCACATCGGTTCGCCCGAAGTTCGGTGTCGTCACCGGCGACCTCCAGCCGCATCCCATATGGACGGAGGTGGTCGAACGGTCGCTGAAGCTCGCGCAGGAACTCGACATCGTGATCTGCCCGGAAATCCACAGCCCGACGCCGATCAAGCATCCCGTGACACGGGGCTACCTTGACTTCATAGAGCGCACAGGCACCCGGCACTTCAAGCTGCTCATCGACACTGGCATCTTTCAAACTGCTCCAGTGGATGATCCACATGACGGAGTAGAGGTCAAGAAAGGCGAGAGCCGTCCGGCGTTTCTCGAGCCACTGGCGGTCCCGATGTCTGACCTTGCCGACATCCTCCCGCACGTGCATTTCATCCAGGCCAAGTTCTTCGAGATCGATGACGACCTGCGCGATTTGCACGTCCCGTGGGACGACATCCTCACCACACTGGCGGAAGCCAACTGGAGCGGCTGGCTTTCCAGTGAGTACGAAGGCCGCCGAGAGCCGTATCGTGGCCGCGCCCAGGTCCGCCGCCAGCACGCGCTACTGCGTAACCTTCAGTCCAGGCAGTAGCAGGATGCTGGTCACGCACCGTGCAGAGCCGTACCAGCCCTGTGGCGCGCCAGGCTACGGAGCATGCTTCGAGTACCCGGCCAGCCACAGCCAGCAGGGCCATGCAACCCGCACCATTTGCGAACCGGTCTAATCGCCGCGCCGACATCGAGGAAGGAGCAGTCATGTCACGGCCAGTCACGCTGTTCACCGGGCAATGGGCCGATCTACCGCTGGAGGAAGTGGCCCGGCTGGCCTCGTCTTGGGGCTATGACGGGCTCGAACTCGCATGCTGGGGCGACCACTTCGAGGTCGACAAGGCTCTCGCGGATCCTGGCTACATCCCCGCCAAAAAGGCACTGCTCGGCAAATACGGCCTGGAAGTCTGGGCCATCTCCGCGCACCTCATCGGCCAATGCGTCTGTGACCTGATAATCGACCAGAGGCACCAGGCCATCGTCCCACCCCGCATCTGGGGGGACGGCGAGCCGGAAGGCGTCAGGCAGCGCGCGGCTCAGGAGATGATGGACACCGCGCGGGCCGCGGCCAGGCTGGGAGTCAACCGCGTGCTCGGCTTCACCGGCTCAAGTATCTGGCACACGGTAGCCATGTTCCCGCCGGCCCCACCGGAGATGATCGAAGCTGGTTACGCCGACTTCGCTGAGCGCTGGAATCCGATTCTGGATGTCTTCGACGCCGAGGGCGTGCGTTTCGCCCACGAGGTCCACCCCTCCGAGATCGCCTATGACTACTGGACCACCGTTGCGGCCATGGAAGCTATCAGTCATCGCCGGGCGTTCGGCCTGAACTTCGACCCCAGCCATTTTGTCTGGCAGGACCTCGACCCTGTCAGCTTCATCTGGGACTTCCGGGACCGGATCTACCACGTTGACTGCAAGGAATCCCGCAAACAGCTCAACGGCCGCAACGGAAGGCTGGGCTCGCACCTGCCGTGGGCTGACCCGCGCCGCGGGTGGGATTTCGTCTCCACCGGGCATGGTGACGTGCCGTGGGAGTCGGTCTTCCGGACCCTGAATGCCATAGGCTACGCCGGCCCGATCTCGATTGAGTGGGAGGACGCCGGAATGGACCGCCTAACGGGCGGCCCGGAGGCGCTCGAATTCATCCGGAGGCTGAACTTCGACCCGCCAGCAGCATCTTTCGACGCTGCCTTTAGCACCTCCCGCGAACCCTGATCCAGCCTTGAGCACAGTCGATCTAACTGGCCCCGGCTCCAACGACTCGCGCGTGTCGTCCCGAGAATCCGGGTCCTGGCCAATGCGTGCGGCACTGAGGCGCGGGCGCTAGCTCTGATGAACATTTCGATCGACGAGCTCGTCCGGGAGCGCCCTCAAGCTGCGGCGTTACAGCTCAAGCTCAGCTTCGTCCCGGGACTCTGCCTGCCGCCCGGTCTCGGCTTGCGTCTGAGCTTCCAGTTCCATCCGCGCGGCGTATTCGCTGCTGGCGTGCCGTTCGGCTTGCTGTGCCACGACGCGCTGTGCCGCCCGGTCCGCCCTCGCTTGCAGCTCCTCAAGCCGGGCTGCCAGGTTCTCTTGCGCGGGTTCATCCGCTTGGATCGTCTGCGGCTCCGGCCTGGAAGCTGACGCGGGGTTCATATCCCGGATGCGCTGTGATGTCCGGGGCGCGACATCGCTGGCAGCCTGGCAATCGCTGGCATCAACCCAGTTCACAGCCTCGCCATCCGCTTCGAGCTGCTGCCATCCGGCCATCAGCTGCGGTTCATCCACCGATTGGGAATGTGGTTCGCGGTCTAGTCGTGTCTGCCCGCGGCGTTGCAGTTCGGCTGTGGCTTTCCCGGCTGCGTCCCTGGTCGCGCGCGTGTCGGCGGACCAGTGCTCGTATCGGGCATTGGCGGCTTCGAGGCGCTGGCGTGCGGCGGCCAGCGCGGCGGCGAGGGCGGTTGCGCTGGCCGCGCCGGTGTAGTTGTGCCGGGTTTGGGCGGCTGCGGATTGCTGGTGGGCGTCGGCTTCGGCTTGCGCGGTGAGCCGTAGCTGGCTGCTGACATCGGGCGGGGCGGTGGCGCGGCCGCGCTCGCCCTGAAGGGCGCGTGCTTCGAGCTCGCCGCGGTCTAGGCCGCGCATGATGTCGGCCTCGTCGCGGATTTCCAGGGCGGTGAGGACCGTATTCCGCATGGCTTCGAGTTCGGGGTTGCCGCGATGGGGCTCGAGGGAGACGGCCTGGTCGGGGTTGGTGATCCCGGCGGCTTCCCGGTAGGCGGCGGCGGTGCCCGCGCGGCGGGTGTATTCCTCGCGCAGCGCAGGGGATGCGCCGGGGGCGAGTACGCCGAGCTGGCAGGCCAGCCAGGGCTCGGGGCTGGCGGCCATCCCTTCGCCCAGAGCGCGGGCCCGGTCGTCGAGCGCGGCGGCAAGCTCGCGGGCGGCCGCGGGAGCACCGGCGGGGGTGCGCTGCGCCCAGGTGACGTCATGCCGCAGATCGGGCAGGGCAAGCCGCTGCAGGCGGCCATGGAGCACGCTGGAGATCGACCTGGCCCGATCCATCGGCGCGGCGGTGATCCGGTCGATGAGGGCGCCGATATCGTGGCCGGCGAGCTGGGCCGCGCGCAGCGTCTGCTGCAGCGCCTGCCGGGAGTGCTCCCGCTCGTACCGCCAGGCCTCGGAATTGGTGAGCCGGGCCGTGATCCGCTCGTCAATCTGCGGATGCAGGGATTGCTTGATCGCGGCGGACCACAGGTTGAGCAGGTGCTCCGTTCCGCTGGACTGGTCCTGGGCCTGGCGGATCTGCTCGGTGGCGGACAGGTCGCCGTCGTCGCGCTGCATCACGCCGGCGAGCACGGCTTCCGGGGCGGCCTGCTGGTAGGGCTGGCGCCCGGGGGGTGCGGTGGTGCCGGTGACTACGTGCGCGGTGTTGGCCTGGCGGCCGCGGGTCATGCCGACGTACAGGGCCTGCCGGGATAGCGAGGCGGTGACCAGGAGGTGGGCGGTGTCGACGGTGCGGCCCTGGGCGACGTGGACGTTGCCGGCGTAGGCGAGCTCGGCGTGGCGGGTCAGGTAGGCCCTGGGAACCCGGAACGGCTCGGTCCAGGTCCCGTCCAGGCGCTGCCGCCGGACCTGGGCGTCGGGGCCGCGGAAAGCGATGACCTGGAGGGTGTCGCGGTTGGTGAGCTGGCGGCCGGCGGCGTCGATCTCGGCGTTGAGGCGGGCGCGGATCAAGTCGCCGACCCCGGCGTGGTTGCCGTCGGCCAGCGGGGCCTGCGGCGGCCCGACGGTGCCGAGCTGGGCGAGCCTGGCCTGGACGCGGCGGGATAGCCCGGCGGCTTCGGCGCTGGATCCGGCGAGCAGAAGCACGTCCTTGTCGCGCAGGTGGTCAGCGAGCCACATGGCCGCGGCGCGGTCGCAGGCGGCCTCCTGGTCGGCGCCGCGGACGCGGCCGTGCCGGTCGTAGGCGGCGGCCGCGGCCAGGTCGCCGTCGCGGAGCTGGATGCTTGCCTCCCGCTCCCACTGGGCGTCGAACCGGCGGACCTCGTGCAGTTCGGCGGACGGGACCTCGCGGGCGAGCAGCCGGAAGATGCCCCCGGCTTCGACCGCGCCGAGCTGCGCGGTGTCGCCGGTGGCGATGACCCGCGCTCCGGCCTTCTGGGCCGTCTCCTGGATCATGGCCATATCGGACGTGCTGAGCTGGCTGGCCTCGTCCAGGACCAGCACGTCGTCCTGGTGCAGCGGGACGGGACGGCGCAGCTCGTCGGAGCCTTCGGTCTTGCCGAGGAAGGCGGCGATGTTGTAGCTCTCGGCCAGGCCCTCGTGCGCCAGCACCCGGGCGGCGTTGGTGGAGGTGGTCATGCCGATGACCCGCCGGCCGGTGAAGCTGGTCCACAGCCGGGCGAACCCGGCCATGGTGTGGCTCTTGCCCGTCCCGGCCGGGGCGACCAGCACGGTCGTGGCTGCGGCCGCGGTGAGCATCATGACCACGGCGTCGCGCTGCTCGGCGGTCAGCCCGGTGCGCTCGGCGGCGGCCCGGGCCTGATCGTGACCGACGAGCTGCGGCACAGATCGTTTCGCGGCTGTGAGGATCTGTTCCTCGGTGTCGAGGTGGGCCAGGGCGCAGTACCGTTCCTCGTTCGGCGGCCGGTAGATGCTGCCGCCGTCGGAGCCGCGGACGCCCAGGCTGCTCACGTCGGCGGGGTCGGGAGCGGTGACCTGGACGACCTCGGCGCCGGACCGGCCGGAGACGGCCAGCCTGGCGACCTCGTCGACCACCGCCGGGCCGTCGGCCCCCGCCTTCAGGACCGGGAGCGCCCGGTGCACCTCGAACCGGAGCTGGGCCATCGACCACACCGCGTGGTGCCTTTGCACCTCGGCGACGGCGATTCGGGCGGCGGTGCGCTTGGCCGCGTCATCCAGCACGGCCGGTGCACGCCCGGCGTGCTCGGCGGCGAACGCCGCGACCTGCTCGTGCACTCTTGACAGGGCGTGCCCTTCGCGGCGTGCGGTCTGGGCTTCCCAGGCGGCCAGCCGCTGCGCGGCTGTGGGTTCGGCAGCACCGGTCTGCCCGGCGATGGTGCGGCGGGCCGCAGCTTTGGTGCGGCGGGTGTTCTGCCCGGCCTGCTGGTGCAGCAGCCACAGCGTGCGCCTGCTGGGCGGCCTGCCGTGCACCGCCTCGTACTCGCGGCCCAGCCGGTCCAGTTCGCCGGTGACCGCGACGGCGCGGGAGGAGAACAGGTCCATGACGTCCTGGCTGACGCCGCCGACCTCGGCGCCGTTGCCGTCCGCCCGGGGCACCATCGCGTAGCCCAGGGCGGACAGCTTGGTTTCCAGGATCCGGTCGGCGACCGGGGCGACGGCGAGTCGCTGGTTGTGCAGGCTGCGCGAATCCAGGGTCCGCCATTTGGCGTCGGCTCCGTCAGCGCGCTGGACCCGGTTCCAGATGGCCACGTGGACATGCAGCTGCGGGTCGCCGTCGCGGGACAGGTGGTGCAGGAACACGCTGGCGACCAGGCCGTCGCCGTCGCGCCACTGCCCCGTGCGGGCCGAATGGTGGCCGGTGCGGGTGTAGGTGGCGTGCCGCTCCAGCCACGCCACCGCTTCCCGCGCGGAGGCTGTCAGCGCGGCCTCGATCTGGTCAGCCCGCGTGTCGAGGGCGGCGGCCCGGTCCTGGTCGCCGTTCTGGCGGGCCTGGCGGGCGGCGATGCGGTAGGAGGCGTGCAGGACGGACACGCTCTTGACCGCGCTGACGGTCAGGTCGAAATACGGTACCTGGTGTAGAACCTTGCCGCGGGCGGCGGCGCGGATCTCGGCCAGCTCAACCGCGCTGGCGTACGGGTGCCCGGCCAGGTAGGCCGCCACGGCTGCCTGTTCGCGCGCGTCGGCGGCCTTGGACTGGCGGCGGGTGACCAGCTGTTCTCCGCCAGGCCCGATGCCGTGCTGGTACAGGCGGCCGATCAGGTCCGGGTCGACCTGGCCGGCCAGCCCGAGCGCCGCGGCGCCTGTCCCGGCCCACTGGCCGGGCGGTTCCCCGGCCGCGGTGTAGTACGACATGGCCCCGGCGCAGCCGCCGCGGTGCTGGCCGGAGGTGAAGTAGGCAACGTCGTGGCCCGCGTGGAGGGTGACGTTAGTCGACACGGTGCGCAGCCGTCTCCGCGTTCATCGTTCGTGATGCCTGTGTCCGATGCTTTTCGATCACGACGCGACGGTAAGCGGCGACTCCGCACGTTGTCCTTTCCAGGCGAAGGTTGCCCCTTCCAGATGCAAGTTGCCCACGAGATGGCATCGTTCGGATGAACCTTGCCCCTTGGGGATCCTGGTTGGGGCAGGATGCCCGGCTGTGGCGGTGTTGAGGTCGGTTCAGGGTGGTGCTCCCGATCGGGTTGATGGGTTCGAGCTGGCGTACGTGACGCGGGACGGCGAGCAGGCCCGGGTTGCCCTGGCTGAGGCGTGGTCGCTGCGGCTGGAGCGGGCTGAGCCGGTGCGACGGTTCGCGTCGTACCGCGGGCAGCGGCATCTGCCGGGTCGCTGGTGGTCGGCGACCGACCAGCGGCATGTCGGGTATGAGTCGTGGCTAGAACGCGATCACCTGGCAGCGTTCGACTTTGACCCCGAGGTGGTCGCGATCGCCTCGCAGCCGTTCTGGCTGTTTTGGATGAGCGAGGCGGGCAAGACTCGTTCGCACGCTCCGGACTACTTCTTGCGCCGCGGTGACGGGTCGGCAGTGGTGGTCGACTGCCGTCCGGTGCAGCGGCGCCCGTCCCGGGACGTAGAAGCGTTCGAGGCCACCCGGGTGGCCTGCGAGCTTGCCGGGTGGGAGTATCGGCTGGTCGGTGCTCCGGATCCGGTGATGACGGCGAACATCCGCTGGCTGGCTGGTTACCGTCATCCGCGCCACCTGCTGGCGGAAACTGCTGACCGGTTGCGGAGAATCTTCAACGGGCCGGTGCCGCTGATGGATGGAGCGGAGGAGGCCGGCGATCCGATCGCGGCGCTGCCGGTGCTGTTCCATCTGCTGTGGCGGCACGAGTTGGAAGCCGACCTATCGGCGCCGCTGCACCAGGCCACGCTGGTCCGTCCAGTCCTCGGCCCGGGGGCTGCGGCATGAGTCAGGGTTCGGTGCGCGGCGGCTGGCCGGTGCTGCGGCCAGGTGACTGGGTCCACTACGACGGCGGCGAGCACCAGGTGGTCACGCTGACCGGTACGGCAGTACGGCTGCGAGCCGCCGCTGGCGGCCAGAGCGTGGTGCTGGCCGCGCATCTGATGAGCGCCCCGGGCTTCAGCGTGATCGATGGCGAACCACTTCCGGAGATGACGCCCTTCGGGCTGCTGGAGGGCCTGCCCGCCGAGGTTCTGGACGCGGCAAGGGAATGGGAGCGGCACGTCGTCGAGGTGGTCACGGGGCTGCCTCAGGATGCGGCGCCGGGGACCGTGGGACGGCCCGAATACGACCCGGCACTGCAGACGGTAAGAGAACGAGACCAGGCCAAAGCCGACGAGCTCGGGGTGAGTGCGAAGACGGTTCGAAACCGGCGCCTGCGCTACCTCAAGCACGGCCTATGGGGGCTGGTGGACCAGCGGGCCTTGCGCGAGGCAAGCGTCACCGGCCGGGCGGATGCGCGGCTGGTCGCCGCGATCCAGGACGCCATCGCGGCCGAGACGAACACCTCGACCGGCACGCGGTCCAGGCTGATCCGCCGGGTCACCATGGCCTTGGAGGACACCTATGGGCCGGGCGTGGTCCCGGTGCCCGGGAAGACCACCTTCTACCGGCTGATCGACGTGCTGGCGACGGGTCGGCACACCTTCGGCTCGGCGGTCACCCGGCGGCAGGCCGCCAACCGGCCGGACAGACCGTTCACGCCCACGGCAGCCGTCCGGCCGGGCGAGCAGGTGCAGGTCGACTCCACTCCGTTGGATGTGATGGTGCTGCTGGACGGCGGTGTTGCCGTCCGCGCTGAATTGACGATCGCGGTGGATGTCGCGACCCGCACCATCTGCGCGGCGGTGCTGCGTCCGGTCGGCACCAAGGCGGTCGACGCGGCGCTTCTCTTGGCGCGGATGCTGGTTCCCGAGCCGATGCGACCGGGCTGGTCCGCCTCCTTGGCGATGGCGGCCTCCCGGCTCCCACATGTCCGCCTGGTCGACGTTGACACCCGCATGGAACAGGCGGCAGCCAAACCGGTCATCGTCCCGGACACCATCGTCATCGACGGCGGGCGGGTGTTCATCTCCGACACCTTCATCAGGGCCTGCGCACGCCTGGGGATCTCGGTGCAACGCTCCCGGCCGCGCACCCCGACCGACAAGGCGATCGTCGAGGCTACCTTCTCCTCGATCAACACTTTGTGGTGCCAGCACCTGGCCGGCTACACCGGCTACAACACCACCCGACGCAGCCCGGGCGCCGAAGCCGAGGCCGCCTGGCCGCTGCCGGAACTGCAGGATCTGCTGGATGAGTGGCTGGTGGCTGGCTGGCAGCACCGGCCCCACGACAGTCTGCGCGACCCGTACCTGCCCCGCCGGGCGCTTTCCCCCAACGAGGCCTACGCCGCCCACGTCGCGGCCTGCGGCTACCTGCCGGTCACCCTGACTGGCGATGACTACCTGGAACTGCTGCCGGTGACCTGGCGGGCGATCAACGACTACGGCATCCGGATCGAGTACCGCACATACGACACCGACCATCGCGCCCACGGCCGCGACGAGCTGGCCCCTTATCGCCGCCAGCACTCGGGCGTCGCGGCGAAACGAGGACTGTGGGAGGTCCACTACGACCCCTACGACCTGTCCCAGGTGCACGTGCGCACCCGGGACGGATGGATCACCGTTCCCTGGACCCACCGGGCGATGGTCAACGCGCCTTTCGCCGACTTCACCTGGCGCCACGCCCGCCGCCTGGCAGTAGAGCGCGGACTCGACACCACCGACGAGACGACGATCGCCCGGGTTCTCGACGACCTGCTCACCCGGGCCGAGCACGGACCGGCACAGCCGCGGCGCGACAGCAAGATAGCCGCCCGCACGAAGACGGCGGCCGCCACCCACCGCCCAACACTGCCTGCCGCGCCGCGACCGGATCCTGAGCCGGAACCGGACGCTTCCACCGTAACCCCGTTCGGGATCTTCGATGCCCACGCCGAAGCCGAAAACTGGATATGACACGCACCCGCCCCACCGCCTTCCACCCGCCCACATCGGCTGAGACCGCGGAGGAGATCCCTCCGGACAACCCGCTGACCACGAAGGAAGGCTGGAGCGCCTTCGTGCGCCGCGCTCCCGAACCCCCGAGACTCCGCGGAGGCGCCGAGTGGCTGGCACTGCCGCTGAGCCGGCGCGTCATCGAAGACGAACGACGCCGCGACTACCACGCGGACCTGCCGCTGGTGAACACCCCCACCATCCAGAAGGTGATCGCCGCCGGGCGGCTGCTGGTGCAGCTGAATCGCCACCAGATCTCCGCCCGGCGCGGCGCGATCCTCAGCGGCATGTCCGGCACCGGCAAGACCACCGCGCTCACCCAGCTCGGGCGCGCCCACGAGATCGCGATCCGCAAGCGCCACCCCGCGCAGGCCGATCGCCTGCCGGTCATCTACGTCGCGGTTCCCCCCGCGGCCACCGCCCGCATGCTGGCCGTGGAGTTCGCCCGGTTCCTCGGCCTGGAACTGCCCGCCCGGGCGAACCTGACCGACATCACCAACACCGTCTGCTCGGTCGCCGCCCACACCCACGTCGATCTGGTGCTGGTCGACGAGATCCACAACATCTCCCTGGCCACCCGCACCGGGGCCGAGGTCTCCGACCAGCTCAAGTACTTCGCCGAACGCCTGCCCGCCACATTCGTCTACGCCGGAGTGGAGGTAGAGGCCCAGGGGCTGTTCGCTGGGGCCCGCGGACGCCAGATCGCCGGGCGCTTCACCGTGATCACCGCCGCGCCGTTCGCCTACGGCACCCCCGACCAGCGCAGGGCGTGGCAAGCTCTGGTCGCCACCTTGGAGAGCACGCTGCGCCTGCGCGAGCACGCCCCCGGCACCCTGCCCGCGATGGCTGAGCAGCTCTACCGCCGCACCGGCGGCATGATCGGAAGCCTGTCCCAGCTCATCCGCGGCGCAGCGATCCTGGCCATCGAGACCGGCACGGAAAGGATCACCGAAGACCTCCTCGACCTAGTCCCGATCGACTACGCCGCGGAACTGGCGGCCGCCTCCACCCGCGCACGACCGGGCGCCCTCGGCCGGGCGGCGGCCCTGTGACCCCTGCTGCGCTACCCCGGCGCCTGACGATCAGATCACCGCACCGTCCGCCCACCACGAGACCGTCGCCTCGTATCTGGCCCGCCTGGCCGCACTCAACAGCCTCGACGGCGACGAGCTGTGGCTGCGCATCAGCGCCCCGGACCCCACCCCCAGCCGCCGCACGGTCGACATCCGCCAACTGGCCGCCCTGACCGGCCGGCCCGCCGGCCACCTGGCCGGGGCGCTGCTGGAGCTGCGCGACCCGCCGCCGGCCTGGCCCGCCTTCCGCCACAACCCTCAGGTCGGCTGCCCGCGCTGCGACGCGCGCCACCCCGGCGGCCCGGTCTACCGGCTCCTGCCTCACCACCGCTACGCATGCACCCGGCACCACCGCTGGATCGGACCGCCCGACGTCAACCGCCCCGGCCCCGACACCTCCGCCTTCCCCGCGATCACCACCGCCCAGCGCCGTCACCTCGCCCTGGTGCGCAGGCACGGCTGGGCCGCCGCCTACGACGCCGTCTTGACCGGCTTCATGATCTGCGGCCACCTGTGGGACAAGCGCCCGGATGATGACGAACCGCCCGTGCGCCGCCTCATGAGGATCAAGTGGGATGTCCACGCCCTCACGCTGATACCCGAGGGCGCCGAGCGCACCGCGTTCACCGCATCCCTGCTGTTCGCCGCGATCTACCCGGACGCCGTAGCGATCGCCGCCATCCTCGCCTCGCCCCACTGGCGCAAACTCGCCGCCGGCGACGACCAGGATCTGTCCCGGTTCGCCGCGGCGATCGGCCCGCGCATCGGCGACCCCCACTACCAGCCCAGCGACCACGCAGACCCGGTCGCGCACTGGATCGAGCAAGACTGCTGGCGACCGCCGAGCCCGCCACCGACCACCTTCCCCCAAGCACCCGGCCACCGCCGCCCCAGCCACCTGGCCAAAACCGTCACCGCCGCCAGCATCAACCGCCACCAGCGCGCAGCCTTCTGGTTCGGCCGCAACCGCCGCGCCGGCAGCGTCATCCTGCACCACCGAACCGTCCAGCCCGTCCTCGTCCGCGAATGGTCCGTCAAGATGGAGCGCTACGCCGGGGCGATCTGGCAAAGCCAGCGAACCCTGGAAAGATTCAAGACGCCGGAAAAGAAAAGCCGACCCCACGCGCGTCCCTTCGAGTAGAAGGTGCGGCCATACTCACTTCGGGACACCTCTTGGAAGCCCAGCTGGCGGGAGGCTTCCGGTTGCAGAGATCAACTGAACGGGACATTTGTCGGTGTCTGTCCTGTCCGAACCGAAGTGGCGGAGTCCAAGTCAAGATGGCGGATGATTGGCGGAGTCCGAGTCAATCTGGCGAGCCCTGTCGGCACGAGACAACGTAGATCCACTCAGCCGTTCGGCCGAGCGAGGCGGGGCGACGCGTCGAAGGGGCCGAGCACCGATGGCGATCATCGCCCTGATCCTGTTCGTCGCTTTCATGCTGCTCGTTGGCGTGGTTCGCGGAGGGATTCAATGGCGTCGCACTGGTGATACCGGTGCTCGGCGCCTGACCATCCGGCGCAGGCCGGTCCAGTGGTGGATTGTCGGGCTGGGCGCCGCCGGCGCTATAGCCGTCGGCGTGGCCGCGCCCGTCGCCGCGTTGACCGGCCTGGACCCAGTTGCGGTCTTGCACCGGCCGCTCATCCAGGGCGGCGGACTGGTGCTCGCGGTCTTGGGGGCCGTGGCCACCTTCGCCGCCCAGCTGGCCTTGGGTGCCTCCTGGCGCTTCGGCGTCGATGCCAGCGAACGCACCGCTTTGGTTACCTCGGGGGTGTTCGGGCTAGTCCGCAACCCAATCTTTACTGCCATGATCGTCACGTTCGCCGGCCTGGCTCTCATGGTGCCCAACGTCGTCGCAGTGGCCGGGCTGGCCGCCATCGTCATTGGCGTCCAGCTGGAGGTTCGTGTCGAAGAGGAGCCCTATCTGCGCCGCGTGCACGGCGACGCTTACGAGCAGTACACCACCTCTGTTGGCCGGTTTCTGCCCCGGATTGGACGCCGCCGGTAGCTACCGCCCGTGGCAACGGCGAGTCACCTCATTCTCCGTCTGGGCCGCGCCATCGGCAGGAGTCGCCGAATCCGCCAGATAGACCTGGACGGTTCGCAGCCCGTCTGTCCGGCTCTCCCTGGCGACCCGCAAGTCACGGGCTGGGGTGTTCGCCAGCTTCGCGCGGACGAGACAGCCTCTGTCCTTTCCGGGGCAAGGTGTCGGTGTCCAGTGTCCTGTGCCAGCGATCTTGAGGCGTTGCCATCGCGCCAGAGGCATTGGGCGGAGTGCTGCCACCATGTTGAGGCACCTTGCTCCCCCGGGCCGCGCGATCGCCCGCGGCCGGTGTCTTGCCACAGAAGTTGAGGCATTGCCAGCGTGGCTCGGGCATCGAGCGGACCACTCCTTGCCGGATACGGCGTGCCTGAGGGGGCAGATCTGCGGTTCGTCGGCTCGCACCGAATGGCCAGTTTGGGGGAGTCGTGGAACTGTCCTGCTGGAGGCGGCCGATGCGCTCGTGGTGCCGCTGGCTGCGCGGCGGTCCTGGTTCTGCTGCCACCAGCTGTCCGCCGTGCTGCTGCAGTTCGAGCGGCGCCGTACTGGGCGGGCTGAGATGGCCGCGCCGGGCCGGGCGCTTTGTTGGACGCGCGGTTGCGGGTGCTGAGACACGCGGCCGGGCGCCTTTGTGTGGGCCTCCGGCCGGGCCGGGCCGGGTAGGCCGTTGGGCGGTGGGCGGATAGGCCTTGCGGCATAGGTGGCCTGCTCACCTTGTGGCCGCTTGGCCGATGCCGGACCGGGCGGGTGATTCCTAGCGTGGGTGGCGTGCCGGAGCCCTGCTCGCCGGCACCGCACTGCTCAGCAGGCGCGACATCACCTGACCACCCACCCGCACCACCCCAGCACCACAAGCCCGGGCGACGAGGGTCGCCCGGGTGTCTGGAAGGACTGATGACCCGATGAAGCAAACGACGAAGGAGACAGCCGTGAGCACTCCCATTGCCCGTGTGACGGCAGCGCGGCTGGCAATCCGCGAGGCCAGGCCGCGCCGCCTCACCAGCGTGCTGCTTTGGGCTGGGCAGATCCTGCTGGGCGCGCTGTTCATAAGCTTGGGCCTGGCCAAGCTGAACGGGGGGCAAGTGCAGGAGTTCAGCCTGATCGGAGCAGGCCAGTGGTTCCGCTACTTTGTCGGAGCAGCCGAACTGGCCGGGGGGATCGGCCTGCTCACGCCCTGGCTGGCCGGGCTGGCCGCCGCCGGGCTGGCCGCCGACATGGCCGGCGCGAGCATCACCAACCTCACGGTGCTGCACAACACCTCATACGTCAGCATGGTCTTTGTGACCGCGCCGCTGTGCGCCGTGTTCGCGCTCCTCGCCTACGCCCGGCGGCAGCAGATCAAGGCCCTGTGGGCAGCCATCCGCCGGTAACGGGCGGCCGACCCCGGCACCGCTCATGCCCCCAGCATCGGAGGTGATGATGATGAGCCTCACCGAACTAGAGCGGCAGGCCCTGGGCTCCATTGCGGACGGCCTGGCCGGTTCTGACCCCCGGCTGGCTTCCATGCTGAACATCTTCAGCCGCCTGGCCGCCGGCGAGGAGATGCCGGTACGCGAGAAGACCCGGGTGCGGCGCGGGCGGTTGGCAGCTCACCGTCGGCGCCGCGCCCGGCGGTACCCGCGCCGGGGCATAACCCGCCCGCAAGCGCGCCGCCGGTACCCGCGGCTGGGCTGGCAGCAGGCCATGCTGGTGCTGGGGGCCGTTATCTCCGCTGCGTTGCGCGCGGAAATGATCGGCGCGGCGGCAAAGCTGGCCCGCCCGGCGGAGCCCAGGGTGCGGTAGGAGCGCGGGGTTCAGGGTGGCCAGTCGCCTCTGTGTGGGCCTCCCGCCGGGCCTGGTAGGCCGTTGGGGCCGGCGGATAGGCCTTGCGGCATATCTGGCCCGCTCGGCTTGTGGCCGCTCGGCCGATGCCGGGCCGGGCGGGTGATTCCTAGCGTGGTGGCGTGCCGGAGTTACCGGCATTACCGATGCAGGGAAGAGAATGATGAAACTACTTCGGCCAGCAGGACTTGCCGTGAGTGCGCTGGCGGTGCTTTGCGCCGCGTCGTGCACCACCACCGCAACGGCCCAGGCCACCACCAGCAGCCCGACGGCGGCGCGGCCCGCCGCCAACCCGCCCCCCAAACTCGCAGTGCCGCCGGCGACAGGGCCGGAGCACGTCGGCACCATCGCCATCGCGGTGTTCGACCCCTCCCGCCACCGCGAGCTGATGATCCAGATCTGGTACCCGACCCGGGCCACCCGCGGCCGCCCGGCCCCGTACTTCACCCCGGCTGTCGCCCGGCTGGTGGCCGCCGCCGACCACGTCCCGGTCAGCGTCACCACCACCATCGCGACCCACGCGTTCGAGGCGAGCAAGCCAGCGCCCGGCCGGCACCCGGTCGTGCTCTACAGCCCCGGCTCCAGCGAGATGCGCAACGACGCCACCGCCCTGGCCGAGGAGCTGGCCAGCCGCGGCTTCGTCACCGTGGGCATCGACCACACCGGCGAATCACAGTTCGTCCAGTTCCCCGACGGCCGCATCGTCCGCGGCACCTTCCACGACACCGGGACCCCGGCCAGCACCAACACCCGCGAGGTGGGCGTCCGGGTCGCCGACGTCGCCGCCGTCCTGCGCGCCCTCCCGGCGATCAGCCGGCACGGCCTGCTCGCCGGCGCGCTCGACCTGCGGCACATCGGCATGTTCGGCTTCTCCCTCGGCGGCGCCACCGCGGCGGCGGCCATGCGCCAACTGCCCGTCATCCAGGCCGGCCTCGACATGGACGGATCCCTGTACGGCGACGCCGTGACCACCCCGCTCACCCGCCCGTTCCTGCTCCTGGCCAACAGCCAGCACAGCTTCAACGGCGACGGCAGCTGGCGATCGGGCTGGCGGGAGCTGCACGGGTTCCGCAGGGAGATCCAACTGCGCCGCTCCGGGCACCTCAACTTCACCGACCTAGCCGGGTTCATCGACAGCCTAGGGCTACAGTCCCGCTACCCGGACGTCATCGGCACCATCCCGGCACCGGCCGCCATCACCGCCACCAGGGAACTGATCACCGCCTACTTCGATTACTTCCTCAAGCACGACCAGGACGCGCTCACCATGCTCAACGCGCCCAGCCAGCAGAACCCGTACCTCTTGCGCCTGCGGTGACCACCCAGCCCATCCGCAACAACCCCCAGTGAACGGCCCAGGGCCGGATTGGCGGCAAGGGCGGCAGTCAAAACACCGCCGCCCCGCCGTCATCCGGCCCACCCCTCATTCAGTGCCCGCAAGGTGCGATTATCTGATCGTGGCCCGCGACATGCCACAGACCTGGAGCCGCTCCCCGCGGGTGACCGTGGACCTTGCCTAACCCGGCGGTTCTACGCGCGGGTTCGCACCATCGATGACCGGTGCCCCCTTACAGCTAGTGTCCTCCGGCCAGGACTTGCGCCAGGCTCGTCCCGGTCCGCCAAAGACCGATACCGCTTCAAGCCGTCACGCCCACCCCGGACCGGCCCTGGGCGGGCCGGGTCAAGGCCGTCCGAGCGGGCCCAGATGAGGGACAGTCCTAACCACAGGTCCGCGGCCCCACGGCGAAATGCCTCACATCAACTGGCAGACCAGCACCGCAACCGCCCGAAATGTCTGCCACTCAAACTGAGACACCCCAGGTCGCAACCTGCCGCTGCCTCAGATGCCGATGGCACAGGACAACACGCTCGTGGTTAGTGTCCTGTTCAGGTGAAGGCTTCGCTGTCCGCGTGAACCTCGCGACTAAACTTCGTCGTTCAGGCTGATGCAGGCGGCGACCGACATCTTCCTGGGCTGGATGCGGGGCAAAGACGGCGACCGCGTCACCCGCGACGACTACGTGCGCCAGTTCCAGGACTGGAAGGGCAGCGCCGACATCGGCGGCATGCTCGTGCCCGGGGCCACCGTCTACGCGCGGATCTGCGCCGCGACCCTGGCCCGCTCCCTCGCCCGCTGGGGCGACCGGATCGCCATCGCCTCCTACCTGGGCAAGGCAGATACGTTCGACCAGGCGATCGCCGACTTCTCCTGCGCCTACGCCGACCAGGACGAAAAGGATTCCCAGGCGTACGCAGCAGCCGTGAAGTCGGGACGGCTCACCGCCCAGACCGGCCTATAGACCAGAGGCCCCGCCCGTCGCGCCCGCACCGTCCCACCAGCGGCGTGCAATCAGGACACTTACGGGGCGCCGGCAGCCGGGCCTGGCATGGAGCCGTCGTGCACAGCGTCGATCATCCAGCTTGTGTTCATCCCGGCAATGCCGCCCGCCGCCGCGCATCACAGAGCACTTTGCCCTTCGCCTGCTCCGCCCATCCTGGCCGACGGTTTCTCTCAGCTGGCGAGCCATTCCCGGGCGGCGGCCGACAGGGCGCCGACGCCGATCCTGATCGTAGGGTCCTCGACCGGTGCATACAGCGGGGAGTGGTTGGACGGCAGGCCGCCTACGATCCGGGCGATGTCCTGCAGGCCAGATGCCCCGGCGAACGCCGCCGGGTCCGCGCCGCCGAGCAGCCAGAACACGATCGGCGCTCCGGCGGCCGTGGCGAGCACGCCGACATCCTCACTGCCGGTGACCGGGCCGGGATCGATCACGTTCTCCGCGCCGACGGCGGCGGCCAGCGCGCCGCGCGTCCGGTCGACCGCGGCCGCGTCGTTGATCACGGCAGGCGCGGACTCCGTCAGCTCCACCAGCGGTTCCCTGGCCGCCCCCGAGGCCTGGGCCTCGGCGCGGACGATGCGCTCGATGGCCGCGAGCACCCTGTCACGCACCGCCGTGTCGTAGGTCCGGACATCCACCAGCAGCTCGGCCTCGTCGGGAATGATGTTGCCCTTCGTCCCCGCGTGCACGGCGCCGACGGTGACCACCGCCGTGTCGGTGGCGGAGACCTCGCGCGCCACGATGCCCTGCAACCGCATCACCGTGGCCGCGGCCATCACGACCGGGTCGACCGTGGCCTCCGGCCGGGACCCGTGACCTCCGGCGCCGTACAGCGTGATCCGCAGGGCATCGGCGGCCGCGAACGTCGGCCCGGCCCGCAGCCCGATCACCCCGGCCGGGATCGGTGCCACGTGCTGGCCGAGAACGACGTCGGGCCGAGGCACCCGCTCGAACAGCCGGTCGGCAACCATGCCCGCAGCGCCTTGAGTCAGCTCTTCGGCTGGCTGGAACACCACTACCACGGTCCCGGACCAGGCCGCGCGGGACGCCGCCAGCTCGCTGGCCGCCCCGAGCAGGCACGTAACGTGCATGTCGTGACCGCAGGCGTGCATCACGCCATCGACCCCGCTCGCGTACGGGAGCCCGGTTGCCTCCCGGACCGGCAGGGCGTCCATATCCGCGCGCAACAGCACCGTCGGCCCGTCGCCGTTGCGGAACACCCCGGCGACCCCGGTCGTGGCGATGCCCGCGATCGCCTCGAAGCCCAGATCCTTCAGCCAGCCCGCCGCAATCCCGGCCGTGCGATGCTCCTGAAATGACAGCTCCGGGTGAGCATGCAGATCCCGGTAGACACCACGAAGGCGGCCGGTCAACTCATCTCCCATGACACACAGCCTAAGCAGACAGGCCGCGCAGCCCCATCTCCGGCGGGCTGGGCACTGCGGGGTTGACAAGCTCCGCAGTCGGCAACCATGAGAGGATCGTCGGCGCCGAAACCGAAGAGATGAACTGAACAACCCCCTGCCCCAACCGTTCACGACGATTCTTCGAAGCCCAGCTGGCGGGAGGCGCCGGTGGCAGAGATCAACTGAACGGGACAACCCTCGTTGTCCTATAT
>Ga0318569_10000049_pt1 | contig 18921 bp, 21 predicted proteins | sample GRESIP088b5f22_FD_203692 | JGI IMG/M metagenome (GOLD analysis project Ga0318569, IMG submission 203692) | Tropical soil microbial communities from Luquillo Experimental Forest, Puerto Rico - GRE.SIPMG.088b5f22 | ecosystem: Environmental > Terrestrial > Soil > Tropical forest > Bulk soil...
GGGCAATATGAAAGGGGCTTTCCGGAGTTCTGCCAGCTTCCGGCGCCGCGACTGGAACGCGGCATCGTTTCTTCGATGCTCGATCTGATGCCGGCTGCCTGGCTTATCTTCAATGAATGGGATCGCCACGGCACCTGCTCGGGCCAGTCGCCGCGCGCCTATTTCGAGACGGTGCGCAAGGCGCGCGGCGCGGTGAAAATCCCGGCGGAATTTACCGATCTCAAGGAGCTGCTCAGCTTCACCCCCGGCGCCGTTGAAGACGCTTTCATCAAGGCCAATCCGGGACTCATCGCGGTCAGCTGCGATGCCAGGCGCTTGACCGAAGTGCGGCTTTGCCTTGCCAAGGACCTGCATTTCCGCGACTGCCCAGAGATCGCCAAGCGCCGCTGCAATCGCGAGCAGGTGACGATGCCGCCGATGCGCGGCGGGTGAGGGCGGCGTAGGAACTTGCGGCGCCGGTGATCAGGGCGAGATATCGGGCATCCACGTCTTAAATCTTCTACAGAAGACGTGGATGGCCGGAACAAATCCAGCCATGACGAGCGTCGGACCCATGCCGAGATGAACTATCAGCACGCGTTTCACGCCGGTAATTTCGCCGACGTCCACAAGCATGTCGTGCTGACGCGCATCCTCGCCTATTTGCGGGGCAAGCCCGCCGGTTTCCGCGTGATCGACAGCCATGCCGGCGCCGGTTGCTATGATCTTACCGGCGCGCAAGCGACGCGTTCGGGGGAATGGCGCGACGGCATCGCCCGCGTATTTGCTGGCGCCGACGATGCGGGCAAGATGAACGCCGCTGCGCGCGCGCTCTTGGCGCCTTATCTGGACACCGTGGCGGCGCTCAATCGCGGTAGCGGCTTGCGCGGCAGCGGCTTGCGCTTTTATCCAGGCTCGCCCTTGATCGCCAAAGCCTTGTTGCGGCGCCAGGACCGGCTCATCGCCTGCGAGCTCGAACCGGCGGCGGCCGCTTCGCTTAAACTCGCTTTGCGCGGCGAGCCGCGCGCCAAGGTGCTGCCCATCGACGGCTGGATGGCGCTTAAGGCCAATATTCCACCCAAGGAGCGGCGCGGCCTGGTCCTGGTCGACCCTGCTTACGAAGACAACGCAGATTTTCTTCGCCTGGACGAGGCGCTGGCACAGGCGCACCGCAAATGGCCGGGCGGGCTTTACCTGCTTTGGTATCCGATCAAGGCCCGCGATGCCCCCGACGCGCTGGCGCGCCGGCTGCGCCGGCTCAATGTCCCAAAAATACTGCGCTGCGAATTATCGGTCGGCGCGCCGCGCGTGGCAGGCGCGCTCGCCGGCTCCGGCCTGATCGTGGTCAATCCGCCCTTTCCGCTGGAGAACGAGCTGCGGCCGCTGCTTCCCGCCCTGGTCCGGCTGCTGGCGCCGGCGGGCGGCTCGCGTATCGACTGGCTCGCAAGAGCGTAGGGACCGGGATAGGGCCGGGAGAGCGGCGGGACTGGAGTGGCCGTGATGCGACCGGCCTGAAAAGGGGTCGAAATAAAATAAACACCGGCGAGGTGCCCACTTTTCCACACCTTCGATTTGGTTTAGCTTTATTTCGGCTGGACTTAGACGTTCCGCCTCCTCTGGGGGGCCGGCGGAGTGGCTGAGGCCGTCGGGGCTAAAGCTCTTTGCTCGTGTAGATGTCCGGCCTTGCCGCAGCCTCCGTGGCTGCGGCGACGCATGCACGGGAAGGAGTTACGCAATGGCAATGACCGGTACGGTCAAATTTTTCAACGGTGAGCGCGGCTACGGCTTCATCAAACCCGACGATGGCGGCCGCGACGTGTTCGTGCACATAACTGCCGTTGAACGCGCGGGCCTCAAGTCACTTATGGAGGGCCAGCGCATTACTTTCGACGTCGAGCCCGACAAAAAGGGCAAAGGACCAAAGGCCGTCAATCTCGTCGTTACCGGCTAGACGACTTGCCGCGCCGCGCTTGAGCTTTAGCGGCGGAGGGCCGCGATTGCGTCCCACTCCGCCTATGGCTGTTGCCGATGGCGCCGCCGTTCCTCGACCGCTCGTTTGCGAAGCAATGCGGCATTGATAGTGCCACGAATTTTTGAGCATGAACTTTTCCGAAAAACCGGCACCGCTATTGGGGATATGATCTAGGAATGGTGCGGCAATGATGATTTTGCGTTCGTCCCCCGCTTCTCCGTTCGCCCGCAAGGTGCGGATTGCGATCTCGCTTCTCGGCTTTGACAAGGAGATACGGATCGAGCCCGCCGATCCGACCGATCTGTCCGACACGCTGCGGCAGCAAAATCCGCTCGGCAAGATACCGGCGCTGATCGCCGACGACGGCGTCGTCTATTACGACTCCCGCGTTATCGTCGCGTTTCTCGACGAGCGCGCCGGCGGCGGCAAGATCGTTCCGCGCGAGCTGCGGGGCCGCCTCGCCGCGCTACGGCTCCAGGCGCTGTGCGACGGGATTCTCGATGCGTCGATCCTCACTGTATACGAGGCGCGCTGGCGGGCGGCGGAACATCACGAGCAAAAATGGCTCGATCATCAGGCTGGCAAAGTCTCGCGCGCGCTCGCGGTGCTCGAGGCCGATCCGCCGGCGCTCGATGGCGCTGCCGGCGCCTTGCCGCATGTCGGGCACATCGCGCTCGCCTGCGCGCTCGGCTACCGCGATTTTCGCTTCGGTGGAGACTGGCGCAAAGAGCATCCACGACTAGTCGCCTGGCTCGATCAGTTTGCTGCGCGCGTACCGGCTTTCGCGGCGACCAATCCGAGCGGCTAGCCAATTCTAATTGTCGAAAAAACCGGAAGCCGGAGGACACGTCCTCCGGCTTCGCAATTTCGCTTCGTCGTTGCGGCGATCTGCGAGCGTTCAGAATTTATCGTTCACGCCGGCGCGGAGGAGATTCGTGTGAAACGTGACGTTGTCGGTGACCGACACGCCGTTGCAATTGAGCCCGCAATTGAAGCCGCCGAAATCGACATAGAACTATTCGACCTTGGCCGTCCAGTTGGGCGCGAGCGCGCCTTCGAGTCCGGCGCCGATCGTCCAGCCGGCATTGTCGCTGCTCTGAAGCCATTTCAGGCTGGCTCAACTATCACAGGAATGGTAGAATAATCCCTTGAAATCAGAACCTTAGGCTCTTTTATGGTTTCAGACCAGCGAAGGGCCGACTCCCGAAGACGCAGGCGCGTGGTGCCGAAATCGTGGCCTGATCGCCTGGCCGGTTCCCACTGGCGCGGGCAATTTTTATGCTCCAGAACCGGCCACGCCCGTGGCCCCGAAGCCTGCTCAGTAAAGACGAGGCGCGAAGGATCGTCAGCAATATCGCCAAGCTGCCTGGGCTAGTGCGGAAGGCGTGAGAGGGCGTTGCGCGATTGCCGGAGCTACTTCGACAAATACCGGATGGTTTCTGATGTCCACTTTCGGGGGTAAAGCGGACATTGGTTGGAGATGCCGCGATGTCTGCTTTTGACCCAAAGCAGACATCGCGGTGGCCCGCTTGGGTGTAACGAACGGCACAATTCCCGATCCAAAATGTGATACTCTTTTCATACCAGACTAGCGATGCCTACCAGCCCAAGTACATCATGTGTTGAATCAACCTTGCACAGACTTCTCATTGCTGACAATCAATGTCCGCTTTTGGGGGCACGCCTCAATGTCCGCTAATGACCCAAAGCGGACATCCTACGGAGTGGGCTTCTGCGTCGCGGCGGCCTGTTCGGAAGTTTTGTTATCTTCGCGGGACGCGGCTTCGAGCCAATGCTCGGCAAGCTTGAGCAATGCCAGACGGTCCGCCTCAGTCTTAGCCTCGAGTGCTAGGCGATAGTATGCCTCGGCGGTTTTTCGGTACTCCTCGGGGGTCGGCATAGATGCACCCCGCTAGTAAATCGCAACGCGATGAGGCGCGGCGGATTGCGGCCTGCCGTCGAGGTGCGGCAGGTAACACATTCTAACCGGGCGATCCTGCGACGTGCGATACGGCGGTATCCGCGATCATCGCGCCGCTGCCATGATAAGCCAGTACCGCACCGCTCACCGTAATAGCGATAGCAAGGGCGGCAAATATCCAACCAACGGTGTCAATTTGCGCCGCGTACTTAGGATCACTCTGCTCGTGTAGGTCTGTCATTCGAGACCTCCACTGGAATCTGACACCCGCCCAAAGTAAGCACGAACGCCGCCAACAATAAAATCAAAAGCCGGTGTAAAATGTTAATTTACATCCTGCTGCAATCGGATGTGCGATGCAGCAAAAGCGACCGGCGCTCCGGTCTAAGAGGGCATGAGAGATCGTTGAATGGCCGAACCAGAGGTGGAAGCTGCATGGCGCGCCGAGTTTAAACGCAGCGGCGTGACCCAAACCCACGACGCGCTCAGCGTTGGTGGCTTCACCGATGAGAAGAGACAGGCAGCGTTTCGTTGGCTGGGTGATGAAGCTGAAGCGCAGCGGCTCCAGCAGCAGCAAACTTACCACTATATCAGGTGGACATTCTTGATTGCCGTCGCCGTTGTGATCGCCAGTCTCATTGCGGTGGGTTTGTCACTATTGCGTTGAGGTGCCGGCAGAGTGGACCGGAGTCCCGGCGTTGTCCGCTGTCTGCTTTCGGGGGTTGTGAGGTCTGGTGTCTGGATGCGCCAGAGAAATCAAAGGCTTGAGTCCGGATTTGCTTCCCAGAAAGTCGCATTGGGAAGCACATGGGAAGCAGACAGTGAGAACTGTGCATGCGCGTGCGCGCATGTCCCTGCGCCGCTTTCCGCCGCCCTGGTCAGTCGAGGAATTGGACCTGCTTTGTTGTGCGCGACCACAACGGCCAAGCCCTTGCGTATGTGTATTTCGTCGAGGAGGAGCCGGGGCGCAGATCGGCGGCGAGGCTACTCACCCGCGATGAGCCACTGCGTCATCAGTACCAGCGCCCATGACCGTGCCAGGCGACGCCGGTGGTGATCACTATTGCGACCAGCATGATGAAGATGGTCGCGCTCATACTGCCTCGATATGCGACACGCCACAGGTGCGGCATTCAAACGTATAGAGGTCGGGCAGGTCCTCAAATCGCGACGTTATTCGAACGAGCCGCATGATTTGAGCGCAGCTTGGGCAAAGCGGCGCCCTTGGCGCGCATTTATTCGAAAGTTCGTTGCGCATGGACAAAGCGGTCCTTGAGCCGCGATGTGCCGCAGTTTCGCAGTTATCGGGTGGTAGATGGGCGACGATCATTACTGAGTGGTTGCCGCCAAATTAATGTTTGGCAATCAAAAGTCCGAAAGACGAGGCGCGGCGGATCGCGGCGAATATCGCCAAGTGCCCGGGCTATTGCGCAAGTCATAGAAAGCGACGCGCAAAAAAGAAGCCCCGAGTGCTACTGTGTCGAGGCTTAAGCTTCGCGCCTCCAGCCGCCGCTTAACCAGCGACCAGCGTGACTGGACGCAAAACCATCTTGGGCGTGGCTTCTATTTCGTGGGCGCGCGTATCAAGGCCGCGTCACCACCACTAGCCCCGACGCCAGCCCCAATAATAGGGACGATGCCATCCCCAATGGCGATGCAAATACACCTGAGTAACGTCGTTAGATTGTGTTTGTATTCCGGTTAGCGGTGCGATGGACATGGCATGAGAATCGCGGCGAATATCGTCGAAACTGCCGGAGCTATTGCGGCGGCGCCCTAACGCCCTGCTCCTGTCCGCGCCTCTGCTGACAGGCAGGTAAACACTTGTTCATGCACGCGGCCTGACTGAGGACCCGGTGCGCGCACCGGTTTTGGCACAAATCTTCGCACGACTGCGCGGCAAAAGTCAGGGTCGCTCGGCACAACAAGCTGAATACGACGGCGGAGGCGGCAAAGACGATCTTGCACATGTACCTGCCTCTGCATTCAACTCGCCTCTACCCGGCAGTATGCAGGATAATTTGATTCCCGGCGTGGCCTGTAACCTCCGTCACAGTGAAAATCCGTGAATATCGCCAAACTGCCGGAGCTATTGAGCCGCCTCGGATGTGGGGAGTGCGCTGATCCAAATGACGATGCCAAAAATCCGCTGGCGCGTTTCCGCTCATTAGGGGGATGAACAATGGATGATCCCAGCGATAAAGCCCGGGGTATGGCCGCGCTGCAATTAGCACAATGGATGCTCTTGCATCTCGTTCGTAAGGGCGTGATCTCACAGGGAGAAACGAAACGTATACTTGAACGCGCGATCGAACTGAACATTAGGGGTGACCAAGATCACGTCCAAGTCGCAAAAATTTTTGAGCGAATGCTCTCTGCATTAGTGCAAGAGCCGGACCAAAGTCTGAGAAGGAGGTAGCAGACTGCTCACGAAGGACGAGGCGCGGCGGATCGCGGCGAACATCGCCAGTTCGCGCGTAGTGGCGGTTTTATTTCGTACGGCGTTGATTTGGCCGACCTCTACCGGCGTGCGGCGTCATATGTCGATCGTATTCTCAAGGGCGCCAAGCCCGGCGATCTGCCGGTCCAGCCACCGACGAAATTCGAGCTGATCGTCAATCTCAAGACCGCCAAGGCGCTCGGCCTCACCATCCCGGAGCCGTTCCTGCAGCGCGCCGATGAGGTGATCGAATAACAACGGGCACAAACGCGCCAGTTTTCCTTTTGGGCCGGCATGCTACTTGTTAGGAATGGCGTGCTCACTTCCCAGGCGGCTTTGCCGCGAACGTCGACCCGCGTAGGCACATGCGGCCGCGCGTGTCCTGCCAGAGCTTTTCAGTTTCGTGCAATTGCCCGATGGCGCGGGCAATGGTGACGAAATCGTATTTGGAGAATCTCTCCGCAATATCGGTGTAGTACAGCGGCACCTTGCCGATCGCGACCGCGATCTCATCGGCAAGCGCGGCGACCGCCGCCTCGTCGCCTGGTTCGCCCGCCGCATCCTTCTTGCCGTTAACGTAATCGTCGATCTTAGCCGTCTCAGCATAAGCGTAAGTGATGCGCTCATAGTATTCGCGCGGGATGTTTTCGGGAATAGTGGCATCGATGCCGACCTTGGCGCCCGTCGGCACGATGCCATAGCGCTGCGGCAGGCTCGGATCGAGTGGCTTCGCCCGTGCGTTTGAGACGATCATCACGTCGCGATCGCCCTGTACGCGGGTGGCGATCGCCCATTCCACCTCGGTGGGATCGTTGATGTCGATGTCGTCGTCGACCACGACGACATGCTTGAGGTCCATCACCGATAAGGCGGCAAGGAGCGCATTTTTGCCCTCGCCTGGCTGCTTTTTGATTGAGATCACAGCGTGCCAGAAAGCACAGCCACCGAGCGTGACGTTGATGTCTTTGACCTGCACGCCGGCAGTACGCAGCGCGGCGCGAATTGCCGCATAGCGCGTCGGTGCCGCGAGCCAGGTGTTCTCCCAGGGCATGTGTAGATTGTAGTAAATCGCGTCCTTGCGCATCGAGATCGCCTTGATGCGCACGAGCGGATTCCAGTGCAGCCCACCCATCAGCCGGGTGAATTCGCCGAACCGACCCTCAGGGAAGGTCCAACCGACTGGGAGAATTTCCGCTTCCAACACGATTTCAGCGTCAGCGATGTAAGGCAGATCAATGGTCGAGCACGGCGCGAGCTTAACCGGCTCGCCACGCAGACCGCCGGCGATCGCCATTTCATCAACGCCGAGCGGAGCACGATAGCCAGAACCGGTGATCTCGATAGGATGGGTGCCGATTGAGATCGAGATCGGTAGCGGCTCCCTGCGCTCCAACGCGCGCTGCGCGAACAGCCGCATATTGTTCGGCGTGACTATGTCGATGCCGGTCAGCGCCCTCTCCTTGACAATGAACCGGTAGATGCCGGAATTCCATCCAAACTCGGGATCGCACGCGATGACGACGCCGGCGGTGATCATCGGCCCGCCGTCATAAATCGAAGACATTGGGATCGGCAAATTGAACAGGTCAACGTCATCGCCAACGAGCGTCAGCTCGCGCGTCGGCGAGGTTTCGACATATTCGGGCGGAATCGGCCTGGCGATCGCTTGCGCGAGCTTGTCCTCGATCTCGCGATAGGTCTCGCAACCTAGCGACATCGCGGCGCGCTCGCGCGAGCGGATGAGACCGGAGATGACCGGCATGTCGTAGCCGATCACGTTGTGGAAAAAGAGAGCCGTCTTCGCCTGATCGACCAGGGTAGCGATATGGCGAATGTCGACCGGCTGATGCAAGTCGACCAATTCGCCGTTTTGCCGCAGTCGATCGAGGAATTGGCGGAAGTTTTCTTGCATTTCGATCTCATAGAATTTGCCTTTAGGGTAATCAGCGAAGGCGCTTGCGGCAACGTCTGCCTCTGCGGTTTACGGGAGAAGGCCGGCGTTAAACGCGGTTCGGCACCAACTTGTGCCCGAAGTCGACATGAAGCAAAGTTTGCTCTACCCGCGTAACCACTCGTCGACGCTCAGGAGTTCAGTACGGTATCGGGCTCAAGGGGCTTCTGTAAACGATTGATAACGCGCCTGGGAGGTACTGCAAGTTCACCGTGAAGCTCGCTCGACGCAAATTCCTACGTGTGACTGTGGTAGCGGTGGCGCTCCCGACCCTACGACGCATTGCGTCGGCGCTCGACTACCCAACGCGAGCAGTTCGTGTCATCGTTCCGTTCGCTCCTGGTGGACCGCTCGACGTGTTCGGCCGCCTGATGGCAGAGAAATTATCGGAACATTTCGGCCAACAGTTCTACATCGAAAATATCGGCGGTGCCGGCGGTAATATCGGTACCGGGCGCGCGGTAAAAGCCGCCGCAGACGGATATACCCTTCTGCTCACGGCAAATAACCACATCATCAATCCGTTACTGTACGAATCAGTGCCCTATGATGCTTTCAAGGATTTTGAATCGGTAACGCTCGCGGTCAGTTTCCCGACTGCGCTCTCAGTCAATCCGTTGGTGCCGGCACAAACTGTCACGGAGCTTGTTGCTCTGGTACGCGCAACTCCCGGCAAATACAGCTTCGCTTCAGCGGGAGTCGGCACACCATCGCACCTTTTAGGCGAGCGATTTCGGCAAAAGCTTAACCTCGATCTCGTGCACGTCCCCTACAACGGCAGCGGTCCAGCGACCGCGGCGGTGATAGCCGGTGACACGCCGGTTTGTTTTGCAGCTTTAACCGCAGCAGCACCGCTGGCGCAGGCCGGTCGCGTGCGTGTCCTCGCGACAATGAGCAATACTAGATCGCGTGCATTACCGGAGGTGCCCACCATCACCGAAGCCGGTTATGCAGGTTTAGACGGCGAGGGTTGGGATGGAATATTCGTGCCCGCGGGTACACCACAGCAAATCGTTAAGCTGCTGGGGGACGAAATCCGAAACATTGTCACGCTGCCGGACGTTCAGGCGCGGATCGAAGCACTCGGCTTCTTGGCCGTCGGCGCGCCTTCCAAGGTGTTTGCGAAAGAGCTAGCAAACGAAAGCGCGACTTGGCGTGAAGTGATCCGGGCAGCCGGGCTCAAAATGCAGTAGCCGAACCTTCCTCTTCAGGTGCATTTCGCTGAATTTTGAATCTGCACAGGGTTTTTGTTAATGGCCAAATTGATGAGAGCACTGGTCCTCAAGACCCATGGCGATCTCGGCAATCTCGAGCTTGTAAGGGACTATCCGATCCCTCAGGCCATGGCGGACCACGTTGTAATCCGAGTGCGAGCCTCCTCGTTCAACTACCATGACTTGTTCACCGTGAAGGGAATGCCCGGCATCCGCGTGCCGCTGCCGGTGATCATCGGCCTCGACATGGCTGGAGAAATCGCGGAATTGGGTGTTGGTGTCAGTACATGGAAAATCGGCGATCGGGTTCTAGCTAATCCGGTTAATAAGAAAAAGGGTCTGATGGGCGAGATGCTGGATGGCGGCATGGCCGAATATTGCTTAGTTTCTGCTGATCAACTGATCGCCATCCCCGATAAGGTTACGTTTGCTGAAGCAGCATCACTTCCGGTCGCCTATGGCACCGCCCATCGCATGCTCGTCACCCACAATACCGTCAAAAAGGGCGACACGGTTTTGGTATTAGGTGCCAGCGGCGGCGTCGGCACCGCCTGTGTCATTCTTGGCAAACTGTTGGACGCCGAAGTAATTGCTTGCGCCTCCAGCGATGAAAAGCTGCTTCGCTTGAAGGAACTTGGTGCTGCCGAGGTGGTCAACTACAGCAAAGTCGATTGGTCCAAGTGGGCAGTCGAGAAGTATGGCAAGCCGCAACGCCGTTCCTATGACGGCGGCGTCGATGTTGTCATCAACTTCACTGGCGGGGATACCTGGCTGCCTTCCCTGCGTTGTATCAAGCGCGGTGGCAAGTTGCTGGTTTGCGGTGCTACGGCTGGTCACGATCCAAAGGAAGACCTTCGCTATGTTTGGAGCTTTGAGATCAATATCCAAGGATCAAATAGTTTCTATGACGAGGATTTGTGTGCCCTGATGAATTTGATTCAGGAAGGCAAGATGAAACCCGCAATCGATAAGGTAGTGCCTTTGGATCAAGCCATTAGGGGGCTGCGGTTACTCCGCGATCGAGAGATTATCGGTAAGGTGGTCGTAGAGCCTTGAATGCGGAGCGCGGATAATGAGCGAGGAGATGACCGTTGAACGCGTGCAGACAATGATCACGCGCGCGCCTTACCACCAGTGGCTTGGGCTAAAGGTAAATGCCGTATGTGACGACGGGATCGAGCTAACCGCAAGATGGCGGGAGGAGTGGGTGGTCAATCCGGAGCGGCGGTACACCCACGGAGGTATCCTCGCCGCCTTGATCGATTTGGCCGCGGACTGGGCGATGATCAAGAAGCTAGGGCGACCAGTGCCGACCATCGATCTGCGCGTCGATTTTCATAGTCCAGCAATGCCGGGCGATCTCACCTGTCGCGGCAAGATCGTGAAGATGGGAAGCCAGTTTTCGTCATCGGAATCGTTTGTTTTGGATACTTCAGGCAAGCTGCTCGCGAGCGGCCGTGGCACCTATCTGAGTGCTCCGCCGAAGATTTGAATGGTCTAAATGCCGTCCTTTCAGAATCTTGGGCAGCTGATTTCCCGCGATCGCGATTTGTCAAAGATCGCGATCATCGACCTGGGCACGCAGGATCAGGCGCGGGAAATCAGCTATGCTGCTCTTGATGCCATGGCAAATAGCGTCGCTCGCGCACTTGCGCAGCGAGGAATTGAACGCGGTGACCGTGTTGCGATCGTGTCTGCCAATTGCGTGGAGTATCTTGCTGCGTGCTTCGGCATAATGCGCGCCGGTCTGGTGGCAGTTCCAGTTAATTATCGTTTTCCGCCGAAGATAATTGATTTCGTGCTTCGTGATGCCAACGCCAAATTCGTGTTCTGTGATCAAGAGCGCCGTGCGCACTGCTCAGCAGGTATATCGACTTTCTGTTTCGACGAAGCAGCTGGCACCGAATTTGACCAATTCATAAACCCGGGAACGTTTACCGGGATAGTTCCGCTGCCGAGCGAGCCGGCAATGTTTCTGTATACCTCTGGCTCCACAGGCGTTCCCAAAGGGGTCGTGCTATCGCATCAGAGCCATATCTGGGTGGTGGAGACGCGCCTGGCTGACCGTGACCTGTCACGCCAGCGCTATTTGATTGCGGCACCCCTCTATCACATGAATGCGCTGGCACTCGCGCAGCTCGCCATTGCCGGCTATAGCACGATTGTCCTGCTGCCCTCATTCATTGCGCGGCGCTATATCAAGGCGATCGGTCGATACCGCTGCACCTGGCTGACGGCGGTACCGCCAATGATCGCGATGATGTTGCGCGAGGTCGAGCTGTTAGCTGCGACTGATCTGTCCAGCGTCGAATTTGTTCGTATGGGTTCGGCACCTGTCAGCCAAAACTTGATGTCATCGCTAAGGCGAGCACTGCCGCAGGCTGCCATCACAAATGCGTACGGTACGACGGAAGGGGGCCCCATCGCATTCGGACCCCATCCAGACGGCCTGCCAATACCCGATATGTCCGTCGGCTTTCCCCATCCAAAAGTCCAGGTCCGGCTAGCTGCTGGAGATGAACGGAATGCCGAACAAGGCGTGCTGGAGATGAAGTGCCCGGCCGTAATGCTCGGATACCACAATCGCCCAGATCTTCCGACGCCGATCACGTCCGACGGATTCTACGTCACAGGGGACATCTTCCGCCGTGACGAGAACGGCTTTCACTATTTCGTTGGCCGCTCGGATGAAATGTTCAACTGCGGAGGTGAGAACATTTACCCAGGGGACGTCGAGCGCATGCTGGAACGACACGCCGACGTCAGCCAAGCCGCTGTTGTACCGATCGATGACGAGGTGAAGGGGCAAAAACCAGTAGCCTTCATCATTCCGAAAGCTGGCCGGCATCCGTCCGAAGACGACATCAAGCAATTCGCGCTCACAAACGGACCTGCGTACCAACATCCACGTTTCGTATGGATTGTTCACAAGCTACCATTGGCATCCACTAACAAAATCGATCGAAGTGCTCTACGCAGACTCGCTCAACAATGGGTACGGACTACGAAATGATCGGCCGGCCATATGGATAGGTCCGGCACTCATCGGTCGCGTAGAGATGAAAGTCAAATGACAAGACTAAGCGGTGCTGGATTTCTAAATGAGACCGGTCGGTGTGAATAAAAACAGAGCAGTTCACGTCACGGACTGTCGCTCGGCCAATAAGAGGGAGCGCAAATGAAACTGGCCGCGTTCGATTATGCATCGCCAGCAACGATCGAAGAGGCGGTCGCTTTGCTCGCGTCGCGCTCCGGCAACGCGAAGATCATCTCAGGCGGGCAAAGCCTTGTGCCGATGCTCGCGTTTCGGCTCGCTGCGCCAGAGCTGCTGGTCGATTTGAAGCAACTGCAGGGACTGAATCGCATCGACATTGCCGAAGATGGGGTGCGACTCGGGGCGAAGGTTCGCTGGTGCGAGATCGAGCGTAATGAAAGGTTGAAAGGGGCGCATCCACTGCTGGTCGAAGCGATCCGGCATGTTGCGCATTACCAAATTCGCAACCGCGGCACGGTCGGTGGTTCGCTCGCCCACGCCGACCCGGCGGCCGAGATGCCCGGCATCGCGATCACCAGCGAAGCTGAGCTGATGATCGTCGGATCGAAAGGAAAGCGTATCGACAAAGCGTCCGATTTTTTTAAGGGCTCACTCTCGACATCCCTCGCGCCGGACGAAATTCTGACCGAAATCAAGCTGCCGCCGTGGCTGGTCGGCCGTCGTTGGGCTTTCCTGGAATTCGCCCTGCGGCGCGGCGATTTTGCGATAGCCGGCGTCGCGCTGTATTACGACATGGTCGGTGGCAACATCGCTGACATTCATATCGGCGCGATCGGGGTGGGCGACAGGCCATTGCGCCTACATGCAGTGGAAGCCGTGCTCAATGGGCGAAAGCTCGATGACGTGGCGATCGAAGATGCCGCCAAGGCGGCGCGTGAAAGCATAGATCCTCCGTCGGACATTCACGCTCCCGCAGAATACCGGCGCGCGCTGCTTACCACATTATTGGCACGCGCCCTGCGCCAGTCGGCCGTCTGAACGTTTCGGAGACATGTCGGTGAAAGTAAACTTCGAGCTCAACGGCAAACGAGTCGAGACGGATGTCGAGCCGCGGATGACGCTCGCCGACTGCATTCGAGATCACCTAAGGCAGACCGGTACGCACTTGGCTTGCGAACATGGCGTATGTGGCGCCTGCACCGTTCTGGTCAACGGGGAGGCAGTGCGTTCCTGCCTTATACTGGCCGTTCAGGCCCAAGATGAGCGTGTGCTGACGGTGGAAGGCTTATCGCGAGAGGAGGCACTGACGCCCTTGCAGTCCGCTTTCCGCAAGCATCATGCGCTGCAATGCGGGTTTTGCACGCCGGGGTTCATCACCACGGCACATGCTTTGCTCACGGAAGAACCCGAAGCCGACGAAGACCGCATTCGCGAGGTTCTGTCCGGCAATCTGTGCCGATGTACGGGCTATCTGCCGATCATCGAGGCCGTGCTCGAGGCGCGCAGTGCCTACACCCATAAGGACGATAAATGAATGAGGATTCCTAACTCTTACATCGGCCGACCGATAGAGCGAACGGAAGATCTTCGCTTCCTACGGGGCAGAGGAACCTATGTCGCCGACGTCAACCGGCCGCGGCAACTCACTGCGGCGATACTGCGTTCTTCGCTCGCGCATGGGCGCTTGCGCGGGATCAATGCGAGCCGTGCATTGGCGATGCCCGGCGTCCACCGCGTTCTGACCGCGAACGATTTCGACAACGAGATTCCACGCATTGCGCTGCGCCTACAGCCGCTCCCGCAGCTCGCACCCTTTCACCAGCCAATGATCGCCGACAAGAAGGTGCGTTACGTTGGCGAGCCTGTTGCGCTCGTGGTCGCCGAAACGGCGGCAATTGCGGAGGACGCGCTTGATTTCATTGAGGTCGATATTGAGCCGCTTCCCGTGGTGGTAGCTCGCGAACAAGCGGAAGCTGCGCTTCTGTTCGAAGAGCACGGCACAAATTGCGCGATCAGCTGGAAGGCATTTCGCGGCGACGCCGACGCGGCGTTCAAGGAGGCGGACTACGTGCGGCGTGGGCATTTCAAGGTGCAGCGGCATGCAGCGATGTTCATGGAACCGCGGGGCTTTGTCGCCGATTGGGATGGCCAAACGCTCACCGTCTGGGGTGCCGCAAAGACAGCCTGGTACAATCGGCGGCTCCTCGCGGCGTCGCTCCGACTGCCGATTGAAGCCGTCGATCTGATCGAGGTCGATGTCGGTGGCGGCTTTGGCTCACGCGGGGAGTTCTATCCGGAAGATTACCTTATTCCGGCGGCCGCCAAGCTGGTTGGACGACCGGTGAAATGGAATGAAGATCGGCGCGAGCACATGATGGCCGCCAATCACGCCCGGGAGGTTGAATGCGAGGTCGAAATTGCGGCGAGGCGCGACGGCAGAGTTCTCGGCTTGAGAGGGCAGATCTGGTCGGATATTGGCGCGTATGTGCGAACAAACGGCGGCGTTGGACCGCGTAATGTCGCGCAGTACATGTCGGGTCCCTACGCTATCGAGAATATCGACCTCAAAAGTTCGATGCTACTCACCAATAAGACGCCGACCGGGACCTACCGCGGTCCCGGGCGCTTTGAGACGGATTTCATCCGTGAACGCATGCTCGATCTATTGGCGAAGGACCTCAACATTGATCGGCTCGAATTGCGCCGGCGGAATTTCGTTGCCGATAGTCAGATGCCGTATCCGCTGGCGTCGATCACCCCCTACGACAGTTCAACCGAGCTTGACAGTGGCGACTACCACGCAGTGTTCGATCGGTGCCTGGCCGAATTCGATTGGAAAACAAAAGAACAATTCAGCGGCAGGCTGATCGACGGCTATTATCATGGGCTCGCGGTGGGGAGCTTCATCGAGGGCGGCGCCGCCGGACCGAAGGAAGAAGCGCGCCTGGTTCTGGAGACTGACGGCACTCTCTCGGTCTACCTCGGCTCGTCCTCAGTCGGCCAGGGACTGGAAACAATCATGGCCCAGATCGCGGCGGACGCGACGGAGATGCCGTACGAGAAGATTCGCGTACGGCATGGCTCAACCAGTCACGTGAAGGAGGGGTACGGTGCCTACCATTCGCGGTCCACGGTGATGGGCGGTTCGGCCATCCTGCGGGCGGCAGAACAGCTGAAAGAAAGGATTAGGGCGTTAGGCGCCAAGAGGCTTGGCTGCTTGGCGGAACAGGTGATGCTCGACGGCGAGCGCGCAAGATACGGCAACCGAACGCTCCGGTTCGCCGACCTGAGTGCCTTTCCGATCGAGGTTGAGGCGGAGTTCCTCAATAACAAACAGACTTGGGCCTATGGCACGCACGCCGTGCACGTTGCCGTCGATGCGGGGACCGGTCGCGTCAAGGTGCTCGATTATATGGCCGTGGAGGATGTCGGCCGGACCATCAATCCAGCGACGCTGCACGGACAGACTATCGGTTCAATCGTGCAGGGGCTCGGCGGAGCATTCCTGGAGCATCTCGTTTACGACGCAAATGGACAGCTGCTGACCGGCTCATTTGCCGATTATTTGATGCCCACGGCCTCGGATTTCCCGAAGATACGTTCGTCGATCGTCGAACTGAAGCGATGCCCCAACAACCCGCTCGGCGCGAAAGGAGGCGGCGAGGGCGGCATTATCCCGGTCGGTGGGATTATGGCCAATGCGATCGCGGACGCGCTCAAGCATCTCGATGTACAACCGATGGAGCTCCCCCTCTCTCCACCCCGCATTTGGGCGCTGGTCGAGGCGGCTAAATCGCAGGTTACCACGCGCCTGGAGGGCGAGAATGGGAAGTAGGAGCAGCAAGCCCGCGCGCAGGGAGAGAATATCTTGTCGGATGTGCCGACACTGCCGCCGTAAGTCTTAGGAGGATGGGATGACAACGGCAGTCGATAGCGTTGAGTTGACGCGGGTCGGTCCAGGCACTGTCATGGGTCAGTTGATGCGGGAATACTGGATTCCTGCGCTGATGTGCTCGGAAGTTGAGCGCAGCGGTGCCCCGCTCCGGTTGATGTTGCTCGGCGAGAAGTTGATCGCATTTCGCGACAGCACGGGGCGGGTGGGAGTAATGGATCATCGCTGCCCACATCGCTGCGCGTCACTGTTCCTCGGTCGCAATGAGGAGGGTGGGATCCGCTGCATTTATCACGGCTGGAAATTCGATGTTTCGGGCAAGTGCCTTGATATGCCGAATGTGCAGCTGCATCAGGACTTCAAACACAAGGTCAGGGCCAAGGCCTACCCAGTGGTCGAGCGCGCCGGCACGGTGTGGGTTTATATGGGATCGCGTGCTAAACCGCCGCCGTTGCCGGCGTTCGAGATTCTGGATGTCCCCGATGACGAAGTCGGCGTGCTCCTCATCCAGCGGCACTGTAATTATCTGCAGGCGCTGGAGGGCGACATCGACACCTCACATTTCGGCTTTCTGCATGCCGGCCATGTCGATCCTGATGACCTCGCGGAGGAAGAGCCGATCCAGCACACGGTCGCGATCCGCGCCCCGGAATATCACATCGCCGATACGGCTTGGGGCACGACCTACGCTGGCTATCGCACCGCCGGTCCGGGCCGCACCTCCTGGCGGTTCGGCAACTTCATGTTTCCGTTCTGGACTCAAGTGCCGAACGGTGAAATCGGGCAGCACGTGCAGGTCCGCGGGTGGGTGCCGCTCGACGACGAGCACACCATGTACTGTGTGCTGTGGTGGAAGCGCGGCGTATCTGCAATGACGCAGCAGGCACCGGCATTCAAGGACGGCGCGCTAATCGGCGGTATGGGACGCCGCAACGATTTTCTACCCAATACCACCGACTGGCTTGGCCGTTGGCGGCTTGCAGCGAATGCGAGCAACGACTGGGGAATGAACCGGGCCGCGCAACATGACAACGTGATTTACAGCGGAATCGATGGCGTCCATTTGCAGGACCAAGCCGTCACAGAGAGCATGGGTACGATTTTGGATCATTCATTGGAACATCTCGCTCCGTCGGATCAGATGATCACGCGGACGCGCCGCCGCCTGCTGCTGGCGGCCCGCGCATTACGCGACAAAAGCGTGCCCCCACCCGGCGTCGAAGATGTTGAAATATTCCGCGACGCGCGCGGCGGCTACTTCGTGAGCGACGACAAACGCGGATGGCGGGACGCATATACGGAGCAGTTGGCTGTGGCTTCGCGTCCTCGTCGGCGTGATCAGCCCGTTGAAATTTAATGCCAGAAAACCATGATGGCTCTATCGTTCTCCAATTTCGGTTCTCCCGCAGCGGCCCTCGCGGCGGCGAGGTGCCTCGCAAGGTTGATTTTGACTATTTCAGCGGTTTCGTCAGCGGCTGCCGAGGACGTCGCGACATATCCGAGCGCGACCATCCGCATCATCGTGCCATACCCCGCAGGTGGAACCGCCGACGCGCTCCCCAGGATCATTGGCGACCGGCTGCAGGCGCGCTGGAATCAATCTGTCATCATTGTTAATCGACCGGGCGCGGGCGGTAATATAGGCGCTGAAACGGTTGCCGTGGCCGAGCCGAATGGTTACACACTGCTCGCGAGTCCGCCCGGACCGCTTGTCATCAACGAAGCACTTTACAAGGAACTCACTTTTCGCCCTTCCGGGTTTGAGCCAGCAATCGTCATGGGTTCAGTACCCAATGTGATGGATGTGCGGCCCGGCTTCCCTGCGAAATCTGCTCACGATGTTCTCAATTACATACTGGGAAACCCCGGAAAGGTGACATTTGCCTCCCAGGGCGTCGGCACTACATCACACCTTGCTGGCATTCTTTTTGAAAAGCTGTCAAATTCTTCGATGGTGCATGTTCCCTACGGCGGATCTGCGCCGGCACTGCAAGACATTATGGGCGATCGCGTTGATCTCCTCTTTGACAATCTCGCTTCCTCCTTGCCTCTACACCGAGCGCAGAAACTGCGAATCCTGGCGGTTGGAAGTTTGCAGCGGATTGCCGCTTTGCCGGATGTACCGACCGTCGCCGAAATCGGCGTGCTCGGTTTCGAATCCGGGACATGGTTTGCGATCGCGGCGCCGCCAAAGACTCCCAATCAACTTCTCGATCGTCTCAATAAGGCGATCAACGAAATCCTCTCGGAGCCAACCGTCAAATCCAAGTTCGCAGACCTGGGTGTCCAGCCGTTTGGGGGCACGCTCGCAGAGACCAATACCTTCATTGCCCGTGAACGCCAGCGTTGGGGTGAGCTCATCCGTGCAGCGGGTATTCAGGCGAACTAAAGCCCCTTCTGATCGGATCATTGGTAAGGACCGAGTGATTAGCTTCCACCCAATCTAATCCGACCGAAAAGTTGACCTGGCTCGGCTTTGTGTATCGGAGCAAAGCGTGATGGTCGACTTCCGGTATCGCGTCAGTAACAGACATGTGTCCGCCCGATTTCCGCTTTT
>Ga0318569_10000050_pt1 | contig 18664 bp, 20 predicted proteins | sample GRESIP088b5f22_FD_203692 | JGI IMG/M metagenome (GOLD analysis project Ga0318569, IMG submission 203692) | Tropical soil microbial communities from Luquillo Experimental Forest, Puerto Rico - GRE.SIPMG.088b5f22 | ecosystem: Environmental > Terrestrial > Soil > Tropical forest > Bulk soil...
CTCGTTGAATCCGCCCATGTACAAAGAAATGCGTCCACTCACGGGCTTCGGAGTAATCGAGGCGTTCTTCAGGTTGAAAAACTGACCCTCGTAAGAAAACGTCTCGCCGGCCCAGAGTCTGCGAACAATCTCCAGGAACTCGTCCGTGCGACGGCCACGTGAGGTGAAGTCCACTCCGTACGCCTCGGCCTCGCGCCTCAGGTAACCTATCGCTACGCCGATCTCGAGGCGACCGTTCGACAGGATATCCAGAACCGCGCAGTCCTCCGCGAACCGCACGGGGTGGTAAAGCGGCGCCAACGCGACCGCCGAACCTAACTTGATCGTGTTCGTGCGCGCGGCAATCGCCGCCAACGTGACCAACGGCGACGGCATGTAGGCATCGTCGGCGCCGTGGTGCTCGGGCACCCAAGCCTCTTCGAACCCGAGGCTCTCGGTCCAGCTGATGAATTCGAGTATCTGGGCATACAGGTCCGCCGGGGGCTGATGCCACTGCACGGGGTTCCTGAAATCGTACAGATAGCCAAACGTCAGCTTGCGCACTTCACACCAAGGGTTCTTCGCCCACGAGCGTCGTTCGACTCAAGAGGCGGCCGCGGTCCATCTCGGTTACTCCCCTTGTTCCGTTGGGGAAGAGAGCAATTCGTCGGCGGCGGTGTAGGGATCATCGTGGCCGTCCACCACCGATTCCGCCAACCGGTCGAGACCGGGACGGGTTCGCAGCCGGGTTTGTGCCAGCGACAGGATCTGCGCCCTGGCCCGCGCCAACCGGCGCTCGCGGCTGTCGGTGCGGTGATGATCGTCGATGGCGGCCACCAGATCGGCGACGCCCTCACCCCGCGCGGCGACGAGGCTGACGATCGGCGCCTTGGTTTCGGCGCGCAGATCGCGCACGGTCTGCTCGGCACCGTCGCGGTCGGCCTTGTTGACCGCCACGATGTCGGCGACTTCCAGCACACCCGCCTTGGCGGCCTGCACCGCATCGCCCGCCCCGGGATTGAGGATGACGATGGTCGGGTCGGCGACGGCGGCGATTTCGATCTCCGACTGCCCCACCCCCACGGTCTCCAGCAGGACCACGTGGTAACCAATCGCGCCCAGCAATCGGATCGCCGCCGGAACCGCGGCGGCCAGCCCCCCGATATGGCCCCGCGTTGCCACCGAACGGATCAGGACATCGGAGTCGTTGATATGTGCGGTCATTCGAATTCGGTCACCCAGCAGCGCACCCCCACTGAACGGCGATGACGGGTCCACGGCCAGCACTGCCACCCGGCACCCGCGCTCCCGGTAGGCGCCTACCAGGGCCCCGATCGTCGTCGACTTACCCGCCCCCGGCGGTCCCGTAACGCCGATGACGAGGACCTTGAGGTCAGTTGCGGGCCGGATGCTCGCCAGCACCTCGTCCCGCCGTTCGCCCTCGACGAGACTCAGCAGCCGACCCGCCGCGCGCGGAGATCCGTTGCGCGCTCCCGCGATCAGGTCGGCGATCGTCATCTGCGCATTATGGCGCAGCGACGTCGATGACCGTCGCGGAACCCATCCCCCCGCCGGCGCACATGGCCGCAACGCCTATTCCGCCGCCACGGCGGCGCAATTCGTGCACCAGGGTGACCAGCATTCTCGCGCCCGTTGCCGCCACCGGATGTCCGAGCGAGCAGCCGCTGCCGCTGACGTTGACCTTGTCGGGGTCCAGGTCGAGCAGCTTGATGGTGGCCACACACATCGCCGCGAACGCCTCGTTGATCTCGAACAGGTCCACATCGGAGATCGAAAGCCCGGCGCGGGCAAGCGCTTTCGGTATCGCCTCCACCGGAGCCAGGCCGGTGATCGCGGGGTCGACACCGACTGACGCCCAGGACCGTACGGTGGCCAGGGCGGGCAACCCGAGCGTGTCGCTCGCGATGGTCAGAACGGCCGCACCGTCGTTCGCGCCGCACGCATTGCCGGCGGTGATGGAGAAGCCCTCGATTTCCGGATGCAGCGGCTTGAGCGCGGCCAGCTTTTCCATGCTGGTGTCGCGGCGCGGATGCTCGTCGACCGAGAACAGACCGTGCGGCGTCTCGATGGGCACGATCTCCTCCTTGAAGCGGCCCTCATCGATCGCGGCGATCGCGTTGCGGTGTGACCGCAGCGCCCACGCGTCCATCTCCTCGCGGCTCACGCCCGCCTTGACCGCGGCGTTCCAGCCCACGGTGATCGACATGTCGAGGTTGGGCGCGTCGGGCCGGTCCGGGTGCGTCGGCGGGAACCAGTCGACCCACTCGCCGTCCACTTGGATTCGTGACCGTGGCGATGTCGACGCCGAGTTCACGCCGCCGGCGATGACGAGCTGATCCATTCCCGCGCGCACGCTCGCCGCCGCGCTCTGCACCGCCGCCTGGCCGGCCGCGCAGTGCCGGTTGTTGGCCAAACCGGGCACGTGGGGCAGGCCCGCCGTGATGGCCGCGTGGCGGGCGACCACGCCGCCGCCGTACAGGCCCTCGCCCAGGATCACGTCGTCGACCTGCGTCGGGTCCAGATCCCTGGCCGCTTCGCTGACCACATGGTGCGCAAGGTCGAACGCGGAAGTGTCGCGCAGCGTCCCCTTCCGGGCGGTGCCAATGGGGGTGCGCAAGGCGGACACGATGACGGCTTCAGGCACGGGTTTCTCCAGTTCGGGCGAGCATATTGCGGAGCTCGAAAGCCGACCGCACATTCACGAGAACACTATTCTCTCAAATTGAGAGTATGAGTTGCAAGGAGGGAGCTGGCAGGCTCGCGAGCAGACGCAGAATCGCACGTGACCGCGCCGAATCGTGCGATTCTGCGTCTGCTCGCCAATGAAACGGGAGGCACGGCTAGCAATGGCTCAGCGGGAGGGGACAATCGCGGTCCCGGGCGGGAACGTTTGGTTTAAACGGGTTGGTGGCGGAGCCGGCCTTCCGCTGCTCACGGTCCATGGCGGGCCGGGCTTGCCGCACAACTACATCAGCTCGCTGGAACGTTTGGCCGACGGGCGGGAAGTCATCTTCTGGGATCAACTCGGGTGCGGGAAGTCCGAATGCCCCCCGGACACCGAACTCTGGACGATGGAACGCTCGGTGGCCGAAATGGACGCCGTGGTAAAAGGGCTGGGCCTGAACCGCTTCCATGTGTTCGGCAACTCATGGGGCGGGATGCTGGCGCAGCAATACGCGCTCGATGTGGCCTCCGGCTCCGTCAGCCTGACCATCTCCAACAGCATCGCGTCGATACCCGAATTCTCGAAGATGGTGGCGCGCTTGAAATCCGAGCTGGATCCGGCAACCCAATCGGCCATCGACCGGCACGAAGCCGCCGGCACCACGTACTCGCCCGAATACCAGGCCGCCATCCGCACCTGGAACGAAACCTATCTGTGCCGCGTTCGTCCTTGGCCCGGGGAGCTCGAGGACGCCTTTCGGAACATGGGCACCGAGATCTTCGAGACCATGTTCGGACCGAGCGACTTTCACATCGTCGGGACCATCCGGAGCTGGGACGTCTTCGACCGGCTACCCGAAATAGCCTTGCCAACCCTGATCCTCGCGGGCAGGTTCGACGAATGCGTGCCGGAGCACATGCGGGAAATGCACCGGCGCATACCGGGTTCGCGATTCGAGTTGTTCGAGTCCAGCGCTCACATGCCCTTCATCGAGGAGCCTGACCGGTTCGATCGGGTAATGCGCGACTTCCTGCGGGCGCACGACCTGTCGCGAGCGTAACGCCACTGCGAAAATTCGCCCGGCGGATTCTGGAGGTGATTGCAACAGCCGCTAGTCGGAGGTTGTTGTGCGCGCATCGCTGTCGCCGTTGGTTCGTCGTCGGTTCTGGGATCAGATCAGGGAAGGGATGTCGGCCAGCGATGCCGGGGCGGCCGTCGGCGTGTCGATGCGTACGGGTTGGGGATGGTTTGCTGATGCTGGCGGGGTGAGACCGAGATTTAGTGATGACATGGCCCCGCGGCGCCGGCCGCGGCTGACCTTGGCCGAGCGTGATGAGATCCAAGACGGTGTGACCGGGAAAGAATCGATCCGCGCGATAGCGCGTCGCTTGGGTCGAGCACCATCGACGGTCATGCGGGAGATCGAGCGAAATGGCTACTGCCGTGGTCGATATCGTGGACGGTTTCGATTCGGCGTGAAGTGGCGCGGTGGCTGGGAACCCACGCCGAGGTATTCGGCCAGTACTGCGCAGGGACACGCTCAACGGCGAGCGTGTCGCCGCAGACCTGGCAAGCTGGCTCTTAACCAGCGGCTCCACCAAGAGGTGCAGACTCGGCTCAATGACAAGCACAGCCCAGAGCAGATCGCCCGCCGGCTGCTCAGGGATTTTCCCGACGACTTGGAGATGCGGGTGTCGCACGAGACGATCTACCAAGCGATCTACGTCCAAGGCCGTGGCAGTTTGCGTCGTGAACTGCATCAATGCCTGCGTACTGGGCGCACGTTGCGCAAACCGCGCCGGCGCGCCGATGAGCGCCGCGGCCGTATCCGCGACATGGTTAACATCAGCGCTCGACCGCCGGAGGTGGCCGACCGCGCCGTGCCCGGGCATTGGGAAGGCGATCTGATCATGGGCGCTGAAGGCAAGTCGGCGATTGGCACCTTGGTGGAGCGCACCACCCGCTTCACCATGTTGCTGCATTTGCCCGATGATCATGGTGCGCTGGCCGTCCAAGAAGCGATTGTGGCCAAAATGGCGCAGCTCCCAACAATTCTCCGCAAAACGTTGACCTGGGACCAAGGCAAAGAGATGGCCAACCACGTCGCCGTCGCCGCAGCCGCCGAACTCGACATCTACTTCTGCGATCCGCATTCCCCCTGGCAGCGCGGCACCAACGAAAACACCAACGGTCTGCTGCGCCAATACTTTGCTAAAGGCACCGACCTGTCGGTCTTCCCGCCCGACTACCTCAACTACGTGGCAACGCAACTCAACACCAGACCCCGCAAAACCCTCGACTGGAATACACCGGCCGAAGCCCTCGACGAGCTACTCTCAAACCCGTCCAAACCACCCACTGTTGCAATCACAGCGTGAACTCGCCCCCAGCCAAAAGTCGCAGTGACGTTACGCTCGCGGGCGCGGAAGGGTCAGTTCTTGCCGGCATTCAGCTTGGCGATGATCGACCGGAAATCCTCGGTCGTGAATGACTGGTGCTCGGCCGACAGCGCATAGTCCAGGCTGGCGAGAACCGCGCGCTCCAGATGGATGTTGAGCACCCGCTTGGTGCTCTCCACTGCCTGCTGCGGCAGCTCCAAAATCTTTTTGGCGCATGCGATTGCCTCCGCAACGGGATCTGCTGCCACGTGGTTGGCCAATCCGAGTTCGACGGCCCGCTCGGCGCGGATGCGCGTTCCCGTGAGCGCGTACTCTTTGGCCAGCAGCAGGCTGATGTGCAGCGGCCAGGTCAGCGGTCCGCCGTCGGCGGCCACCAAACCCACCTGCACATGCGGGTCGGCAAGGTAGGCGTCTTCGGCGATGTAGACGATGTCGCTCAGCGCGACGAGACTACAGCCGAGCCCGACGGCCGGGCCGTTGACCGCGGCCACCACCGGAATTCGGCACCGAGCCATGCCCAACACGATCTCGCGCCCGTCTCGGATGGTCTTGGCGCGCAGATCGGCATCGGACGAAAGTTCCTGGAGATACGCGAAATCGCCGCCGGCCGAAAATGCCCTGCCTGCACCGGTGATGACCGCCGCGCGGGCGGTGGGGTCATCGGTCAATCGCTGCCACACTCGCGCGAGGCCGACGTGCAGGTTGTCGTTTACCGAGTTGAGCGATTCGGGCCGGTTCAGCGTGATGATCCGCAGCGCACCGTCGGCGCGGACGTCGATTTCGGCAGGCATGTCGTACACGTCAGACTCCCAATCCCAAGATGCGTGAGGCGATGATGTTCTTCTGTATCTGCGATGTGCCGCCCATGACGCTCTGCGCGCGGCTGTACAGGTAGGCGCTCAGTAGGTCCGGATCGCGGGTCCCCGTTACCGCCAGGGCGGCGTGCCCGACGGATTGCTCGACCCAAGTCATCAGCAGCTTGTCGAGCGATCCCTCCGGCCCGTGCGAGACCCCGTCCAGCTGCTCGGACAGCCGCCGCCGCACGTGATGGGTCAGCATTTCGGACTGGACCGCCGCCCAAGCGAGCTCTTCGGACACCGGACCGTCGTTGCGCGCGAACAGGTTTCGGACGAGCTTGCCGTATCTGGCCGCGTAGCCGAGCGTGGACGGCTCGCGCTCGTGTCCCACGACGGTCATGGCGACGGCCCAGCCTTCGCCCGGAGCACCGACCATCCGGTCCGCCGGGACCTTCGCGCCGTCAAAGAACACCTGGCCGAATTCGTTGGTGACCCCGTTCATCATGCGCAGCGGACGCTGTTGCACGCCAGGCTGTTTCATCTCGAGGATGAACGCCGACAGGCCGCGGTGGCGTTTGGCTTCGGGGTCCGTGCGGGCCAGCAGTAGACACCAGTCGGCGACGTCGGAGTAGCTCGTCCAGATCTTGTGTCCGTGCACCACATAGGTGTCGCCCTCACGGGTCGCGGTGGTGGTCAGCGATGCCAGATCCGAGCCGGCGCCGGGCTCACTGAAACCCTGGCACCACCGCTCGCTTCCGTTGATGATGCCGGGCAGGAAGCGTTTCCGCAGTTCGTCGCCGGCGTGCCTGCCGATGCCGTAGACCAGGTAGCCCACGCTGGGGCGCGGCGGGGCGCCGGCCCGGACCAGCTCTTCGTCGACGATGACGTCGTACACCGGCGGCAATTCCTGGCCGCCGTAGTCGCGGGGCCAGGACAGGCCGAAAAAACCGTTGTCGTACAGGGCGCGGTGCCAATCGGCCATGCGCTCCCAGTATTCGTCCCCGGAGCCGGAATATTGCTTGGCGTGCACCGAAAGCCACGATCGCAGCCGCTCCCGGAACGCGGCCTCGTCGGGTGAGTCACGAAAGTCCAAAGTCGATCTCCTTCAGCGTTACCGGCCACAGTTCGGTCGATGTCAGCGCGCGGCGCAGGTAGACATGGATCAGGCACTCCCAGGTGTTGCCGATGCCGCCGTGCACCTGCACGGCGGTCTCGCAGACGGTGCGGGTGGCGCGCGCGCAGTAGACCTTAGCGACCTGGGCGGCGCGTATGGCTTCGGCCGGCGGCAGTTCGTCGACCGCCCACGCGGCATGGCGCAACACGCTCACCGAACCTTCAATCAGGGCAAGACTTTCGGCCAGCAGGTGCGCGACGGCCTGATAAGACCCGATCGTCTTGCCGTACTGTTCGCGGATCTTCGCGTAGTCGCAGGCGACGGCGTGGGCGCCGCGGGCGATGCCAACGAGATCCGCCGATGTCGTGACCAGCGCGAGCGCCAGCCATCGCGCGGCAACGTCGGAGGTCACCTCACCGAGGGGCGCCGGCGAGCCTGTGATGTCGGCTTCGGACCGGGTCAAGTCGGCCGCGGTCCGGCCGTCGCCCAGGTCGGTCGCCAAAACCGTACTGCCGGAAAGCAATAGGGCGCGCCGGGCGCCCCGAGAGTCGATCGCCCGGCCATCGACGGCGATCGTCGCTGCCCCGCCGTCGGCACCGACGTGGCGGGCCAGGTCGTCGGCCAATACCGGCCCGAGGAACGGTGCGTCGACCAGTCGGCGCCCGAATTCCTCCGCGACGATCGCGACTTCCACGCCGGAGGCCCCGTCGGAACGCAGCGATCGCCATCCGGTTGTCTCAATCTGCTTGTCCAGGCGGCTGATTCGGCCCTTGTCGTCGAGATCCTGCACCGCCCCAGGGCCAAGGTCGTCGGCGAGTTTGGCGGCAGCGTCACGAAGTTGGCGCTGTTCAGACGTCAGACGTACATCCATGGCTCTCCTTGAGGGCTCGTCGCAGCACCTTGCCCGAGGGTAGGCGCGGAATTTCGTCCACGAACACGACGCGGCTCAGGCGTTTGTAGGATGCCAGCTTCTCGTCCACCAGGGCGGCGAGGTCGGCCGCGACCGCCTCCCGGTCAAGGGGAGCGCGCGCCGCCACGGCTGCAACGATCGCTTCACCGTTAATCCCGTCGGGAACGCCGAACACCGCGCAGTCTTTGACGGCCGGATGACCGTGCAGGACCGTCTCGATTTCCGCGGGCGCGACCTGAAAACCGCGCACTTTGATCATCTCTTTGAGCCGGTCGGTGATCCGCAGACAACCGCCGGTGTCCAGCCAGCCGACATCCCCCGTCCGGTACCAGCCGTCGCGCATCGCCTCGGTGGTCGCCTCGGCGGGCAGGTAGCCGGCCATGAGCGACATTGACCGGGCCTGGATCTCTCCGACCTCTCCGGGCCCGACCGGTTCGCCGGTCGCCAGCGAAACCACGCGCAGGTCCACACCGGGCACCGGACGCCCGACGGCGTCAAGCCGGGCCCCCTCGAGCGGACCGCAAGCGATGACGGGCAGTTCCGTGGTGCCGTAGGCGGGAACCCACCCTACGCCGGTCCGCCGGGTCACGGTCTCGGCGACCGTGGGGCTGACCGGCGTCGCTCCCCACATGATGAAACGCAAAGACGACAGGTCGTACGACTCCAGCTTGGGGTGGGAGGCGATGGCCAGCGCGATGGGCGCGACCGCCATTTCGACTGTGATGCGGTCGTTTTCGATGTGATGCAGCATCCGGTCGATGTCGAACCGGGGATGCAGCCGCACGCACGCGCCGGTGCACAACGCCGTGAGGACGTTGAGCAAACCGAGGATGTGTGACGGCGGTGTCGCGACCTGAATTCGGTCCTGCCGTGTCAACCGCAATGCGTTGCGCCAGTGACGCACGGCCTCGTGCAATGCCGCGTGGGTGTGCCGGACGGCCTTGGGCAGACCGGTGGTGCCGGAGCTGAAGACCAGCACCGCGTCGGCTCCAGGTGGCGGCGGGCCGGCCATCGGCTCTCCCGGCGCGATTGGTTCGTCCAGGTGCAGCATCGGCATCAGGCCGGCCAGTACCGGCTGGTCCCCGACGGCGTGCGCGGGGTCGGTCAGCGCGAGTGCGTGGACGACCTCATCGCGCTTCCACGCGGGGCTGATAAGGACCGCCGTGGCACCGAGCCCCCAAATCGCCCGCATGGCGGCGACGAATTCCGGCCGGTTGGACGCCATGATCGCAACGCGCTGACCTGCGCTGACACCGCGTCTGGTCAGGGCCGCGGCCAGCCCGTTGGCCAACGCATCGAGTTCAGGCAGGCTGAATCGCCGTTCCTCGAACACGAGCGCCGCCGGCTCGCTCACGTCCCGTTCCTCCCAGCAGTCGCAAACGTCTTGAGAAGATCCTATCGCATTGCGAGAATAGTATTCTCTATACTGAAGAATGGAAATACGGAAGGGGGCGGCCAAGGTGACGGTCACCCGGACCATCGAGGAGACCCGACCGGTGACAGATCCCGCATCGAACGGCGCCAAGGCGGGCACGGTCACGATCCACCTCGATCGCAAGAAGGTGTCGGTGCCACTGGTTCCGGGCGAAACTTTATTGGAGAGCGCGCGACGGGCCGGACTACAGCCGCCGTTTAACTGCGAGGCCGGCAATTGCGGCACCTGCATGGGCCGGCTCATCGAGGGCCACGCGACCATGCGGGTCAACGACGCTCTCGAAGACGACGAAGTTGCCGAGGGCTACATTCTGACGTGCCAGGGCGTGCCCGACACGGCGGCGGTCACGGTGGAGTACGAGTAATCACAGGAGAGGCGGCCACGATGGCCAAGGGCATCATCCTCGTGGAGAGCCGACCCAGTTCGCCCGACCGCGATCAGGAGTACAACACGTGGTACGACGAAGTCCACCTGGGTGAGCTCCTGGCTCTCGACGGATTCGTCTCGGCGCGCCGGCTGCGTCCCGTTGACGGCGATGGCCCGTATGTCGCCATCTATGAAATCGAAGGCGACGACCTGCAGGCCATCCTGGACAACATGATTGCCAACGCCGGCCAGCTACACATGTCCGATGCCCTGCAGCTGAATCCGCGGCCGATCCCGCGATTACTCGAGGTGACCAAGGAGTCTTGACGCCGAATGTCGACTTGTTGGGCTGAAATCGGCGATTTCGCGCAACAACTCGACGTTCGGCGGCCAGGTTAGAGTAACGCGCCGAAGTAGTGGCCCTCATCAAGGTCCTCGATGAGCCCGGGCCGTTCGGGTTGCCAGTCCAGCACTTTCTGCGTCAAGGCGTTTGAGGTCGGATTGTCCAGCGACGCGAATAGCGCGAGAAAGCCGAAGTGTCCGGCGTCCTCGGCGGCAATGCTGGCTGTCGGCACGTTCAAGTGGCGCCCGATGACTCCGGCGATGTCGCGGAACGGCACACCCTCGTCGGCGACGCCGTGCAATCGGGTTCCCGCGGGAGCGTTTTCGAGCGCCAGCCGGTACATGCGCGCGGCGTCCAGCGTGTGGATGCCGGGCCAGCGGTTGGAGCCGTCGCCGATGTAGCCGGACACGCCGGTGTCGCGGGCGGTGTTGATCAGGTGGTGGGCGAAGCCGTGGTGATCCAGGTTGCTGTGGACCAACGGCGCTAGCCGGATCACCGACGACCGCACCCCGCGCTCGGCGAGCGCGATCACCGCATTCTCCGAGTCGACCCGCGGTCCGCCGGGCAGGGTGTCCTGTTCGGTCCCGACACCACCTTGCCCGATAAGCGCGAGGAGCAGCGTTCCCGAGGTGATGACGAACGGTCGGTCGGATCCGACGAGCGCCTCACCCATGGCCTCTACCGCGCGCAGATCCGTCTCGGCGGCTCCCGCGAAGTCGTCGAAGTCATGTTTGAAGGCGAGGTGGATGACGCCGTCGGACGCCGCGGCCGCATCCCGCAAGCCGTCGAGGTCGTCGAGGTCGCCCCGGCGCGCCGTGGCTCCGGCCGCCTGGAGGGCGGCCGCGCCCTGGTCGGACCGCGCCAAACCGGTGACTTGGTGCCCGGCATCGAGGAGTTCGGCGACGACGGCGGAACCGATGTGCCCGGTCGCGCCCGTGACAAAGACGTGCATGGAAGATCCCTTCTGTCCCTTTTTGGTGACGCCATCAAGTCAAGGACGGCACCGGCGACGTGTCCAAGTCCCATTTCATATGGCGCGATGCGAATCCGGCATCAACACAGATCAGCGACGCTACAACGGACAGCAGCGTGCTCGGACTCGGCTACACTCGGCGCATGACCGATTCGGCACCGCCGGTGGTGGACCTCGACCTTCGGCTGGTCGGGTACTTCGTCGTGGTGGCCGAGCACCGCCATTTCGGCCGGGCGGCCACCGCACTACGCGTCGCGCAGCCGTCGTTGAGCCGGCAGATTCGCCGGCTGGAGCAGCAGCTGGGCGTCCGGCTGTTGGACCGCACGCCACAGGGCACCCGGCTCACGGATGCCGGCGAGGTGTTCCTGCCACGCGCCAGGGCGCTGTTGCGCTCGGCCGCCCAGGCCACGGCACAGGCCCGGGCAGCGGCCCAGCCGAGCCGCATCATCATCGGGTGGACGCGGTCGTGACCCGGCTGCCTTTTCCCACCGATCAACTGCATGTGACGATCCTGTATGACGAGCCCAGGGTGTTGGCGGTTGCCGCGGACCATCGCCTGGCGGGCAGGAAATCCGTCACCCTCGACGACATCGCCGACGAGCCCATGCCGCGGGTGCGGCACTCCGATCCGGCCTGGAGTGCCTTCTGGCGCATCGATCCCCGGCCCGACGGACGCCGGGCACCCGACGGTCCGTTCATCGAAGCGCTCGAGGATAAGTTCGAACTCATAGCCTCTGGCCAGGCGGTGGCGATCACGGCCGGCTTCCACGGCAACAGCCTGCGCCCTGACATCACCACGGTCCCGTTGGAAAACGTCGAGCCGAGCCACGTCGTGTTGGCGACTCGCGCCGGAGACCGCAGCCGCCTGGTGGCGGCCTTCCGCAAAATCGCCGAAGCCCACCTCACCGCGCCCTCCCCTTGACGCCGGACGTCGACTTGTTGGGCTGAATTCCGTATTTCGGCGCAACAATTCGACGTTCGACAGCGAAGTTAGCCCAGTTCAGGCGGCGGGCGGTATTCGGGTTGGTAGCCCGAAATTTGGATCGGACTCCCGACGAGGCGGAAATCTCCCGCCGTGACAACCGCTTCCGGAGTCGCTTCGAGCGCCTCGGGCAGCGTCCTAACGGCCGCCGCGGGAACTCCGAGCACACGCAGCCGCCGTTCCCAGCCGGCGGCGGTGTCGGTCGCCAGCGTCTCCGTGACGACGGCAAGCACCTCGTCGCGCCGGGCCACCCGTTCGGCCATCCCTTCGAAACCGTCGATATTCGCTTCAGCGGCAAAGGATTTCCAGAAGCCGTCGTGCGTGATGAACAAAGCCAGCCACCCGTCTGCGGTCGGAAAGAGCTGGGCCGGGACGTAATACGAATGCGCCCCGTTCGGCCTGCGCTGCGGCTCGACGCCGTTATTCAGGTAGGCGGAGGCGTGATAGTTGAGCTGCGACAGCATGACGTCGCGCAGCGACACGTCCACTTGACCGCCGTTGCCGGAGATGACCTTGGCCAGAAGTCCCAGCGCCGCACACATTCCGGTGGAGTTGTCGGCCGACGAATAGCCGGGCAGCGTTGGCGGGCCGTCCGGATCGCCGGTCAGCGCGGCGATGCCGGTAGATGCCTGGACGACGTAGTCGAATGCCGGATCGTCGCCGCCGTTCAGCCCGAAGCCGGTGATCGCCACGCAGACGATCCGCTCGTTGTGCCGCCGCAGCGCCTCGTAGGTAAGGCCCAACCGGCGGATGGCCGACGGTTTCAGGTTCACCAGCAGCGCGTGACACTCCGCCACCAGTTCGCCCAAGCGTTGCTGTCCCGCATCGGAATTCAGGTCGAGGCAGATGCTCGACTTGTTGCGGTTGAGGCTGGCGAAGTAGGCGGGCCCGACCCCGCGGGAGATCTCACCGCCCCGGGGTTCGATCTTGGTGACCTCGGCGCCGAGGTCTGCGAGCAGCATGGTGGCGTACGGACCGGCGAGCATGGTGCCGACCTCGAGGATGCGTATGCCCGCCAGCGGCGCGGGAGCTGTCACCGCAGTTCCGTTGCGAGAGCCGCGATCATCTCACGGGTCCGCCGTTTGGACGCGATGAGTTCGTCGCGGTTGTCACCGATCGGCAGCAGGCGCACCGACAGATCCGTCACGCCGGCATCGGCGAATCGGCGCATCCGCGCTAGGATAGCGTCGTCGTCGCCGGCCGCGCACAGATCGCCGACATCGCGGGCATCGCCACGATCGAGCAGACGCTGGTAGTTGGGTGACACCTCGGCCTCACCCAGGATGCGGTTGGCCCGCTCCTTGGCCTCATCGACTCGCGAAGGCGCACAAAGGCATACCGGGATGCCCGCGACGATGCGTGGCGCGGGGCGCCCGGCATCCGCAGCGGCCTTGGTGATCTTCGGCGCGATGTGATCACCGATTGCGCGCTCGTCGGCCATCCACAACACGGTGCCGTCGGCCAGTTCACCGGCAAGCTGTAGCATGACCGGCCCCAGCGCGGCGACCAGCACCGGCATCGGGGTATCGGCCCCGATTGCCGTCGGATTGTGCACCGTGAACGAATCATTCTCGACGTCAACCGATCCCGGTCCGGCAATGGCGGCGTTGAGCACCTGCAGGTAGTCGCGGGTGTAGGCGGCCGGCTTCTCATACGGCAAGCCGAGCATGTCCCGGATGATCCAGTGGTGCGACGGTCCGACGCCCAGCGCTAACCGTCCGCCGGCTACCGCGTGCGTCGAGAGCGCTTGGCGGGCAAGGGCAATTGGATGTTGGGCCTGCAGCGGCACCACCGCAGTTCCCAACTCGATGCGCGAGCTGTGCGCGGCCATTAGCGACACCATAGTCAGGCAGTCGAAGTCGTTGGGCACCTGCGGCATCCACGCGGTGTCCAGACCTGCGGATTCGGCCCATTCGATATCGGAGCCCAGCTTGGCTACCTTGCGGGCCATGTCGCCACGCTCGGCGCCGATCATCACTCCGATGCGCACGATTCCTCTGTTTCTTTCAAGGCGGGTTGGGGGGTGCCGGTCAATGCGCGGATCTCACGGACGAGCACGTCGAGCGGTGTCCCGGTGGGGAACACGGCGGCGGCGCCGGCGGACAGCAGCTTGGGTACGTCGGCGTGCGGGATCGTTCCGCCGACGACGACGGCGATGTCGGCGGCGTCGGCGGCGCGCAACGCCTCGATGGTGCGCGCGGTGAGCGCCAGGTGAGCACCCGACAGGATGCTCAGGCCGACGACGGCCACGTCCTCCTGCACGGCGATCGACGCGATGTCTTCGATGCGCTGCCGGATGCCGGTGTAGATCACCTCGAAGCCGGCGTCGCGCAGGGTGCGGGCGACGATCTTGGCGCCACGGTCGTGTCCGTCGAGGCCGGGCTTGGCAACCAGAATCCGCGCGGCCATCTAGAACACCACCGGTTGCTGGAATTCGCCCCACACCGCTTTGAGCGCGGAAACCATTTCACCGACCGTGCAGTAGGCGTTGGCGCAGTCGATCAGCTTGTGCATCAGGTTGTCGGTTCCTTCGGCGGCGCGCGACAAGGCCGCGAGAGTGGCTTCCACCGCGGCCGAATCTCTTTCGGCCTTCACCTTGGAGAGCCGTTTGAGCTGTAGGTCGCGGCCCTCTGCGTCCAGCTCGTAGGTGACGACGTCCGGCTCGGGCTCCTCGGACACGAATCGGTTGACCCCGACAACCGGGCGGGTGCCCGCCTCGATGTCCTGATGCACCCGAAAGGCTTCGTCGGCGATCAGACCCTGCAGATAGCCGTCCTCGATCGCGCTGACCATGCCGCCGTGGCGCTCGAGGTCTTCCATGATCTCGGTGATGCGGGCTTCGGTGGCGTCGGTGAGCGCCTCGACGAAGTAGGAGCCGCCCAGCGGGTCGGCGACGCCGGCCACCCCGGTTTCGTAAGCCAGGATCTGCTGGGTGCGCAGCGCCAGCGTGGTGGACTCCTCGGTGGGCAGCGCGAACGGCTCGTCCCAGGCGGCGGTGAACATCGACTGGACGCCGCCCAATACCGCGGCCATCGCCTCGTAGGCCACCCGCACCAGGTTGTTCTGCGCCTGCGGGGCGTACAGCGACGCACCGCCGCACACGCAACCGAAGCGGAACATCGACGCTTTGTCCGTCGTCGCCCCGTAGCGTTCCCGCACGATCGTCGCCCAGCGCCGACGTCCCGCACGGTATTTGGCGATCTCTTCGAAGAAATCGCCGTGGGTGTAGAAGAAGAACGAGATCTGGGGCGCGAACTGGTCGATGGTCATCCGGCCGCGTTCGACCACCGTGTCGCAATAGGTGACACCGTCGGCCAGGGTGAACGCCATCTCCTGCACCGCGTTGGCCCCGGCGTCGCGGAAGTGCGCGCCCGCCACCGAGATGGCGTTGAACCTCGGGACTTCGGCGGCGCAGAACTCGATGGTGTCGGCGATCAGCCGCAGTGACGGCTCCGGCGGCCAGATCCAGGTCCCGCGCGACGCGTACTCCTTGAGGATGTCGTTCTGAATCGTCCCGGTGAGCTTGGCCCGCGGAGTGCCCTTTTTCTCGGCGGCGGCGACGTAGAACGCCAGCAGGATCGCCGCCGTTCCGTTGATCGTCATGCTCGTGCTGATCTTGTCCAGCGGGATGCCGTCGAACAGGATCTCGGCGTCGGCCAGGGTGTCCACCGCGACGCCCACCCGGCCGACCTCCTCGCCGAACTCGGGATCGTCGGAGTCGTATCCGCACTGGGTGGGCAGGTCGAGCGCCACCGACAGCCCCGTCCCGCCCTGTTCCAGCAGGTAGCGGTAGCGGCGGTTGGATTCCTCGGCGGTACCGAAGCCGGAGTACTGCCGAAACGTCCACAACTTGCCCCGGTAGCCGGACGCGAAGTTACCCCGGGTGAACGGGAACTCCCCGGGCGGCGGCGGTTCCGCGCTTCGGTCTTCCGGCCCGTACACGGGCCGCAGCGGGATGCCCGACGGTGTCTGAGCAGCGTTATCCATCAATGAATAACGTACTTGCAAAAAAAGAGAATGCCAATACCGCCTATGCCCGGCAGAGGAGCTCACCGTGCGGGATCGCCGGCCAGCCGTCCGGGGCGGCGGCCCAGGCCCGCCACGCCGCCGACATCTCCTCGAGCTGCGCGGTGGTGGCCAAACCCAAAGCCAGCAGCTCACGGGCCACGCCGGAGTGCAGAATGCGGTCGGCCCACATCCCGCCCCACCATTCGCGGGTGGCCGGCGTCGCGTAGCACCAGAGGCTGCCAGTCGGCGAGATGTCGCCGAAGCCGGCCTCGAGGGCCCACGACAGCAGGTGGCGGCCGGCGTCCGGTTCGCCCCGGTTGGCACGTGCCGCCTTTTCATAGAGGTCCAGCCACAAGTCCAGCGCCGGGATCCGCGGATACCAGATGAAGCCCGCGTAGTCGGCGTCTCGAGCCGCGACAACCCCGCCCGGCCGACAGACGCGCCTCATCTCCCTCAGCGCCTGCACCGGATCGGCGACGTGCTGCAACACCTGGTGAGCGTGGACGACGTCGAATGCGTCGTCAGGAAGGTCGAGCTTGTGCACGTCGGCCCTCGCGAAGGAGACGTTTGACAGGTTGCGCCGCTGAGCCTCGGCGCGGGCGATGTTGAGAACGTCGACGAATTGGTCGACGGCCAGCACCGATCCGGGCGCGACCCGGACGGCGAGGTCGGCGGTGATGGTCCCCGGGCCGCATCCGATGTCCAGCACGGATAACCCCGGCGCCAGGTGGGGCAGCAGGTAGGCCGCGGAGTCCTCGGCGGTTCGTCGCTGATGGCCGCGGAGCACGGACTCGTGATGTCCGTGGGTGTACTTGGCCGGGCGTTCGTCGTTCACTCCGCGACCCCTAGTCCACCGGGACGTTGAGAATCGGACGGTCGACGCCGGCGCCCGGACCGTCAAAATGCCACCACTCACCCGAGTACACCGTCAGGCCGCCGTAGGTCATGGCGTCCCGCAGCCGGGCCCGGTTCGCCTGAGCGTCGGCGCTGACGCCCTGGGTGGCGAACGCCGTTGCCCGCGAGGAGAAGTCGTCGAAGTCGGTGCCCATGTCGGCAAGGCAAAGTCCGCCGACCTCTCGCTCGGGCGGGCACTGCTCTTGCACGCTGGTGAACGTCACGTCAACCGAACGCCCCGACTCATGGCTGTGGGCATACGGGCCAGGGCGGGCCACCCACGCCGGGTTGGGGACGGCGTTGAACAACCTGACCTGAACGTCGTGCGGCCGGTAGCAGTCCCAGAAAACCAGCACGTGGCCCTGCGGGCGCAGCGCCGAGGCCGCCGTGGCCAGCCCGGGGGCCATGGATTGATGCACGAGACACCGGGCGTCCGAGGGGTACAACTGCGTGCGGGTGAAGTTGTTCGTCGTCGCGTAGCGCAGGTCGATTATGGCGTCGGGAACGACACTCCGGACGTCGACGAATCCGGCCGCGCGCGCCGCGTCGCTGACGGGCGGAACGTCGGGGCTGGCCGGGGCGGTCGCGGCACCGGATGCCATGGCAAACGTGATCGCGATCACGAGCGCAAGGAACCGCCGCATCGGAGGCATCCAATTCCGCGAAGCGCTATCGCATGCGATATCCCGCCCCGCCGTATCCTTATCCCCTCTGGCCGATTGGCATTCCGACCGGGAGGCACGCAATGGGACACAGGGCAACGCTGGAACTCGTGCTCGACTGTGCGGAACCAAAGAGCCTCGCCAAGTTCTGGTGCGCGGCGCTCGACTACCGCGACTACTACACCGACACGAATCTGGCTGTGCTGGTGCCGAAAGCGGGCGTCGGTTCACCGCTTCTCCTTCAGGGAGTACCCGAACCCAAAGCGGGCAAGAATCGCATGCACCTCGACATTGTGGCCGACGACATCGAGGCCGAGGTCCACCGGCTGCAGGCATTGGGCGCTCGTCGCATCGACGAAGACGTGCAGAGCTTCGGCGGAACCCGATGGGTCAGAATGGCAGACCCCGAGCAGAACGAGTTCTGCGTCTCCACCGGCGTGGAGTGGTAACGGGGTTAATGCCAGATCGCCATGGTTGGCAACCATTTTGGGCCACACCCGACGCGTTCACGGTAATTCTCGCAGTGGCCAGGGGCGGGATCGAACCGCCGACCTTCCGCTTTTCAGGCGGAGTTCTGGCCTACACGAATGTATTTCAGCTGGCCACCGTGGGTTAGAGGCAGTGAACTGGACGGACCGGAGCACCTAGTCCGCGCGTTTGGCCCCATATTGGCCCCATGGGTCGACGGTCGCGCGGGGAATGTATGCCTGCAGGCGGACGGATTTACAGTCCGTGAGACGGGGTGTCTTACCGTGTCGCCAAGTTCCCGTGACGCCTCTGTTCAGCGGTAATGGTTCAAGCGCGTGCCATTCCATACCCGGGTGTCACGCACTGGTTGTGACAAGCCCGTGACAAGAACGGGGCCGGTTGGACCCGGCTTCTGGGACAGTGCGACATGTGCCGCCATGTCCCGGGCGACCTTCAGCGTGTCAAGCTGAGGCGCAGTCAGAAGCGAGACGTTTGTGCTGGTCAAATTGGACGAACTGGACCCATCGTGCGCGGTCAGAGCACGCCATACGAATGAGGCGGATGCGGAGCGGATGAAAACGAACCTGCGATCCGTAGGCACGGGCGGGCGGCGTGACCAGGCACGATGTGAATTTTACTGTCGCGTAG
>Ga0318569_10000057_pt1 | contig 17864 bp, 15 predicted proteins | sample GRESIP088b5f22_FD_203692 | JGI IMG/M metagenome (GOLD analysis project Ga0318569, IMG submission 203692) | Tropical soil microbial communities from Luquillo Experimental Forest, Puerto Rico - GRE.SIPMG.088b5f22 | ecosystem: Environmental > Terrestrial > Soil > Tropical forest > Bulk soil...
GTCCAGGACGCCCTGGAAGGGCTGGCCATCGTCTGGCCCGGGTACTTCTCGTCACCGGCCCAGGCGCCGCCGATGCCGCCGCTGGGCCTGTCGCTGGACTGCTACGCGGGCACGTTCGCCTCGATTCACCAGCACTTCGAGGACCGGACCCTGGAACGCAGCCTGCCCTCGCTGAAGATCCCGGCCGTGTTCGTGCTGGGCGCGGCCAGCCCGATCCCGCCCCGGCACGGCGTGGCCTCGGCCGCGCTCATCCCCGGCGCGCGGCACGTGATCGAAGACGACTGCGGTCACTTCATCTGGCTCGAGCGGCCCGGATCGGTGCGCCGCGCCCTGCAGAACCTTGGCGGCTAGCTCCGCGCCGCCGCGCCCACGGGCAGGCGGCCAGCGTCGGCCTCGTCCCGGCGGCTGCGGGCCGGCTGGCGATCCGGCTTGGACGCGGGCCGGATGGACGCGTACTCGCCGCACCGGGGACAGGCTCCCCCGTCGCCCTCGAACGAGTAGCAGCATCCGCAAAAGCAGGCAACGTCAGTCATGATCTGCACCCCCGTGCATCGGCTATCGCGCGGCCCGTGCCCGGTACGGCACCGTGGGCCAGCGCCTGTACCGAAATAGAGTCAGCGCCGGCCGTCCTGATACCTGGCGATGACCACGGGCCGTCGCCGCAGGCGCCGGCCCGCCGGAAGGCCTGCCCTCCGGCGGCCTACCCGGCGCTCAGGATCTGCTCCCGCAGGATGTCCGCGTGGCCGCAGTGCTGGGCGAATTCCCGCAGTGTGTGCAGGTAGACCCAGCGCAACGGCAGCGGCCCGAAGCGGTGCCCGGACAGCACGTCATCCAGGCCGAGGCCGACGGTGGCCCGGCGCGACGCCTCGCACGCCTGGTCGTGCGCGCGGCGCACCGACTCGATGGTGTCCTCGTCGGCGAGCAGGAACGCGTCGGCGGCGCTCGGCGGGAGGCCCATTTCCTGGCGCGGGCGGCCGGTGACGGCCTCGCCGAACCACACCTTCTCCGCGTAGGTTGCGTGCTTGACCAGGCCCAGCAGCGTGGTCCGGGACGGGACCAGACGGCGCCGGGCCTGCTCCTCGGTCAGGCCGTCGAGGCACGCGCGCAGCGCGGCCCGGTGCTCGTCGAGGAACGTCTCCATCTGCGCCTTGAGCGGTTCGGAAGTCACGTCGAGCGACGTCCGCCCGTGTTGCCCAGCCACGACGGGAGTATCGCCTGGGCCGGGCGCCGGCTTCAACCGGCTCGGCTGGCGCCGCGGCGATGGCGCCGTGCCAGGTCCGGGATCGGCGTGTGTGGCGTCGTGACACGCCGGCGGGCTCTGCGGGATCCTGGCTGCCAGGCGGGCTGGCGGCAGCGGGCGGGAGGATGCAATGGCACCGGGTGAGGTAGGGGTTGGGCTGGTCGGCACCGGGTTCATCGGCCAGATGCACGCGGAGGCGTTCGCGCTGTCGCCGGCCGCGTCGGTGCGCGCGGTCGCGTCGAGGTCGCCCGACCATGCGGCTGAGTTCGCGGCGCGGTGGGGGATCCCGGCCTGGCATACCGACTACCGGGAGCTGGCCGGGCGCCCCGATGTCGACCTGGTCTGCATCGCGGCCCCGAACTGGCTGCACCGCGACATTGCCGTGGCGGCGGCGCAGGCCGGCAAGCACGTCATCTGCGAGAAGCCGCTGGCGCGGACGCTGCGCGAGGCCGACGAGATGATCGCCGCCTGCCGCGACGCCGGGGTCAAGCTGATGTACGCCGAGGAGATCTGCTTCGCGCCGATGTACGTCCGGGCCAAGGAGCTGGCCGACGAGGGAGCGCTCGGCGACGTCTACCTGGTGCGCCAGACCGAGCAGCACTTCGGGCCGCACTCGGACTGGTTCTGGGATCCGGAGCTGGCCGGCGGCGGCGTGCTGATGGACATGGGCTGCCACGGCATCGAGTTCGCCCGGTGGGTGCACGGCAAGCCCCTGGCCCGGACGGTGTCCGCGGAAGTCGGCACCTTTGTCCATAACGAACGCACCAGCGCCGAAGACCATGCGATCATCACGATCCGGTTCGAGGGCCGCCGGGCGGGCCTGATCGAGGCCAGCTGGGCCAAGCCGGGCGGGATGGACGACCGGGCCGAGATCGTCGGCTCCCGGGGGGTGACCTACGCCGACCTGGTGCGGGGCTCGTCGCTGATGACGTTCAGCGACGTGGGGTACGGGTACGCGGTCGAGAAGGCCCCCGACACCCGCGGCTGGACGTTCACGGCGTCCGACGAGCTGTGGAACTCCGGCCTGCCGCAGGAGATGGACCACTTCGCCCGGTGCGTGGCGCAGGACGCGGTGCCCAGCGAGACCGGCGAGGACGGCCGCGTGGTCCTGGAGATCATTTACGCCGCCTACCGGGCCGCCCGTCTCGGCCGGGTGGAGCTCCCGCTCCAGCTGACCGACGACGAGGCCGCCCAGCCGCCGTTCGCGCAGCTGAACCCCGCCTGAGGCGCCGCGGCGGGAGGCCGCCAGCCGCACGAACGACCGTAGGATGCGATGGTGCGCAGCGATGCCGACGACGTCGAGGGCTACCTCGCCCAGGTTCCCGCGGACCGGCGCGAGGTCCTGAGCGGGCTGCGGGAGCTCTGCGGCCGGCTGCTGGCGGGCTTTGACGAGGGCATGCGCTACGGGATGCCCACCTACAGCCGCGACGGGGTGGCCGAGATCGCCTGGGCGAGCCAGAAGCGGTACATCTCGTTGTACGTGATGCGGTCCGACGTCCTCGACGCCCACCGTGAGCAGCTGGCCGGCCTCGACGTCGGCCAGGGATGCATCAGGTACCGCAGCCCCGCGGCGGTCGACTTCACCGTGGTCCGGTCGATGCTCGCTGCCGTCGCAACCAGCCGCGGCCCAGTCTGCTGAACAGCCCGCTGATGTCCCCGGCGTCCGACGAGCAGCTGCTGGCCCGGCAGTCCGCCCTGCAGGCCGAGGCGCGCGAGGTGCTGGCCGGGCTGGACCTGGCCGCGCTGACCGCCGGCATCGGCCCGCCGCTGGTCACGGGCAGCTTTGTGTCCGGGCTGATGTGCTGGCGCGAGGTCGACGTGATGGTGCTGGCCGGGAGTGACTTCTCGCCCCAGGACGTGATGCGGCTGCTGGCGCGGCTGGTGGGGCGGGTGGCGGTCACGTCGCTGGAGTACCACGACGAACGCGGCCCTCGCTGCGTGACCGGTCAGGTCCGCGACGAGCGTTACCACGTGACCTTCACCGTGGACCGGGCGGGCCAGCCCTGGCAGATCGACCTGACGCTGTGGCTGCACGACGCGCACCTCAACGTCACCCGCTGGCACGAGGAACTGCGCGAGCGGATCACCGCCGAGCAGCGCAGCGCGGTGCTGCGCATCAAGGACGCGTGGCACCGCCGGCCGGAATACCCCGGCCAGGTCGGCGGGCTGGACATCTACACCGCGGTGATCGAGGACGGCGTGCGCACCCCGGACCAGTTCGCCACCTGGCTGGCCCGCCGCGGGCAGCCCGGCGCCTAGCGGGCCCTGACCTTAGGATGGCCGCGTGCCGGACCTGAAGCCGCCCAGGATCAGCGCTGGCGAACGGGAAACGCTGCATGTCCTGCTGCAGTACCAGCGGGACTCGCTGGTCCGCAAGATCACCGGGACCGGCGAGGCGGCGGCCCGCCAGCCGGTGGTCGGGAGCGGGACGACGCTGCTGTGGCTGGTCAAGCACATGACCCGCGCGGAGATCCTGTGGATCCTGGTCCGTTTCGCCGGCCAGGACGTGCCCGTGCCCGATGACACGGTGGACGCCGGCGACACGATCCCGGGCGTCGTCGGCGGCTACCGCGCCGCCTGGGCGCGAGCCGACTCCGTTACCGCGGCGGCGGGCCTGGACCAGCCCTGCCGGCAGCCCCCCGGGGAAACCCCGGTCAACCTGCGCTGGGTGCTCATGCACCTGCTGGAAGAGACCGCGCGGCACGCCGGGCACGCCGACATACTCCGCGAGCTCATCGACGGAACCACGGGCCGCTAGGAGCCGTCCGGCCAGCCGCCGCGGTGCAGCACCATGGGGTGCCAGGGCAGGGCCGCGGCCGGGTCGGCGAGCATGCGCCGCGTCTGCGCCAGGTAAGGCTTTTCGCCGCGCCAGCCGCCCGGCGGCGGGACGAGCCCTTCGGCCAGCGCCTCGCGCCGCGATACGACGGCTTCCAGCGCCGCCCGGAGCGCCTCGTCCTCCCCGGACGTGGCGCGGGCCCGGTAGTCGCCGAGCGCGGCACGGCCGGCGGCGGTCAGCGTGATGGACCGCTGCGGGCCGGACTGGGCCAGGCCGTGGCGCTCCAGGTAGCCGGTGGCCATGGCCACCGCTTCCCGCGAGACGCCCGACAACGCCGACAGGTCGCGGATCCGCACCGTCGCGTCATCGATAACGCGCAGGGAGTTGGCCGCGAGCGGCAGCGGGACCGCCGAGCCCTGCTCGTGGCCGAGCGTCAGGCTGGTCAGCGCCTGGCCCAGCAGCCCGGCCAGCCACCCGTCCTCCTCCGCGGCCGGGCCCTCGACGACGTGCGTGCGGAACCCGTCCGAGGGGTGGACCTCGGGCGGCGCCGACGGCATCGTCCCCGCATACCGCCGCAGAGCGTCCCGCAGCGGATCCACCGCCGCGCCGCCGAAACGATCCCGCCACCGCTGCTCGGTGCTGGCCGCCACTTCGGGCCACAGCCGCCGCGCGTAAGCGCCGGCCCGCGTCACCCGCAGCACCGTGCCGCTGGTCACGCCCCGGTGACTGCCATAGCCCGCTCGCCGCTCGCCCCCCGCATCACCGACGGTGATCCAGCCCCACCGTTCCAGCCCGCCGATGTTGCACGCGGCCCGGGCTCGCGCCCGCAGCTCCGCCACGCTGATGCCGTCCTCACCGATCAACCGCAGCCCGTTGGCCCACATCGGCAGCGAAATGCGGAACAGCCGGCCGACCCGCTCCGAGCCCGCCGCCTCGACCGCGTTATCCGCCTCGATCGTGAACGCGACCCATATCCAGGACAGCAGCGTGGTCAGCGGTACCCGAGATACCACGTCAGAAGGATCCCGCACCATTCCCCGCAACCGCCACCCGCCGGACCATCAGCGCACCCGGCCCGCGGTTGCTAGCCCAGCCTCAAGGGCACGCTCATGAACGGGTCGATGTTATGAGCCAGGCTGACACGGTGGTATCCGTCGGCTATATCTGCGCCCGGTTTCTGATCGGTCACGAGCACGGGTGACAGCTTCTCGCCGTTGAGCAGCTTGAGCAGGTCGCGCTGGACGCCAGGATCGGTCAGCGGCAGTGCGGTGCCGTTCTTGCCGGCGCAGGATCTCCCGCATCATCGCCGCCTCGCTGGCCTCGTCCGGCGCCTCGGGGCCGTGGCCTGGTTCCTCGCCGGGGCCGCCGCCGGGCGCTGGTTCTCGGTCACCCATGGCCACATCCTCCTCCCAGCCGGGACTTCTGGCTCAGCACGTAACAGGGCTATCATCTCGCGGGACCGCACGGACGGTTGATCACGGCGCCGGCCAGCAGCGGCCCCGCGAGGCACCAGGGTTGCTGGGGGTCGGGGTGAGGAGCATGAGCTGGGTTGAATCCGGCCGAGCCTGGGGTGATCGGGCGGCCGACTGGGCCTACCTGGTCGAGCCGTACGCCCGTCGGGTCAACGACGCGCTGTTCGACCAGGTCCACGCGGGACCGGGCACCCGGCTGCTGGACATCGCCTGCGGCTCCGGCTACGCCGCCAACGTCGCCGCTGGCCGCGGGGCCGAGGTGTGCGGGCTGGATGCCTCTGAGGCGCTGATCGCGATCGCTCGCGCGCGCACTCCCGCCGGTGATTTCCGGGTCGGTGACATGTTCGCGCTGCCCTTCGAAGACGACCGCTTCGACGTCGCGACGAGCTTCAACTGGATCTGGAAGGGATGCGAAGACGCGCTGGTGGAGGCGCGCCGGGTGGTACGGCCCGCAAACTCACCGCCGGTCTCGGTTCCCTGCGGACTTGCCGGTCGGTGTCGGGGCTTCAGATCAGATTCGGCATCCTGAGTTTGGTCTGTCGTGCGTCAGCATCCTTGAGGCGATCTTTGGAGATCCGGCATGGAGAGCATCGAGCGGTTCGTCGTGGAACAGCTGGCGGCCTGGGAGGTCCCGGGATGCTCGGTCGCCGCGGTCCGGGACGGGGAGGTGGTCCTGGCCACTGGCTGGGGCCGGCGCGACCTGGAGGCGGACCTGCCCGTTACGGCAGGCACGTTGTTTGCCATCGGGTCCACCACCAAGGCCTTCACGGCGTCGATGGTCGGGGCCCTCGTCGATGACGGCTTGCTCGAGTGGGAACGCCCGGTCCGCGACTATCTGCCGGACCTGCGGCTTCATGACCTCGTGGCGACCGATCGCCTGACCGTTGTCGATCTGCTGTCGCATCGGTCGGGCCTGCCTCGCCACGACCTGGCGTGGGTCGGCCACCCGGACCGGTCCCGCGCCGACCTGGTCCGCCGGCTGCGTTACCTGCCGCTCAGCAGGGATCTGCGCCAGGAGTTCCAGTACTGCAACCTCGGGTACCTGGCGGCGGGGCACCTGGTGGAGGTGCTCTCCGGCGTCACCTGGGAGGATTACCTGCGGTCACGGCTGCTGGGGCCGCTTGGGATGGGCCGGTCGAACCTGTCGGTCGCCGACCTGGGCGCCGACCCCGACCATGCCGCCGGGTACGAGCGCCGCCGGGGCGTCGTCGTTTCCGTGCCGCCGAGGCCGATCGCGGCGATGGCGCCGGCCGGCGCGATCAACTCGTGTGCCTCCGACATGGCCCGGTGGCTGCTGACGCAGCTGAGCGGCGGGCAAGTGGACGGCCAGGCCGTCATGTCACCCGCCACGGTGGCCCGCCAGCAGGAGCCGCACATGGTGCTGCCCGAGGACCGGACCTTTCCCGCCTCCACCCGGCACGCCTACGGGCTCGGATGGATGATCGGCCGCTACCGCGACCACCGGCTCGCCGAGCACGGCGGTGGCATCGACGGGTTCCAGACCGAGTGCATGCTGCTGCCCGACGACGGCATCGGCGTGGTCGTGCTGACCAACACCTCCTCCAGCGCCATGGCGCCCGTGGTCGCCTACCGGGTGCTGGATGAGCTGCTGAACCTGGAGCCGCTCGACTGGTTCTCGCCCTTCAAAGCCCGCTTCGACGCGGCCATGGCCGGAATGCGCGAGGCCCGCGGTGCCCGCCGCGTCGTCGCAGGCGCCCCGCTGCCCAGGCCCCTGGACGCCTACGCCGGCGACTACGAGCACCCCGGCTACGGCACCCTCACGATCACCGCCGAAGCAGGCACCCTGCAGCCGCGCCTGGGCACGATGGATCTCAGCCTGGCGCATCGCCACTACGAGACGTTCGACCTGGAATGGCACGAGCTTGGCGACCAGTCCCATCTCTTCCCGCTCATGTTCCTTTCCGACCCCGACGGCGACATCACCGCCCTCACCGTCCCCTTCGAGCCATCCGTCGGACCGCTGCGGTTTGACCGGCTGCCGGACGCCCAGGCCCGGGACCCGGAGGTACTCCGCCGGCTATGCGGCACCTACGTCATGGGTCCCATCGAGATAGTGGTCGCCGGGCAGGGCGACGACGTGCTGACGGTCACCGCGCCCGGCGCTCCGCCGTTCGAGCTACAGCCGAGACGCGGCCTGCGGTTCGAGGTGAAGGGCCAGCCAGGCGTCACCGCCGAGTTCGAGCTGGACGACACCGGGGCCGTGGCCCGCCTGGTGGTACAGCCGCTGGGGATATTCCTGCCCAAGACGTGAACGCCGTCGTGCGGGCACGGCCTCCCGGTGGCCGGCTGCGGTGGAATCACGCCATCGTCACGAAGGTTGCTACTGGCATGAATGTCGAGATCTGGTCTGACGTCGTGTGCCCGTGGTGTTACATCGGCAAGCGCCGGTTCGAGCGCGCGATTGCCTCTTTCGGCCATCCTGGCGAGGTCACGGTCACCTACCGGTCCTTCGAGCTCGACCCGGGCGCGCCCGCGCAGCGCACCGGAACCCAGGCCGAGCACCTGGCCCGCAAGTACGGCATGACAATCGCCCAGGCCGAACAGGCCAGCCAGCAGATGACCCAGCGCGCGGCCGCTGAGGGCCTGGAGTTCCGGTTCGACCTCATCCGCGGCGGTAACACCTTCGACGCCCACCGGCTGCTCCACCTGGCCAAAGATCATGGGCTGCAGCCGGAGATGAAGGAGCGGCTGCTGCGCGCCACCTTCACCGAAGGCCTCCCGATCGCCGACCAGCCCACCCTCGTGCGGCTGGCCACCGAGGCCGGCCTGCCCGCCGCTCCGGTACAGGCCGTCCTCGACGGAGACGCCTACGCCGACGCGGTGCGAGCCGACGAGCAGCAGGCCGCGCGGTACGGGATCAACGGCGTCCCGTTCTTCGTCGCCGACGGCAAATACGCGGTCAGCGGCGCGCAGCCGCCCGAGGTACTCCTGCAGCTCCTGCAGCGTGCTTACGACGAGACAAGCCAGCTCACGCCCGTCACCGTCGCGACCGACAGCAACTCCGACGCGAGCTGCGACGACGGCTCCTGCGCCGTCGGTTAACGCGTCGTGGCTGGCGCCTATGAGATGCTCGCCGCCGACTACGACTGGATGTTCGGCGACGATGGGCTGGCTAACGGGCGGGCGATCAATCTGCCCGCGACGGCACGCCTGCTGGAGCGGATCAGTCACACCAGCCTCGTGCTGGATGCGGCCTGCGGCACGGGCGTCGACGCGGCGGTGCTCGCGCGCCGGGGCTTCGCCGTGTGGGCAGCAGACGGCAGCGAGGCGATGGCCGAGTGTGCGGCAGCCCGGTTCCGGCAAGAGCGGCTGACGATCCCGCTGTTGCGCTCTACCTGGGCGGATCTTCCCGCGGCTACCGGCGAGCGGTTTGACGTGGTGCTGTGTATCGGGAACTCGCTGGTGCATGCCGCCGGCCGCGACGCGATGGTTCAGGCGCTTAGGGGGCTGCGACGGATGGCCCGTCCCGGGGGACATGTGGTGATTGATTCCCGTAACTGGGAGAAGCTGCACGCCGAGCGCCAGATCGTCCAGATTGCTGACCGGGTGGTAGCGCGCGGGGGGCGACGATGCTTCGTGCTCTACGCCTGGGAGATACCCGATCGCCTCGGCGACGAGCACATCGCCCATCTGGTGTTCGTCTTTGAGGACGGCGGCCAGGTTGAGCCACACGAATACCGGATCGGGTTCCGTCCCTTCACGATCAGCGAACTACGCGAACGCGTTGAGCTCGCGGGGCTGAGGGAAGTCGACACTGACTTTGATGCTTCCCTTGACCGTTACGCCGTGGTCGCGGCAGCGGGGTGAGGCTATCCTCATCCGGCAGTGAACAGGAAAATCGCTCTGGTGATGGCTGGCGCCCTAGTCGCTGTTCTGGCCGGATCCGGCTGCGGTCCGCCGGGCGGTGCGCGCTCAGCGCCCGCCCCGCGGCCGAACTTCGTTTTCGTCCTCACCGATGACCTGGCCTGGAACCTGGTCAGCCACATGCCGCACGTGGCCCAGCTGCAGCAGGCCGGGGTGACGTTCTCGCAATTACTACGTCGTCGACTCGCTGTGCTGCCCGTCGCGGTCGGCGATCTTCACCGGCGAGTACCCCCACGACAACGGGGTCTTCACCAACACCGGTAGCGACGGCGGGTACGACTCCTACAACGCGCACGGCGACCCGGCGAAGTCGTTCGCGGTGGCGCTGCAGAAGTCCGGCTACCGCACCGCGCTGATGGGCAAGTACCTCAACGGCTACGACCCCGCCGACCCGGTCGCGCCGGGCTGGGACGTGTGGGACGCGGCGGGCAACGCCTACGCGGAGTTCGACTACAGCCTCAACCAGAACGGCACGCCGTATTACTACGGGGACGCCCCCGACGACTACCTGACCGACGTGCTCTCGGCCAAGGCCACCTCGTTCATCGCCTCGTCGGCCTCGTCACACAAGCCGTTCCTGCTTGAGGTGGCGACGTTCGCGCCGCACGCTCCGTATGTCCCGGCACCGCGCTACGCGAACGCCGCGGCGGACGTGCAGTACGCGAAGAACGCCGCCTACGACCGGCCGCCCGTCAACCCGCCGCCGTGGCTGAGCCAGCGCAAGCCGCTGACGCCGGCGCAGCAGGCGGATATCACCAGCGCGTACCGCAAGCGGGTCGAGGCCGACCTGGCCGTCGACGACATGATCGGCCGTGTCGAGCGCGAACTGCAGGCCGAGGGCGTGGCCAGGAACACCTATATCGTGTTCAGTTCCGATAACGGCCTCCACATGGGCGAGTACCGGCTGGAGCCGGGGAAGCAGACCGCCTTCGACACCGACATCAACGTGCCGCTGATCGTCAGCGGCCCGCACGTTCCGGCCGGGCGGACGGTCCCCTGGCTCGCGTCCAACATCGACCTGGCGCCCACGTTCGAGGCCCTGGCCGGCCTGAAGATCCGCAAGACCATCGACGGGCACAGCCTCGCCGCGTTGTGGCACGGGGAACAGCCGGCGGGCTGGCGGCAAGCCATCCTGATCGAGCACCACGGTCCCGACGATCTTCCGGGTGACCCGGATGCCCAGGTCAATGCCCAGGCCGACCCACCCTCCTACGAGGCGGTGCGGACCGAGAATGCCCTGTACGTCGTGTACGACAACGGTTACCAGGAGTACTACGACACGGCCACGGACCCGCTCGAACTGGACAACATCGCCTCGCAGGGAGTTCCCCCCGAACTGCGCCAGGCGCTCGTGGCCCTGGAAAACTGCCACAACGGTGTCACCTGCTGGGCCGCCGCCCACCTCCGCTAGAGCGCCGGGATGGCGCCGCTGCGCCAGCCAACAGCGGCCGCGGCTTACTGACGGGCGCGTCGGCGGGAGGCGACCGGGATTCGGGCTCACGGCACTGAGCGGGGCCGCTCGAGGTGATCTGGCGATTCCCCGGCGGTCCGGGCCCGCCAGACCTAAGCTGGACAAGCCGGCTGGCTTAGCAATCGGGGATGCCGTGCCAGACGATAACGTCCAGGCGACCGACGTTGCACGTCATCTCCGGGTCGGGTCCCGGCGGCGGGGGATTCTGCTTGATCACGTGGAGGGCGCGTGGGTCGCGGTGCGGGGCCGGCGGCCGCGGGAGGCGGGGGTGCTACGCGAGCCGGGCAGCTGAGGCTGGAGCCGGCTGGTCAGCGCGTCCTGCTGGCCGTGGCCCGGCTGGCCTCTGGGGCAGCGGCGTTCCCGGAACGCTGGGCGCGATCGACGGCTGGGCGCACGGCGGGCCTGTTCGCGGTGGTCGCCGCCGCGTACGTGGTGGGCGCGGAACTGGCGTGGCACCATTTCAGCTCGGGCCTGGCGTTCGGTTATCCCCCGTCCGGGGTCGATGTGGCGGTCCTGCTGCTGGTATCGCGGCGGCGCTGGCCGGTGGTCATCGCCGCCATCGTGGCCAGCGAGGTCGTTGTCGATCTGCAGCATCACCTGACGCTCGCGGTCGCGCTGGCGTCGGCGCTGGCCAACGCGGTGGAGCCGGTGGCCGGCGCGTCGTTCGTCCGCTGGTTCTGCGGAGGACGGCGGCCTGACCTCTCGACCCGCCTCGGTCTGGCCCAGTTCGTGCTGGGCGCCGCGGTGCTCGGCCCGGTGGTGGGCGGCCTGGTCGGGGCCACGGTGAGCTGGGTGAGCCGGGGCGGCTGGTGGCCGGGGCTGGTGCTGCAGTGGTGGGCCGGGGACGGGATCGCGGTCCTGGTCATCGGCGGCACGCTGCTGCTGTGGGCGCAGCGGCGGGCGCTGGTGTCCTCGCGGTGGGTCGAACTGGTGCTGGTGGTCCTGCTCACCGCCGGGCTTTCGGTCGTGGCGTTCCGCTTCGGAGACGTGGCCGGCCTGCTGTTCTTGCCGATCCTGGCGTGGGCGGCGCTCCGGCTGCGTGACCTGGGCGTGGTTCTCACCGGCGCGGCGTTCGCGGCGGTCGCCAACTACATGACGGCGGCCGGGTACGGCGAGTTCGCCCACCTGGGGCTGCCGCCTCCGGCTTCGGTCGCTCTGACGCAGGCCTATATCGCCTTGGTCGTCCTGGTCGGCTGGGTGCTGGCTCAGGAGGTCGCGGACCGGATGTCGGCGGTGCAGGACCGGGACAGCGCGCGCCTGGCGCGAGCGATGGCGGAGGCCCGGCGGGAGGCCGCCGAGCTGGGCGCGGTGCTCGCCGATGCCGCTACGGTCAGCTCCGTCGGTGACCAGGTGTCGGCCGCGGTCCGTGCCCGGCTGGACGCGGCGCACGTGGTCATCAGCATGCTGTCCGCCGACGGGCACCGGTTCGAGCCGCTCGCGCGCGGCGATGCCGCCGCGCAGGTGCCGGTCACGTCCGTGGGCTGGACGGTCGATTCCGACGCGCCGGGACCGCGCGCGGTGCGCGACCGCACCGCGGTATACCTGGCCGACCTCACGGTCCTCGACGGCGGGATCGGGTCCACAGCCGCGCTTCCGTTGCTCACCGAGGTCGGCGCGCTTGGCTACCTCGCGGTGTGGTGGGCCGGGGCGCATGAGACGACCGCCGTGGAACGCGAGTACCTGCGGAGCATGGCCGAGACGACGAGCCGTGCCCTGGAGCGGTCCCGGCTCCGGGAGGCCGAGCGGCGCGAGCACGCGCGGGTCGAGGCACTGGCCGAACTCACCAGGCTGCTCGCCGCGGCGCTGACCCCTGAGGCGATCGGCGAGGTGGTGGCCGATCGCGTCCGCGAGCTCGTCGGGGGCGCGGACGCGCTAGGCCTCGGCGTCATCAGCGAGGACGGCCGGCGGCTGGTGTGGATCACCACGGCCGGGTACGACGGGGAGGTCCCCCGGCAGTTCCCGAACCGGGCCATGGACGTCCCCTCGGCGGCGACCGATGCCGCCCGGACCGGCCTTCCGGTGATCATCCGGACGCCCGCCGAGTATGCCGAGCGCTATCCCGGCCCGGATACCGCGGCGGTCATCGCGTGCGGATGGAGCTGGGTGGCCTGGCCGCTGCGGGTGAACACGGCACCGGTCGGCGCGATCGGCCTGAGGTGGAGGCATCCCCAGCAGTTCGGGCCGGGGCAGCTCGCGGTCATCGCCGCCGTCGCCGACCTGGTAGCGCAGGCTCAGGTCCGCGCCCGGGTCTACGCCGATGAGCACGCGCTCGCCGCGGTCCTGCAGCGCGCGATCATGCCCACCACGGTCGCGGTGATTCCCGGCCTGGAGATCGGGGCGAGCTACCGGCCGACCGGAACCACCCGGCAGGTCGGCGGGGACTGGTACGACGCGATGGCCCTGCCGGGCCAGCGAGCCTATCTGGCCGTCGGCGACGTGGTCGGACACGGCCTGGCCGCCGCCGAGGACATGACGCAGTTGCGCAACGCCGGGCGTACCCTGGCCATCGCCGGCCACCAGCCCGCCGGCATCCTTGAAGAACTGGCACGCGTCACCGACTGGGCGACCACCGGGAAGTTCGCCACCGGGGCGGCTGCGATCATCGAGCCCGACGTGTCCATGGTCACCTACGCCACCGCGGGCCACCCGCCGATCCTGATCCGCCGGGCCAAGACCGGGACGGTGGAGATCCCGCCGCCCGCCGAGGGGCCAGCCCTGTGCCTCCCCGGCGGCCACGACGGCCCGCAGTACACCCAGGGCCAGACGGGCTTTGACGTAGGCGACATCATGCTCATGTACACCGACGGGCTGATCGAGCGGCGCGACGAGGATCTCACCGAAGGCATAGCCCGGGTCGCCGAACGGTTGCAGGCCTGGCCGCCCGGCGCGCCGCTCGGCAGCCGTTGCGACGAACTGATCGCCTCCCTCGCCGCCGAACCCCAGCTTGACGACATGTGCGTGCTAGCCGTCGCCCGGCTACGACCGGACGCGGCGCGCGGCTGAGGCCCGCGTAACAGGCAGCCGCTACAGCGGCACCTCCACGGTCTGTGCCGTGCCGCGCAGCTCGATGCACCGCCACGACGGGTCGCGGTGCGGGAAGGAGTCAGGCCCGCTGAACCTCTCGTACACGCCTACCGTGTGAAATTCCACCGAATCTCCCCGCGGGACGTCGATCTGCGGGAGGAAGAAGCCGAACCTCTCGCCGCCGGTGTCGACGGACAGCACCAGGGCGACAGAGACCAGCGTCCCGAGCCCGGTCTGGTCCGTGGTGATCTCGGACGCGGTAAAGCTCTTCGGAGCGGAACTTCCGTCTTGGTAGACCAGAGCCGGAATCTCCGGGGTGGCGCCGATGGTGTACTGCACCTCGACATGATGATGCTTGAGCACGAAATAGTTCGCAGACATTGATTCCCCCATTTTTTCGGTCTTGCGCTGGATGCTGAACCCCCAGCGTCCTTGCTGCTCACATGTGCAGAGCAGGGGGCAGGCGAATCTGATACGCGCACCGGCCGGGTGACCCGCAGGTCACCGTGGGGACGGCGAGGGCTCCTGGACCTCAGCGGGCTGTGCGCCGGGACGGCCGGGACGCCGGCGGCCCTGGTAGGCGATCAGCCCGACGCTGACCCAGCCCACCGCGATGACCAGCCAGAAGCTAACCAGGCGGTAGGCCAGCGCGGCCGATATCGCGGGGACCCGCGCGACGCCGTAGGCGGCCAGGAGGACGGCGAGGCTGCCCTCCACGATGCCGAGCCCGCCGGGCACGACGGGCAGCGAGCTGACGATCTGCGCCGCGCCGTAAGCCAGCATCACCCCGTGCCACGGAACCGCTGCGTGCACGGCGGCGAAGCTGCACAGCAGGCACAGGAAATCGCAGGTCCATGCGCACACGGCGAGGGCGACCACCGACGCCGCCGACGGGGCGCTCAGCGGGATATCCCGCATCCGCGCCAGCACCGACTCGATGCGCGCCAGCGTGCCGCTCCGGGGGTGTCCGGTGACGCGCCGCGAGGCGCGCGCACCCGCAGCGGCCAGCCGCAGCAGCAGGTCCCGGCGGATGAGCACCGCGCCGGCCGCGAGGACGATGGCGAAGCCGGCGACCGCGAGCCCGGTGACCCGGACGGTGGTGCTGGCCAGCACCGCCACCGCGACACCGGCCAGCAGGAACAGCGACATGCCGATCGCCTGCGCGACCACTATGGTGAAGATGCTCCAGCCGGCGACGGCGCTGTCGGCGCCGTGCTGGCGGTAGTACCGGTAACGGTAGGCACCCGCCACCACGGGCCCACCGGGCACCGTGTTGGCGATGGCGTCGTTGGCGAGGCTCAGCACCAGCAGGCCGGGCAGGGCGAGGCGCGCCCCGGCCAGGCGCAGCACCCGGTGCTGCAGGAACCCGTACGCCGCGATCGACGTGCCCTCGGCCAGCACCGCGGCGGCCATCCAGCCAATGTCCAGGTGCCGGAACTGCTGCCGGGCCGCCTCCAGCTCGCCCCGCTTGCCGAGCAACAGGACCAGAACGGCGATGCCCAGCAGCACGCCGAGCACGTAACGGACCACCGCCCCCGCGCTGCGCCCGGGCGGGGGCGCGGCGAGGTCGTATGACACACCTTTAAAGTACGCCTGGACTGGGCCGTCAGCCGAGAGGGCGGCCGAGCACGGCACGATGCGGCGGATCTCGCGAGAGGGGCTGGCGGACGTGGGGCAGGATTTCGGCGGCCGGATCGGCCGCGACTGGCGGGACTCCCAACCCTGGTGGCCTCCTGAGCCGGCGCCGCCGCCCGGGGCGCCCAACGTGCTCCTGGTGGTCCTGGACGACGTCGGCTGCGCGCAGCTCGGCTGCTACGGCTCCGACATCGAGACACCGGTCATCGACGGCCTGGCCGCGCGCGGCGTCCGGCTCGCGAACTTCCACACCACCTCGTTGTGCTCGCCCACCCGGGCGTGCCTGCTCACCGGCCGCAACCACCACCGCAGCGGCATGGGCCGGGTCGCCGACCTGGCCATCGGCTATCCCGGCTACCGGGGCAAGCCGCCGCGGGAAAACGGCTACCTGTCCGAGGTCCTGCGCGCGGCCGGCTACGCCGGCTACGCGGTCGGGAAGTGGCACCTGTCCCCCGAGGACGAGACGAACATGGCCGCCTCCCGCGCCACCTGGCCGCTGGCCCGGGGCTTCGACCGCTGGTACGGCTTCCACGGCGGCGAGACCCACCAGTTCGTCCCCGCCCTGTACCACGACAACCACTCGGTCCGCCCGCCCGCGTCGATGCAGGACGGCTACCACCTCACCGAGGACCTGGCCGACCACGCAATCGAGTTCGTCGCCGACCTGCGCGCGGTCGATCCCGGCCAGCCCTTCTTCCTGTACCTGGCGACCGGCGCCTGCCACTCGCCGCATCAGCCGCCGCCGCGCTGGCGCGAGCACTACCGGGGGCGGTTCGACCTCGGCTGGGACGCCTGGCGCGATCGGGCCTTCGCCCGGCAGCTGGCCGCGGGACTTCTCCCCCCGGCGACGACGCTGTCCCCGCGGCCGGGCTGGGTCCCGGCCTGGGACTCCCTGGGCCAGCCGGAACGCGCGGTCGCGGCCCGGCTCATGGAGTGCTTCGCCGGGTTCCTGTCACACGCCGACGAGCAGATCGGGCGGGTGCTTAGCTTCCTGCACGACACCGGCGACCTGGACAACACGATCGTCGCCGTGGTCTCCGACAACGGGGCCAGCGCCGAGGGCGGCGCCACCGGGTCGATCAACGACGTCCGGCTGCTGAACCTCGACCCGGCGCCCACCGGGGAGATGCTCGCCCGTCTCGGCGAGATCGGCGGGCCGCTGACCCACAACAACTACCCGTGGGGCTGGACGATGGCCGGGAACACGCCGCTGCGGCGGTGGAAGCGCGAGGTGCACGAGGGCGGCGTGGCCGACCCGTGCATCATCTCCTGGGCGGCCGGGTCCCTGGACGGCGGCGGGATCCGCCGGCAGTTCACCCACGCCATCGACGTCGCTCCGACGATCGTCGAGCTGGCCGGGCTGAGCTACCCCGCCGAGATCGACGGCATCGCGCAGGCCGCGGTCGACGGCGTCAGCTTCGCCTACCTGCTCGGCGCCGGCGGCGCGGACGAGGCCGAGCGGCATACCACGCAGTACTTCGAGATGTTCGGCTCGCGGGCCATCTACCACCGCGGCTGGAAGGCGGTGACCTTCCACCCCGTGGGCCCGCTGTACGACGACCAGGATCCGAACGCACCGTTCGCCGACGACGCGTGGGAGCTGTACCGCGTGGCCGAGGACCTGTCGGAGACGCGGGATCTCGCCGGCCAGCACCCGGCGTTGCTGCGCGAGCTCATCGAGCTGTGGTGGGCCGAGGCCGAGCGCAACCAGGTGCTGCCGCTCGACAACCGGGTCCTGTGGGCGCTGGTGCACCCCAAGCCCGATCGCCGGCCGCCGCGCGAGGAGTTCCGTTACTTCCCGGGGGCGGCGCAGGTGCCCGAGGCGGTCGCGGTGAACGTGCGCAACCGCTCGCACGCACTGATCGTCGACGTCACGATCCCCGCGGCGCCAGGCTCCCGGGCCGCCGACGGCGTGCTGCTGGCCATGGGGTCCGCGCTCGGCGGGTGGTCGCTGCACATCCTCGGCGGGCGGCCCCGCTACGTGCACAACCTGTACGGCAAGGAACGGCACACGATCGAGTCCGCCGCGCCGCTGCCGCCCGGTGAGCACCGCATCGAATTCGCGTTCACCAAGGACGAGGGGCTCGGCGGCACCGGCGTCATTCTCTGTAACGGGCAGGTGGTCGGACAGGGGGTACTCCCCCGGTTCACGCCGTCCGGGTTCAACGGCGTCGGCGCGGGGCTGACCTGCGGCTACGAGTGGGGCCCGGCCGTCGGCACCGGCTACACCGCGCCGTTCACGTTCGGCGGCACGATCCGGCGCGCCTGCGTGCAGACCCGCGGCCCGGTGGTCCGCGACCCGCTGGCCGAGCTCGAGGCGATCCTTTCCGAGCAGTGACCTGCGGCGTTACGCTGCAAAAG
>Ga0318569_10000060_pt1 | contig 17758 bp, 17 predicted proteins | sample GRESIP088b5f22_FD_203692 | JGI IMG/M metagenome (GOLD analysis project Ga0318569, IMG submission 203692) | Tropical soil microbial communities from Luquillo Experimental Forest, Puerto Rico - GRE.SIPMG.088b5f22 | ecosystem: Environmental > Terrestrial > Soil > Tropical forest > Bulk soil...
ACGACCCGGCCAACGGCGGAGTCCTGTTGTGGCAGCACCTTTTCTGGTTCTTCGGTCACCCCGAGGTGTACATCATCGCGTTGCCGTTCTTCGGGATTGTCTCGGAGATCTTCCCGGTCTTTTCCCGCAAGCCGATCTTCGGCTACACCACGCTGGTCTATGCGACGCTGTCGATCGCCGCGCTGTCGGTCGCGGTGTGGGCGCACCACATGTTCGCCACGGGAGCCGTTCTGCTGCCGTTCTTTTCGTTCATGACGTATCTGATCGCGGTGCCTACCGGGATCAAGTTCTTCAACTGGGTCGGCACAATGTGGAAGGGTCAGTTGACCTTTGAGACGCCGATGCTGTTTTCGGTCGGTTTCGCGGTCACCTTCTTGGCGGGTGGCCTGACCGGCGTGCTGCTGGCCAGCCCGCCGCTGGACTTCCACGTGACCGACAGCTATTTCGTGGTCGCGCACTTCCACTACGTGCTGTTCGGCACCATCGTGTTCTCCACGTTCGCCGGTATCTACTTCTGGTTCCCGAAGATGACCGGCCGCCTGCTCGACGAGCGACTGGGCAAGCTGCACTTCTGGTTGACGTTCATCGGTTTCCACACCACGTTCTTGGTGCAGCACTGGCTGGGCGATATGGGCATGACGCGCCGCTACGCCGACTACCTGCCGACCGACGGGTTCCAGCCCTTGAACGTCGTCTCGACGATCGGCGCCTTCATCCTGGGTGCGTCGATGTTCCCGTTCGTCTGGAACGTCTTCAAGAGCTGGCGCTACGGCGAGGTCGTGACCGTCGACGACCCGTGGGGCTACGGCAATTCGCTGGAGTGGGCGACCAGTTGCCCGCCACCGCGGCACAACTTCACGGAACTGCCCCGGATCCGTTCGGAGCGCCCGGCATTCGAGTTGCACTACCCGCACATGGTGGAACGACTGCGCGCCGAGGCGCACGTGGGGCGCTCCCATGCTTCTTCCGACTGAGACGCCACCAGGCCGGACGACGTCGACGTACGTAGCTGACGGCCTGTGCGGGCGGCGTCGGGAGTGAACTCACCACCCAAGGTGTCGGTGCTGATCACCGTCACCGGCGTGGATCAGCCGGGTGTGACGTCGGCCCTGTTCGAGGTGCTGTCGCGGCACGGTGTTGAGCTGCTCAACGTCGAACAGGTGGTGATCCGCGGCCGCCTGACGCTGGGTGTGCTGCTGTGCTGCCCGCCGGAAGTCGTCGACGCCGGCGTACTGCGCGACGACGTCGAATCCGCCATTCGCGGGGTGGGCCTGGACGTCAGCATCGAACGCAGCGACGACGTGCCAATCATCCGGGAACCGTCGACCCACACCATTTTCGTTCTGGGCCGGCCGATTACGGCTCGTGCGTTCGGCGCGGTGGCCCGGGAGGTGGCGGCGCTCGGCGTCAACATCGACCTCATCCGCGGTGTGTCGGACTATCCGGTCACCGGCCTGGAGTTGCGGGTGTCGGTGCCGCCGGGGGCCGATGGCCCGCTGCGAAACGCGCTGACGCGGGTAGCCGCCGACGAGCACGTCGACATTGCGGTCGAGGAGTACAGCCTGGAACGGCGCGCCAAACGGCTCGTCGTGTTCGACGTCGACTCGACGCTGGTTCAGGGTGAGGTCATCGAGATGCTGGCGGCCCATGCGGGCGCCCAGGGGAAAGTCGCCGCGATCACCGAGGCCGCGATGCGCGGTGAGCTCGATTTCGCGCAGTCGCTTCAACAGCGCGTGGCGACCTTGGCGGGCTTGCCCGCCACGGTGGTCGACGAGGTCGCCGATCAGCTCGAACTGATGCCTGGTGCCCGGACCACGCTACGAACGTTGCGGCGCTTGGGTTTTCGCTGCGGCGTGGTCTCCGGGGGCTTCCGGCGGATCATCGAACCGTTGGCGGAGGAGCTGATGCTGGACTACGTCGCCGCCAACGAGCTGGAGATCGTCGACGGGACACTCACCGGCCGGGTCGTCGGCCCGATCATCGATCGTGCCGGGAAGGCCGAGGCGCTCAGGGAATTCGCGGCGCAGGCCGGGGTGCCGATGGAGCAGACCGTCGCCGTCGGCGACGGCGCCAACGACATCGACATGCTGGCCGCGGCCGGCCTCGGTGTGGCGTTCAATGCCAAACCGGCGTTGCGTGAGGTCGCCGACGCGTCGCTGAGCCACCCATATCTGGACACCGTGCTGTTCCTCCTGGGCGTGACGCGCGGCGAGATCGAGGCCGCCGACGCGGTCGACGGCCAGGTGCGCCGCGTGGAGATCCCACCCGAGTAGGCCATGCTCGCGGGCGGTACGGCACGATGATCGGGTGCCCGAAACCGGACCCGAGACAGCCGACCCGGATCTGTTGATTGACTTCAGGAATGTGTCGCTGCGACGCGGCGATCGCGTCTTGGTCGGGCCGCTGGATTGGGCGGTCGAGCTCGACGAGCGATGGGTGATCATCGGCCCCAACGGCGCCGGCAAGACGTCGCTGCTGCGCATCGCCGCGGCGGCCGAGCACCCGTCAACGGGCGTCGCCTTTGTGCTCGGCGAGCGGCTGGGCCGGGTCGACATCAGCGAGCTGCGAGCCCGCATCGGGCTGAGCTCCTCGGTGGTGGCGCAGCGCGTGCCCACCGATGAAGTGGTGCGCGACCTCGTCGTCTCGGCCGGCTATTCGGTGCTGGGCCGGTGGCGCGAGCGCTACGACGACGTCGACTACCGGCGGGCGATCGACATGCTGGAGAGCCTGGGAGCCGAGCACCTGGCCGACCGCACCTACGGGACGCTGTCCGAAGGCGAGCGCAAGCGGGTGCTGATCGCCCGTGCCCTGATGACCGACCCGGAACTGCTCCTGCTCGACGAGCCCGCGGCCGGCCTGGACCTGGGGGGGCGCGAGGAACTGGTGGCCAGGCTGACCGATCTGGCCGCCGACCCGGACGCACCCGCGCTGGTGCTGGTCACCCACCACGTGGAAGAGGTTCCGCCCGGCTTCAGCCACTGCCTGCTGCTGTCGGAGGCCCAGGTGGTCGCCTCGGGGTTGCTGCCCGACGTGCTGACCTCCGAAAACCTGTCCGCCGCGTTCGGCCAATCGATCGCCCTCGACGTCGTCGACGGCCGCTATTTCGCTCGACGGCTTCGCACCCGCGCAGCCCACCGGAGGCTCACATGACTTCGCCGCAGGATCAGCCACCGCCGTTGACGCCGAGGCCGGCCGCGACCGTGATGCTGGTCCGCGACACCGACGAGGGCTCAGCGGACGGGTTGGCCGTCTTCCTGATGCGCAGACACTCCGCGATGGAGTTCGCCCCCGGCACGATGGTGTTTCCCGGCGGCGGCGTCGACGACCGCGACCGCAACGCCGATATCGCCTGGGGCGGCCCGCCGCCGTCGTGGTGGGCGCAGCGGTTCGGCATCGAACCCGACCTGGCCGAGGCGCTGGTGTGCGCGGCCGCGCGGGAGACCTTCGAGGAATCGGGAGTGCTGTTCGCCGGGCCGGCCGGCGACCCGCACGGCATAGTCGGCGATGCGTCCGTCTACGGAGACTCCCGGCGCGCGCTGGCCGACCGGACGTTGTCGTTCGCGGACTTTCTGCGCCGGGAGAACCTGGTGCTGCGCTCTGACTTGTTGCGGCCGTGGGCGAACTGGGTGACCCCGGAAGCCGAGCGCACCCGTCGCTACGACACGTATTTCTTTGTGGGAGCGCTGCCCGAGGGTCAGCGCGCCGACGGTGAGAACACCGAGTCCGACCGTGCCGACTGGGTGTTGCCAAAGGACGCCATCGCCGACTTCGAGGCCGGGCGTAACGTCTTGCTGCCGCCCACCTGGACGCAGCTCGACGCGCTGGCCGGCCGCACGGTCGCCGATGTACTGGCTGTCGAGCGCCAGATCACGGCGGTGCAGCCTATCCTCGAAATGCGCGGCGACAACTGGGTTTTCGAGTTTTTCGACTCCGACCGCTACCACCAGGCACGCAAATCCGGCGGATTCATGGACTGGCCGTTATGACCGAGTTCGTCAGCGTCGTGGTCAGCGACGGCTCGCGGGATGCCGGCATGGCCATGTTGCTGCTGTCGCGGCCGCCGACCAACGCGATGACCCGCCAGGTGTACCGCGAGATCGCGGCCGCGGCCGACGAGCTGGGGCGGCGCGACGACGTGGCCGCGGTGATCCTGTTCGGCGGCCACGAGATCTTCTCCGCCGGCGACGACATGGCCGAACTGCGGAGGCTGACGGCCGCGGAAGCCGAGATCGCGGCCCGGGTCCGGCAGGAAGCCGTCGACGCCGTGGCGGCGATCCCGAAGCCGACCGTGGCCGCGATCACGGGGTACGCGCTCGGCGCCGGCCTCACGCTGACCCTGGCCGCCGATTGGCGGGTCAGTGGCGACAATGTCAGGTTCGGGGCGACCGAGATCCTGGCCGGGCTGGTCCCCGGCCGCGGTGGACTGGCCCGCCTGACCCGCGCGGCCGGGGCGAGCAGGGCCAAGGACCTGGTGTTCAGCGGGCGTTTCTTCGACGCCGAGGAGGCGCTGGAGCTGGGCCTGATCAACGAGATGGTGGCCCCCGACGGCGTGTACGACGCCGCCGCGGCGTGGGCGCGCCGCTTCCTCGACGGCCCGAAACAGGCGCTGGCCGCCGCCAAGGCCGGCATCAATGCCGTTTTTGAACCGGGACCGGCCCTGCGACTCGCCGCTGGTCACCGCCGTGGCGACAGCGCGGATCGACGCGGCGGTTAGGCTGCCCTGCATGACGACGAGTTCGACCGAGGCTGCTCCCAACCCGCATGCCACCGCCGAGCAGGTGGAAGCGGCGCGGCACGACAGCAAGCTGGCCCAGGTGCTCTACCACGACTTTGAAGCCGAGACCTACGACGAGAAATGGTCCATCTCCTACGACCAGCGCTGCGTCGACTACGCCAGGGACTGCTTCGACGGGGTCGTGCCCGACGGGGTCCTTCGGGAGCTGCCCTACGACCGGGCTCTCGAATTAGGTTGCGGGACAGGATTTTTCCTGCTCAACCTGATCCAGTCGGGAGTCGCCCGGCGCGGGTCGGTCACCGACCTGTCGCCCGGGATGGTCAAGGTCGCCACCCGCAGCGGGCAATCGCTGGGCCTGGATATCGACGGCCGGGTCGCCGACGCCGAGCGCATCCCGTACGAAGACAACACGTTCGACCTGGTGGTCGGACACGCCGTGCTGCATCACATTCCCGATGTCGAGCTGTCCCTGCGTGAGGCGCTCCGGGTGTTGCGTCCGGGCGGGCGGTTCGTCTTCGCCGGCGAGCCGACCGACGTCGGCGACGTCTATGCCCGCACGCTGTCCACGCTGACCTGGCGGGTCATCACCAATGCCACCCGGCTGCCGGGCCTGAGCGGCTGGCGGCGTCCGCAGGCCGAGCTCGACGAGTCCTCGCGCGCCGCGGCCTTGGAAGCCCTCGTCGACCTGCACACCTTCGCACCGGAGGACCTGCAGCGGATGGCCACCGACGCCGGAGCCGCGGAGGTCGCGACCGCGACCGTGGAGTTCACCGCCGCGATGCTGGGCTGGCCGCTTCGCACGTTCGAATGCGCGGTGCCCCCGGGGCGCCTGGGCTGGGGCTGGGCGAAGTTCGCGTTCACCAGCTGGAAGACACTGAGCTGGGTGGACGCCAACATCTGGCGGCACGTGCTGCCCAAGGGCTGGTTCTACAACGTGATGATCACCGGGGTCAAACCCTCCTGAGCCCTGGTTCTAGTGGGCTGCGCTTCGGCACCGACGACGTCAGTTACCTGCGGTCGGAAGCGGGCGCCGCGGCGCTCGCCGCGGTCGCCGAACTCGAGCTGGCGGACGCGACCCGGATTGCCGATATCGCCGCGGTGCGCGCCCGGTTCGGCGACCGGGCCCCGGTGCTGCTCGAGACGACGCTGCTGCGTCGCCGCGCCACCGAGAAGCTCGGGGAGCTCGGCGTGTCCGACTGGCTGTTCACCGACGAGGCGCTGCAGCAGGCCACCGCGGCGGCCGTGGCCCTTCACCGGGCCGGGCGGCTTGCCGGCCATCTCGTGCACGATGCGACCTGTTCGATCGGCACCGAATTGGCCGCGCTGCGCCGCTCGGGGATCCGGGCGGTGGGCAGCGACATCGACCCGGTGCGGCTGGCGATGGCGCGACACAACCTGGGCGCGACCGCCGACCTCTGCCGGGCCGACGCGCTGCATCCCGTGACCCGCGACGCGGTGGTGGTCGTCGACCCGGCGCGCCGTCTCGGCGGGCGGCGGCGCTGGCGCCTCGACGAGCACCAGCCCGGCCTGGGGCAGCTGATCGACACCTACCGCGGCCGGGATTTCGTTGTAAAGTGCGCTCCCGGAATAGATTTCGATCAGGTAGGACGCCTCGGCTTCGACGGCGAAATCGAGGTGACGTCCTATCTTGGCTCGGTCCGGGAGGCATGCCTGTGGTCGGCCGGTTTGGCGAGCCCGGGTGTTCGCCGACGGGCGAGCGTCCTTGATCGCGACGAAGAGATCACCGACACCGAACCCGACGAGTGTCCGGTGGGGCCGGCCGGGCGCTGGATCGTCGACCCCGACGGCGCCGTGGTGCGGGCCGGCCTGGTGCGCTACTACGGCGCGCGGCACGGCCTCTGGCAACTCGACCCCGACATCGCCTACCTGTCCGGGGATCGGCTGCCGCCGGGGATCCGGGGCTTCGAGGTGCTCGAGCAGGTGGTGTTCGACGAGCGCCGGCTCCGGCAGGCGTTGTCGGCGCTGGACTGTGGGGCCCTGGAGATCCTGGTCCGCGGTGTGCGGGTTGACCCCGACGGGCTGCGGCGACGGCTGCGGCCGCGCGGCAGCCGACCGCTGTCGGTGGTCATCACCCGCATCGGCTCCGGGCCCGCCGGTCGCGCGACCGCCTTCGTTTGCCGTGCCTCTCGCTAGTGCGCGGGTACGCTGGCTGCCGTCACTCTTCCAGCCGCCCAGCCCATTTAGTCTGCGAGGACCATCCGACGATGCGTTACCTGATAGCGGCCGCGGTGCTGGCCGCTCCGGTCTTGCTGGGCTGGCCGGCGGCCGCCGAGCCGCCGTCGTGTGCCAGCCTGGGCGGCGCCGTCGGCGCCGGGCAAATGTGTCGTCTGCAAGCCACCGGACCCACGTACACGCTCAACATGACGTTTCCGGCCGACTATCCCGACGAACAGGCGCTGACCGACTACATCACGCAGAACCGCGACGGCTTCGTCAACGTCGCGCAGAGCTCGCGGGGACGCGACCAGCCCTTCCAGATGGAAGCCACCGCCGAGCAGCACACCGCCGGCCAGCCGCCACACGACACCCGCAGCGTCGTGCTCAAGTTCTTCCAGGATCTGGGCGGGGTAGCGCCGTCGACCTGGTACAAGGCGTTCAACTACAACCTCGGGACCAAACAGCCCATCACGTTCGACAACCTGTTTGCGCCCGGCACGACGCCGCTCGACAACATCTTCCCGATCGTCCAGCGCGAGCTGCAACGCCAGAACCCTTTGGGGGCAGCGATATTGCCCTCGACCGGGCTTGACCCGTCGCACTATCAGAACTTCGCGATCACCGACGATCAGCTGATCTTCTATTTCGCCCCGGGTGAGATGGTGCCGGCGATCGTCGGCTCGGTCCAGGCCCAGGTTCCCCGCAACGCCATTCCGCCGCTGGCGATCTGAGTCGCGATCGCAGCGCGGCGTAGCCGGGGGCGGCGGGTCGCCACCATCGGACTGGGCCTAAACGGCGCCGGCCTGCCACTCCATCGCTGCGGCGCCGATCGCCAGCCCGACTTGTGCGACACAACCGATGATCGGGACGAAAAAAGCCGATTTGCGCCGTATGAGGAGATAGCCGGCGACTACGAAGTCGATGAAAAAGATGGCGGCCCCGGCCCAGATTCCCAACTTCACGGCCCGGTCGATCCAGGCGGGATCGCCGCACTGCACCGAACCGCAAGGGTCGGTGACCATGACGAGCAGGCCCAGCAGCACAACGGTCGCCCCCAACAAGAGTCCGTGGACTATCAGCAGGACGAGGGTCGCGGCGATGTTCGCCGACTGGCTGCGCGTGCTCATTTGCTTCTAGGCCGGCGCGAATCCGTAAACCTGGCCATCGCTGGTGGCGGCCACCACTCGGCGATCGGTGCCGACCGAGAGCCCCACGGGATAGCCGGTGGCCGCCGGAAGCGGATAGCTGTTCAGCGTGTGACCGTTGGCCGGATCGAAGACCAGCACCGACATGCCGGGCGCGCCGTCCGCGGGCGGGCCGCCGGCCACCGTATAACCGATGCCGACGCCGGCCAGGGCGGCCGATGACAGCGGAACGACGTCGTCGCGGCGCCAGACCTGGTCGGCGTGGTCGCCGGCATCCTTGAACGCCGCCAGCCGGGTGTCGGGCCCGCCGCCCGACACGATCAGCCCCTGCGGGGTGACGGCGGGCGGCGTCTGCGCCAGAAAGCCCAGCGGCACAGACCATTTCACCTTCCCGTTGGCGGCGCTGAGCGCCCACAGCCGTTGATCGCGGCCGTTGACGTAAACCGTCGACCCGTCGGCGGACAACACCGGGCTTGCGATGACACCGTCGCCCACGGCGTCGCTGGTCCACTCCCGGACAAGCAACGGGTTCTGACCCGGGTGGTAATTCAGCCCTACCAGCCCGGCCGCCGGAGCGCCCGGCTGCCAGATGCCCATCACCACCATCCCGCTCGCCGGTGAGAAGGCGGGTGCCGCCGCGACCGGACAGCCCTGCAGGGCGGGCGCGCAATCTGCCAGCCCGCGCGTCGCATCGGTGGGGTCGACGCCCTCCACCAGGTCCAGCGGGCTGCCGACCACCTCGCCGCGGTGCGAGTCGAAGACCAGGACCTGGCCCAGGTGAGTGGTGACGAGCAGTTGGCCGTGGCCGAGAAATCGCGGGGTGGTGGGCATGCCGATCACCGGTTGCCGCCACCGCGTCCACTGGGTCACCGGAAAGGAGAGGAAAGCGCCCGGCTGACCGACGTAGAGGTTGTCGAAGTCGTCGAACAACGGGCCGCCGAAGCCGCCGCCCTGCACCAGTCGAACGCACCAGCGTTGCCGGGCGTTGTGGTTGTTCTCCCATTCCATCAGCGAACATCCGCCCGGGGTCTGCGCGTTCAGGGCGAGATAACCGCGCGGGGTCAGCGCCGCCCCGGCCGCCAAACTGCCCTTGACCGACCGCGTCCACTGCAGCGACAGCTTGCTGGCGCCGGTGGTCGCGGTGTAGCTGCTGTTGGCGGCGTCGCCGTACTGCGCCGCCCAGCCTTGCGCAGCCGATGCCTCGACCCACGAGTCGGTGTTGCCGCAACCGCACAGCCCGGCCGTGAGCCCGGCCGCCAGCACAGCAGGCGACCAACGCCGAAGCCCACGCAGGAGATGTCGGGCAAGCACCTCGGGTTTCCAAATCCTTCCGCGGCCGGTCGGCATGAGCAGCGATCGAGTACAGGTGAGGGTAACGCGTGGCGGCTCGACTGTGCCCGATCGCCCGCCTCCTCAGCCCGCCGTTCCGGCGCGCATCGTCGGCGGGTTAGGCTTTCCGGCCATGACGAGCATGTGGAATGCGCCGTTCCACCGCCGCTGGCGCGGACAGCGGCTGCGCGATCCACGCCAGGCCAAGTTCCTGACGCTGGCCTCGCTGAAATGGGTGCTGGCCAACCGGGCTTACACCCCGTGGTACCTTGTGCGCTACTGGCGGCTGCTGAAGTTCAAGCTGGCCAACCCGCACATCATCACCCGCGGGATGGTGTTCTTGGGCAAAGGTGTGGAGATCCACGCGACACCCGAACTGGCGGAGCTGGAGATCGGCCGCTGGGTGCACATCGGGGACAAGAACACGATCCGTGCGCACGAGGGCTCGCTGCGGTTCGGCGACAAGGTGGTGATGGGCCGGGACAACGTCATCAACTGCTATCTCGACATCGAGTTCGGGGATGCGGCGCTGATGTCCGACTGGTGCTACGTCTGCGATTTCGACCACCGCATGGACGACATCCACATGCCGATCAAGGATCAGGGCATCGTCAAGTCCCCGGTCCGGATCGGGCCGGACACCTGGCTCGGCGTCAAGGTGACGGTGCTGCGCGGCACGTCCATCGGGCGCGGCTGCGTGTTGGGGTCGCACGCGGTGGTCCGCGGCGTGATTCCCGACTACTCGATCGCGGTCGGCGCACCGGCCAAGGTGGTCAAGAACCGGCAACTGTCCTGGGAGACCTCGGCCGCGCAGCGCGCCGAGCTGGCCGCCGCCCTGGCCGACATCGAACGCAAGAAGGCGGCCCGGTAGCGGCGACTACTCGGGTCTATTCGGGCCTATTCGGGATGGTCGTCGACCTTGAAATTGAAGTTGACATCGCCGGCGTCGACGTTGGTGACGGTCACGGCGACGCCGTACTTCTCGCTGCCATCGGTGAGTTGGCACCGTAGCGTCGCGCCCACGACGCCCTTCAAGTTGTCGGGGCAGGTCACCGAATCGGGCTTTTTGCCCACCTGCTGAGTCAGCTTGTCGCTGATCTGGCTGGCGACCTGGTTCTTGTCGACCGTCTCCACCATGTCGAACTTGACGTCGTTGCCATTGACGCTGGTCACGGTCACATTGACGTTGAAGGTCTGGTCCTTGACCTTCATCGTGCAATTCAGTTGCGCCCCAACATTTGCCGGCAGGTCGCCCGGACAAGTCACCGAATCGGGCTTGTTGCCGGCGGCGTCGGTCAACTTGGAGGTGATCTGCTGGGCGACGTCACTCTTGCTCACCGCGTGCGACGACGATCCGATCGAACACGAACAGGCGCCCGCGCTGGCCATCAGCCCCGCGGCGGCGCCTGAAACAAGTAGCGACCGAACGATCGAGCGAGCCATTGTGCCTCCCCGGCAATCAGCGACTGTGAGCGCGCTGATGATCGCATGGCAAGCCGCTTCGGGTAGGAGAAATCGCCAAACTCAAACCGAACGCAGTGATGTACTGGGCGGTTGCCTACAGGCTCCGATAGCGGCGCAGCGCCCCGGTGCGCTCGGCGCCATGGTCGATTATCGACGCCGGGTAGTCGTGCGGCCGTTCACCTTTACGCAGGTGCACGTCGTCGACCGAGCGCAGCTCGGGAACCCAGCGCCGGATGTAATCGCCCGACGGATCGAACTTCTCACCCTGCTTGGCCGGATTGAACACCCGGAAGTAGGGCGCGGCGTCGGTGCCGCAGCCCGCGCACCACTGCCACCCGTGCTGATTGTTGGCGATGTCGCCGTCCACGAGTTGATCCAGGAACCATTCGGCGCCCCACTGCCACGGCAGATGAAGGTCCTTGACCAGAAACGATGCCACGACCATCCGCACCCGGTTGTGCATGAAGCCCGTCTCGCGGAGCTGACGCATCCCGGCGTCGACGAACGGAAACCCGGTCTCGCCGGCTTTCCATGCCTCGAAGCGGCGTTTGGCGTCGGCCCCGTTGTCGGTCTGGATACCGTCGAACTCGCGGTTCCAGTTGCGCCACGCGCTGGCCGGCCGGTGGTGCAGCACGTCGGCGTAAAAGTCCCGAAAAGCCAACTCCCGCAAGTACGCTTGCGCCCCACTGCTGCGCAAGTCGAGGTCGGCGACCATGGTGCGCGGATGGATGGTGCCGAACTTCAGGTGCGCCGACATCCGGCTGGTGCCCTTCAGGTCGGGCCTGTCACGGTCTTCGCCGTAGCGTGCCAATCCGTTGTCCACGAACGACTTCCATTGTTCGAGCGCCGCCGCCTCGCCGGCGGCGACGCCGAGTGCCAGACCGGGATCCGGGACCTTGCATCGTTTGATCCGCAGCTGCGCCGGATCGAGCCAGCTTGCGGACTCGGCGGTTGATTTCGCCGGGGCCCCCCAGCCGAGGTCGCGCCACCGGCGGAGAAACGGCGTGAACACTTGGTAGGGGGAGCCGTCGTTCTTTGTGACGCGGCCGGGTGAGACCAGGTACGGCGACCCCGTCGCCACCAATGCCACCGACCCGAGCGCCGCACGCACCCGTTCGTCGCGGCGCTTTCCGAATTGCGCGAAATCTTCGGAGATGTGCACCGACGATGCCTCGATTTCCTCGGCAATGCGGGGGATCTGCTCCTCGGGCCGCCCGCGGGTCAGGAGTAGCCGACCATCCAGATCGTCTTGTAGTCGCCGCAGCGCGTCGCCCAGGAATTGCAGCCTACGCGGGCCCGACGAAGCCTCCAGCCGCGGATCGACCACAAAGCAGGCGACGACTTCCGCGTTGTCAGCCGCGGCGATCAGCGCCGGGTGATCGTGTAACCGCAAGTCACGACGAAACCATAACAGTGTCGGCATAATTCGATGCTTGCATCAGCGGTTGAGCCGCCAGACGTGGGTGGCCAAAACGGTGGCGAAGGCGCACCACAACGGATATAGCGACAGCGCCGTTCCGGCTCGCCGGTCGGCCCGCGTCGCCCGCTGCGCAAGATCGGCGCTGCTGGCCGTCAGGACCGCGGCCCCGAGCGCGGAGGCACCGAGTCGATGGTGCCGGAAGAACAGCCAACTCCACCCCGCGTTCAGCAACAGGTTCACGCCGAGTGCGGCCGCGTAGCGGCGCGCCTCGTCGTGCCGTCCCGCTGTGCGCAAGCGGTCGATGGCCTCCGCGGACGTGGCGGCGATGTCGCCGTAGAGTGCGGTCCACACGACGGGGAACGCGGCGCCGGGCAGCTGGTAGGAAGGCTTGCGAAGTCGCGAGTACCAGGCGGGGACGCGATTTGGGCTGGCGATGCTTCCGCTGCCGGCGGCCGCCGCGACGGCGAGTGTTGTCGCGGCCAGTGTTGACTTGTTCACCCACGCCACGATAGTTGACGTTGAGCGCGAGACCGAAAATCGCAGTCGCTTAGACCTTTACGGCGTCAGGACGGGACGGCGGCAATGCGCGTGGCTTTGTGCCGAGGCTGCCGATATCGGAACATCTCTGACCGGAGCTGACGCTGCGCCCGGACGATGTCCTCGATGAGCTGAAGGGCTTCGGCCACCGATCCGACAACCGGCAAACCGTGGGCGTTGACGATGTGCAGTAGCGGGAGCATGGCGTTGCCGGCGACCACGCTGCAATGCACCCGGGCTTGTTGATGCTCGTTGTTGAGTACCAGCAGCGCTCGAAAGCCGTCAATGCTCAGAAAGTCCAGGTGACTCAAATCCAGGATCAATGGGGTTTTCAACCGAGCAAAGCGGCGAATTACTTCGGCTACGCTCATCGCATTCGACGAGTCGATCTCGCCATCGATTTGCAGGACGGTGCCGAAGCTGCGCGCATAAACATATAGTCGTGCCCCAGTGAAGTCAGACATGTAGCGGCAGCGCGCAGGTCGGTCTCCGTCCAGTGAATCTGCGGAGCGAAAAGCGGTCATGTAATGCGCCGATCGACTGTGAACTCAATTGGCCAAAGGCTACCGCCGACGTCCGCCCCGGGTGGCGGAATGCGAGAACAAACAAGCCTCACGCAAATATCCGCGCAGATTTTGCCTTGACGGTGATGTGTTTCAGCGCAGCGGCGCCGGCTAATGCCGGCCCCGATGCCACATTGCTTTCTGGCGTTGGCGTTAGCGATTTGGCAGCGCGTGCTCGACGATCGGCAGGCGCGCCCGTGGCTGCCGCTCGCCGCGCTTGGCCGCCAGATAGACCTGTGCGGTCTCCTTGGCCACCGTCTGCCAATCGAAGTCTGAGGTGAGCCGTTCGCGAGCGGCGCGGGCGCGCCGCTGTGCGGCGTCCGGGTCGTCGAGCACGGTGCGTACCGCCTCGGCCAGCGCCGCCACGTCGCGCGGCGGACAAGACACTCCGGTCTGCCCATTGATAACGGCCTCGCCCAGACCGCCGATGTTCGAGGTCACCAGTGGAGTGCCGGCCGCGGCGGCCTCCAAAGCCACGAGCCCGAACGGCTCGTAGTGGCTGGGTAGCACGGCGGCATCGGCCCGATGCAGCACAGCCAGCAGCCCGGCGTGGTCCAGGTGCCCGACGAACCGAGTTGCCTTGAGCACCCGATGTTTACGAGCCTGCTCGACGAGCCAGTCCTGCTGGGTGCCCTCCCCGGCGATGGTCAGCGTGGTACCGGGGTGCGTGCGCCTGATCCGCGGCAGCGCGGCGATGGCGTCGTGCACGCCCTTCTCGTACTCCAGCCGCCCGAGGTAGAGCAGTTCGGGGGGACCGGTGCGCGGCCGGCGGGCCGCGAAGGGCCAACGCGCCGCGTCAATACCGTTGCGGATAATGGTGATCTCGGCCAGGCCGGGTCCGAACAGCTCGGTGATCTCGTCGGTCATCGACGCCGAACACGTGATCAGCGAATCGGATTCGCGTACCAGCCACGATTCGACCGCATGCACTTGACGGCTGAGCGCTCCGCTGACCCAGCCGGTATGCCGACCGGCTTCTGTTGCGTGGATCGTGGAAACCATTGGCACGTCATAAAACTGGGCGAGGGCAACGGCCGGGTGGGCCACCAGCCAGTCGTGAGCGTGTATCACGTCGGGGCGCCACGAGCGGTCGGTCCCGTATTTCTTCTCGTGCAGTTTTGGAGGCAGCCCGGCGCGGATCATCGAGTGACCCATCGCCAGGGTCCAGGCCATCATGTCGTCGCTGAAAGTGAATTCGTGCGGATCATGGGCGGCCGCGATGACCCGGACGCCCTCGCTGACCTCATCGGACGTCGGGTGCGTCCTGGGGTCGGTGCCCGACGGGCGGCGGGACAGCACGACCACGTCGTGGCCGGCGGCGGCCAGGGCGGTCGACAGGTGATGCACGTGGCGGCCCAGCCCACCGATCACGACCGGCGGGTACTCCCACGACACCATCAGGATCTTCACGCGTGCGCTTTTCGTCGCGAGCGTGCGCAGAATGCCGCGTGCATCGGCGTGTCGTTGTACAGAGACGCCCGCTCGCGGACGAAGCGGCAGCTCACCGGGGCAGCCTACGCGCATCCAGCGCACCGAACAGGCCGTCGGCGCGGTTCCACCCGTCGGCCAGCCGCTGCGCGCTGTCGCGCCGGCCCGCCGCCAACGCCCCGGCGATCTCGCGGGTGGCGTGCGCATGCAGGTGAGCCCGGTAACGGGCGTAGTCGGCGGCCGAGTCTTTGCTCACCATGAACGGCCAGTCGCTGGACACCGTCAGCAGGGTCTCGCGCAGGATCTGGTCGGCGACGCGATCGCGGGGGAGCGGCCCGTCCAGCGACGCCGTCTGCGACAGCGCCTTGTCGACGGTGCTCAGTGCGGTGTCGACCACTTCGGTGTTGAGCTGGACCAGGTCGGCCACCTTGTCGCCGGCCCACACCTGCCAGTCCTTACCCGAACCCCACGAACTGGGCGGCAGCGCGACCGCCTGGCCGACGTATCCGTCGGCCAGGGCGTCACCCAGCGTGCCAACCCGCACACCGGCGGCGGGCAAGGCCCGCAGCACCCGCTCCAGCCAGGTCGGGCCCTCGTACCACCAGTGGCCGAACAGCTCGGTGTCGAAGGCGGCGACCACGTGAGCGGGCCGCCCGATGCGCTCGGACTCGCTCAGCAGCCGGTTGCGGACCACGTCGACGAAGTCGGCGACATGGACGTCGACCGCCCGGTCGGCGAGCCCGGGGTCGTAGGGCGCCTTGGCCTCCGACGCCACATTGCGGCCGGTGACCCGCGCCGGCTTCAGCCCGGTCAGGTGGTCGTAGGTGTGAAAGTCACGGTAGGCGGCGTGCCCCGGATAGCCGGATTTCGGCGACCACACCCGGTAGCTGACCTGCAGGTCGCGTCCGAACGCGACCACGTCGGTGTCGCCGACGGGCCGGCCCAGCGCTGTGTCGCCGTGTAGCGACGGGCCGTCGACCATGAAGTGCGTGATGCCCGCGGCCGCGTAGTCGTTCTCCATGCCCGGGGCGTAGGCGCACTCGGGCGCCCAGATGCCGCCGGGGCGGTGCGCCAGCCGCAGCTGCGCGTCGGCCAGGCCTTCGTGCAACGCGAACTCGCGCAGCCGCGGTGCGAGGAGCGGCTGGAAGGGGTGGGCCAGCGGGCCGCCGAGCAACTCCACCGTGCCGGTGTCCAGCAGGCCGCGCAGCAGCGGACTGCCGCCGTGCCGCCAGAGAGTTGCGAAGTCGTCCAGCGCCTGGTCCGCCTCCTCGCATTCGCGAATTCCGAAGGCACGCAATGCTTCTGGCGTGCAGGATAGGTAGCCGGCCGACTTCGATCTGGGAACCGACCGTACGCTGGCGGCTTCAGTCGCCCGCAGTCGCCAGTTGGCCAGCCAGTGATGCATGCCGTCGAGGCAGTACGGGTCGTCGAGCTGGGCGTTGACCACCGGGGTGACACCCAGCGTGATCAATCGGTGGCGATCCTCGTCGGCCAACGTATGCAGCACCCGCAGCAGCGGCAGGTAGGCCGCCGCCCAGGATTGGTACAGCCATTCCTCGCCGACCGGCCAGCGGCCATGGTGGGCCAGCCACGGCAGATGGGTGTGCAGCACCAGGGTGAACATGCCGGGCACCCGGTCTTCGGCCGCGCTCACGGCCGCACCGCGATTGCGACGAGATCCAGGCTGTCATCGATGTCACTGTCGCCCCCTGCGACCAGGTCGAAGTCGTCGGTGGCGACCGCGGCCACGTCGGCCGCCAGCTCTGGCGGCCACGGGGCGTCGGCCACCGCGCGCGCGATCTGCGCGTCGATGATCGAGCCGCCGTGGCGGGCGTCCATCTCCCGCAGGCGTGGGCCATGAAACAACCCGCTCATGGCCACCTCGCGAAAACCCGCGTCGGTCAGCAGCTCGGTCAGCTCGTCGGCGTTGAGTTCCCGGGTGTGAAAGGGGTTGATCGGGGTGTCCCGGCCCGGGGAGAAGGTGATGCGGTTGGGTGTGGACACCATCAGCAACCCCGATGGGCGCAGCACCCGGGCGCACTCGTTGACGAATTGGGCCTGGTCCCACAGGTGCTCGATGACCTGGAAATTCACCACGACGTCCACCGACGCGTCGGGCAGCGGCAGCTCGGCCAGGTTGGCCTGCATGACTTCCACCCTGGGATAGCGGCTTGCGACGTGGGCCACCGCGGTCGTGTCGTAGTCCACCGCGACGACCCGGCGGGCGACGCCGGCGATCAGGTCGGCACCGTAACCTTCGCCACAGCCGGCCTCGAGCACGTCGCGGCCCGCGCAGCGCGGCACCAGACGCTGGTAAACCACCTGGTGGCGCCTAAACCAGTAGTTCTCGATGTCCAGATCGGGGATGGTGCGCTCGCCCGTCAGCGTCAACGCCGCGTCAGCCGCGGGCGAACAGTCGTCGGACCCGTGCTGGGGACCGTGGGACAGGAATGCGCACATTGCATAGGCAGGCTAACGCGAAGTGTCTGATTCGCGAACCGGGCCCGGAGACAGGCGCAAGTACCTGTATTACGACCCGCTATGGTGTGAAGGCACCGAGGTCTCGCAGTCGACCGCTGTGGAACCCCTTCGAGGAGGACGAAGCAAACTCATGACGAACATCGTGGTCCTGATCAAGCAGGTCCCGGACACCTGGTCGGAGCGCAAGCTCACCGACGGCGATTACACGCTGGACCGCGAGGCCGCCGACGCGGTTCTGGACGAGATCAACGAGCGCGCCGTCGAAGAAGCGCTGCAGATCCGGGAGAAAGAGGCCGCCGACGGCGTCGACGGGTCGGTGACCGTGCTGACCGCGGGCCCCGAGCGCGCCACCGAGGCGATCCGCAAGGCCCTGTCCATGGGCGCCGACAAGGCCGTCCACCTCAAGGACGACGGCATGCACGGCTCGGATGTGATCCAGACTGGGTGGGCGCTGGCGCGTGCGCTGGGCACCATCGAG
>Ga0318569_10000061_pt1 | contig 17756 bp, 18 predicted proteins | sample GRESIP088b5f22_FD_203692 | JGI IMG/M metagenome (GOLD analysis project Ga0318569, IMG submission 203692) | Tropical soil microbial communities from Luquillo Experimental Forest, Puerto Rico - GRE.SIPMG.088b5f22 | ecosystem: Environmental > Terrestrial > Soil > Tropical forest > Bulk soil...
GGGCATCCTTGAGGATCTGCCGTCGTGCGCCGAGCTGATCGACTCGATCGTTCGTGACGCAATCGAGCATCTGCGGGCGGCAACCGGGCTGGTCGAAGAACGGTGAGCGATCGACCAAAGACCCTCGCGTTGGCTGATGGCGCGGGGTCATCCTGGAGCAATGAGTGCGCTTACACCTGCGTCCTGGCCAAGTCCGCTATTGAAAGCGGTTCGTACTTCCAACAGATACCTGCTCAACCCGCTGATGTTGCGGCTGGCCGGCCACAAGCATTGGTACGCCGCGGCGATCCGACACAGCGGGCGGCGGTCGGGCAAGCATTACACCACGCCCGTCGTAGCGGAGCGGGTGGCTGACGGCTTCCTCATACCGCTGCCCTACGGCACGAAAGTGGACTGGTTGCGGAACGTCCTCGCCGCGGGGCGAGCGACCATCGCGTCCCAGGGCGAAAGCTACGAGGTGGTGCAGCCCGAGCTCGTCGACGCGGCGTCGGCCCTGCCCTCGCTGTCGGCCCAACAGCGTCGCAGTTTTCAGCGAGTCGGCATCCAGCAGTACCTGAAGGTCAAGGACGCACCCGCGAACTAATGAAGCAGATAGCTACGTCTGATCATATTTAAGCTATCCTCTTCATATGGTTAAAGTGAAGGTTAAACCTTCACTCTGCGCACCTCTGATCGGCGACGTGGTGGGATCTCGGCGCGCTGGCGACCGGCCTGCTCTGCATCGACGCGTCACCACCGCTTTGCGCCAGGTCGCCGACGGCGCGATCGATCCGCCGGCGTTCGCCATCGGTGACGAATTCCAGGGCAGCTACCCGACCGTGGGCGCCGCGATCGATGCAGCGCTGTCGCTGCGGCTGGCCGTCGTCCCCGACATCGATATCCGGTTTGGGATCGGCTGGGGCACGGTCACCATCCTCGACGCCGACGCGGGAATCCAGGACGGGCCCGGCTGGTGGGCCGCGCGAGACGCCATCCAACAGACCGCGGAGGCACAGCGGCAGCCCGGCTTCGCGCTCGTACGCACGACGTTCCGAGCAGGCGACGACACCCGCACCGACGTCGCCGCGATCAACGCTGCCCTGATCTGTCGGGACCATCTGCTTGGATCGCTCGATGAAAGATCGTTACGGATTGTGAGGGGCTTGATGACCGGCCGGACCAAGAAGGAGCTCGCCGCCGACGAGGGCATCAGTCCGTCGGCGGTGTCCCAGCGGGCGGGCCGCGACGGTTTGGATCTGATTGTCCTTGCTTCCCAATATCTTCGGAGCCTGTTGTGAGCGCCGTCGCGGTCCTACTCATCGCGCTCGGAGTCGCCGACCTGTGTCGGCGGGCGATGCACGCGTCATGGCCGCCGCTGGCAATCGGGCCGGTAGTGGTGGCGGTATGCGCGGCGCTCTGTGCGCTGTGGCATGTCGGCGACATCCCGTTGCTCGTGCTGGCGGTCGTCGCGGCGGTCGGGTGGGAGTGGCTATGCCTGCGCAGCGAACGCAGCGGCAGGCGGCAGGCCGCCCCCTTGGCGGTGTTCGCCGCGGCGCTGACGCTGCTGACCGTGCTGTCGGGATGGTCCTCGGCGGTCCACGGCGTCTTCGCGCGGTGGTCGTCCTGGGTACACCTGCCGCTCGACCACGTCACGCCCAGCCGCCTGCTGATGGTCGTCGGTGTGGTGCTGGTGCAGTTCGCCACCGGAAATCAGCTGGTCCGCCTCGTGCTCGGATCGGTGGGCGCGGTACGTCCGGCCGGCGAGCCGCAGCCGTCGGACCGGCTCAAGGGCGGCCGACTCCTGGGCCCGATGGAACGCGTGCTGATCCTGAGCCTCGGCGTCGGCGGACAGGTGGCCGCGGCCAGCGCCGTCGTCGCCGCCAAGGGCATCATCCGGTTTCCCGAATTGAGCGCCCAAAAGGACCGCAACGGTGAGGTCGGCATCGACGAGGTGACCGAGTACTTCCTAGTCGGCAGCTTCACCAGTTGGCTGCTGGCCCTCGGCGGGATCGCCCTCGTGCTGGCCGCCTGACACGCGAACCCCAAGCGCGGGCAAGCGTCGCACCGTTCACGCTCTGCGCCGAAACTGAAACCACGCACACCCGGCGTGTCGTGTGCGTAGTTTCAGTGTCGCAGTGCTGGAAACGCTGGTAAGCGCCTAGAGCCGCTCGATGATCGTCACGTTGGCCGTGCCGCCGCCCTCGCACATCGTCTGCAGCCCGTAGCGGCCGCCGATGCGCTCGAGCTCGTTGAGCATGGTGGTGAACAGCTTGGCGCCGGTGGCGCCCAGCGGGTGGCCGAGGGCAATGGCACCGCCGCTGGGATTGACCTTCTCCGGGTCGGCCTTGATCTCCTTGAGCCAGGCCAACACCACCGGCGCGAACGCCTCGTTGATCTCGACCGTGTCGATGTCATCGATGGACAGCCCGGTCTTTTCCAGCGCGTAGCGCGTGGCGGGAATGGGCCCGGTCAGCATGAACACCGGGTCGGCGCCGCGGGTGCTGATGTGGTGGATGCGGGCCCGCGGCGTCAGCTTGTGGTCCTTGACGGCCTGTTCGGAAGCCAGCAGCACCGCGCTGGCGCCGTCGGAAATCTGACTGGCCATCGCGGCTGTCAGCCGGCCCCCCTCGACCAACGGCTTCAAGCCGGCCATCTTCTCCAGCGAGGACTCGCGGGGGCCCTCGTCGACCCGGAACGGCCCGGATTCGGTTTCGACGGTGAGGATCTCGTTGTGGAAGTGGCCGCCCCTAATCGCCGCGAACGCGCGCTCGTGGCTGGTCAGCGAGTACTGCTCCATCTCTTCGCGCGACAGGTTCCACTTCTCGGCGATCAGCTCCGAGCCCCGGAACTGTGAAATCTCCTGATCGCCGTACCGGTGCAGCCACTGCTTGGACTCGTTGGTCGGCGACGTGAACCCGAACTGCTCGCCGACCGTCATCGCGGACGAGATAGGGATCTGGCTCATGTTCTGCATCCCGCCGGCCACGATGAGGTCGGCCGTGCCGGACATGATCGCTTGCGCGCCAAAGGAAATCGCCTGCTGGCTGGAGCCGCACTGCCGATCCACGGTGACGCCGGGAACCTCTTCGGGATAGCCGGCGGCCAGCCACGAGAGCCGCGCGATGTTGCCAGCCTGGCCGCCGATCGCATCGACGCAACCGGCGATCACATCCTCAACGGCGGCGGGGTCGACGTCGGCCCGGTCGAGCAGCCCGCGCCACCCGATGGCCCCCAGATCGACGGGATGTATCCCGGCCAGTGCGCCACCGCGCTTGCCAACCGCAGTACGTACAGCGTCGATGACGTACGCCTCGGGCATCTCTCAGACTCCTTCTTTGGTGATTCCGCCTAGGACGATGGCGAGATACTGCTGACCCACCTGCTCCGCGGTGAGCGGTCCGCCGGGTAGATACCAGCGAACCGACACCCACGTGGTGTCACGGATGAAACGGTAGACCAAGTCGACGTTGAGGTCGGGCCGGAAGTAGCCCTCGTCGATGCCCTGGTTGAGCACCTCGACCCACATCTTGCGTTGTTGGCGGTTCATGTCCTCGATGTAGGAGAACCGGGGCTGCGATAACAAGTGTTTGGCTTCGTCCTGATAGATGACGACCTGCGCGTGCCGATGCTCGATCGCCTCGAACGACGCCATGAACAGCCCCTTGAGCCGCTCCAGCGGATTGGCTTCGCCGTCCACGATTTCGCGGTAGCGCGCGAACAGCCAGTCCAAGAAGCTGCGCAACAGCTCGTCGACCATCTCTTCTTTTGAGGAGAAATGGTGGTACAGACTGCCGGACAGGATGCCCGCACCGTCGGCGATATCGCGCACGGTGGTGGCGCGCAATCCGCGCTCTGCGAACATGGCCGCGGCGAGCTCCAGCAACTCGTCTCGCCGGCTGTTCGCCTGCCCGGTCGCTCGGTCCACGCGATCAGGGTATCAACCAAGCGCTTGCTCGGCCACTGGGCAAGCTGGCGGGCAGGCTCGTCGATCCGCCTGACCCGAACCCAGTTGCGAGAATTTCGGCGAAAAGACCTCCCGCTGCCCCCACCCCGTCGTACAGTGCAACCACGGCGAATGGGGTTGCCGACGATCGGGGGGGTTACTCGTCCACGTTAGGTTTCCACGTTAATAGCGCCTGTCATGAGGTCGGACTGTACGTCTAGGGGAGGTCAACGGTCATGAGCTTTCTGGTAGCGGCGCCGGAGATTACTTCGGCGCTGATGCACGCGGGTGCCGGCTCGGCGCCGATGTTGGAAGCGGCGGCGGCCTGGGAGGGCTTGGCCTCCGAGCTGGGTGCGGCGGCGTCGTCGTTCAACTCGGTGACGTCTGGCCTGACGGGTCAGGCGTGGCAGGGTTTGGCGGCGAACGCGATGACGGCGGCCGCCACCCCGTATACCGGCTGGCTTAGCCAGGCGGCTTCGCAGGCGTCGGGGGCCGCCACACAGGCCCGCGCGGTGGCGAGTGCGTTCGAGGCCGCACAGGCGGCCGTTGTGCCTCCGGCGTTCGTGCAGCTCAACCGGAACTCGTTCGTGCGGGCGGTGATGACGAACTGGTTCGGGTTCAACGCGCCGGCAATCGCGGCATTCGAGGGCCAGTACGAGGAGATGTGGGCCCAGGACGTGGCGGCGATGGTCGGCTACCACGGTGGGGCGTCGGCGGCGGCCGCGGCGCTGGCGCCGGCGGAGCAGCTGGGGAGCCTGCTGCAGGGTCTGCCCGCGCTTGGGGGTCAGGTGGCCGGGGCGGCTAACCCCGCCCTGAGTCTGCCGGGCCTCGGTGGCGGTCTGCCGGGCCTCGGTGGCGGTGCGCCGAGCCTGGGTCTGCCGGGCCTCGGTGGCGGTGCGCCTGGCCTGAACCTGAACCTGGGCGGGCTTCTGCCGGGCTTAGGCCTGACTTTGCCGGGCTTGAACCTGCTGCCGGGCGGCCTGACTTTGGGGGGCCTGCTGAATCTGCCGGCTACCGCGCTTTTGACCCCGTTCAATTCGGGCCTGCTCAACAACCTGCCCAATTTCGGCTTCGGTAACCGCGGCTTCGGCAACTTTGGCAACGGAAACACCGGCTTCTTTAACTTCGGGTTCGGAAATATCGGCATCAACAACGTCGGCTTCGGCAACAGCGGCCTTCTTCCCCTCGGGCTTCCGTTGGGTGGCGGTAACTGGGGCGGCGGTAACTTCGGCGCCACCAACTACGGCTTCGGAAACCTGGGCGATTTGAACTGGGGCCTGGGGAACACCGGCGTCGGCAACTACGGTGGCGGCAATACCGGTATCGGCAACATCGGCTTCGGCAACACCGGGACCGCCAACTTTGGGGTCGGGCTGACCGGGACAGGTCAGTTCGGCATCAACTTCGCCAACCTGCTCAACTCGGGCACCAACAACTTCGGGTTGTTCAACTCGGGTACGGGCAACATCGGGTTCTTCAACTCGGGTGTGGGCAACCTTGGCATCGGCAACGCCGGCATCAACACGGTGTTTCCGGGCACCCTGAACAATGTTGGGCTGGGCAACGCCGGCATCGCCGACGCGGGCGTGTTCAACTCGGGCGCGTTCGATACCGGCTTTGGCAACTCGGGTTTGCCCGTGGCCTCGTTATTGGCCACCCCGGGCGCGAACACACCGTTGGGCCCGTTGGGCGGGTTTAACACCGGCTTCGGGAACTCGGGCAGCTTCAACACCGGCGGTGGAAACGGGGGCAACTTCAACACCGGCTTCTGGAACGCGGGCAACGTCAATACGGGCCTGGGGAACACGGGCAGTGTCAATACGGGGTTCTTTAACTTCTCCGACCTAAACACCGGGTTCTTTGGCGGTGGGCTGCCTGGCCTTGGCAACCCCGGCGTCTTGAACTCCGGCTTTGGCAACACCGGTGTCGGGAACTCCGGCTTCTTTAACGTCGGCAATACGGTGTCGGGCTTCGACAACAGGTTCTTCGACGGGGTATTCAACGGCTTTAGCTCGGGCATCCTCAACTCGGCTGGCGGCGGATCTCTTGTTGACGGCTTGATCTCGGGCTTCGGCAACCAAGGCGTCACCGGCCCCGCTCCGATACAAAATCTCCTGCTGAGCAACCCCCTGGTGTCGACCGTCCTCTTCCCGGCCCCGCTGGCAACTCTCCTGTCGCTCTTCGGCGGCACCTTCCCGCCGGGCGTCGTCAGCGGCCTCCTCTCGGGCGTTGGTAACTCGGGCACCCCTTATCGCGGGCGCGTTTAACCTCGGCCCCCGATAACCAACCCGCTCACGGGTGCTGGTTGGACACCGAGATCACCTCGCCGGTGAGGTGATCATGCGCGTCGCGGCAGCGGCGTGAGCAGGAAGCGAGATGTCGGGCTTCTTCAGTGTCTTTAACCTCGTCCGCCAATAACCGATCAGCTCACGGCTTCGACCGTCTCCTCTTTCGAGGAGAAATAGTCGCACAGAATGCCGGCGCCGACGGCGGTGGTCATCATGCCGTTCTGGGGCTTGCGCGAGGCGTTCGGGCACCGGCTGTTTGCACTACGAATGCCAGCCCGCCCGTTTATGTTTCGCGATGAGCAAGCTCGACCGGACGGCTCCAAGCCGCGGCTTTGATTTGGGCTGTCAGAGTTAGCCAACGGATTTAGAATGAGATCGCTTTGATGCTGCCGAGCAGCCAGGTCGGGATGAGGTTCGTCATGAATAAGCGCGGGCGCGGTCGAAGTGTGCAGGCGGCGATCGCCTGTGCGGTTGCGGTACTCGTGGTGGCGGGGTGCAGCAGCACCGTCGTCGAAGGTCGCGCTCTGTCGATGCTCAACGACCCCTTCCGGGTCGGTGGTCTGCAGGCGACCAACGGCCCCAGCGGCCCGCGTTCGGACGCACCCAGCCCGACCGGCACGGTGGTCAACACCGACAACGGGCCGATCGATAAGTTGTCATTGCTCGCCATCAACGACATCGAGGACTACTGGAAGTCGGTGTACAGCGAATCGCTGAAGGGGACTTTCGTTCCGGTCGGCAAGCTGGTGTCCTACGACTCCGATAACCCCAACAGCCCGGTCGTTTGCTACAACGACACCTACAAGCTCGTCAACGCCTTTTTCACCTCGCGCTGCAACCTGATCGCCTGGGACCGCGGGGTGTTCATGCCCGTCGCGCAGCGCTATTTCGGCGACATGTCCGTCACCGGCGTGTTGGCCCACGAATTCGGGCACGCCCTGCAGCAGATGGCGAAACTGGTGACCAGAAAAGACCCGACCATCGTTCGTGAGCAGCAGGCCGATTGCTTCGCGGGCGTCTATCTGTATTGGGTGGCCGACGGTAAGTCGCCGCGCTTCACGCTGAGCACCGCCGACGGGCTCGACCACGTGCTGGCCGGGATCATCATCACCCGCGACCCCGTTCTGGACGCAGACAGCCAAAACGATGACGAACACGGGTCGGCCCTGGACCGGATCAGCGCCTTCCAGATGGGCTTCCTCAACGGCGCCTCCTCGTGCGCGAAGATCAACAAGCAGGAAATCCAGCAGCGCCGAGGCGACCTGCCGACCACCTTGCAGGCGGACCCCAACCGGGACCCGGAGACCGGCGGGGTCCCGATCAACGAAGACACGTTGTCGACGCTGATGGAGGTCTTGGGAAAGATCTTCTCCCCCAAGAACCCGCCGATGTTGTCCTACAAGCCGGCCGATTGCCCCGACGCCAAGGCCAGCCCCCCGGCGTCCTATTGTCCGGCCACCAACACCATCGTGATCGATCTGCCCGCACTGGCGACGATGGGTAAGTCCAAAGACGAGAACGAACGCACCCTGCCGCAGGGTGACGACACCGCGCTGTCGGTCGTGATGTCGAGGTACGCGTTGGCGGTGCAACATGAACGGGGCCTGGCGATGCAGAGCCCGTGGACCGCGCTGCGGACCGCGTGCCTGACCGGTGTTGTCCATCGCAAGATGGCCGAACCCATCGAAACGCCGTCCCAGAAGCAGCTTGTGCTGACCGCCGGTGACCTAGACGAAGCGGTTTCCGGACTGCTCACCAACCACCTCGTCGCGAGCGACGCCGACGGTACCAGCGTGCCCGCCGGTTTCACCCGGATCGCCGCATTCCGTGGCGGCGTGGCCGGCAACATGGACGCGTGCTACTCGCGCTATCCCGAATAAGCTCAGGCGATTTCGGCGGCCTTTGGATGGTTGCAAGCCGTTGCTCGACCGACCAATAGGGTGAATTTCGTTGTGATAGCGCCCGTGATAGCGCAAATGGGAATCGCCGTACGGCCGGGCCACGATACTCACGTGGCTGATGTGAGTATTGATACCGAGCAGTCAAGCCCGCGAGTCGACGAACCCGGATCTCGCGTCGGCTCGGTCGATCTCAGTGACCTTTGGCATCAGTCCGTCGTCCAGGCGGCGGATGAAGCCGACGGGTCGGGGTTTCCCCGGAGCAGACCGACATTGATCAACTCGACACCCAGTTCGGCGAGGCGTTCGAAGGTAATTACCCCAGCAGGCGAAGCGCGGCGTCGACGGCGAGCGCGGGCACGTCGAGGGTCCTCGAGCGCAGATCGTGTCGCGCGCCGGCGATTTCGACGACTTCGGTTGGCGCGGCGATCATCGCCGCGGCCTCGCTCACCTCGCGTGGCGTGCCGAAGGGATCCGACGCTCCGTGGATGAACACGGTGGGCACCCGAATGTCGGGCAGATGTTCGGTGCGGGGGCGTTCCGGCTTACCCGGCGGATGAACCGGGTAGGAGAACAGCGTCAGTAGATCGACCTCGATGGGGGAAGCCTCGTCGGCAGCCACCACCATCGATGTCTGCCGGCCGCCGTAGGAGTGTCCGCCGGCGATCAGCGGACCGTCGGCAAGGCCGCGGCACACCGCGATTGCCTCGACGATCCCGGCGCGGTCGGTGGCGGCCGAACCGGACGGCGGCCCGCTTGGCCGGCGCCTGCGGTAGGGCAGGTTGTACCGCACCGCGAGCCACCCACGGCGCGCCCACTCGTCGCAAACCTGTTGCAGCAGAGCAGATTCCCGGTTGCCACCAGCGCCGTGGGTAAGGGCAACCACTCCGGAGGGCACGCCGGTTGGCTCGTGGGCGACGCCCGCGATCCGCTCGAGATTCATGACAGCCGAAACAGCGGGGAGACGGGGCCGTGGCCACGACCCAGCGGGTAGGCGGCGCGCAGGCATTCGGTGACCCATCGCTTCCCGAACCCGACCGCATCGGGCACGCTGAATCCGTGCGCCAGCGCGCAAGCGATCGCGGTCGCGAGCGTGTCACCGCCGCCATGGTCGTTGCCGGTGACCAAACGCTGCGAGTCGAACTCGTAGTAGGAGGCACCGTCGTAAAGCAGGTCGCAGCTGCGATCCGATGACCGCAGGTGCCCGCCCTTGACCAGCGCCCACTGCGGCCCCAGCGCATGCAGCGCCTTGGCCGCCGCGCGCTGCGACGCCGAATCGACGACGTCGATATCCACCAGCAGCCGCACCTCGTCGAGGTTCGGAGTTACCAGCGTGGCAAGCGGAAACAGTTGATCGCGAAGCGAATCCAGGGCCGGCGGCGCGAGCAGCGCATCCCCGTGCATGGATGCGGACACCGGATCGACGACGAGCGGAACCGTCAGTCCAAGCAGGCGCCAGGTGTCGGCCACCGCGGCGATGATGGCGGGCGACGCCAGCATGCCGGTCTTGGCAGCCTGGATGCCGATATCGGTAACCACGGCTTCGATCTGACCGGCGACCACGTCGCGGGGCACCTCATGAAAGCTCTTGACCCCCAACGTGTTCTGCACGGTCACCGCGGTCACCGCGACGCACGCATGCACACCCAGCAGCGCCATGGTGCGCATATCGGCCTGGATGCCCGCGCCGCCCCCCGAGTCGGATCCGGCGATGGTCAGCACCCGCAATGGCGTGGCGCCCGTCGGCGCCAGCGGCAGGAAACTCACTGCGTGATCGGCAGATACACCCGATTGCCGTGCTCGGCGAATTCGGCCGACTTCTCCGCCATACCCTGCTGCAGCGCCGCCTCGATCGCTTCCTCAGTGTCGAGGCCATGTGCGGCCGCGTAGTCGCGGACATCTTGGGTGATCCGCATCGAGCAGAACTTCGGTCCACACATCGAGCAGAAGTGCGCGGTCTTGGCCGGTTCGGCCGGCAGCGTCTCGTCGTGGAATTCCCGTGCGGTGTCGGGGTCCAGAGACAAGGCGAACTGGTCGTTCCAGCGGAATTCAAACCTCGCCGTGCTCAACGCATCGTCGCGCTCCTGCGCGCGGGGATGACCCTTGGCCAGGTCCGCCGAGTGCGCGGCGATCTTGTAGGCGATCACCCCGTCCTTGACGTCCTTGCGGTCCGGCAGCCCGAGGTGTTCCTTCGGGGTCACGTAGCACAGCATCGCGGTGCCGGCCTGGGCGATGATGGCCGCTCCGATCGCCGACGTGATGTGGTCGTAGGCCGGCGCGATGTCGGTGGCCAGTGGACCCAACGTGTAGAACGGGGCCTCCTCGCACAGCTCCTCTTCCAGCCGCACGTTCTCGACGATCTTGTGCATCGGGATGTGCCCCGGTCCCTCGATCATCACCTGTGCGCCATGGGCTTTCGCGATCGTGGTCAGCTCGCCCAGCGTGCGCAGCTCGGCGAACTGCGCGGCGTCGTTGGCGTCGGCGATCGAGCCCGGCCGCAGCCCGTCGCCAAGCGAGAAGGTGACGTCGTAGCGCGCGAAGATGTTGCAGAGCTCCGCGAAGTTGTTGTAAAGGAACGACTCCCGATGGTGGGCCAGGCACCAGGCCGCCATGATCGACCCGCCGCGGGACACGATGCCGGTGACCCGTTTGGCGGTCAGCGGCACGTACCGCAGCAGGACGCCGGCGTGCACGGTCATGTAGTCCACGCCCTGCTCGCACTGCTCGATCACGGTGTCGCGGTAGATCTCCCAGGTGAGCTCCGTCGGATCGCCCTTGACCTTCTCCAGCGCCTGGTAGATCGGCACCGTGCCGACCGGGACCGGCGAATTGCGCAGGATCCACTCGCGGGTTTCGTGGATGTTCTTGCCCGTGGACAGGTCCATGATGGTGTCGGCGCCCCAACGGGTGGCCCACACCATCTTGTCGACCTCCTCGGCGATCGAGGACGTCACCGCCGAGTTGCCGATGTTCGCGTTGACCTTGACCGCGAATGCCTTGCCGATGATCATCGGCTCGCTCTCAGGGTGGTTGTGGTTGGCCGGGATCACCGCGCGGCCGCGGGCGACCTCGTCGCGCACCAGCTCGGCGGGCATGCCCTCGCGGGCCGCGATGAACGCCATCTCGGCGGTGATCTCGCCGGCGCGGGCGCGCTGCAGCTGAGTGCCACGGTCGCGGACCACCCCGGGCCGCGGCGGCAACCCGGACGTCAAGTCGATCACCGCTTCCGGATCGGTGTAGGGCCCGGAGGTGTCATAAAGGTCGAAGTGATCTCCGGTCGACAGGTTCACTCGCCGGAATGGAACGCGGAGACCAGGAGCCCCGGCTCCGCTGGATCCGTCGATTTCGCGATAAACCTTGCTACTTCCGGCGATGGGACCGGTGGTCACGGACGGTTCGACGGTAACGGTCATTTTTCATCTCCCTACGCCGGCATTACCCGGTCAGGTTCGTACGGTCGACGGCCCCGAGCCGTCCTCTCAGCACACTCGGCGTGTGCTCCCGCGGCGGTTTTCTTTGGTTTGGCGAGATCGCCCGCACGCGACGTTACCCCTTTCGGATAGCGCGGTGGTCGGGGGTTCCCGCCGAATGAAAGTATGTAAACGTGCAACAGCCCACGCCCGGAGGGGAAGCCGCCACCAGCTACTTGAACGTCGGCAGCTTCCGCTTCTGGTTCGTCGATCAACGCTGGGAATGGTCCGATGACGTGGCGAGGATGCACGGCTACGAGCCGGGGACGGTAGCGCCGACGACGGAACTGCTGCTGTCGCACAAGCATCCCGACGACCGCGCGCACGTCCAGGATCTGCTCGACTACGCCTTGGAGTCGGAGCAGTCATTTTCGAGTCGTCACCGGTTTATCGACACCGCCGGCAACGTGCACGACGCGATCGTCGTGGCCGACCGCATGGTGGACGAGGCCGGCGTGGTGTTGGGCACCGCCGGCTATTACATCGACCTCACCGACACCTTCGTCGAGACCCGGCACGAGACTCGGCAGGAAGTGCTCGACGAGGCCCTGCCAGACCTCTTCGAGAATCGCGCGGCGATCGAGCAGGCCAAGGGCGTGCTGATGTATGTCTACCGAGTGAGCGCCGAGCAGGCCTTTCGTGTCCTGCAGTGGCGGTCGCAGGAGACCAACGCGAAGCTGCGCGCACTGGCAAAGCAGTTGCTCGCCGAGCTCCCAACCATGCCGCCCCCGACGGCTGCCCTTCAAAGTCAGTTCGACCACATGTTGCTGACGGTGCACGAACGGATCCAGCCCGAATCCAGCGTGAGCGGCGGCTAAGCCTCCTCCATCGCCTCGCCGAGCTCCTCGAGGAGCCGATTGTGGTGGTTGGCCGCCAGCACATGTCCGGCGGCGATGACCAGAGCGACGGGCCAGTCGATGAGTTCGAGCGCCGCCAGGGCGGCCAGGCCGCCGTAGTAGGCCAATTGCTCGGGCCGTGGAATCTCGAACTGCCCGACCACCGGGACGTTCACCGCGAAGGTTTCGCCCTCGCGAATCTTCTGCACCGCTTCGCGCTGGGATGTCCCCCTGCGCGCCTTCTTTTCCGCCATCATTCGCCTTTCAGTAACGAAGGGTTTGCCACCCCGCCGGGTCGTGACGTCACCGTCGGACTTATGTCGACGACCGACTCCGTGGCCGATCCGCTGGTTTCGTCGATTGCTTTGGTGCTGCGGGTCCCCTTAGTGGAACTCTATGCGCTGCTTTGGCGGGTCGGGGTGGTGGAGATTCGACACTCCGATCGGACGGCTTACCGTTCGTCGCGGGCAGGACAGGCCCCGGTGGCAGCGTGTACCCCTTGTTCGGCGTGTCCCAACCTTCCGACACACGGTTCGCAACGGCTATCGCGACGGTCGCCCCGGCCGCGGCCCTCAGAGCCTGCCCCCAACCGATTGGACCCAGCGCTGTGCAGCCAAGCAGTTGGCTGACCACCGGGATGCTGGGTGGGGGTTCTGTTTAGCGTTCAGTTCGTGCTGCGCAACCCGGTGGCACCCGCACGGCGTCCAGCCGCCTTCTTGGTGCCCGGCTTACCGGGAGCCTTGGTTGCCACCGCTTTCTGCGGCGCCGACTCCGACGGCACCGGCTTGAGATTCGCCTTGGCCGATGCGGGCGAGTCGGGCTTGCGGAGCATCCTGTGCAACAACAACGCGCCGCCGCCGACGGCCAGCAGCACCGGCCACTCGACCAGGCCGGCAACGCCGAGCGCACCCATCGCCAACGCGGCCGCGGGCGTCGAGTGACTGCCGCTGCTGACTCCGCGCTTGATACCTTCCGCGGCTCCCGTTACGCCGCCGACGATGCCGTTGACCGCGGCGCCACCCACGGCGCCCGCCGCCGCCGTGGTCGCGTCCGCAGCACGACCCACCGTTTTGCCCACGCCGCGGACCGTCGCGCCGACGACACCCATGATGACTCCCTGGCTTGGATCGTTCTCGCTGCGAATGGCGGCGAAAGGCCGATGCTCCCGTTGAACGCCAAGTTAACAGCAATAAACGAAATTGGTGTGAAAATCTTTTGTGAGGAAAGCCTCCCACGTTACTGACGCGCATACAACGGCTCAGTGAGCCCGCAGATCGATCAGCACCGGCGCGTGATCGCTGGGCGCCTTCCCCTTGCGCTCCTCGCGGACGATCTGCGCATCGGTGACGCGGCCGGCCAATGTCGGTGAGGCGAGGATGAAATCGATGCGCATGCCCTGCCTCTTCGGAAACCGCAGCTGGGTGTAGTCCCAGTAGGTGTAGACCCCGGGACCCGGCGCGAAAGGCCTTACCACGTCCGCGAATTCCGCGGCGACGATCGCGTCGAACGCGCGGCGCTCCGGCTCGGAGACGTGCGTGGCACCGGCATAGAAATCGGTGCTCCAGACGTCTTCGTCCTTCGGCGCGATGTTCCAGTCGCCGACCAGTGCGATCTGTGCCGCCGGATCGTCGCGTAGCCAGCCGCCCGCCGCAGCACGCAACGCGGCGAGCCAATCCAGTTTGTAAAAGTAGTGCGGGTCGCCCACCGCGCGGCCGTTAGGCACGTAGAGGCTCCATACCCGGACCCCGCCGCAGGTGGCGCCCAGTGCGCGGGCTTCCGCCGTGGCGGCCGCCTCCGGCTTGCTACTCCAGCCGGGCTGGCCGTCGAAGCCGATCTGCACGTCGTCGAGACCGACGCGAGAGGCGATCGCGACGCCGTTCCACTGATTGAAACCGACGTGTGCGACCTCGTAGCCGAGTTCGAACAACGGCAGGGTGGGGAACTGGCCGTCGGAACACTTGGTCTCCTGCATGGCCAGCACGTCGACTTCGGCGCGGGCCAGCCAATCGACCACGCGGTCCAGGCGGGTGCGGATCGAATTCACATTCCAGGTGGCGAGCCGCAGGCGCGGCGATCGCAAGCGCGGCGAAGCCGGGCGCTGGGGGTACCTCCCGCTTGCGGGGGACGGGTCGCCGCCATCAACCGTGCCGTCGGGCATGGCTAGACGGTATCCATCGTTCGGACGTAGCGGCGACGATGGTGCAGCCGGAAACCGGGGAGGTTGGTTGCGCCGGCGTCGTGGGCACGCATGTAGCCGCGGGTTGCGCCGCGCCGCGCAGCCCATGCCAGCAGCGCTTCGCAGAGGTCCGCGGCGACTTGCCCGTCGGGAGCGCGCATTGCCGACAGGCCCACCCAGCGGGTGCCGTCGGGCGCGTTGGTCAGCGCCGCACGGGCGACCGCTCCGCCCCGGTGGGTGCCGAACATCAGCTCGCCGTCGATGACGGCGGTAAGGATGTCAATGGGAGTCGCGCGCCGGTAGATCCCAAGCCAGGCATCGTCGGGGCGAGGCGACAGGGTGACGGACGGGTCGGTTTCGCCTGAGGACAAGACATCGCGCACCAGGACCCGTTCCGCGTGTTCGGTCGTCACGCCGGGCGGCAGCCGCAGTAAGCGGTCGGGAATGGCCAGCCATGGTGTCAGGCCGCGGCGGTCGTACCAGTCGACGATCGCGGGAACCGCGCTCACCCGAGCCGAAATATCCAGTGGGACAGCCGAATTAGCGGCCAACCCGGCGCCCGGCCCGGCCCGGAGCAGCCAGCCGTCCAGCCAAGCCCGTTCGACGCCGGGCCAGGCCGCGGCGGCCGCGTGCTCAAGCGCCCGGATCTGGGAGGTGCGTACCGGTGCGTCGGTCAGTATCCGGAGCGCGACGACGTCGGCGGGCGCGAACTCGACTACCGCGCCCGTTTTCGTCCGCACCCGCACCACCGGATCGACCGCCAGCAGGTGTCCGACCGCATCGGTCAGCGGCGGGATCGATCCGGCGGGGCGCCGGTAGCGAACCGTCACCCGCGTTCCCAGGTCCGGCCACGCGACCATCAGTGACCGAACGGGTCCGGCCCCTCGCCCGGCAGCCACGACAGTCCCGGGACACCCCAACCGTGCGACTTGACGGCGCGCTTCGCGCCGCGGGCGTGCCGGCCGATGAGACGGTCCAGGTAGAGAAATCCATCCAGGTGCCCGGTTTCGTGCTGCAGCATCCGCGCGAACAGGCCGGTGCCCTCGATTGCGACCGGACTGCCGTCGGCGTCGAGTCCGGTGACCCGTGCCCACTTCGCGCGGCCGGTGGGGAACGATTCGCCGGGAACCGACAAGCAACCCTCGTCGTCGGTGCTGGGGTCGGGCATGGTCTCGGGTATTTCCGAGGTCTCAAGGACCGGATTGACGACGACGCCGCGGCGGCGGTCGGTCGTCGCGCGGTCCTCCGCACAGTCGTAGACGAACAACCGCAGTCCGACCCCGATCTGATTGGCGGCCAGGCCGACCCCGTGCGCGGCGTCCATCGTGTCGTACATGGTGGAGATCAATTCGGCCAGATCCTCCGGTAGGGAACCGTCGGCGGCGACGGGCACCGGCGCCGTCGGGGTGTGCAAGACCGGATCTCCGACGATGCGTATGGGTACGACTGCCATGGACGGCTAGCTTAGGCGGGGCGAGTTGTGGATGGCCGCGAGCGTAACGCCACTGCGAGATTGCGAATTTTCGCAGTGGCGTTACACTCGCGCGACGACGGGCGCCACGTCGGGCAATCACAGCGAATCGGCCGACTCGCGGGTCTGGATTACGACTTGAGGGTTCGCGGCGTGGTTCAATATTCGCCGAAACATGCCCCTATGTAAGTCAAGTCATTCGAACGAACTGCGAATCGCCGGAAGGGTGCAGGGGAAGCGATATGGACAGCGCCATGGCGCGGGCAAATCGATCGGGGGAGCACTCTGAGATCGTCGACGGGCTCACCCGCCGTGAACACGACATCCTGGCATTCGAACGTCAGTGGTGGAAGTACGCGGGGGTCAAGGAAGACGCGATCAAAGAGCTCTTCTCGATGTCGGCGACGCGCTACTACCAGGTGCTCAATGCGCTGGTGGATCGACCCGAAGCGCTGGCCGCCGACCCGATGCTGGTTAAGCGGCTGCGGCGGCTGCGCGCCAGCCGCCAGAAGGCGCGGGCGGCACGGCGCCTCGGCTTCGAGGTGACCTGACTCGCTACAGTGGGGCTCGATGAAAGAGCGCGTCCCCGACTCCACGGGGCTTCCCCTGCGGGCCATGGTGATGGTGCTGTTGTTCCTGGGCATCATCTTCCTGCTGCTCGGGTGGCAGGCGCTGGGGTCCTCCGGGAACTCCGACGACGATTCGGCGTCGCCGGTCTCCAGTGTGACCAACACCACCAGCATGTCGTCGACTTCGCCGAGCGCTAGCCCCGCGGCGAACCAATCCGAGATTCGCATCTACAACATTTCTTCCAAAGAGGGCGTCGCCGGGCGTGCCAAGGACCAGCTAACGGCCGCTGGGTTCAACGTCACCAAGGTCGACAACCTGACGGTGCCGGATGTCTCCGCCACTACGGTCTACTACACCGATGCCGACGGCGAACATGCCACCGCGGACGCCGTCGGCCATCAGCTCGGAGCGGCCGTCCAACCGCGGATTCCGGCGCTCAACAACCAGCCGCCCGGTGTCATCGTCTTGGTGACCGGCTGACGTCCGAGCCTCCAAAATTGGGGGTCCGCGGGATAGGCTCTCGCTATGCCTAAGCTCGCGGTTCACCGTAATGTCGCTGCCGCCACCATGTCCGCACTATCGGCGGCCGCTTGTGTCGCGCTGGTAAGCGCGTGCTCGTCGCCGCAACACGCGTCGACCGTCCCGGGCACCACGCCTGCCGTCTGGACCGGATCGCCCGCGCCGTCGGCACCCGCGGGCACCGAGGGCGACCAGCAGCAGCCCACGGCGCAGCAGCCGGCGGCGCAGGGCATCGTCACCCAATTGAAGGCGCCCGACGGTACGCGGGTCGCGACCGCGAAGTTCGATTTCAGCAACGGCTACGCCACCATCACGATCGCGACGACCGGCGGTAGCCAGCTCACGCCCGGCTTCCACGGGGTGCACATCCACAAAACGGGCAAGTGTGAGCCCAACTCGACGGCCCCAACCGGCGGCGCGCCCGGCGACTTTCTGTCCGCCGGCGGTCACTTCCAGGCGCCCGGGCATTCCGACGAGCCCGCCAGCGGCGACCTGACCTCACTGGAAGTCCGCAAAGACGGCAGCGGGATGCTGGTCACCACCACCGACGCCTTCGCCATGGAGGACCTGCTGACCGGCGAGAAGACCGCAATCATCATTCATGCC
>Ga0318569_10000076_pt1 | contig 16312 bp, 11 predicted proteins | sample GRESIP088b5f22_FD_203692 | JGI IMG/M metagenome (GOLD analysis project Ga0318569, IMG submission 203692) | Tropical soil microbial communities from Luquillo Experimental Forest, Puerto Rico - GRE.SIPMG.088b5f22 | ecosystem: Environmental > Terrestrial > Soil > Tropical forest > Bulk soil...
CCGCGACCTGGGCGGCGATCCAGCCGCCGAGCGACAACCCGGCCAGGCAGACCCTGTCCAGGCCGAGCGCGTCGAGCAGGTCCACGTAGCGGAAGGCCAGGTCGAGAACCGAATCGGCCGCCGGGTCGTCGCCGCTGCGGCCGAAGCCTGGATGGTCGGGCCGGTAGACCCGGAAATCACCGGTCAGCAGCGGCAGCGCGGGGTCGGCCGCGTCGGTGTCGCCGTCTGGCAGGTACAGCAGCGGCGGTCCGGCACCGCCGCGCGCCAGCCAGATCCGGGTGTCCCGCACGTCCACGTACTCCGCGGCGAGGGTCGTGGCGGTCACGTGTTCCTCCGTGGTCGCGCGGCCGTGATCGGGAGTGTCGGATCACCGCCGCGGGCGAAGAACACCGCGCCCATGTCCGGCAGGGCACGGAACTCGGCGGCGGTCCCGGTGAACCTGGGCGCCCCGTCCACCAGCACGTACACGTGGCTTGCCGCGTCGAGGGCCAGCGCGATCCGCTGTTCGACAAGCAGCACGGCGGCACCGCTTCCGGCCAGCCCGGCGACGACCTCGCCGAGCACTCGCCCGGCGATGGCGGGCGCCAGGTTCGCGGTGGGCTCGTCGAGCATCAGCACGGTCGGCTGCGCCACTAGCGCGCGGGCTATCGCCAGCAGCTTCCGCTCGCCGCCGCTCAGCGTCTGCGCGAGCCGCTTGCGCAGCTTGCCCAGCGTCGGGAAGCGGTCGAAGATCTCGCTGAGCCGCTCGGCTGTCACGTCGCGCGGCAGCCGGTATCCCCCCATCTGCAGGTTTTCCGTCACGGTCAGGGTCTTGAAGACGTCCCTGGACTGCGGCACGTAGCCCAGCCCGCGGACCGCGCGCTGATCCTCGCTCAACCGGGAGATGTCCTCCCCGTTCAGCAGCACCGAGCCGGACATCAGCCCCAGCTCGCCGATTAGCGCCTTGATCAGGGTGGACTTCCCCGCCCCGTTCGGACCGATCACCAGCGCTACCTCGCCGGGGAGGGCGTCCACCGACACGTCGCGGATCACCGGGACGGCGCCGTAGCCGGCCGTGACGTCACGCGCGCTCAGCATCGCTTCCGGTCTCATGCGAAGTACGCCTCCCGAACCGCGCCGCTCGACATCGCCTCGGCGTAGCTCGCCTCCGTAACAACCTGCCCGGCGGCCATGACCACCACACGATCGCATACCGCTTCGACGACTTCGAGCGCGTGCTCCACGATGACGATGGCGACGCCAGCCGCGCTGATCCGCGCGCAGTCGTCGCTGATCCGCCGCACCAGGTGCGGGGCTACCCCGACCATCGGCTCATCGAGCAGCAGCACCCGCGGGGACTGCATCAGGCAGCGCATGATCTCCACCAGCCGGCGCTGGCCGCCGCTCAGCTCCGCTCCGTAGGCGTCCGCCGCCGGGACCATGTCGAACTCACGCAGCCGCGCCCACACCGCCTCAGCCGCGTCAGCCCGCCGCCGCCGGTCGCCGGCGAGCGAGTCCCGCAGCCGGGCTCCCCGGGCCGACATCGCCGCCACCATCAGGTTCTCGAACACCGTCAGCCCGTCGAAGGTGCTCGTGTTCTGGAACGTGCGGACAAGCCCCAGCCGCGCACGGCGGTACGGCGGCAGCGCGGTGATGTCATGCCCGCCGAGCAGCACGCGGCCAGCCGACACGGCGAACTGGCCGCCGAGCGCGCCGAGCAGCGAGGACTTTCCCGCTCCGTTCGGCCCGATGAGGCCGACCACCTCGCCGGCGTGGACCTGGAGCGAGACGTCCCGGACCGCTTCCACGCCGCCGAACCGGACACGGACCTGGCGGACGTCGAGCACGGGCCCGGCGAGATCCGCGGCGTCCCGCGCTTCGACCACGGCGGGAACCCGCGCGGAGCCGCTGGGAGCGGCGGCCGCGGCGGGTGCGGGCGGAGCGGGCCCGGCGGCTGGCGCGCGGTAGCGCCGCTCCGGGATCAGCCCGCGCGGCCGGATCGCGAGGCAGGCCAGCCACAGCACCCCGATCAGCACCCACTGCAGCGCGTCGATCAGCCCCGTGTACCCCACCTCGGGCAGGAACGTGGGCACCTGCAGGAAGATCACCTGGACCAGCAGCGTGCCGAGCGCCACCCCCCAGTTGTTGCCGACGCCGCCGAGGATGATGGCCGTGAACACGGCGAACGTCTCCGCGTAGCCCCAGGCGGCCGGCGACCAGGAGGCGAGGAACTCGACGAGCAGCCCGCCGCTCAGCCCGGCGATCATGCCGCCGAGCACGAACGCCTCCATCCGCAGGCCCGCGGGGTTCAGGCCGATGGTCGCGGCGGCGTCCTCGTTGTCGCGGACCGCGCGGAGCCCGCGTCCCCATCCAGCCCCGCCCAGCCGCGCGACCAGCCAGTACGCGCCGAGCGCCAGGACCCCGCACCAGCCGGCGTACACCCACTGGTACCCGTCGTAGGTGAGCCCGGACAGCACGCTGGACAGCGGCCGGGGGACGCCGGTCAGGCCGTTGGACCCGTTTACGAACCCGACCACGTTGGTCACCAGGCCGGTCGCGATCAGCGCGACGATCAGCAAGATGGCCGCCTGGTAGTCCCGCCTGATCCGGCGCAGCGAAAACGATCCGACGACCACCGCGAGCGCGCCGCCGGCCACGGTGGCCACCACGAGCGGCAGCGGGAACGGCCAGGAGACGCCGAACACGTACCGCTGGAAGGCGTTGATCCCGGTGTCCGGGCCCAGCGAGACCACGGCGGCGGCGTAGGCGCCGGCCGCCTGGAACACGATCAGCGCGAAGTTCGGGATCCCGCCCCACCCGAACTGCATGTTCAGGGCGTACGCCAGCAGCAGGTCGATAAAGAAGTAGACGGCGAGCGTGGACAGGTAGAAGGACATCTCTATACCGTGATCTCTGCCTTATCCGTGGCCTGGCCGGCTAGGGCGGCCGGCCGGGTCGCCAGCACGATCGCGAGGATGGCGAACCCGGCTACCGTCGCGTACGGCGCGCCGCCGAGGGCAGCGACCTCTTCGGTCACCAGGCCGAGCAGCAGCGCGGCGCCGACCGCGCCGCGGGTGGAGCCGGCCTTGCCGAGGATCGCGGCGGCCAGTACGAGCGGGAGGAACTCGGTGCCCACCGACGCGTCGATCGTCAGCGAGTTGATCACGTACGCCAGCCCGGCGAGGCCGGCCAGCGCCCCGCTGAGCAGCCACACCACGTTCACGATCTTCCCGGTCGGGATGCCGCAGGTCCTGGCGAGCCGCGGCTGGTCGGCCATCGCCCGCAACGCCCTGCCCAGCCGGGTTCCCCGCAGCAGCAGCTCGAGCCCGGCGAACACCGCGGCCGCCACGGCCACGAGGACGAGCTGCGTCACCGTGACCGTGAACCAGCCCCAGTGCAGCGACGCGCCCTGCGGGAACGAGAACCGGTAGATCTGCTCCCGCGAGGCCGCGTCGATGCCGTACTGCAGGATCAGGCTGACCGCCAGCGTCACCATCACCATTTCGAACAGCCCCGCGCCGCGCCGCGCGTAATAGGCGAACAGCGTCTTGCCCAGGACCCAGGTGAGTAGCGCCCCGGCGGCGACCGCGCACACCACGGCGACGGCCGCCGGCAGGTGCGCTTCCTCCGCTAGGAAGGCCGCGAACGCGCCGGCGGTCATCACCCCGCCGTAGGAGATGTTGAGCACGTTGGTCAGGCCGAACTGCAACGTGAACCCCATGGCACCGATCGCGATCAGCGCCGCGGTGACGACGCCGAAGCCGAGCGCCTGGACCGCCAGCTCAGCCAACGCCTGCTCGCCTACGCATGGAGCGCCTGCACCGCGGCCTGGCTGATCGTGCCCACCACCGTCGCCGGGGCGTTGGCGGGGAACTCCTCGACCGCCTGCGCGCCGAACGAGTTGTGGTACTGGTTGAACAGGATCGGCCCGGAAGCGCCGACGTACTGGATCTGGTGCCCGGCGGCCAGCGCCGCCTTCCCGGCCGCGTACGTGTACACGACCTGCTTGCCCGGGCCGGGCGCCGTGACCTGACTGATGTACTTGTTGTACGCCGAGCCGTCGGTGGACTTGGCCGCGTCCATCGCGAGCGCGAGGATGATCACCGAGTCGTAGCCGGACTCGGAGAACGAGTTGTTCTCCCACTGCGTCACCGGCTTGGCGAGCTTGGACTGGACGGCGAGCACCGCGCTGTTGAACGCGGTGACCGCCGGGTTCGCCACCGGGTTCCCGACCACGACCGCCCGGAAGTACTTGTCGAAGTTCGCGCCGCCGATGGCGCCGCGCAGCGGCGAGAAGTACGTGGTGGACGGCGTTCCGCTGGTCCCGATGATCGGCATGACCGAGCCGAGCTGGGTCAGCTCGCCGAAGAACGTGGCGGCGGTAGGGCCGTCCGACTCGGTGATGATCGCCTGCGGCTTGGCCGCGAGCAGCCGCTGCACCGCCGACCGGTACGACGGCTGATCCGGGGTCAGGTTCTCCTGATCGGCCAGCGAGATCCCGACGGCCTTGACCCCGGTCACCACGCCGGGCAGGTCGCCTTGCGACCCGGCGTCGGTGCCGAACACGGTGGCGACCCGGGCGTAGCCTTGCCGCTTGGCCCATATCGCGATCGCCTCGCCGTTGGCCGGGTCGGGCGGCACGTCGCGCCACAGGTACGCGTACGACGAGCGGTCGTACGCCGCCTCGCCGGCCGCGATCATCATCGGCAGTTTGCGGTCGTTGAGCATCGGCACCAGCGTCGCCGCGCTGGTCGAGTCCGGGCCGAGGATGCCCGCGATCCCGCCGCTCGTGGCGAGCGTCTTGTCCATCGCGGTCAGCGCATCGGCGGGGTCGCTTCGGGTGTCGACTTGAATCAGCGAGACCTGGCGGCCAAGGACGCCGCCGGCCTTATTGACCGCGTACAGCGCCGGATAGTCAATGGAGTTCGCGAATTGCGCCTCGAAAGCCTGGTCCCCGGTGTACGCGGCGACCTGCACGAGCCCGACCGGGCCGGATGAGCTGCTGCTTCCGCTCCCGCTTGACGCGCAGGCAGCAAGCGCCAGCATCCCGGATACGGCGAGCGCGAGGTGAATCGACTTCTTCATCGATAACCTCATTTTTAAAAGGGAGTATTGAGCTTACGCTAGGCCGGTGGCGCGTTTTGGGGAATAGCCGACCAGTGGAATTCTGATATACGGAATTAAAGAACGTTCCGTGATTAGAGCCGGCACTGTCGGTTCCGAATAGTTAATTCTTTCTTCAGCAATTACGGAGCTGAAGCAGCTCCGCGGTCGCCGCCGCGACACCGTCGTGCAGCGCCGCCGCGAGCGCCCCCACGTACCCAGGCGTCATCCGCTGCATCGGCCCCGCCACGGTGAACCCGGCCGCGGGCCGGCCATCGGCGCCCAGCACCGCCATGCCGACGGCGCCGAGCCCGGTCTCGCTCTCCTCCAGGTTGATCGCAAAGCCGACGGCCCGGACCCGGTCAAGTGCGGCGAGCAACTGCGTGCGGGTCGTCAGCGTGTGCTCGGTGACCACGGCCAGCTTCTCGTTCGGGTAGATGGCGAGCACCTCCGCCACGTCCAGCGCGGCAAGCATCGCCTTGCCCGCCGAGGTCGCGTGCGCGGGCATCCGTGCGTCGAACCGGGAGCCGACGCGGACCGTGCGCTTGGACTCGATGCTGTCGATGAAATGCACCATGTCGCCCTCGAGAAGCAGCAGCGAGACGGTCTCACCGGTGCGCGCCGCGACCTCCAGCAGGTAGGGGCGCATCCGCGTCCGCACGTCAAGCGCGCCGACCGCGGCCAGCCCGATCTCGACCAGCCGCGGTCCCGGCCGGTATGTCCGGGTAGCCGGGTCCTGGACGGCGAACTGCCGGTGCACGAGCATGCTAAGCAGCCGGTGCGCGGTGGACCTGGCCACGTCGAGCTGCTCGGCGACCTCCGACACCCGCAGCGCGGGCCGGGAGCGGAAGAGCAGGAGCAACTCGAGCGCGTGGTCGACCGAGCTGAGCGGGTAGGCAGGGGCCGTCGGCGTCGCGGGCTTGTGCTTGGTGCTCACCGTACCGTTAGCCCCATCTCGCCGAGGCGGCTGATCCGGACCCGGAGCGTGTCACCGGGTTCGATGGGGCCGACACCGGGCGGGGCGCCGGTGAAGAGCACGTCTCCGGGAAGCAGTGTCATGACCCGCGACGCGTAAGCGACGATGTCCTGGACCGGAACGAGCATGTCGCGCGTGCTGACCTTCTGCTTAAGCACGTCGTTGCGCTCGAGTTCGATGTCCATGTCCGCCGGATCGCCTGCCTCGTCGCTGGTTACCAGCCACGGACCGAGCGGGCTGAACGTGTCATAGCTCTTGCGCCGGGACCGGTCCGCCTTGCTCCGGACGGTGATGTCCAGGCCTATCGTGTAGCCGGCGATCCGGCTCAGGGCGTCGCCGGGCGCGATGTCCTTGCCGCCCTTGCCCACGATCGCGACAAGCTCGGCCTCGTGATGGATCTCCCTGTCCCGCTGGTCCGGCGGGAGCACGATATCGTCGCGGGGTCCCGCGATGCTGGAGGGGGCCTTGAGGAACACGTCGAATTCCATCATCCAGGACTCGACACGGCCCAGCGTCCGTCCTTGCACCTCGTGCATCTCGGCGACGTGCTCCTGGTAGTTGGAGGCGGCCGCGACGATCTTCGACGGGTTGACCGCCGGCGCCAGCAGCCGGGCAGCACCGACCTCGACACGCGGTGCGGCGGGGTCGCGCGCCGCCGCGGCCAGCGCCGGGCGGACTAGGTCCAGGTCGCGGCAGAGCCGGCGCCACCAGCCCGCGGTCAGCGGGTCCGGGTCATGCGGCCACGGCAGCGCGGCGGTGACGTCGATGACGGTGGTCTCGCACACCACGCCGAGGCGCAGGCCGTCGAGGATGGCGAGCCTCACTCCCCCACCTCTTCGCGGTAGAGGCCGAGCGCGCGGAGCACGGGTGCGTCGGACAGCTCGAACAGGTCCGCGCCGCTGTCGGACCAGTGCGCGGCGGGCAGCCAGGACGGAATCACGAATATGTCGCCCTCGGACCAGTCCAGCCTGGTGCCGCCGACGGTGCTGCTGCCGTCGCCGCGGAAGACAACGAGGATGGAGTTGCCGGTCCGCCGGACCACCGGGGTCTGCCGCCGCGGGCGCAGCCGGTGCATGACACACGACAGCGTGGGCAGGACGCTGGTCCCCGTTACCGGGTTGGCGAACTCGGTGCTGACCATGGCGGCCTCCGGCTGCTCGTGCGTCAGCCGGCCAAGTTCCGCGTCGGTGTCCGCCCAGCGGTAGGCGAGCAGCGGCGACGGCTCCGGGCGCGGGACGCTCGGCCGCCTCGTGCTGTACCGGGCCGGGCTGCCCGCGAAGGCTCGCTCCGACCCGCCCCGCTCGCCGACGGGCTGGGCGTACTCCGGGTACTGCTCATAGAAGATGGCGTCCAGGGCCTGGACCATCGGCAGGTCGAGCCCGTCGAACCAGAACATGCTCCGGCCCGTGCTGTTCGTGTGGTCGTGCCAGAACCAGGACGGGGTCAGCACCAGATCGCCTGGGGCCATGTCGCACCGGTCGCCGTTGACCGTCGTCCAGACTCCCGTGCCGGCCAGCACGAACCGGATCGCGCCCGGGGTGTGCCGGTGCGCCGGGGCCGTCTCCCCCGGGCCGAGGCACTGCAGCCCGCCCCAGAGGGTGCCGGCCGCGAAGGGCGCGCCGCCCAGTCCGGGGTTGCCAAGGCCCAGCACGCGGCGCTCGCCGCCGCGGTGCACAGGCACCGTCCGGATCGCCCGCTCGCCGAGCGGATACAGCTCAGCCGCCCGCCACACCCACGGGATAGCGCGCGGCTTCGGGTATTCCGTGAGCAGGCCCGGCTCCAGCTGCCACAGCGGATATAGATGCGCGGCACGCAGGTCTCGGTGCAGCGAATCGAGATCCGCTTGGGCGGCGGCCGCGCCGGAAGTCATAGGCAACACGCTAAGTCCGGATTCCGGCACTGGGAAGCTCTGGGCGCGCCGTTCTGCTATGGAGAACTGGCCCTGGACGCGATCAAGTCCCTGCTCGGCTAGCCGGCGCGGCCGCGCGCCGAGGCAAAAGCCAACTTTATAGGTATTACCTGCCAGGCCACAAAACGACCGGGCTGTTTCGGTGATCTTCCACAGCGAGGGCCGGCCGGCCGGCCAAACCGGCAGCTCAACCACCGTGAGAATTGGGTCAGTTTGGCACAAGTTGTGATTTAGCAGCATAGAAGTGTGGCGAGGATTACACTGTCCAGCTAGTTATATTTTGCGTGCCGGACGAGGAGGTCCAGGTATGCCTTCCCGTTCGTCTCATGTCGTCATTTACATATTTCGAAAAAGGCATGAACAAGCGAGGGTAGAGCGATGACAAGCCCTGACGCGCCCGCTGACGAGGAGCAGGAGTCAACCAGTAAGGCCCCTGTCCTGTCAGCACCGTCCCGCGCCAGACTGCCGGAACTGTCAGCGCTCCGACTGAGCAACTGGCCGGTGTCACGGCGGCTCATCTTGGTCATCGTCATCGCTGTCGTAATGGGTGTGGTGTTCGGCGGCCTTCGCATAGCCGCCGCCAACGACGCGGCGACCGGGTTCGCGCGAACGACGCAGCTCGCCGTCCTCGGGGAGAAAGTGACCGCGCTGGCGCAGGCGATGGAGGACGAGCGCGACCTCACGGCCGCGCTCTGCGCCGCCAGCCCCGGCAACCTATGTCCCGCCAGCGGCGCGCCGGGGCTGAGCCCGGTCGCCCGCTCGCTGCTGGCCGATGTGCGGCGTGCGCAAGCGGCGACGAACGCGGATGCGGGACGGGTACAGCCCCTGGCGGCCCAGATAGGCAGCGCGTTCCCGGTGAATACCCAGCACAAGGCCGCGGCCGTGAGCGCCGTGATCGGCGCCCTGGACGGCTTGCGCACCGGGGTGGCGGGCCAGCCCCCGCAGTCGGTGATCGAGGCTTACTCAGAGGCCCTCGCCGACCTGTTCACCATGAACGACGAGATCGCCAGCAGCAGGGGCGACGCCATTCTCTCCGACGAGGTGCGCACACTCGGCGCGCTGTCGCGCGCGAAGGACCAGGCCTCTCAGGATCGGGCGATCCTCCATGACGCGCTGCTTCAGGGCTCGTTCGGCGGCGCCAACGGGCGGCAGGCGCTGACCACCGCGCAGGCGCTGGAGACCGCGTACCTGATCGCCTTCCAGTCGTCGGCCACGAGTGCCGAGGAAAGCGACTACCTCAGCACGGTAAACGGAGAGAAGTTCGACACCGCACAGTTGCTGGACAACTTCCTGAGCGTTGTCAGCGCGCCGAAGATCACCCCCGCTCAGGCGCTCATCGCGGCATTCGGCGATGTGCCGATCGCCGGCCAGGTCGTCAGCGCGGCCACGGCACCGGATCTGTGGTACTCGAGCATGACCGACACGATCGCCCGGATGCGCGCCCTGGAGCTGCGGGTCGCCGGCCAGATCGTCGCGCGGAGCCAGATGCTCCAGCAGGGCGCGCGCCAGTCGGGGGTGCTGACCGCGGCGGTAGCGAGCGCCGTGCTGCTCCTCGTACTGATCTTGACGTTCGTCGTCGCCCGATCCCTGGTAAACCCGCTGCGCAGGCTGCAGACGGACGCGCTCGAGGTCGCCACGGTGCGGCTGCCGTCTCGGGTCGCGGAGCTCAGCGAGACCAGGGAGCCGCCCGAGATCCTGGACGTCGAGCCGATCAGCGTGTACTCCACGGACGAAATAGGCAAGGTCGCCCGCGCGTTCGACCAAGTGCACTGGGAGGCCGTACGGCTCGCCGGCAACGAAGCGATGCTGCGCGGCAACCTCAACGCGATGTTCATCAGCCTGTCCCGCCGCAGCGTGCCGCTGATTGAGCGGCTGACGCGCATGATCGACTCCCTGGAGCAGAACGAGGACGACCCCGACCGGCTGTCCAACCTGTTCTCGATGGACCACCTAGTCACGCGCATGCGGCGCAACTCCGAGAACCTCCTGGTGCTCGCCGGCGAAGAGCCGGTGCGCAAGTGGAGCGAGCCGGTGCCGCTCACCGACGTGGCCCGCGCCGCGACGTCGGAAATCGAGCAGTACAGCCGGGTGATGCTCAACATCCAGCCCGGGATCGTGGTCTCCGGGCAAGCGGCCTCCGACATCGTGCACCTGCTCGCCGAGCTCATCGAGAACGCCACCCTGTTCTCTCCCCGGGACACTGCGGTACACGTATCGGGCCAGGAGATCACCAGCGGCGGCGTGCTGCTCGAGGTCCGGGACAGCGGGGTCGGCGTCTCCCCCGCCCGGCTGGACGAGATGAACTGGCGGCTGGACAACCCGCCGATGGTCGACGTGTCGGTCTCCAGGCACATGGGCCTGTTCGCCGTGTCGCGGCTGGCGGCGCGGCACGGGGTGCGGGTCCGGCTGCGCGCCGCGTCGCCGGAGGGACTGTGCGCCCTGGTCTGGCTGCCGGGCACGCTCACCGGGCGGGAGTCCGCCAGGCCCGTCGACCCGCGGTCGCGGCAGACGGCCGCGGAGTACGCGGCCGCGCAGCTGAGGGTGGGCGGACGGCGCAATGTCGGCCGGCACCGCCTCGGGCTGCGCGCCGGCGACGGCTCGCCGGACGGCCCCGGCGACGATTACACCGATTACACCGATAGCGCCGTGCCGGCGGGAGCCGCGGCCGGGCCGGCCGCGGCGAGATCGGAGTGGTTCCGCGCCAAGCGACCCTCGGGCGCGAGTTCGGTGAGCGCCGCGAGCTCCGCGAGAGCGGCGAGCGTGCGGGTCAGCACCTCGGGCGCGGTCATCAGCGCCGGCGCGGCCGCCGGCACCTGGAGCCGCGACGCGGATCACGCCGGCGATGGCTGGCGGACCGCCGAGACGATCAGCGGGCCGGTGCGCGGCGACCGTACGACGGCTGGCCTGCCGGCGCGGGTGCCAGGGGCTAACCTATTCGCCGGTTCGGCCAGCGCGGCGGAAACCTGGGGAACGGTCGAGTTGCCGGTGCTCGGCACGCGACAACCGGGCGGGCAGCCGGGCCGCCGGCCGGCGGCGGAGCCGCCCGCGCGGCCGGCGTCGCTGCCCCGCCGGACACCCGAACTGGCGCGCAGCCGCCTGTCGGGGTTCCAGCTCGGCAGCCGCCAGGCCGAAGGCCGCACACCAAGCGCAGGAGAGGGGAGCTAGGCGTTGAGCGGAGCCTACCGCCAGGACCTGAACTGGCTAGTCACCGAATTCACCACGCGGGTGGAGGACGTCGCGCACGCGGTCGTGGTATCCGCGGACGGGGTGCCGCTGGCGCTGTCCGCGGGCATCCCCCTCCCGGCGGTCGAACAGCTCGCGGCCATCATCTCCGGCCTGACCAGCCTCATGCAGGGCGCGGCGCGTGTCTTCGAGGGCGGGGCGCCTATGCAGGCGCTGGTCGAGATGGATGGCGGGCTCATGTTCGTCAAGGCGATAAGCGACGGCTCCTGCCTCGCGGTGCTGACCGCGCCCGAGTGCGACACGCGACAGGTCTCCTACGAGATGACGCTGCTGGTAGAGGCGGTCGGCGAGCTGCTCACCCCGGCCGTCCGCGCCGAACTGTAGTCCGGTGAAAGGCCCGGGAGTCGCCACGCGTCCGTTCGGATAATGATGGCTCGTGATGATTGTCACGGCAGTCACTACCGGGACCGGAGACGTGAGAGCCCCTGTCGAGAAGGCGACATACGGCTAAACTCCCAGGCAGAAGCAAGCGTCGTGCGGGCCAACGGCCTGCGGCCCTGCGGCGTCCGCCGGTTTCATGGCGGACATCCTTCGGGAGAGGTAAAGTCACGGCGCAGGATTCGCTGCTAATGCGATGGGAGTCGGAATGCGCGTCCTCGTACTCGGCGGTGATGGTTTCTGCGGTTGGCCGACAGCGCTGTATTTGTCGGACCGCGGTCATGACATCACCATTTTGGACAACCTCAGCCGCCGGAAGATCGACGTCGACCTGGAGGTTGACTCGCTGACTCCGATCGTGCCGATCGGTGACCGGATCGCGGCGTGGCGCGAGGTGTCCGGGCGCGAGATCGGGTTCGTGAACGTCGACCTGGCCACCGAGTACGACCGGCTGGCGCAGGCGCTGCTGGAGCTGCGGCCCGACGCGGTGGTGCACTTCGCCGAGCAGCGGGCCGCCCCGTACTCGATGCGGTCGGAGAAGACCAAGCGGTACACGGTCGACAACAACGTGCGCGCCACCCACAACCTGCTCACCGCGCTCGTGCACACGGGCGTCGAGGCGGCGGTTGTGCACCTGGGCACCATGGGCGTCTACGGTTACGGCTGGTCGGGGTCGGCGCCGATCCCCGAGGGCTACCTGACCGTGAAGGTGCCCACCCCGGACGGTGACCTGGAGCGGGAGATCCTGCACCCGGCCAACCCCGGCTCGGTTTACCACATGACCAAGACGCTGGACCAGCTCCTGTTCGCGTTCTACGCCAAGAACGACGGGCTGCGGATCACCGACCTGCACCAGGGCATCGTCTGGGGCACCCAGACGCCGCAGACGGCGCGGGACGAGCGGCTGATCAACCGGTTCGACTACGACGGCGACTACGGCACCGTGCTCAACCGGTTCCTGATGCAGGCCGCGATCGGCCATCCGCTGACCGTGCACGGCACCGGCGGCCAGACCCGGGCGTTCATCCACATCAAGGACACCGTGCGGTGCATCGAGATCGCCCTGGAAAACCCGCCGCAGGCGGGTGAGAAGCCGCTGGTGCTCAACCAGATGACCGAGACCCACCGGGTGCTCGACCTGGCCAAGATGATCTCCGACATCACCGGCGCGGACATCGCCTACCTGCCCAACCCCCGCAAGGAGGCCGAGGAGAACGAGCTGATCGTCCGCAACGACCAGTTCCTCGCGCTCGGCCTCGAGCCGACCACCCTGTCGGAGGGCCTGCTCAGCGAGGTCACGGAGGTCGCCGGCAAGTACGCGGGCCGCGCCGACCTTCGCAAGATCGTCGCCCGGTCGGTCTGGCGCAAGGGCATGGAGACCGCCGGCGACCTCATGACCCAGATTCCGGCCAGGGAAGGCGAGGGAGTGTAATCGCGTCGTATCGGCTGCCCGCGGAGGTTACCGGTTTCGTCGGCCGGAGCAGCGAGCTCGCCTGGCTGGCCACGCTGCTCGGCAGCGCCCGGCTGGTCACCGTGGTCGGCCCGGGCGGGGTGGGCAAGACCCGCGTCGCGCTGCGCGCCGCCGCCCGCGCCGCGGACGACTACCCGGACGGCGTCTGGCTCGCCGAGCTGTCCGGGCTGCGCGATCCCGCGCTGCTGCCCAACGCCGTCGCGAGCTGCCTGGGCATCCCGGAGCAAGACGATCGCTCGCAGCTCGCCGCGGTGCTCGACCACCTGCGCACCCGGCGGCTGCTGCTGATCCTCGACACCTGCGAGCATCTGGTCGACGCCTGCGCGCTGCTGGCGGAGGCGGTGCTGCGGCAGACCGCTGCCGTGACCCTGCTCACCACCAGCAGGCAGCCGCTCGACGTGCCCGGTGAGCACACGTTCCGGCTGCAGCCGCTGCCGGTGCCGGGCCCGGAGGACGCCATCGCGGCGGCCGGGGCCGGCGACGCGGTGGAGCTGTTCGCCCAGCGCGCCATCGCAGCCGTCCCCGGGTTCGCCGTCAACGCGGTCAACCGGGCGGACGTGATCCGGCTCTGCCGCCGCCTCGACGGCATCCCGCTGGCGATCGAGCTCGCCGCCGTCCGGCTGCGCGCGCTCCCGCTGCCGGAACTGGCCGACCGGCTGGAGAGCCGGTTCCACGTGCTGACCGGCGGGCGGCGCGGCACGGTCTCCCGTCACCAGACGCTGCGCACCGCGATCGAGTGGAGCTACAGCCTGTGCACGCCTGCCGAGCGGGCACTGTGGGACCGGCTGTCGGTCTTCGCCGGGAGCTTCGACGTGGCCGCCGCCGAGGACGTGGCCGCCTGCGCGATGGTGCCGCGCGACCGGGTCCTGCAGGTGCTCGTCAGCCTGGTGGACAAGTCGGTGGTGCTGCGGGACGGGCCCGGCGCCTGCGCCGGCACCCGGTACCGGCTGCTCGACTCGCTGCGCGAGTTCGCCGCCGAACGGCTCGCCGCGGGCGGCGGGGAAACGGAGTGCCGCGCCCGGCACATCTCCCGCTACCTCGCCATGGCGCGCCGCTTCGGCCGCCGCTTCGCCGACGGCGACCAGCTCGAGCGGCTGCGCCAGCTGCGCGCCGAGCACGACAACATCCGGGCGGCGCTCGAGTACGCCTTCGCCGGGCCCGGCTGGGACCGGGACGCGGCGGAGCTCGCCTGCGTGCTCTACGGGTACTGGCATATCTCGGGATCGCTGCGCGAAGGCGCGTACTGGCTGGACAAGGTCCTCGAGTCGGCGCCGGTGTCGACGTCGCCGTCGCGGGAGCGGGCGAGCGCGCTCATCGACCGCGCGCTCATCGGCGCGGTCCAGGGCCATCCCGACGCGGTGGCGCAGGCGCGCGAGGGCACCGGGCTCGCGGCGGAGCTGGGCGACGAGGGGCTCTGCGCGCGCGGGTACCTGGCGCTGAACCTGGCGCTGACGATGGCCGGGTACCACGCCGAGGCCATCGACGCTGGGACGCAGGCGCGGCGGCGGCTCACGGCGGTGAACTCACGCGCCGGGCTGATCTGCCTCGACGCGCAGATGGGCCTGCTGTACGAGCTGTCGGGGAACTTCGACCGGTCGGTCGAGTCCTGCCAGCAAGGGCTCCGCGCACTCGACGCCGGCGAGCGCTGGCTGCGCAGCTACCTGCACCTCATCTCCGCGCTCGCCCTGTACCAGCAGCCCGGCAAGGAGGCCGACTGCGCGCAGGCTCTCCGGCAGGGGCTGACGGCCAAGCACGAGATCGGCGACTTCGTGGGCGGCGCCTTCGCGCTCGAGTTGCTCGCCTGGCTGGCCGCCGACGCCGGCCGCTGCGGGCGCGCGGCCTGGCTGCTCGGCTCGGCGCATTCGCAGTGGGAGCGCGCGGGTACCCGGCTGGGCAACAACGCCATCATGGAGGAGTTCCACCAGCGCGCCGTGGCGAAGGTCGCCGGCGCGCTGGGGGCCGCGAGCTACGGCTCGCTGCACGCCGCGGGGGCGGCGCAGCTGTTTGACGAGATCGTTCCGCTCGCCGTGGGTGAGGCTGACGAGCTGACCGCGGGTGCCCCCGGCGCCGGATCCCGCGGCCGGGCGGACGGCGGGCTGACCAAACGCGAGCAGCAGATCGCCGCGCTGGTCGCGAGCGGCCTGTCCAACCGGAAGATCGCCGAAAAGCTCGTCATCTCCAAGCGCACCGTGGACGCGCACGTGGACCACATTTTCGCCAAGCTCGGGATCTCCTCGCGGGTCCAGCTGACCGTCTGGCTGCGGGAGCGACTGCCACGGGCACGTTCGGGGCAGCTGTCGCGGTCTTCGTCTTAGAGGTTCCCGCGAAGATCCTGTTCCCGCTCGATCGCCTGGAACAGCGCCTGGAAGTTGCCCTTGCCGAAGCCGAGCGAGCCGTGCCGCTCGATGAACTCGAAGAACACCGTCGGCCGGTCGCCGATCGGCTTGGTGAAGATCTGCAGCAGGTAGCCGTCCTCGTCGCGGTCGACCAGGATGCCGCGCTTGCGTAGCTCGGTCACCGGCACGCGCACCTCGCCGATGCGCTGCCGCAGCACCGGGTCGGTGTAGTAGGAGTCCGGGGTGGCGAGGAACCGCACGCCGCGAGCCGTTAGCTGGTCGACGGTGGCGCAGATGTCCGCGGTGGCCAGCGCCAGGTGCTGCACGCCGGGGCCGCCGTAGAACTCCAGGTACTCGTCGATCTGCGACTTCTTCTTGCCCGCGGCGGGCTCGTTGAGCGGGAACTTCACCCGGTGATTGCCGTTGGCGACCACCTTGCTCATCAGCGCCGAATACTCGGTGGCGATGTCATCACCGATGAACTCGGCCATGTTCGTGAAACCCATGACGCGGTTGTAGAACCCAACCCACTCGTCCATCCGGCCGAGCTCGACGTTGCCGACGACGTGATCCAAAGCGGTGAAGGCTGGCTCGGCGGCGGTGATGGCACCGGCGCGCGGTACGTAGCCCGGCAGGTACGCGCCGCGGTAGCGGGACCTGTCCACGAGCGTGTGCACCGTCTCGCCGTAGGCCGCCAGCACCGCGACCCGGACGGCGCCGTGCTCGTCGATCAGGTCGTGCGGTTCCTCGATGACCCGGGCGCCCTGTGTCGCGGCGTGCGCGACGCACTTGTCCACGTCGGGTACTTCGAGCGCGACGTCGATCACCCCGTCGCCGTGCCGCCGGTGATGGTCCGCGAGCGGGCTCGACGGCGACGCCGCCCCCTTGATGACGAACCGGACCGCGCCGCTGCGCAG
>Ga0318569_10000082_pt1 | contig 16067 bp, 14 predicted proteins | sample GRESIP088b5f22_FD_203692 | JGI IMG/M metagenome (GOLD analysis project Ga0318569, IMG submission 203692) | Tropical soil microbial communities from Luquillo Experimental Forest, Puerto Rico - GRE.SIPMG.088b5f22 | ecosystem: Environmental > Terrestrial > Soil > Tropical forest > Bulk soil...
GGCCAGCGCAGCGCGCCGGGCGGGCGCGGGCCGGGGCGGCCCACCCGCGGCCGGCCGCGCGGGTTCCGGCCGCCGACAGCCCGGAACCACAGCGCACGGAGCTGAAGCCGCGGCCGAGGAGCCCTGGCCGGACGAGCAAGGCAGCCCAAGGGAGCCCGGCCTGTCCGGCATGGAACTCATCGCCCGTCAGCTTGGCGGCCAGGTCATCGAGGAGATCGAGGACAACTAGCCAGCTGGTCAGCGCTGCGGTTACCCGGCCGGCGCAGCGGTCTCCGCGGTCGCATCTTCCAGCAGGCCGGCCAGCGCCACCGGGCGGGCCAGGAAGGGCGTGTGGGCGCCCGCTTGCTGTGAGCGGGGTCGGCCAGCCGGCCGGTGGCGTGATGCCCACCGGTTCGCGGAGGCCGTAGGCTCACAACAGCGACCGGTGCGCCAGGAACGCCGCCGGGCAGCGGCCGTGCCCGTGTCCCCGGCCCGGCCGGGCGGGGCTGACCGCAACCGAGTGGGAGCCGACAGTGGAACCAGGCAGCCAGATGGACATGCAGCAGCTGTTCGCCGCCGCGCAGCAGATGCAGGACCAGCTCATGAGCGCACAGCAGGAACTCGCAGACGCCGAGGTGGAAGGGACCGCGGGCGGCGGGCTGGTGACCGCGACCGTCAACGGCCAGGGCGAACTGGTGGATCTGACGATCAGTGCAGCCGCGATCGACGCCGCCGATCCGGCCGAGGCCGCCGAAACGGTCGCCGATCTGGTGCTGGCCGCCGTCCGTGACGCGTACCGGGCGGCCGGGGACCTCCAGCAGCAGAAGATGGGGCCGCTGGCCGCGCTCGGCGGGATGGGCGAGGTGCCCGGGCTTTCGGAGTTCTTCGGTGGCGGAACCGCGGCTGGCCCCGCGATTCCTGGTTCCGCCATCCCTGGCGATGAACCGGACGGGCCCAGCCAGTGATCGCCGAGCACCCGGCCTCACCGGCCACGAGGTCCTGACATGTACGAGGGAGTGGTGCAGAACCTCATCGATGAGCTCGGCCGCCTGCCCGGGGTCGGCCCCAAGAGCGCCCAGCGGATCGCCTTCCACCTGGTCGGCACCGACCCGGCCGACGTGCGGCGGCTGGCGGCGGCGCTGGTCGAGGTCACCGAGCGGATCAGGTTTTGCCGGGTGTGCGGGAACGTGGCTGAGGAAGAGGAGTGCCGGATCTGCCGCGACCCACGGCGCGACCCATCGGTCATCTGCGTGGTCGAGGAGCCCAAGGACGTCGCGGCGATCGAGAAGATCCGCGAATTCCGCGGCCGTTACCATGTCCTCGGTGGCGCCATCAGCCCGATCGACGGGATCGGCCCGGAGGACCTGCGCACCAGGGAACTTATGGCGCGGCTGTCGGACGGCAGCGTGACCGAGCTGATCCTGGCGACCGATCCCAACCTGGAGGGGGAGGCGACCGCCACCTATCTGGCCCGGCTGGTCAAGCCGCTGGGGCTGCGGGTGACCAGGCCGGCGAGTGGGCTTCCGGTCGGGGGGGATCTGGAGTACGCCGACGAGGTGACGCTCGGGCGGGCGTTCGAGGGACGGAGGCTGCTTGATGTCTAGCGCGCGGGTCGCGGGCGGATCGGGCGAGGGCTGGCAGCCGCTGGCGGACCGGGTGGCCGGGCAGGCACGGGACTTCCTGGACGGGGTAGGGGCGCTGGCCGACGGCCAGGGCGGTGACCAGCTGGTGCCGCTGCTGCTGCTGGAGGTGGCCCAGATCCTGCTGGCAGGCGCCCAGCTGGGGGCCAGCAAAGACGTGATCCCGCCAGGTAACTGGGAACCCGATGTCGGGGCCGATCCTGACCTGGATGTGCTGCGCACCGCGCTGGCGAGCCGGCTGGCCGGCCTGGACGAGTACGGGGAACTGTTCGACCCCTACGCCGACCGCCGGCCGACCCGCTTCCGGCTGTCCGACGACCTGGCGGCGGTGGCCGCGGACCTCATCCACGGACTGCAGCACTATGAGGCCGGGCGGCCACTGGAAGCCCTGTGGTGGTGGCAGTACTCCTACGTCAGCCACTGGGGCACGCATGGCGGGGCGGCCCTGCGCGCGCTGCACGCCGTGGTCGCGCACGCCCTGCTCGACGTGGCGGAAGAAGTCACGCCCTGACCCTGGGCTGATTAATCCGCCGGGAACCCAGCGGCCGGGTGGGTACACTCATGCCGCCAGCAGCCATGACCGGGAGGAGCGACGCGCCGGTGGCGCTTGTCGTGCAGAAGTACGGTGGCTCGTCGGTCGCCGACGCCGGCGGCATCAAGCGGGTGGCGCAGCGTATCGCCGCCACCCGCAAGGCGGGCCATTCCGTGGTCGTGGTCGTGTCCGCGATGGGTGATTCCACCGACGACCTGCACGACCTGGCCAGGCAGGTGAGCCCGCTGCCGCCGGCCCGGGAACTCGACATGCTGCTCACCGCCGGGGAGCGGATCTCGATGGCGCTGCTCGCCATGGCGATCGCCAACCTGGGTTTGCAGGCCCGCTCGTTCACCGGCTCGCAGGCGGGCGTGATCACCGACGACGTGCATGGCAAGGCGCGGATCATCGACGTCACCCCGGGCCGGATCGCCACCGCGCTGACCGAGGGCGCCATCCCGATCGTGGCCGGCTTCCAGGGCGTCTCCCAGAACGGCAAGGACATCACGACGCTGGGCCGGGGCGGCTCCGACACCACCGCGGTCGCACTGGCGGCGGCGCTGCAGGCCGATCTCTGCGAGATCTACACCGACGTGGACGGGGTGTTCACCGCCGACCCCCGGATCGTGCCATCCGCCCGCCGGATCCCGGTGATCAGCTACGAAGAGATGATGGAGATGGCCGCCTGCGGCGCCAAGGTGCTCCAGCTGCGCTGCGTGGAGTACGCCCGGCGGTACGACATGCCGATCCATGTCCGGTCATCGTTCAGCCAGCGGGCCGGGACCTGGGTCCGTGACCCCAGCCAGGAGGCGGAGGAGGAGCCAGCCATGGAACAGCCGATCATCTCCGGCGTTGCGCACGACCGCAGCGAGGCGAAGATCACCGTGGTCGGCGTGCCCGACGTCATCGGCGAGGCCGCCAGGATCTTCCGTGCCATCGCCGCTGCCGGGATCAACATCGACATGATCGTGCAGAACATCTCGGCTGCCAGTACCGGCCTGACCGACATCTCGTTCACCCTGCCCCGGGACGACGGGGAAGCGGCCATGGCCGCACTCGGGGCCATCCAGCCGGAGGTCGGCTTCGACAGCCTCCTCTACGACGACCGGATCGGCAAGGTGTCCGTGGTCGGCGCCGGGATGCGGTCACACCCGGGAGTGAGCGCCACCTTCTTTACCGCGCTGGCCGAGGCGGGCGTGAACATTGAGATGATCTCCACCTCGGAGATCCGGATCTCGGTGGTGGTGGACGAGAACGATGTGGACGCTGCGGTAACCTCCGCGCACCAGGCGTTCGACCTCACCGCCGGCGAGGTCGAGGCCGTGGTCTATGGGGGGACGGGCCGGTGACGCCCGGCCCCGGCCGGGCCGGCCGCCCCACGCTGGCGGTGGTCGGCGCCACCGGCGCGGTCGGTACCGTCATGCTCGACCTGCTGTCCACCCGGGGCGACGTGTGGGGTGACATCCGGCTGGTCGCCTCTCCCCGGTCGGCTGGCCGGAAACTGCGGGTGCGGGGTGAGGAACTGGCCGTCATGGCCCTGGCCCCAGCTGTGTTCGAGGGCGTCAACGTGGCCATGTTCGACGTGCCGGATGACATCTCCAGGCAGTGGGCACCGGTCGCCGCCGGGCACGGCGCGGTGGTGGTGGACAACTCCGCCGCCTTCCGGATGGACCCGGAGGTGCCGCTGGTCGTGCCCGAGGTGAACCCGGCCGACGCCAGCTGGCGGCCGCGGGGGATCATCGCCAACCCGAACTGCACCACGTTGTCGCTGATTGTCGCGGTGGGTGCGCTGCACCGGGCATTCAGCCTGCAGGAGATGGTCGTGTCCTCCTACCAAGCCGCCTCCGGGGCCGGCCAGGCCGGAATCGACACCCTCTACGCCCAGCTGGACAAGGTGGCGGGCTCCCGGGTGCTCGGCCAGCGGGCGGGTGACCTGCGGGCGGCGGTGGGCGACTTCGGCCCGTTCCCGGCACCGCTCGCGCTCAACGTCATCCCCTGGGCCGGCTCGCTGAAGGACGACGGCTGGTCGTCGGAGGAACTGAAGATCCGCAACGAGTCGCGCAAGATTCTCGGCCTGCCCGGCCTGAAAGTGAACGCCACCTGCGTCCGGGTGCCGGTGATCACCACCCATGCCGTCGCCGTGCACGCGGTGTTCGCCCGCGAGGTGACCAGGGAACTCGCCCAGGAAGTACTGGACGACGCACCCGGGGTGGTGCTGAGCGACGAGCCGGAGCGAGCCGAGTTCCCCACCCCGGCCGACGTGGTGGGCACCGACCCGACCTGGGTCGGCCGGGTGCGCCAGTCGCTGGACGACCCACGCGCGATCGAGTTCTTCGTCTGCGGCGACAACCTGCGCAAGGGCGCCGCACTGAACACCGCCCAGATCGCTGAACTGGTCGTCGCGGAGTCCGCGGACCGCTGACCGGGCAGCCGCTGACGGCCGCCGGTGCGCAGCCGGCAATGGCACCGCCGGTCACGCTCCGAAGCGCAGTTGCACCCGGTCGGTCACCGGCTGGTAGCCGAGCCGCTGGTAGAGGGCGTTGCTGGTGGGGTTGGCCAGGTCGGTGTAGAGCAGCACCTCGGCTACCCCGGCGGCCAGCGCCTGCTGGCTGACGGCGGTGGTTACCGCGCCGCCATAGCCGCGGCCGCGGTGCTCCGGCGGGGTGTAGACAGGTCCGATCCGGGCCTGCCCGGCCACCGCCCGGGTCCGCCCCGCCAGCGACACCGGCCCATCGCCGGTCTCCCACACCGTGAGGCCGCCATAGCCGATCCGCTCGTCCACCATCGCCCGGTGGACCGGGGCGCCGGCTGGGTCCGCCTCGGCACGGAATGCGGTCAGCCAGGCCAGCAGCAATGCGATGTCCGCGCCCGTGGCGACCCGGGCCTGCCCGGCCGGGGCCGGGGCCGGCGGGACCAGCTCACCGAGCCGGTACAGCCGCTCCCGGCGGCCGACCCGGGCGGGCTGGCCGGTCTGCCGCTGCCACGCGGCGGCGAAGGCCTGCGCCGGGCCGGGCGGGCCACCCACCGCGGCCACAGCCCGGCCAGTCCCCGCCAGTGTGCTGGCCAGTGCGGCCGCCGCCGGATCCGGCATGGCGGTCAGCGCCACCGGGTAGGGCGGGGTGTGCACGCAGGCGGCAGTGACCGCGCCACCGTCCCGGACATACCAGCCGAACAGCGGCTGAACGTCCCCGAACGTAGCCGGGCCGCCGGCCCGAATCGCCTCCGCGACGGTGAGCAGAACGCTGTGCTCAGCAGGCCGGGAACGGACAAACTCACCAGCGATGGCCAGGTACCGGGCCACGTCGGGGGAGAGCATCCAGGCCATGTCTCATGATCTGCGGCCGGCCCGGGCGGCGCATCCGGTTATTGGCGCTTAACGGCCGCACCGCCCGGGCCGGAACTCCGGCGGCCGGGCGGTAGCATCCTGCCGTGCCCGACAGCTTCTATCTCCCGGCCGGGGAGGACACCTGGCTGGCCACCCCGCACACCACCGGGCCATGGGATGCCAGGGCGCAGCATGCCGGACCGCCGAGCGCGCTGCTGGGGCGGTCGATCCAGCGCTGTGCCCCCCGCGACGACATGATGGTGACCCGTTTCACCTGCGAAATCCTGGGCGCCGTCCCGGTCGGGGAGATCCAGGTGCGGGCCCGGCTGGCTCGGCCCGGCCGCAGCGTGGAACTGCTGGAAGCGGTGGCAACCGCGGGTGGCCGGGAGGTGGCCAGGGCCGCCGCCTGGCGGGTGAAGCGGGCCGATGCCCCCGAGGTGGCGCCCCGGGGGGAACCGCCACCGCCATTGCCTGGCCAGTCGCCGGCCGGGGCGGACTGGCCGACGGCCTCGCGGGGCTGGGTGGACGGGTATCTGTCCGCTATCGACTGGCGGCCAGTGCGCGGCCACTTCACCCAGCCCGGCCCGGCCACCGTATGGGCCAGGCTGCGTTACCCGCTGGTGCCGGGCGAGGAGCCCAGCCCGCTGGAGCGGGTGCTGGCCATCGCGGACAGCGGCAATGGTGTAAGCAGCGAACTGGATCTGCGCGAGTGGCTGTTCATCAATCCCGAGCTGACCGTCCACCTGCACCGCGAGCCGGCCGGTGAGTGGATCTGCCTGGATGCGCAGGCGGTCATCTCACCCGGCGGGGCAGGCCTGGCCACGTCCGTGCTGTCCGACACCCACGGCCAGATCGGTGTCGGCGCGCAAGCGCTGCTGGTGGTACGGCGCCCCCCGCCCGCAGCCGGGGACTAGGCCATGTCCTGCCGCGCTAGTCCTTGCCGACCAGCCGCAGCACCGGGCGCTTGGGCGCGCGCGCGAGGATATGCATGATGTCAGCCCGGGTGAGGCCGGTGATCTGCTGAATCCGGCTGATCTTGACGCCAGCGCTTACCGCGTCCAGCACGATCCCGTCCCGCCTGGCGTTCATCTCTGCCCAGCGGCGCAGTTCCTCTTCCGCCGCCGTGACAGGCGCGTCTGCCATGCACTGAACGTAGCCTGAACCGCCCGCCAATCCCAGCGAATCGCCGGGATGGCCCGGCCAGCTGTGCGGGCGGCCGGTCAGGGCAGCCGGCCGGCGCCATTGCCGCTGGCGCCCGCGGCGGCCAGGACCGGCTGGCTGAGCGGCGGCGAGGCCGGCAGGGCCAGCGTGATCCGCAGCCCGTGCGGCCGGTTGAGGGTGGCCGCCGCGGTGCCGTGATGAGCGGCGGCGACCGCGGCGACGATGGCCAGGCCCAGGCCGGAGCCCGCCGGGCGGTCAGGCGCGGGGGCCCGGTAGAAACGGTCGAAGATGCGGGCGAGCTGCGCTGGTGGCACACCAGGGCCGTCGTCGCTGACGTCGATGGTGACGGCGCCCCCGCGGTGGCTGGCGGTGATCAGGCCGGCCGCGGTGGCCGGGGCGTGCGCGCTCACGTTGGCCAGCAGGTTGCCGACCGCGCGGTGCAGCAGTTCGGGATCGCCCGTCACGGTCAGGCCTGGCTCAATATCGGTGCACCACACCCGGGCCGGGTCGGCGCTCTGTGCCCGCTCGGTACATTCCCTGACCAGCCCGCTCAGGTCGACCTCTTCGTGCTGCGGCTCTGGGTGGTCGTCGAGCCGGGCCAGCCGGAGCATGTCATCGACCAGCGCGCTCATCCGCTGCGCCTCCAGCGCGATCCGGCGCATCGCCTCGTCCACCTGGGCCCGCTCGGGCAAGGCTCCCTGCTGGTAAAGCTCGGCGTTGGCCCGCAACGAGGCCAGCGGGGTGCGCAACTCGTGGCTGGCGTCGGCGAAGAAGCGCCGGGTGAGTTCCTGGCTCTCCTCGCGTTCGTGCACGGCGGCCTCGATCCGGGCCAGCATGCCGTTCAGCGCCGCGCCGAGGCGGCCCACCTCCGTGGCGTTGCCGCCGGGGTCGACCCGGTCGGTGAGATCACCCGCGGTGATCCGGTCGGCCTGGGTGGCCATCGTCTCGATCGGCCGCAGCCCGCGGCGCACGATCCAGGCCACACCGACGAACACCAGCATGGCGGCGGCCACCGAGCCGGCGATGACAATGAGGGCCAGCCGGGTAGTTGTGCTGTTCACACTGGCGAGGCTGGTGGTGACCACCAGATGGCCGCCACCCACGTTCGCGGCCTGCATCAGCAGCTGGGCCCGTCCGTTGCGGCTGACCACGGACTGGGCCCGGTGGTTGGCCCCCAGCAGGGTCAGAGCCAGACCCGGCGGGAGCGCCGGGATCAGGTCGGGGTTGCCGTGCACGAAAACCTTCGCCCCGCGGGCAGACACCCACTCGACCCAGTACGGGGCGAGGCTGCGGGGCAGCATCACGTGCGGGCCAACGACCACCGCTTGCCTGACGCTCCGGGACAGCCGGCTTTCCCCGGCACCCGGGGGTACCAGCCCGCCCGCCAAACCGAACGGGTGCAGGGATGCGCGCGGCAGTGCGACCGTCTGCGCCCGGTACTCGCTCCGCACCGACTGCAGCTGACCGCCCGCCTGGTTGACCAGATAGCTGTGCAGCGCCGTGACCGCCGCGAAGTCGAAGGCCACCAGCGCGCCCAGGGTGACCAGGACGACACCCGCCAGCACCTGGATGCGGAGCTGGGCCCGGCGGGGCCGTCCTGGCCCGCGGGCCGCTCCCGGCCGGCTAGCTCTCATCATCACCGCTCGCCTCGTCTTCCGGGCCGGGCAGGCGCAGGCAGTAGCCGATGGCCCGTTGGGTGTGGATTACATCTGGCCCATAGCGGGCCAGCTTTCGCCGCAGATAGGCGATGTAGGTGGTGACCACCGTGCTGGATCCGCCGAAGTCGTAGTCCCACACGTGGGCCAGCAACTGTGTCCTGGTCAGCACCCGGCCAGGATTCAGCATCAGGTAGCGCAGCAGCCGGAACTCAGTCGGTGACAGGTCGATCAGGTGCCCGGACCGGCGGACCTGGTAGCTGTCCTGGTCGAGCTCGATGTCGGCGAACGTCAGCCGCGACCCGGCCGCGGCCGGCCGGGTGCGGCGCAGCACGGTCCGGATCCGGGCGGCCAGTTCCTCCAGCCCGAACGGCTTGGTCAGGTAGTCGTCGCCGCCCAGGGTCAGTCCGGTCACTTTGTCCGCCTGGGTGTCCCTGGCGGTCAGGAAGATCACCGGGACCTTCAGGCCGTCCCGGCGCAGCCGGGACACCACCTCGAAACCGTCGGTGTCGGGCAGCATCACATCCAGCACTACCAGGTCAAAGGGATGCTCCCGGGCCAGCCGGAGTGCCCCCAGGCCGGTGCCCGCGGTCGTCACGGTAAAGCCGAGGAACCGCAGCGAGGCGGCGACCGCGTCCCGCAGGAAGGGCTCGTCGTCGACTACCAGCAGCTCACCCTGGTCCGCCAGGCCTGCGGCCGGCTCACCCATCGCCCTGCTCCTTTGCCTCGCCTCCACAGCTGACCAGGTCAACCCCACCACCACGTGTGGTTTCCGTGCGAGTTCTGTGTGAACCCGCCGTGCCGCCGCGCCGGGGCCACCCCTTCACAGTAGGTATGCCCGGGTGTGCTGGCACCAGGATCCGCCCGGCCGGCAGCAGGCGGGTTGTGGCCGGCTCACAATCGCGCCATGCTGAGGGCACGCGCCACCCGGAGGGTTGATGGTCCAGACGCCGGGGCAGCCGGCCGCCACCGGCAGCCGGGCGGCCACCGGGCACCCGGCGGTCGCCCAGCTCGCCGCTGGCGTCGAGGATGCCTTGCCGGAGCTGGTCCCGGCCGCGGTCGAGGCCATCTGGCAGCAGGTGCCGGCCTATCCCGCCAGCCACGATGACCAGCTGCGGGCCGACGTCGGTGTGCATGTGGCCGCGGTGTTCCGGGTGTTCCTGGACGGGCTGGCGGGCCGCCGGGACGCCAGCCGGGCCGACTTCGCGATCACCCGGGAACAGGCCACCCGGCGGGTGGCGCAGGGGATCTCGCTGGCCGACTTCCTGCAGGCGTTCCGGATTGGGCAGCTCACGCTGTGGCAGGGCATCATGGCGGCGGCCGGTGACGATCCGGCCGCGCGGGATGGGGCGCTGTCTGTCGTCGCGCAGCTGATGCAGGTCATCGAGCTCGGCAGCACCGTCGCCGGGGAGGCGTACGCCCAGGCACAGCAGCACGCGCTGGCCGAAGGCGACCGGGTGCGCCGCGATCTGCTGGAGGACCTGCTGGCCCGGCAGGACACCCGCGCCGGGCCGGGCCGGGCGGTGCTGCGGGCCGCTGGGCTCGGCCCCGGCCGGCGGCTGCTGGTGGCGAGTGCGGCCCCGGCGGGGGATCCAGATGGCGGCGCTGGCCCCAGCCCGCCCAGCCCGCCTGATCTGCCTGACCTGTCCGATGCCGCGGCCGCGCTGCGGGGTGCGTTCGGCGGGCACGGGCTCGGGCTCACCGTGGTCCGGCACGACGAGATCGTCGGGATCGCCCCGGTGGTGGGCGGCCGGGCCGAACCGGCGGTGGCCAGCCTGACCCGGGTATGCGCCGGGCTGGCCCGGCACGGGGTACGGCTTGCGGTCGGGGTGAGCACCGTGCACGCCGGGCTGCATGAGATCCCGGAGGCGTACGCCGAGGCGAGGGCCGCCCGGGACGGCCTCGGTGGCGTGGCAGGCCTGCTCGCGCTGCCGCTGCTGACCAGTTTCGACTATCTGGTGCTGCGCGACGACGACACGGCGCGGCGGCTGATCCGGCCGGAGGTACGGCGATTTGTGGCCGAGGACGCGGCTGCGGGCGGCACACTGGTTGCCACCCTGGCCGCGTACGCGGCGTGCGACCTCAATGCCAGGACCGCGGCCAGGCAACTGCACCTGCACGTCAACACCGCGTACTACCGGCTGGACCGGATCGCCGAGCGGACCGGCTGTGACCTGCGGCGGTTCGCCGACGTCATGGAATTGCTGATCGCGGTGCGGCTGCTCGGTGCCACCCCGCCGGTGACCGGCGTTTCATGACCGGACCACTACCAGTCTTGTGAGGCGGCCACTAACACCTGACCGCCGCGCCCGGCGACAGTGGGGTCACTCCCGGAACCAAAGTGAGGTGCCAGATGCTCAACCTAGCCGTCCTGCTCGAGGACAGTGCACGCAACTTCGCCGGCCGGGACGCCGTGGTGCACGGCGCGGGCCGGCTGACCTACGCCCAGCTGAATGCCGCGGCCAGCCAGGTGGCCGGCGCGCTGGCGGCGCGCGGCATCGGCCGCGGCGACCGGGTGGCGCTGAGCTGCCCGAACGTGCCGTACTTCCCGATCGTCTACTACGGCATCCTCAAGTCCGGCGCGGCCGTGGTGCCCCTGAACGTGCTGCTGACCGAACGGGAGATCACCTACCATCTGGCCGATTCCGCGGCCCGCGCCTACTTCTGCTTCGAGGGCACGGCCGACCTGCCCATGGGCCAGACGGGTGCGGCCGCCGCCGCTGCCTCCCCCGGCTGCGAGCACTTCGTCCTGCTCACCGCCGACCCGGCCGCCACCTCGGCCGGCCCGGGCGGCCAGACACTGGCCCAGTTCACCCGCCACCAGCGGGCCACCTTCACCTCCGTTGCCACGGCGGAGACCGATACCGCGGTGATCCTGTACACCAGCGGCACCACCGGCCAGCCCAAAGGCGCCGAGCTGACCCACAGCAACATGGTGCAGAACGCGCTGCTGGCCAACCGCCTGTTCGGCGTCCACCCGCACGACGTGCACCTGATCGCACTGCCGCTGTTCCACTCCTTCGGGCAGACAGTGCAGATGAACAACGGATTCGCCACCGGCGCGACGGTGGTGCTGCTGCCCCGGTTCGACCCGGCGCGGGCGCTCGCGCTGATGGACACCGAGCGGGTCACCTTCTTCGCCGGCGTGCCCACCATGTACCACGCGCTGCTGAACTGCCAGGACACCGGCGACGCCGACCTGAAGGCGATCGCTGCCAGGATGCGGGTGGCCGTTTCCGGTGGGGCGGCGATGCCGGCCGAGCTGATGCGGCGGTTCGAGGAACGATTCACGGTGCCGATCCTGGAGGGGTACGGGCTGTCCGAGACCAGCCCGCTGGCCACCTTCAACCGGGTGGACCGGCCGCGCCGGCCCGGGTCCATCGGGCTGCCGGTGTGGGGCACCGAGGTCAGGATCGTCCGCGACGACGGGACGGTCGCCGCGGCCGGTGAGCCAGGCGAGATCGAGATCCGCGGCCACAACGTGATGAAGGGGTACTTCCGGCGGCCGGAGGCGACCGCGGCGGCGATCGATGGCCAGGGCTGGTTCCGCACCGGCGACATCGGCACCGCCGACGCCGACGGCTACCTGTACGTGGTGGACCGCAAGAAGGACCTGATCATCCGGGGCGGCTTCAACGTCTACCCACGCGAGCTGGAGGAAGTCCTGCTCACCCACCCGGCAGTGAGCCTGGCCGCGGTGGTGGGCGTGCCGCATGACAGTCATGGCGAGGAGGTCAAGGCCTATGTGGTCCGCACCGCTGGCGCGGAACTGACCGAAGCCGAGCTGATCGCCTGGTGCAAGCAGAACATGGCCGCCTACAAGTACCCCCGGGTCGTGGAGTTCCGCGACAGCCTGCCGATGACCGCGACCGGCAAGATTCTCAAGCGGGAACTCGTGGCACCGGCCAGCCCGGCGGGAGCCCGGCCGTGACCGCCGGGACGGACCGGCCCGCCGCGCTGGGCGAGGCGGCGGCCAGCGCGCTGAACGCCGGGCTGGCCACCGGCCGGGTCGGCACCCGGCAGGCCGCGGCCGCGCTCGGGCGCGCCCTGGCGGGCAGCCCGGACGTCACCTGCCGGGCCGGTGCGCTGGCCCGGGACCTGGCCGCCGCCGCGGCCGGCCGCCCGGTGGCCCAGCCGGCCCGGGGTGACACCCGGTTCAGCCATTCAGCCTGGCGGGACAACCCCTGCTACGCCCGGCTGGGCCAGGCCTACCTGGCTACCGAGCGGGCCATCAGCGACCTGGTCGAGCAGGCGGACGTGGACTGGCAGACCCGGCAGCAGGCCCGGTTCGCCGCCACCGTGCTGACCAGCACGCTGGCCCCGACCAACACGCTGCCAGGTAACCCGGCCGCCCTGGAGCGCGCGGCCAGCACCGGCGGCCGCAGCCTGCTGCGGGGGGCGCGCAACCTGCTCACCGACGCCTGGGCCGGCCAGCGTATCCCCCGCCAGGTGGACGCCCGGCCGTTCCGGCTGGGCGAGAACATCGGCGCCACCCCGGGCGCGGTGGTGTTCCGCAACGAGGTGGTGGAGATCATCCAGTACACGCCCGCCACCCCACGGGTGCAGGCGGAGCCACTGCTCATCGTCTGGTCGCTGATCAACCGCTATTACGTGCTCGACCTGGCACCCGGCCGCAGTTTCATCGAGTACGCGGTGAGCCAGGGCATCGAGGTGTTCGTCACCAGCTGGCGCAACCCCGGCCGCCAGCAGGCCGGCTGGGACCTGGACACCTATGCGGCCGCCCTGGTGGCGGCGATGGACGCGGTCGCCGAGATCACCGGCAGCCTGCGGATCGGCACCATGGGGCTGTGCGCCGGCGGCCAGCTGCTGGCGGCCGTGCTCGCCCACCTCGCGGCGCGCGGGGACGACCGGGTTGCCCACGTGACGTTCGGCGTCAGCCAGCTTGACATGTCCGTGCCCAGCGTCGCCGGGCTGGTGATCGCGCCGCCGCTGCCCGGGCTGGCCCGGCTTGCCACCCGTGCCACCGGGCTGGTGGACGGCCGGGACACCGCGGCGGCCTTCGCCTGGCTCCGCCCCGGCGAGCTGATCTGGAATTTCTGGGTCAGCAACTACCTGATGGGTGAGGATCCGCCCGCTTTCGACATCCTGGCCTGGAATGCCGACGCCACCCGGCTGCCCGGGGCGGCCGCCCGCCAGCTGCTGGCGATCGCCGAGCGAAACCTGCTGGCCACCCCGGGCGGGATCACCCTGCTCGGCACCGGCATCGACCTGGCGAGCACTGACCTGCCCAGCTACGTGGTCGGCGCGGAAACCGATCACCTGGTGCCCTGGCAGGGGGCCTACCGGACAACCCAGCTGCTGGGCGGGGAGGCGACCTTCGTGCTGTCCGGCGGCGGTCACATCCAGCACCTGGTGAACCCGCCGGGCAATGCCAAGGCCCGCTTCCGCACCGGGCCGCGCCCCGGTGCTGACCCAGCGGCCTGGCTGGCCGCGGCCAGCCAGCAGCAGGGAAGCTGGTGGGGCCACTGGGCACAGTGGGTGCGTGACCACAGCAGCGGTGACCGCCCGGCTCCCGGCACACTGGGGAGCCGCCAGCACCCGGTGGCCGAGCCCGCCCCCGGCCGTTATGCAAAGCAGAAGTAAGTGTGTTCGCAGTGGCGGCGGCGCCGCTCGTCAGCGACCCTGGTGACCATGCGGAAAGGCAAGGCCCGCCGGGCGGGCGACGAGGTTCAGATGGTGACCGCCGGGAACTTCACCGTACGGGTCGCGGTACGGGCCGGTCAGCCAGGCTGGCCACCGCTGCTGCTGTGCAACGGCATCGGCGCGAGCCTGGAGCTGTTCCAGCCATTCGTGGACGCGCTGGGCCCGCAACGGGAGATCATCCGGTTCGACCTGCCCGGCATCGGCGGATCCCCGCTGCCACTGACCCCCTACCACCTGTCCACCCTGCCCCCGCTGCTGGCCGGCCTGCTCGACCACCTCGGCCACGACCGGGCGGACGTGCTCGGCATCTCCTGGGGCGGCGGGCTCGCCCAGCAGTTCGCGCTGTCCCGGCCGGACCGGATCCGGCGGCTGGTGCTCGTGGCCACCGGTACCGGCTCGCTCATGGTGCCCGGCCAGCCCAGCGTGCTCTGGCACATGCTCAGCCCCCGCCGGCACCTCGACCCGGCGCACGTGACCGATTACGCCAGTGACATCTACGGCGGCAGCATGCGGGCCACCCCGACCCGGGCGGCCGAACTGCTCGGCGCGGCCGCCCTGTCCGGCACCCGCCGCGGCTATTACTACCAGCTGCTGGCCGGGGCTGGCTGGACCAGCCTGCCGCTGCTGCCGCTATTGCGCCCGCCCACCCTGGTGCTGGCCGGCGACGACGACCCGCTCATCCCCCTCATCAACGCCCGGATCATGCACACGCTGATCCGCGGCAGCCAGCTGCACGTCTACCGCGGCGGGCATCTCGACCTGATCGCCGACCCGCACCGGCTGGCGCCGGTGGTCGAGCAGTTCCTCGGCCCGGCCCAGGCCCCGGCTGTCACCCCCGGAAGGGCAAGCGCATGAACCAGACCGGACAGGCCGGCCTCGGGCTGGCGCTCGGCACCGACTTCTTCTCGGTGCGTGAGCAGTTCACCAGCGAGCAGTGGTCGCGGTTCACCGCCGCCCGCAAGTTTGTCGACAGCGAGGTCATCCCGGCCGCGGCCGGCTACTGGGAGCGCGCCGAGATCCCCTGGCCGCTGGTCCGCCGGCTGCCCGAACTGGACGTGGTGGGCGAGGAGATCGAAGGCTACGGCTGCCCCGCGATGAGCCCGCTGGCCTGCGGGCTGGTCACCATGGAACTGCACCGCGGCGACGGCAGCCTGGGCGTCATCCTCGGCGTGCACTCCGGCCTGGCGATGCGGTCGATCGCGCTGTGCGGCTCGGAGGAGCAGAAGCAGCGCTGGCTGCCCGGCATGGCCCGGATGGACCTGCTCGGGGCGTTCGCCCTCACCGAGCCCGACCACGGCTCGGATTCGGTCGCGCTGGAGACCACCGCCGAGCCTGACGGTGACCGCTGGCTGCTCACCGGCCGCAAGCGCTGGATCGGCCTGGGCTCGCTGGCCGACCTGGTGGTGGTGTGGGCCAGGGACACCACCACCGGGCAGGTCGGCGGTTTCGTGGTTGAGCGCGGGTCAGCCGGTTACCAGGCCAGCGTCATCGAGGGCAAGGCGTCCCTGCGGTCGGTCTGGCAGGCCGACATCACCCTGGACAGGGTGGCCGTGCCAGCCGCCAACCGGCTGCCGGGCGCGCGGAGCTTCAAGGACGCCGGCCGGGTGCTCGCCGCCACCCGCACCACCTGCGCCTGGGCCGCTCTTGGCCACGCCACCGCCGCCTATGACACCGCGCTCCGCTACGCCCTCAGCCGCAAGCAGTTCGGCAAGCCGCTGGCCAGTTTCCAGATCATCCAGCAGCGGCTGGTCAACATGCTGGCCGACCTGACTGCGATGCAGCTGTACTGCATGCAGATCGGGCGGCTGGCCGAGGCGGGACGGCTGACCGCGACGGTGGCGGGCCTGGCAAAGATGCACAACACCCGCAAGGCACGGGCGATCGCCGCCGATGCCCGGGACATGCTCGGCGGGAACGGGATCCTGCTGGAAAACCACGCCATCCGGCACATGGCCGACCTGGAAGCCATCCACACCTTCGAGGGCACCGAGACCATGCAGTCGCTGATCGTCGGCCGCGACATCACCGGCATCTCCGCCTTTGCCTGACGGGTGCCCCCACGGCTGGCACCACGTGGTGGCGGCCGGTGTGGCGACATGGGCGGGTAGGGC
>Ga0318569_10000090_pt1 | contig 15823 bp, 10 predicted proteins | sample GRESIP088b5f22_FD_203692 | JGI IMG/M metagenome (GOLD analysis project Ga0318569, IMG submission 203692) | Tropical soil microbial communities from Luquillo Experimental Forest, Puerto Rico - GRE.SIPMG.088b5f22 | ecosystem: Environmental > Terrestrial > Soil > Tropical forest > Bulk soil...
GTAGCGGTGGCTGCGGCGGGCGGCGGGGGTTTCGCATCCGCGCGCTGTAGTACAGGCGCGCCCTGATCGGCCGCCGGTGCTGCAGGAATGACGGCCGGTGATCCGACCCGCGCGGTCGGACTTTCGGACGAAGCCAGGTGCTGGATAACTGGCACTTTTGGCCGCGCAACATAGCTGCGGACAAAAGCCGTAATGGTCCACATCACTACGGGCACGGCGATGATGACGGCGGCGAGAATGAGTACGCGCTGCAATACCGGCGTGTGCAGCCGAACGCCGTCGTCGTGGTATTCGTCGTAATCGTCGTAGTCGCGCATCGCAGCCGCCTAATCCTGCCGCGCGGGGTATTTCAACAGTTCCGCATCGCCGTTCGACAGGGTCGGCAATCTGGCGCCGCATCAGCCGCATGCCATCCCGGCACGCGGTGAAGTACTATGCGGCACTTTTCTTCAGATTCTCCGCAGCTTTTGCAGCGAAATACGTCAGTACCCCATCCGCTCCGGCCCGCTTGAAGGCAATCAGGCTTTCCATCATGGCCCTCTCGCCGTCGAGCCAGCCTTTGTCCGCAGCCGCAGCGATCATGGCATATTCCCCCGACACTTGATAGGCGAAGGTCGGCATGCCGAAGGCGTCTTTGACCCGCTGCAATACGTCGAGATAGGGCAAGCCGGGTTTGACCATCACCATGTCGGCACCCTCGGCAATATCGAGTTCCACCTCGCGCAGCGCCTCGTCGCTGTTTGCCGGATCCATCTGATAGGTCCGCTTGTCGCCAATCAGTGTCGCGCTCGAGCCGACGGCGTCGCGGAACGGACCATAGAACGCCGAGGCATATTTTGCCGCATAGGCCATGATCGAAACGTCGGTGAAGCCCGCAGCATCGAGGCTGCTGCGGATGGCGCCGACGCGGCCGTCCATCATGTCGGACGGAGCAATAATGTCACAGCCGGCTTGCGCTTCGACGATTGCCTGACGGACGAGCACGGCGACGGTCTCGTCATTGACGATCACGCCGTCGCGCAGGAGCCCGTCATGGCCGTGGCTGGTATAAGGATCAAGCGCAACGTCACAGAGGACGCCGATCTGGGGCACTTCTTTTTTGATGGCGCGAATGGCGCGGCAAACGAGATTGTCCGGGTTGAGCGCCTCGGAGCCGTCGTCGTCGCGTTTCGCCGGATCGGTATAAGGAAACAAAGCTAGGCACGGGATCGCAAGCCGCGCCGCACGTTCGGCGGCGCGCACCGCTTCGTCCACGGAAAGGCGTTCGACCTCGGGCATGGAATCGACGGGAACGCGAAGCTTGGTACCGTCGACGAGAAATAACGGCCAGATCAGGTCGTCTGCCGTGAGGATGTTTTCCTGCACCATCCGGCGCGACCACTCGGTCCGCCGGTTGCGGCGGGGCCGCACCGCGAGATCCAGCCGCTCGGCCTTGATCTCCGCCGGCGCGGGGGCAAAGCGGTGTCGTTCGAGCGGACGGCCGAATTTGATCGCCATGCGGGTACTCCTAGCTTCTTTTTATCCCGTCCGCGGCCAATCTGCCACCGAGGGCAAAAGCCCCCAGGAAGCCTCTTGATTAACGGCTTAGCAGGGGTGCGTTTGACCCCCCTTAACGCGCCTATATCGGTGCAACACGCCGGCTCCTGCCATCAATCCGCCCATAGCTCCCCTCAAGCCAAGAACAATGACCGATCAACCGCAGCGTCGGCCGACGCGCCCCAGCGACCTCCTTGAGCCGGTGCGGCTCGCCAGGGCCGCTCGGGGCAGCTGGACGGAGTATCTGGTCCTGTTCTTGCGCCTGATGGCGGGGGTGTCGCTGATCAAGGGGCTCTATCACTGGGTCCAGGTTTGCGGTATCGGCGCCGCGCCCGGTCAAGGCTTCGAATCGCACACGATCGCCTGGCAAACGACTACGGTGTTCTTCGCGGTGCTCGATCTCGTCGCGGCCGTGGGGCTGTGGCTCGCCGCCGCCTGGGGCGCGGTCCTGTGGCTCGCCTCGGTGGTCTCGATGGTGGCGGTCGAAGTATTTTTCCCCCAGGTCTATGGTGGCAGCCTTTTCGTCGTCTTTACCGAAATCACGTTGCTTAGCGCTTATCTCTTTCTCGCCATTGCCGCGGCGCGTGAGCGGGCGACTTAGCAGATATCAGATGCGAGAGATCATGGGTCAGATGCCAGAGGCATCTGGCCTCGCAGCGCCGCTCGTATCCGCTGCGGCGTGGCGGGAATTTCATCGATCGAGACGCGAAATGGCGACAAGGCATCATTAACCGCATTGAGGATCGCGGCAGGCGCGCCGATGGCGCCGCCCTCGCCGAGACCTTTGGCGCCGGTCACCGAGGACGCCGCCGCGCTTTCGATGTGATGCAACTCGATCGGGGGAATCTCGCGCGCGGTCGGCGGCAAATAATCGGCGAGCGTCGCGGTGTGGATGTGGCCTAGCGCGTCGTAGACGATCTCTTCGAAGAGTGCATTGCCGATGCCCTGGGCAATGCCGCCATGCACCTGGCCGTCGGCGATCAGCGGATTGATGATGCGACCGGCATCCTCGACCGCAAGGAATTTCTCGACACGAACGCTTCCGGTGTCGATGTCAACCTCGACGATCGCTACGTGGCAGGCGTTGGAGAAGGTGCCCGGCGGATCGTAATGCGCGCTCTCGGTGAGGCCTGGACCGAGATTTTTGAAACGGTGCGCCTGGTTGTAAGCCGCGCGAGCCAGCATCTTCACCGGAACGGACCGATCCGTACCGGCGACGCGGGCCTCGCCGTCTTGCAGCACGATATCGTCGCGCGCGGCCTCCAGCACATCGCCGGCAATCGTGATGAGCTTCTCGCGGATTTTTTGCGCCGCCAGCAAAGTGGCGCCGCCGGCGATGACAAGCGAGCGGCTGGCGAATGTGCCCCAGCCATAGGGCGTGCGGTCGGTGTCGCCGTGCACGACGCGCACATTGGTAGGCACGACGCCGATCGTGTCAGCGACGATTTGCGCAAGCGTTGTCGCTAGGCCCTGGCCGTGCGGGCTTGCGCCGACGCGGGCCTCGACTTGGCCTGACGGATCCATGACGATCTCCACGGTCTCCCATCCAGGCGTGATTTCCATGCCGCGGGCGGCAAAAGCCGTACTGCCGTAGCCGGTACGCTCCGAGAAAGTGGCGAACCCGATCCCGAGAAAACGGCCGGCCTGGCGTGCCTCGTGCTGGCGCGCGCGAAATTTCGGCAGGTCGATTTGCGCCGCCGCGATGTCGAGCGTCTCGACATAGCGGCCTTCGTCGAACACCAAACCGGTGGCCGATGTGTAAGGAAAGTGGCGGACGAGATTGCGCTTGCGGATTTCGACCGGACTTAGCCCGAAAGCGGCCGCGGCCTTATCCATCAGCAGTTCGATCGCAAGGGTGATGACCGGCCGCGCCACGCCGCGATAGGGCGCCATGGTGCAGGTGTGGGTCGCGATCGCACGCGCGCGGCAGGAATAGGCGCGCAGATCGTATGGCCCCGGCAATTCGGCCATCGCCATCAACGGTTCGACGCCGCAGGTGGTCGGGAAGCACGAATAGGCGCCGACATTGGCGAGGACATCGGCGGAGAGCGCGACGATCCTGCCGTCGGCGTCGAAGGCGCCTTCCAGTTCGAGCCGTTGATCGCGGCTGTGAAATCCGGCGATGAGATTTTCGCGGCGATCCTCGACCCAGGCGACGCTGTCCTGCAACCTGCGCGCCAAGAAGACCAGCACGATATATTCGGCGGCGAGCGACATTTTCTGGCCGAAGCCGCCGCCGACATCCGGAGCGACGACGCGCAGATCGGACTCGGCAAAGCCGAGAATGTCGGCAATTGCGGTGCGCGTTAAATGCGGCATTTGCGTCGTGCAGGTCAGCGTGATGCGGCCCGAGGCGCAATCGAATGCCGCGTGCGCGGCGCGCGTTTCGAGCGGCGTCGCGTTTTGCCGGTGCGATTGCACGGAGAGACGGACGCGACGGCCCGCCGCGCCAAAGGTCCGTTCGAATTCGCTTGTCGTGAATCGAGCATCGACAATGGTGTTGCCAAGCTCGTGGACTGTGGGCGCGTCAGGCGACAGCGCGTCGCCGGTATCGCGCACGGCCGGTAATTCGGCAAACTCGATCTCGACGTGATCGGCTGCATCTTCGGCTTGCGCGGCGGTGGATGCAAAAACGGCGGCGATCGGCTCGCCGACGAAGCGCACGACATCGTGCGCGAGGATCGGTTGCTCGATCGGTCGGTAATTGAATTTATGCAGCATCGGCCGGATCGGCCGGGCCGCGAGATCGGCCGCCCGGATGAGTCTGACGCCATCGGGCGCACTGATCCGCACCAGGCGCCCGGCGGCCACCGGGCTGCGCACGAAACGCACGTGGTGGGTCGCAGGAAGATCGGCGGTAAACCGGCCGCGCCCGCGTACCAGCGCGGGATCCTCCAAGCGGCGGATCGCGCGGCCCACCCACTTCATTCCCGAGCCGGCGGTTACACTTGCTGCTTCGTTCGCGGTCGCGGTTTTCGTCCCGGTCTTCATGGCCGGGACTGTAGCCCGGACCCGGCAATCCGCCTACGCAGCCGTTTGGGCGGCGCTTAGAAACAGCGGAAACGCACGTGAGCAATTATCACGTCGAGTCCCGCTCCGCTTGATCCCCATACTTTGGCTGACCACATAATCTTCAAAGTAGTCGGGTATCGATCAAAGACTTGGCATGCTCATGGACAGACCATCGAAACAAGATCGCCGCCGTTTTCTGCTCAACACCGGCGTCCTTGCTGCGGGGTGGGAACTGTCCCGTGCGAACGATGTTCTGTCGCGGGAGCTAGCACCCACGCCATTCTGTCACGATGGCGACGAACCGACCGTCCGCCAGACCGAGGGGCCGTTTTTCAAACCAAAATCGCCGGAGCGCACTGACCTGCGCGAGCCCGGCACCAAAGGCAGCCGGTTCGAACTTTCCGGCTTTGTGCTGACGAGAAGCTGCCGTCCGCTGGGCGATGCGGTGGTCGATCTCTGGCATGCTGATGAGAAGGGCGAATACGACAATATAGGTTTCCGATATCGTGGTCACGTTGTCACCGGGCCCGACGGCGCATTCGTGTTTCGTACCATTGTGCCAGCGCCATACACCGGCCGCACGCGGCATTATCACGTCAAGGTTCAAGCGCCGAGCAGCCGTCTGTTGACCACGCAACTCTATTTTCCCAACGAGCCCGCGAACCTCCGTGACGGCCTATTCCAGCGCGAATTGCTGATGCGAGTAGCGGATGCCGGCGACGACCTCGACGGCCGGTTCAATTTCATACTCAATATGCGTTAGGACGCGTGCGTTTGGGTTTATCTGTTCCGCGTCGTCCAGACCGCACGGCGTTTCGGTGCGTCTTGCAATCCGTCTAAAGAATGTCGTTGCGTCGAATGCGATTGGAGCGCGGGGGATCTTGCTGATGGCGTTCTGGTCTTAGCCTCGGCGGGCGCTATCGGCTTCTGTGGCGGCAGGGGCATTCGCGCCGCTGCCGCAGTAGGATCGAGTTCACGAGGGACCAGCATCGCAAAGTTGCCGGCATGATGGACGTGACTGGCGAGCTGGCCGGCGCGATCTCCTGCTCCCCAAAATATATCGGCGCGGGCTGGGCCGACAATGGCGGAGCCGGTGTCCTGAGCGATCATCAAATGGTCGAAGTGGTCGCCCCGTTTTTCGTCGGTGAGAGGCAAGTCGGCCTCGATGAAAAACGGGGTCCCGTACACATGTAACGCATTATCAACAGCAATCGAGCGTGTTGGCGTCAGCGTTATGCCTTGGGCGCCAATCGCCTCGCGCGGCTTTTCCTGGTAGCCGGCGGCTTGCCGATCGTCTGTTAGTCCGACGATGCGAAAAAACATAAACGATCGATTTTGGCGTAAGAATTCCTCGGCACTTTGCGGGTTGGCGCGTACCCATTCGCGTATTCGCTCGAGCGACATTTCCTCGCGCGCAATGACGTTGCGCTCGATGAGGATACGGCTGAGCGGCACGAACGGATAACCATTATGTCCGTCGTAGTTGATACGCAGCATGGCACCGTCCTCGAGGCGCACGCGCGCCGATCCCTGGATCTGGATAGTCAGGGCATCCGATTTATTTTTGATCCAACAGATTTCGAGACGTTTCCCATCGAGCGCCCCATCCAGGATCTCGCCACGATCGTAATAAGGGACCAGCGTCCCGCCGTCCGTCCGCCGCAATGACTGCCCCTTATTGGGAAAGCTAGGACCGGCACTGTGCAGCGGCGGCACCAGATCCGGCGGGCGGCGATAGATCGGCATCTTGAAAATTCCGGTGGGGACGCGCGAGCCGTCCACGATCGGTTCGAAATATCCGGTCAAGAAGCCCGCACTATCGCCCAGCCTGGTTATATGCAGCGGGCGAAAATTGCGCTCAAAGAACAGTCGCGCCTGGTCCTCTGCTAATCGGCCGGCAACGAGCGCGCGACGACACACCTGTGTGAGCGCAGCGTACATAGGACGCTTTTCGTCTTGGCGCAGGCTGCTCCGCAATAACGAGCGGCAGCTCGCCAAAAAAGTGGCAAAGGCGGCAACGTGATCATCCCCTGACCAGCCCTTTAAGGCACTCCATTCAATCGGCTCGAGGGCCGTGTCGCGCAGCTGCAGCGGCTCAGGTGGTGCGGTCGATGGGCCGAAGATCGCGGGTGGGGGAGCGGCGAGCTGCGGTTTTCGTTCCAGTCCCGCCGCAGCATGGGCCGATAGGCCGAGCAGCTGCGCAACAATTCCAACAATCACAGCAAACGTAGCTGCGACCACGATCTGATCGCGATCAGTCTTGATTGGGCAATTGCCGCCAACGGTCGACATCGTCGATCTACGTGTCTGTTAGCGGATGAATTTAGCCGTCAGAAAAGGCTAATTTTGTGATCAGACGTGGTTGTGATCAGACTGGCGATCAGCCAATGCCTGCCGCACCATGGATGTGGCCTTTTCGGCTTCGCGCGAAGATAAACCGTAAACTCCGCGAGCCACCATAGCGGCGACGGCGTCGCTGCCGTAATTCAAAAGATTGTAGGGACCGGCACAAGGCCTGGTCCCTTATGTCTTCTTAGCCTTTCGTAACGACCGGTGGGGCGCTTTACCCTTGCCGATATATTGCGCGCAGCCGGCAACGCTCAGGAGAGCGACTACCGCTGCCATTACAAGACTGAGCTTCTTCATGATATTCCCCCTGCCATGGCGAGCTAACCGTCACGGTCTACTCAACGCGCGCAACCTCCTGACCTGTCGCCCCATAACGGGCATCAGGTGGGGAGCGCCTAGGTTGCGCAGCCAAGACTGAAGGGGTGATAGACGGTAACCCCCACCCATCTAAACTAACAAACGTGAGGGGTGGAATTGGTTCCCGCCTTAATTAGCTTTTTTGAAATCCGCCCCTCCCGGGGGTCTCGGAGCCCCTCGAGCTCGGTGCGTGCTGATCAGATTATTTGCCACAATTCGTCGTGCCTTAGCACCGCAAGCTTCGCAATATTGGCCGTGGTCCGCCGCGCTTCGACTACTTCGTTCCTCCGCCACAAACGGTTCATGTCGCATTCATGTCGCAGCGGCCATTGTTCGTTACGAGGGGTAACATGGAGGAAGAAAGCATGTCGAAGAAAAAGAAGAAGTCAAAATCGAAGTGACCTGAAGCGCACAAGCTTGCCTGGGCAAGCTATCAGGAGCTTCGGACCTTCTAATTACGCTAAGCGGCTGAACGAAGTTCGGCCGCTTTTACTTTGGCGAAACGTACTTTGGCAAAACGTACTTTGGCGAAACGATTTGCTCTCGTCGTAATCCGTCGCCCCCTTTGCACGCATCGGGTCACGAAAGACGCCGTTCGCGGGCATGCGCGATGAGCCAACCCATGATCTCCGCGCTTTGCTTGATCGGACCGAGGCGTCCTGAGCGCCCAACATGACCGGCTTCCATGTCAGTCTTAAGCAGGAGATCGTGGCTGTCGGTTTTGCTCGCCCGCAGCTTTGCGACCCACTTGGCGGGTTCGGCATAGCTCACCTGGCTGTCGTAGAAAGCCGCGGTAACAAACATCGGCGGATAGTCTTTTCGCACGACATTGTCGTAGGGCGAATAAGACAACATGTATTCGTATTCTCGCTTGACCGCGGGATTGCCCCACTCGTTGTATTCGAATGTGGTGAGTGGGACCGAGGCGTCGGACATCGTGGTGACAATATCCACGAATGGCACCTCCGCGACGATGCCGGCATAGAGGTCGGGACGCAGATTGGCGATTGCGCCCATGAGCAGGCCGCCGGCGCTATCGCCCTGCGCGAAAACTGCGCGCCAATAAGCATAGCCCTTTGCGATCAATGCCTCGGTCACGGCGATGAAATCCGTGAACGTGTTGCGCTTGTTGAGCATGCGGCCTTCGGTGTACCAGCGTTCGCCTTTTTCATGTCCGCCGCGCACGTGGGCAATGGCATAGACGAAGCCGCGATCAATCAAGCTGAAAGCAGACCGCGTGAAAGTTGCACGTGAGCTCAAACCGTAGGCGCCATAACCGACGATCAATGTCGGATTACCTCCGGCGAGCCGCATGTCCTTGCGGTAGACGAGCGTGATCGGAACGGGTTCTCCGTCGGGGGCGGTCGCGCTGAGCTGTTCGAGCGCATAGCGACGGGAATCAAACCAGCGACTCGCCGGGTCCTGCTTGCGCAGGGTCAGTGTGCTTGTGGTCACGTCAAAATCGTAGACGCATTGCGGCTGGAGTGGATTGCTAAAATGAAAGCGCAGAACTGTTGCTGTTGGATCGAGATTGACTTCGCTCTCGTCCGCGAAGGAGCTCGAGGCGACGCCGATTGCGGTCGGGTGCAGTACCGGAACTTCGCGGAGTTCAGGGAGATTGAAGACGCGGATCATCGTCCCATTTTCGTTTTCCACGTCCACGGCCACGAAGGTCTCGAAGACTTTGAAGTGGCTGAGATGATGACCTGTCTTCTCTGGAACGATTTCGCTCCAATACGCTGCCGCGGGCGTCGCCTGCGGAGCGCGCATTAGCCGAAAGTCGGGCGCGTCAAGGTTGGTGCGGATGAAGAACTCGTCGCCGACGTGGTCGACCTCGTAAATGACGCCTCCCTGCCGCGGCTCGAAAACCTTCAATTCTCCCGTCGGCTGATCGGCTGGTAAATAGCGAAACTCGGTAGTGCGCTCCTCTTCGATATTGAGTAGGACAAACTTGCGTGACCTCGACAGGCCGATCGAAACATTGAAACTCGGATCGCTCTCCTCGTAGATCGGTACGTCGCTCGCCGGGTCGCTGCCAAGCCGATGCCGCCAGACCTGATAAGAACGCAGCGTGGTCGGCTCGTTGCGCACATAGAAGATCGTATTGCTGTCGGCGGCGAACACGAGATCAGAACTGGCATTATCTATACCCTGATCGACGATTTCGCCAGTTGCGATGGTTCGGACGAAGATGCGGAAATCACGACCGCCTGTGAAATCGACCGAGAACGCGACGCGCGTGTTATCGGGGCTCACGTTCCACGCGCCGAGCTGGTACTGCTGCGAATGGCCAGCGGCGTGTGCGCCAACATCAAGTACGATCTCTTCTTGAACCCCAGAAGCATCCTTCCGGCGGACGATGTACGGATACTGAGCGCCTTGCGTGAAGCGGCGTTCATAGACGTAACCGTTGTATGCTGCCGGAGCGCTTTTATCTTCTAGCGTCTCACGCGCCTTCAATTCTGCGGCCAGCTCGTCGACCAGCGGCTTGATCGATTCAAGCCGCGCGTCGGCATAGGCGTTCTCCGCATTGAGATAGGTAATGACCTGCGGGTCCTTGCGGTCGCGCAGCCAGTCGTAGTTGTCGATCCGCGCTTCGCCAAATGCTGTGAACGTCTTCGGCACCACAGGCGCAATCGGGAAGGTGCGCGCTGATGTTTCGATCGCGTTGGCCGAACTGAATCGTAATCGGCTTACGAGAGGAACTGCTCCCGCAGCCGCCAGACCAAACGCAAAAAACCTTCGAGTGGAAAGTCTGCGCATCAAAAGTTCGGCACCCTCGGCGCGTTCAAATAGGCGCCGAATGTGGCGTTTGGCCGACGTTGGGGGGGCACAAGCATGGTCCAAACTCGTTCGTCTCGGCGCCGGGCCAGCGCCGGAAGTCCTTGCTTGGCCTACTATTTACATCCCCTAGGGGTCGAAAGCGGACGAAAGCTGGGACACCCCGGGCGGCTTCCGCTTCGCCCTTGATGGCGGGCATCGACCGAATCAGAACCACGGCGGCATACCGGCGAAGGCCTGGGTGATCACGTGGAGCAAATCGGATTTTGTTGCCGCGATCACCGCCGCGCCGCCGGTGAGCCAGAGCGGCGATGACCTATTCTATTCGGCGGCGCGACTATTGCGGGTCGCTGCCTTCAGCTTTTCGATGTCCGCCGGCGAGAGCTTCGGTCGATCGATGGAGCGACAACGGAGACGCTTGCGATCCATTGATTTGCAGAATAGAGGCTTCCACAGCGGAATGCGCATGCAGCCAGCCCCAATCATTCGCTTAATAATCTAAGTTACGTTGTTGGAGGAAAGATTTGTTTGAATCAAGATTTTCTACGGATCGCGTCACAACCGGTTTGCTTCGGCGACCACTCATGTATGCCAAACGACGATCCGCCTTAGGCCGGCTTTGGGTCACAAGCGGACAAAAGTTCGCTGTCCAGGTCACTTAAACTTCAGAAAACTGACACGCGTCCTGCTAGTGGCCGATATTGTGATCCTATGGTTATTCGCCGTCAGGGATGAAATCGGAGCTCACCAGACATCCAGTATGGGTGTCTTCCTTATTCGCTCTTTGCTTCACTCGCTTGGGTGATGCCACGGCTTGCTCCAAGAAGGCGAGAACGCGTCCGATCAAGGTGGTATCTCAACATGAAATACAGGTCGGAGTGACGCATCGGAACAGTGATTGTTGATTTCTCGATATCGTCGAGTTCGGCCTGGAGCGCTTTTGCTTCCGCAGGCGTGAGTCTTTCTTGGAGCGCATTTTCAATGGCTCTGAGCCGCTGATAAAGCTGTCGGAACCGTTGTCGCACAAACCATTCGTACAGCCTTGGCGCAAAGCCAAAAGCCGGAAAAACGATCGCTAGCGCTGCAACCAGAAAAGCAATCGTCCTTTGTGCATATGTAGTCGTCCAGAGCGGCAGATATTTCGAAAGCAGCGAGGGGCCATTCCTGTAATACTCAACCGCGACAGACGGTACTTCGAATTCCGGATCGTCGATTGCCGGAAATTCCCCGGTGCGCTGAAAAAGTCCCGCTCCGCCGTGTTCCTCCTTCAGCGTCTCAGCTAGGAGCTGAATGATTGCAGGATGAAGATCGTCACTGATGAGGACCTTAGCTGTAGTCCCGATCAGCATTATGTCTTCTGGTGGATTGGGAGGATCGAGCTGAACGACCCCCTTCGGCAAAACCAGGCGTACGAGATCTGGGAACACCCGCAAAAAGGCGTCGGCCGATGAAAAGCTCATAAGCCGAACGTTCGGATTCTTCAGCAAACTTTCTACGGAAGGCGCATTCGAACCGCCTACAAGCAGGGCTGCGTCGGCCGTTCCGTTTTTTAGTGCCTCAACAGCGCCGTCACCGGCCAGTGGCAGCAAAGTCGCGGTTTTGGCGTCTATATTGGCCCTACTAAGAATGCGGTCCGCATCATACCGAGCGCCGCTTCCTTCCGGCCCTACGGCAATTCGCTTTCCTTTAAGTTGCGTCGGACTATCGAGTAATCGGCTGGATGAATAAAAAATCCAAAACGGAACATTGGAGATAAGTCCCATCGATCGCAGTTCGGGTGCCTCAGTCCTGTTGGAGATACCGCCTGTAGTAAACGCAATCTGTACGTTGGACTTGGCATCCCGCAAAAGCCTGAAATTTTCCAGCGCGCCAGCGGTCGACCGGACATTCAATTCGATTCCCGCGCGGGCAAATCGTGCTCGATATCTTTGTCCAAAGTAATCAAACGTGGTTCCTTCCCGACCAGTCGCGATGGTGACGCTGGAGGGTGGCGAGGGGACAAGATATTCCACTACGACCCAGCTGACGCCGATGACCACGGCCAACGCGGCTAGTCCTCCGATGAGTCTGCCGTAGCCCAATCGCTGCATGCTGTTCTGTCTCCGCAGGCGCCTCGTCGCCGGGTTTGTCGTTCGTGAAGTCGCCGAATCCCCAGCCGCCAGTCGCAGCATACCGTTTGGAATCCTTGACCATTATCTGGACATTCACAGCAGTTCCGACAACGAAAGAGTGGAGGCCGGCGCCTGGAAAGCCGCTAGCTAAGACTTTGTCGTTTTCTTCCGACGAGGCTTCATTCCAATGGAGCGCGGCAATGATTGCGCCGTCCGGGAACGGAAGTTTCCCTGTCGAAAGGGATTTATCGCAGCGACTGAGCTACTCATGGCTCGGAGCGCACTTTGTGCGCAATGATCTGGAGCCCGCGCGAACCTCTTGTGAAAGCGCTCCTGCCTTATTTCTCCCAGTAAAACCGAGCGCGTCGTGGAGCGCCATTGACCATAATTTGGGGAGTAAAACAGGGAACTTGATTTGGATCAAAAATTTGGAGGTGGCGAAGTCCGGATTTCTCTTACCGGTCAGTGCAGGTGACTTCCGCTTCAACCGACGATGGCGGACATTAATAGGATCAAAACCGCGGCGGTGCGCCGGCGAAGGCTTGGCTGATCACGTCGAGCAAATCGGATTTTGTGACCGGCCTTGGATGGGTGATCTTCACCGCAGCGACTACGTCCACGGCCTTGGCGATGTCGCTCTCCTTCAGTCCCAGATGTTTCAATCCAGTCGGCAGGCCAAGCCGCACATTGAGATCGTAGAGTCCGCGCGCCGCGTCCTTCACCCCGAGCGCGCGTGCGATCCGCGCCATGGCTTCGGGCGCGGCCGAGGTATTGAAGCCGACCGCATAGGGCGTGGCGACGGCGTGGCTGCGGGCATGATCGGTCTTGAACCATTGCCGCACGCGTTGCGCGATGGCGTGTTCCAGGCCGACCTTGGCGCGGAAATTTCCGGCGAGCCACGCGGCGTAGAGGACATCGCTCCGCGCCGCGAGATCGCGCGGGTTCCGCACGACGCACAGCAGGCTCGCGCCGAGCCGGCGCACTGCCTCCTCGGCCATGGATTGCACGACCGGATTGGTGTCGATGCCATAAAGACTCTCGACCGCGTGCGCCATCGCATTCATGCCGCTCGCGGCCGAGATTGCCGGCGGAAGATCGAGCGTGAGCTCGGGATCGTAAATGGCGGTCGCCGGGAGCGCGGCAGCGCTTTCGCCGTTCACGCGATTGCCCGCTGCGCCGATATACCAGCGCGCCGCCATTTCCGAGCCGGAATAGGTGGTGACGATGGCGATATAGGGCAGCCCCGTTGCCGCCGCCGTTGCCTTGGCGAGTCCGATCGGCGAGCCGCCGCCGAACACAATGAAGCCGTCGGGGTTGAGCCGCTTGATCTCGCTGAGAATGCGCTCGAATGCCTCGCGCGGCATGTCCTGGCCCGCAGTCTCGCAGAAGCCGACGCAACGCTCTGTGATCGGTGCGATGAGCTGGCGCGCCAAATCGGCGCGCGAGGGCGAGCACAGCATCATCAGCCGCGAGATTTTGTGCCGATTTGCTTCCTCGCGCAGCGCGGCAACGCTGCCGGCGCCGAAGACAATCCGCACTGGATCGGAATGGTAGGTGAAATTCGAGACGGAGTTCGAGATAGATTTCGAAATCATGGCCGCTTGCACGCCGCGCCGGTTCGCGCCGCGCTTACTCCGGTTTCATTCCGGCTTTTTGCACGACCGGACCCCATTTGGTCATCTCGTCCTTGATATAGGCGCCGAACTCGGCGGTACTCTTGTACAGGGGCGTGGCGCCCTGTTGGTCGAGGTTTCTCTTCGTATCCTCTGACCGCAGCACCTCTTCGATTGTGCCGTAGAGCTTGTCGATGATCGGCGCCGGCGTGCCGGCCGGCGCGAGAATGCCCCACCAGTCGGAGGCGACATAATTGGGCACGCCGGCTTCGGCGATCGTCGGCAGGTCGGGCAGGATCGGGCTGCGCGCCGCGCCGCCGGTGGCAAGCGCGCGCAAACGTCCGGCCTGGATGTTGGGCACGGTCTGGACGATGGAGCTGAACATCACTTGCGCCTCGCCGGCGATCACCGCAAGCATCGACGGGCCGCCGCCTTTGTACGGCACATGGACGATGTCGACGCCGGCGAGGAGCTTGAACAATTCGCCGCTGAGATTCTGGAAACTGCCGATGCCGGCCGAAGCGTAATTGAGAAAGCCGGGTTTCGATTTGGCGAGATCGAGCAGCTCTTTGACTGAATGCACCGGAACATCGGGATTCACGGTGAGAACATTCGTGCCGGTGGCGAGGATGGCGACCGGGGCAAAATCCTTGATCGGATCAAACGGCTCGTTTTTGTAGATGAAGGGATCGACGGCGTGCGCGATCGAGATAATGAGCAGCGTATAACCGTCCGGCGTGGCTTTTGCCGCAACGTCGGTGCCGACAATGCCGCCGGCGCCGGTGCGATTGTCGACGAAGACGGTCTGCCCGAGTTTCTGCCCGAGCTGGTTGGCGACGATGCGTCCGACCACGTCATTGCTGCCGCCGGGAGGAAACGGAATGATCAGCCGGATCGGGCGCGACGGGTAGTCGTCAGCAAGCGCAAGCAAGCCGGACATGACCATCGATGCAGACAGCGCCAGGAAAACAAAAATGCTTTTGAACATCGATGAAAATCGCAACGCCATTGATTGGCCTCAGAGGTGTCGCCGTGTCATTGCCGATCGATCCCGTGCACTTCCTTGGCCTTGGCGGTACACGCGCCGAGAAGAAAAGCAAGGTCGGTCCCGGTCGAGACATAGCGCGCGCCCATGCGCACGAATTCGGCGGCGAGTTGCGGCCGTGACGCAAGCCCGCCGACGCCGACATGCTTATCATGTTTGCGGCACGCCGCGATGGTCTTGGCATAGGCCTCGCGCAGCCGCGGATGTTCGTATTGGCCGGTCAAACCCCAATCGGCGAGAAGATCGTTCGAGCCGATCATCGCGAGGTCGATACCATCGACCGCGGCGATCTCGTCCGCTCGCGCCAAAGCCTGTTCGCTCTCGAATTGCACGATGATGGTGGTGGCGTCGTTGAGCGCGGCGTCCGCCTGCGCCGCCGGGAAGGACCGGTAATGCAGATGGGGCAGGGGACCGGCCGCCGAACGTTCGCCGAGGGGCGGGAATTTCGCCGCCTTGACGTAAGCGCGCGCTTCGTCCGCCGACTGCACGTGCGGGGCGATCACGCCAAGCGCGCCGGCATCGAGCACGCGGGAAACCTCGTTCAGCCCCGGCACGCGCACCAGCGGGGTGATGCCCACCTCCAGCGCCGCGATGCAGATCTGGCTTGTCGTCTCGAGGGAGAAGCTTGAATGCTCCATATCGACATAAAGGGTGTCGAAGCCGGCCGTTCTGGCGATCCGCGCGATCTCGACGCCACGGACGAGACGCACCGTCATCGAGGCGACGACCTCGCCCCGGGCCAGCTTCTCCTTGACATGGTTGCGTAAAACTTCGTTGATTTTGGCGGTCATCGATTGGCTATTTAAACTGGTTTCTCAATGTTGTTGACTGCCGCGCTGTTAAATACCGTTCCTGGCGGCAGATTATCGTGAAACAGGAAGGATCAGCCGTGAATTATTCGACCGACTTCAAGTCAATCCGTAACGAGGTTTCCGCGCAAGAGTGGCAGGCCCGGCTCGATCTAGTGGCCTGCTACCGCCTGGTCGATGCCTATGGCATGACCGATCTGATCTACAATC
>Ga0318569_10000099_pt1 | contig 15452 bp, 12 predicted proteins | sample GRESIP088b5f22_FD_203692 | JGI IMG/M metagenome (GOLD analysis project Ga0318569, IMG submission 203692) | Tropical soil microbial communities from Luquillo Experimental Forest, Puerto Rico - GRE.SIPMG.088b5f22 | ecosystem: Environmental > Terrestrial > Soil > Tropical forest > Bulk soil...
GGGGCGCCGGCAGCATTCGCTGCCGAACGGCCGGTGCCATATACACCGCCGCCGCCCGTCCCGGTCTATACCTGGACCGGCTGCTATGTTGGTGCGAGCGCGGGCTATGCAGGCGGAAAGAGCAACCATACCACGGTTGGCAATTCGGTCCTTACCAGCACGGGCGGCCCGACCGCGATCAGCGCCCCGGCCGGAACCGACATTGCGGGCGACTTGAACCTCTCTGGCTTCATCGGCGGCTTCCAAGGCGGCTGCAACTATCAGGTCGGCGCGTGGGTCATCGGCTTCGAAGGCGACGGCTCCGCGTTCAATAAAGAGGGACAGAATTTCGAAACGGCCCTCGGCCTGACCTCCAGGGCCAACTGGATCTCTCAAACCCAGGAGCGTTGGCTCGTGACCGCGCGCGGCAAGCTCGGCTTAAGCGGCTGGGGCTGGTTTGCGAACTGGTTTGGGGACAGGACGCTTCTGTACGTGACCGGCGGCGGTGCGTGGGCCAAAATCGACACGTCAGAATTTCTTATCGGTACGACCGCCTCAAGCCCTGCGAACGGCCATCAGGAGAGCAATACCCGCAGCGGCTGGACCGTGGGTGCCGGCATCGAATACCCGCTCGGTTACGGCTGGTCGGTCAAAAGCGAATATCTCTATGTCAAGTTCGACGACTACACCACGTTCAACAGTCCTCCCTTCGGTATTAACAATATCGCCCCGCGCAACGTCAAGCTCTATGACAACATCTTCCGCGCCGGCATGAACTACAAGTTCGGCTGGGGCTGGGGCGCGGGCTCGGGCTACTGATCCACGGCTTAAGGCACAAATGCAGGCCCCGGGCTTTTGCCCGGGGCTTTTGCTTTACAATCGTCCCGCATCGGCTGTCGGCGGCGGAACGATCCCCGCAGCGGTTATCCCTTGGCCCGCAACAGGCGTCCGCGCTCCCGCTCCCAGCTGCGCTTCTTCTCGGTTTCGCGTTTGTCGTGCAGCTTCTTGCCGCGGGCGAGCGCAAGCTCGAGCTTGGCGCGGCCCTTCTCGTTGAAATAGAGCTTGAGCGGCACGAGCGTCATTCCCTCGCGCTCGACCGCGCCCATGAGCTTGTTGATCTGGCGGCGGTGAAGCAGGAGCTTGCGCACGCGCTTGGGCGCATGGTTGAAGCGGCCGCCTTGCAGGTATTCCGGGATATTGGCGTTGACCAGCCAGATCTCGCCGCCGCGCGAATCGGCGTAGGCTTCCGCGATCGTCGCCTTGCCGCCGCGCAGCGATTTAACCTCCGTGCCGGTGAGCGCGAGGCCGGCCTCGAAGGTCTCGCCGATCTGGTAGTTGAAGCGCGCCTTGCGATTGTGGGCGATCACGCGAACCTTGCTGTCCGATTTCGCGGCCATCCCGGCTCCTGCGTCGCTGGCGCAATGCCGGCCGCCATCGGGCAGGCTCGCGCCGGCGCGCACCGTCGGATAGCGGACCCAAGCCGCGCTGCCAAGGCGACGCAAGGAGAAATCGCAACTCCGGCCGCCGCTTGCTACCTTCCCGCGGCCGCCGAGACTTCTTCGATGTGCCGCCGAATGGCCTCGTAGCATTCGCAGGCTCTCGCCTCGAGGCCGCGCCGGTCGATGATTTCGATGTGCCCGCGGTGGTAGCGGATGAGGCCGGCCTGCTGCAGCATATTTGCGACGACGGTCACGGTCGTGCGGCGCACGCCGAGCATCTGCGACAAGAATTCGTGGGTGAGCTTGATGGTGTTGCTTTCGAGCCGGTCGCGGGCCTGCAGCAGCGAGCGGCTCAGCCGAGCCTCGACCGGATGCAGCGCGTTGCAGGCGGCGGTTTGCTGAACTTGAATCAGCAGCATCTCGCCATAGCGCACGACGATCCTGCAGACGGCTTCGCTGTCCTCGGCAACCTGGCGGAAGCGCGACGCCGCAATGCGCGAGGCTGATCCCCTCACCTGAACGACGGCGCGCGTGTGCGCCCGGCGCGATCCGAGTCCGGCGAAGGAGCCCACCGCACCCTCGTAACCGATCGTCGCGGTCTCGATGGCGTCGCCCTGCCGCATCACGGCCAGCAGCGAGACGATCCCATGGTGGGGGAAATAGACCTGGTCGATGCGCTCCCCGTGCTCCTGCAGGACCGCGCCCTGCTCGAGCACGATGTCTTTGAGGTGCGGAGCGAGCAACGCGAAGTCTTTCGCGGGGAGCGAAGCCAAAAGCAGATTGCGCCTGCCCGTGCGGGAGCGATCCAGTTCCACCCTCAGCCTTTCTCATCGTCCGAGCCGAAACCGCACCAACGCACGGCGCTCCGACAACGCGCCCGACCTGCCGGCGGCATTGGTAAGCCACCCGCGCGTGTTGTCTGTGCGGTAGCCGATAAAAATGCTGCAAAATGAGGGACTTAGATGAAATGCCCGCGCAGCATCGGCTCAATGGGCGCCGGAAAATTCATGTGCTCTCAACAACGCACCGCTGCCCATAAGGTTCCCTGCGTGCAAGCACGCAGCCTTGCTGCTCGAAAATTTTCACGCGGCGCGATCATTTTTGCTCGCGCTGCAACAGATCGCGGATCTCCGTGAGCAACATCTCCTGCTTGGTCAATGCGGGAGTCTTCGGCGCCTCGGACTGCATGACCTGATTCATCAGCTTGACCACGAGGAACAAAACCCAAGCGATGATGATGAAGTTGATGACGATGGTGAGGAAACTCCCCCACGCCAGAACCGCGCCTTGTTTCTTGGCTTCGACCAGCGAATCCGCGGTCACCTTCGAGGACAGCGGCAGAAAGTGATTGGAGAAATCAAAGCCGCCGGTAACAGCGCCGATGATCGGCGACATGATATCAGCGACCAGCGAGTTGACGATCGCGCCGAAGGCGGCGCCGATGATCACCCCGATGGCAAGATCGACGGCGTTTCCTCGCAGGGCAAATTTCTTGAATTCCTCGATCATGGGTCGCTCCCGTGTTTTGATTCAAACTGCGCCTGCGGCCGTCACTCCGGGGCGCCCCCCAATGACGGCGATAGGGACAATGCACGGGCGAAATTAGCTCTGAGGGGCGTACCGCGGCCAAGGGCATCGGGCCAGCAGGCCGTCGACCGACAAGGCCGCTGGGCTAGCTCAATAGATCTAGTCCAACGACCCTAGTCCAATGAACTAGTTGATCAGCCCGGCGTGGACCATGGCCTCGCGCACGGCGGCCTTCGTCTTCTCCGCCAGCCGCACCATCGGTAGCCGCACCGTGTCCGCGCATTTTCCCAGCACGGAGAGCGCGTATTTCACTGGCGCCGGGCTCGTCTCCAAGAACAAGGCGGTGTGCAATGGCATCAGCTTGTCCTGCAGCTTGAGCGCCGCCCCGTAGTCGCCCTTCAGGCAGGCATCCTGGAACTCGGCACACAGCCGCGGAGCCACGTTAGAGGTAACCGAGATGCAGCCGTGTCCACCATGCGCCATGAAGCCGAGCGCACTGGCATCCTCACCCGAGAGCTGGTTGAAGCCCTCCCCCATCGCGGTGCGCTGCTGCGAGACGCGCACGACATTCGCGGTCGCATCCTTTACGCCGGCAATGTTCTCGAGCTCGAATAAACGCTTCATGGTGTCGACAGACATATCGATTACGGAGCGCGCCGGGATGTTGTAAATGATGATCGGAATGCCGGCAGCATCATTGATCGCCTTGAAGTGCTGGTAGAGCCCCTCCTGCGTGGGTTTGTTGTAGTAAGGCGTCACCACCAATACCGCATCGGCGCCGCACTCCTGCGCATGCCGGGTGAACGCGATCGCCTCCGCAGTGGAGTTCGAGCCGGCGCCTGCGATCACGGGAACGCGGCCCTTCGCCTGCGCGACGCACCACTCGACCACCCGCCCGTGCTCCTCGTGCGATAGCGTCGGGCTCTCGCCGGTGGTGCCGACCGGGACCAAGCCGTTGGTCCCTTCGGCGATCTGCCAGTCCACCAGACCGCGAAAGGCTTTCTCGTCGAGCGCGCCGTTGCCGAAGGGGGTAGCGAGCGCGGTAAACGAGCCTCGAAAGCTCGTCCTGGCGGTCATGACACGATCCTCTGAGTCGTTTGGGCGGCCGTGCGCTCTGGCCCAACGTCAAGGCCCACTGCGAAGCCCAAGGCCGCAAATCTGCGTCTAAGCTTGCATCATTGTTAACGGGAAGCCGGCTACGAAGAAAGCCCCCAGCAGCGTCTCCGCCGCCTTTTTGCCGCGGTCGGGGATGATGGTCCGTAGGTATTAGGATCGCGGCGGGGACAATAAGCGGGGACGATTTGAGCGTTCACACGCCCACACGATTTTTGACCGGCCTCCTGGCAGGCGGGGGCCTTGCTATCGTGCTGGTGATCTCTCCCGCGGGCAGCGTGCCGCTTCCCAAGCCACGACCCGAGAACGCGCCCGCGAAGACCGGCATGACGCCGCGCATGCCCGAGGCAGCGCCGCAAACCCCGGTCCGCTCCGCCCGGTCCACCCTTGCACCCAGCGACTTGCCGTCTGCCGCGGACATCGCTGCCTTGAAGGAGGCGATCGCGGCTGCCCGCAGGGGGAAGACGACGCAGGCCGCCGACCTGCAGAAGTCGATCCACGATCCGGTCGCCCGCAAACTCGTCGAATGGGCGATCCTGCGCAGCGACGATACCCAAAGCATCGACGTCAGCCGCTACATGGCTTTCATTACTGAAAATCCGAGCTGGCCGTCGACCGCCCTGCTGCGGCGCCGCGCCGAGGCGACGCTGTGGGCGGACCGCCTCGATCCAGCCTTCGTGCGCGCCTTCTTCGGCAAGGAACGACCTACCACCACCAAGGGAAAATTCGCGCTTGCCCGTGCGCTGCTGTTGCAGGGCGACCGCGCCGGCGCGCAAAACTTGGTGCGCGAAGGCTGGCGCAACGACAGCTTCTCGAGCGAGCTCGAGGACCCGGCCCTCGACGTCTTCCAGGACCTGCTCACCTCCGCTGATCACAAGGCGCGCATGGACATGCGCCTCTACGCGGAGGACGTCGACGGGGCGCTGCGCTCGGCCAACCGCGCCGGCGGCTATGCTCCCGTCATCGCCAAGGCGCGCATTGCCGTCATCACGAAGGCGGCGAACGCCGGGGCAATGCTCGATGCAGTTCCAGCGGAGGCGCACCGCGACGTCGGTTATGTTTTCAGCCGCGCCCAGTATCTGCGCCGCGCTGATCAAGCGCACGACGCCGCCGAGTGGATCCTGTCGGTGCCGCCCGACTCCGGCCAGACGCTCGATCCCGACCAGTGGTGGATCGAACGCAGGCTCGTTGCCCGCAAGCTGCTCGACCTCGGCGAAGCCAAGACCGGCTATCGCGTCGCGCGCGACGCCGCGATCCCGCACAAGGACAACTACCGCGCCGAGCATCAGTTCACCGCCGGCTGGATTGCGCTGCGCTTCCTCAACGATCCGGCCACCGCGCTCGCGCACTTCGCCAAGGTCGCCCAGGGCAACAGCAACCCGATCACGCTCTCGCGCGCGGGCTATTGGCAAGGGCGCGCGGCGGAAGCGCTGGGGCGACGGGACGAGGCGCGCGCGCATTACGAGGCGGCGGCGCGCTATTCCACCGCCTATTACGGGCAGCTCGCGCGCTCGCGGCTCGGTCACAAAGACATCGTCGTTCGCCCCCCGCCCGAGCCCCCCGCGGATCGGCGCGATGCGCTCGCGCGGCTCGAAGTGGTGCGCGCAATCGAGCTTCTCTACGCCATCGACGAGCGGGATCTGGTCGCAGGCGCGCTGGCCGATGTCGGCGAACGGTCGATCGACACCGTTGCGCTCGCCGCGCTCGGCGACGTCGCCGCCCGCCACAAGGATGCGCGCGCCATGGTGCTGCTCGGCAAAGCAGCGCTTGGACGCGGGCTTCCGCTCGATCACTATGCCTTTCCCAACGTCGGCATTCCCGAGTATCGCGCCATCGGTCCGGCGATCGAGCGCGCCGTGGTCTTCGCCATCGCTCGCCAGGAGAGCACCTTCAACCCGAAGACCGTTTCCAGCGCGCGCGCCATGGGTCTGATGCAGGTCACGCCCGAGGCCGGACGATATGTGACCAAAAAATTCGGCGCGGCCTTCGACGAGAAGCGGCTGCTTAGCGACCAGACCTACAACGTGCAGCTGGGGGCGGCCGAGCTCGGTGATCTCTACGTCGACTATCGCGGCTCGCATATCCTCACCTTCGCCGGCTACAATGCCGGGCGCGGGCGCGTGAAGGAGTGGATCGCTAAATACGGCGATCCCCGCGACCCGAAGGTCGATCCGATCGACTGGGTCGAGCGCATCCCGTTCTCCGAAACGCGCAACTACGTCCAACGCGTGCTCGAAAATCTCCAGGTCTACCGCGTTCGTTTCGGCGGCGGCTCGAAGCTCTTGATCGAAGCCGACCTGCATCGCGGGGGGATGGAGGCAGCGGCGCGCTGAACGCCGCGCGCGTGTCGCTGGGCGGAACCGCGACGGCGCGCAGGTTGATCGAACGAGGTGCAGGGTGACGAGCGCGCTGGCGTCGCGGTTGCTGCAGGACGGGCTGGACATGCACCGGCGCGGCGCCGTCACCGACGCGGCGGCGCGATATTCCCAGATCCTGAAATTCGAGCCGAAGAACGTCGACGCGCTCTGCCTCCTTGGCCTCGCCTATGGGGAGCTCAAGCGTTCCGCGGAAGCCGTCGAGTTCTTGCGCAAGGCCACCAGGCTGGCCCCGAAACACGCGGTCGCCCACAACTTCCTCGGCGGGGCGCTCAAAGAGCTGGGCCGCGCCGACGAGGCATTGGCAAGCTTCGACCGCGCGATCTCGCATCGGCCGGATCTTATGGACGCCTATGTCAAGGCTGGTGCAACCGCGGTGTCGCGCTCGAAAGGATGAACCGCCTCGAGGATGCGATCGCAAGCTACGACCGCGCGATCGCATTACGAGCGGACCTCACCGCGGCGCACGCCAACCGCGGAAATGCGTTGGCCGCGTTGGGCCGCCACGAAGCCGCCGTCGACAGTTTCGACCGCGCGCTTGCGAGCAAGCCTGATTTCGCCGAAATCCATCTCAACCGCGGCAATTCGCTCGCGCGGCTGCGCCGGCACGACCAGGCGCTCGCGAGCTATGAGCGCGCGCTGGCGATCCGCCCCGATATGGCGGAAGCGCAATTCGGCCGCGGCATGGTGCTCAGGGAGCAGACCCGCTTCGAGGAGGCGGTGAGATGCTTCGATCGCGCGATCGCGCTCAATCGCAACGACGCCGTGCGCGGGCTGTTTCATTCGCACCGCGCCGAGGCGCTCAATATGCTCGGCCGCTTCCCGGAGGCCTTGGCTGACGTCAGCCACTGCCTGCAGGTCGCGCCCGATGACGATCAGGCCCTCTACGCGGTCTCCCTGGTCGAATTGCTCCACGGCCGTTGGCGCGAGGCGTGGCCAAGATACGAGCGGCGCATCGCGCTCAAGGTCGGCATCCCCGAGGGCTTTTCTCCCCCCGCTTGGCCGCCCTGGCGCGGCGAAAGCCTGCAAGACGAATTGCTCGTCCTGCGAGGCGAACAAGGACTTGGGGACCATATCCTGTTCTCCTGCTTCGGCGCCCATCTCGCCAAGCTCGGATATCGGATCGCGCTGTGGACCAAGCCGAGTTTGCAGCCGCTGTTGCGGACGGTGCCCGGCGTGGAGCGCGTGGTGTCCGACGTCGCGCTCCTGGCGGGGTCGAGCGACATCCGCTGGGCCTCGATGATGAGCGTACCCGGCATCCTGGGGACGACTCCCGAAACCGTGCCCCGGAACGGGCCGTTCTTGACGGCCGAGCCCGACCGCGTGGCCGCCTGGAGAGAGCGTCTCGGCACCCATGGCTTCAAAATCGGGATCGCCTGGCAGAACGCCGGCGCCTCTCATTTGGACAAGCTCCGCTCGATTCCGCTGCGCGAATTCGCCGCCCTGGGCGCAATTCCTGGCGTGCGCCTGATCTCGCTGCAAAAGGGGGCAGGCGTCGAAGACATTCCCGCGGCCGCCTTCCAGGTGGAGACGCTGGGAGACAGCTTCGATGAGGGTGGCGGCGCGTTTCTCGACAGCGCCGCGGTGATGATGAATCTCGACCTCGTCGTCACCCCGTGCAACGCGATCGCTCACCTCGCGGGCGCGCTGGGACGGCCCACATTCGTGGCGCTCATGCATGTGCCGGAATGGCGTTGGCTGCTCGATCGCGACGACAGCCCCTGGTACCCGGCGACCCGCCTGTTCCGGCAGTCGAGCGCAGGCGATTGGCCCGGTGTCTTTGCCCGCATTGTCGACGCCGTAGGCGCGCGTCGATCTCAGGCCGATTGAACGAACGCTTGTCGCCGGCCGGGTGCGCGCGACACCGCTTGAGGCGCGTGTCAACCCTCTCGCGCGAAGCGGTCGAGCTCGCCACGCAGGCGCTCGATCACGCTGTCCCAATCGCCGAGCGAAGGCTGCCTGAACAGTCGCGCGGTCGGATACCACCGGCTGCCCTCGCCCGCGAGCGTCCAGCGCCAGTCGGGTGAGAACGGCACCAGAATCCAAACCGGTCGTCCCATCGCACCCGCAAGATGCGCGACCGAGGTATCGACGGTGATGACGAGATCGACCAGGGCGACGACGGCCGCGGTATCGGCGAAATCGTCGAGCTCGGGTCCGATCTGCATCACGCGCGGCTCGCGCGTCAGCAATTCGGCGTCTTCCCCGCGCAGCTCGCGTTGAATGCCGACGAACCGGACCGCGGCGGCCGACCAGAGCGGAGCGAGGCGGGAGAGCGCGATCGAACGGTTGCGGTCGTTGACGTGCTGCGCGTTTCCGGACCAAGCGACCGCGACGCGCGGCCGCTCGAGCGCCTCAATGCGCGTACGCCACTTGGCGATGTGGGCGTCGTCCGCCCTCACATAGGGACCCTCGGCCGGGATCGTCGCCGGCTCGGTCTTGAACGCCAGCGGGAGGCTGCCCAAAGGGCAATGGACGTCGAAGGGCGGAAGCGGCTCGCCGCGCGCCACCACGCCGACCACGCCCTCGAGCTGCCGCAGCAGCGGCGCGAGCTGCGGCTGCACCTCCAGCACGACCTTGGCGCCCGTGCGCGCCAGCAGCGGGACATAGCGCGCGAACTGGATCGTGTCGCCCAGTCCCTGCTCGGCGTGCAGCAGGATCGTGTTGCGTTGCAGCGGATATTCTCCGAGCCAGCGCGGACGGCCATAGCCGCGGCCCTGCGCGGGCATGCCGGTTCGCCGCCACCTCCATTCGTATTGCTCGAAGCCGCGGCGAAAGTCGCCGATCGTCAACAGCGCAAGCGCCTGATTGAAATGCGCGTCGGCGTAATCCTTGCGGATTTCGAGTGCCTTGGAATAACTCGCCACCGCCGCGTCATGGCGATTGAGCGCCTGCAGCGCGAGGCCGCGATTGTTCAAGGCCTTTACGTGGTCGGGAGCAATCGAGAGCGCGCGGTCATAGGCCGCGACCGCATCCCCATAGCGATCCAAGCTGAACAAGCTTATGCCGCGGTTGTAGTGCGCGGCCGGATTGTCGGGCGGCATCGCCAACGCGGCGTCGAACTCGCCGAGGGCCTCCCCGTGCCGTCCGAGGGCCGCCAACGCCAGGCCGCGATTGAGCCGCGCTTGGGGATGACGGGGGGCCAACGACAGCACTTGGTCGATGGCGGATAGCGCATCCTGCGCCCGCCCCAGCGTGAGCAGCGCGTTGGCGCGCTGATGCAGCGCGTCGACGTCGCCGGGCTTCAACGCGAGCGCCTTGTCGAAACTCTCGAGCGCCTCCTGATCGCGCTTGAGCGCATGCAGCACGATCCCGAGATTGACCCATGCATCCGGCGCGCGGGGATTGACCTTGAGCGCCGCGGAGATGAGCCGGTAGGCCTCTCCTGCTTGTCCGCGCTGCGCCTTGATGGTGCCGAGAAGGTTGAGCGCGTCGAATTGATCGGGCAGCGCCTTGAGCACGCGGGTATAGATCTTCTCCGCCTCGCGCAGCCGTCCCTGTTGCTGCAACGTCACGGCCTCTTGCAGCGCCTGTCCGAGATTTGGCGGCGCGCGACGGGGAACCGGCATCGGCGGGGCTCGCATGTCAGCGGTGAGCGTCATTGCCGGGCTTGACACTGCAAGTCGGGCTTGTCCGACTTGCGGCGCTTAATATTTCGGAACTCGGGCAAGCCCGAGTTCCGTTGCAATCCATCCTCTTTGGAAAGAAGTCTTTACGCAGAGGATGGACCATCCGAAATCGGTTTAGCCGATTTCGGAGCATTTTAAGTGCGCGAGTCGGATAAATCCGACTTGCGTGGTCAAGCCCGCGGGTGACCGACGGGTTGGAGCGGATGAGCTTAATGACCGCGTCTATCACGTTCATGCCCGGCCGGAGCGCAGCGTAGTCCGGGATCTTGCCACCGCGCCGCATTTCTGCTGCGCTCTCAGCAGCTACAACCATCAATAATGGTAGCGTTTTCGCTTGGCCCGGGATGGAGGGCCTTCGGGCCCGCGGTAATACGGGTTCGGACTGCAAAATCCGCGGTTGCCAGCGATCACCTCCTGCACACACATTTCGTAGGTTGGCAGACTGCAATTGGAATGAAAGGAACGGCCCGTATTAGTGCCCGCGCACCACGGCATTTGAGTGGCTTGGCTGACGCGAAGGTCGAGCAACATTGCCACCGCTACGGTCACTACGATGAGCATGAATCGCATGGTCGCCTCCACCCGGATGACACGGGCCGATTTGTGCCTCGATCCCTCTCCTCACGGTCCAACGCCGTACTACCACCTGGCGGCAAATACAAGGATCGCGCGACCTTCCGTTGTCTGCCCGCCAAAAGTCTTGCGCAGCGGAAACGGTTGCGTCCACCTCGCACTTTAGGTCGCATCGACGGCGAAGCTCCGCGGAGGCTCGCCGCGCCGAGCGATCTCCCACATGGTCACATAGGCGCGCTCGATATCGCGCCGCAGTCGATCCGTATCGAACAACGGACATGTCTTGCGGTTGCCTTCGAGTCTTTGCCTCATCGGGGCGATCAGCGCGGGATCGGTCGCGAGCTTCAAGGCCAAAGCTTCGTATTCGTCGAGACTGCGAGTGACGAGTTCGGGTAGACCGACGGCGCTGAGCAGGCTCGCAGCCACGCGGCCGACGAAACTCTCTCCTATGCACGTGAGCACCGGCAGTCCGACCCAAAGCGCGTCGCTCGCCGCGGTATGCGCATTGACCGGAAGATTGTCGAGGAAAAGGTCGGCCAAGCGGTGGCGCGCCAGATGCTTGGATATCTCCGTCTTTGGCGCGAACACGAGACGTGAGGGATCGACGCCGCGGGCGCTCGCCTCATTGCGGAGGTTGCGCGTTGCCGCCTCGCTCGTCCCGAGCAACCACAATACGCTGCCTTCGACCTGGCGAAGGAGGCGCATCCAGACGTCGAAGAACTGCGGCGTGAGCTTGTAGCTGTTGTTGAGACAACAGAACACGAAGCCATCCTCCGGCAGGCCGGCAAGCCCGCGCGACGGCACGTCTTCTGCGACCGAGCGTTTGGAGTCGTTGACCCAGTAGCTGTCCGGCAGATGGACGATTTTTTCGCTGTAATGGTGCTGCTGATCGAACGGCAGGGCCACGCGGTCGGCCAGAATGTAATCTATGAAGTCCACGCCCATCGTCGCGGTGTATCCGAGATAGCTGACCTGGATCGGCGCTGGACGGTAGCCCAGGATTGCAGGCCGCGCTTGCTCAGTGTGGCCCTTCAGGTCGACAGCGATATCGACATCGAGATCGAGCAGAAGCTGGGCCACTTCGCGGTCACCGTGCAACGCCACGTCGTGGAACTGGTCGAACGCCTTGGCCAGCCGCGCACGGATCTCGCTGCCATCATCAGGACCGTAAGAGATGCCCAGCACTTCGAACCGCTGCCGATCATGGAGCTCAAACAGCTCCGCGATCTGCCAGCCCGTCGGATGGCGATTGAAGGACGACGACAGGTAGGCAATTTTTAGTCTGCCCGCTGAGCGCTCTCTTGGGACCGGGATCAACTGTGGCACCGCCGGTATGCGATGGCGCACGAACCGCCGCGTGTGGCGCAGCTGATCCGCCGGGCCGATGGGATAGGCGAGCAGCGTGAACGGCTCGACCACCGCCCGTTCGTCCTCAAGCGCGCGTTTGAGCTTGGTCTCGAACTCTTCGGCTTTGCTCCAATCGCAGAGCATGAGCCGATAAAAGGCGAGCGCGCCCAGTGCGTGCGGGTGGCCCGGATCGATCGCCAACACCCGTTCCCACGCGCTGACCGCCTCCTCGTACCGTCCGAGATTGGCGAGCGCGTGGGCGCGATGGTAGAGGGTTTCGGCGTCGTCGGGCTTGAGCGCAAGCGCGCGGTCGAAGGTCGCGAGCGCGTCCTCGAAGCGGCTCATCGCCAACAAGGCGGCTCCCCGATTATCGAGCACGCCGATATTCGCGGGGTCGATCGCGAGGGCCCGATCGAAGGTCGCTAACGCGTCGCCGAAGCGTCGCAGCTGCGTGAGGGCGAAACCGCGGTTGTTGAGCGCATCGACGTCGCGCGGATCGACCACCGCGGCGCGCTCGAAGCTCGCCAAAGCCTCCTCGTAGCGCGCAAGCTTGGCCAGGACGTTTCCGCGAGTGATCAATGCCGCGACGGAATTGGGATCGATGTTAAGGGCCCGTTCGCAGCTGGCGATCGCTTCCTCGTAACGGCCGAGATCCTTGAGCGCGATGCCGCGGTTGCTGAGCGCATTGACGTCGCCGGGCCGCGCCGTCAGCAGCTCCTCGTAGCAGGCGAGCGCGTCCGCGTGCCGACCGAGTCTCGCAAGGGCGTTTCCGCGATTGGTGAGCGCGCCGGGATGCGCCGGGGCCTTCTTCAAGACCGCTTCGTAGCAGGCAACGGCCTCGTCGAAGCGCGACAATGCGGCGAGGATGTTGCCGCGCTCGAACGGCGCGTCGACCGAACCGCCGTCGCGCGCCAACACCTTGTCGAACGCGAGCAGCGCGTCCTCGAAGCGCCGCAGACGAGACAGCACCACGGCGCGATTGTAGAGCGCATCGAGATCGCGGGGATCGAGCGCGATCAGCCGCTCGCTGGCGGCCAACGCCTCCTCGAGCCGACCGAGCGCGAGCAGCGCCGCCATCAAGATGGCCAATGCCTGGGGAGACCGCGGCCGGAGCTTGATCGCCTGGCTCAGGAGCTCGTGAGCTTCCCCGGCACGGCCTTGTTGATATCGGATGAGGCCGAGCAGATGCAACGCATCGAACTGGCGAGGGTCGCGCGCGAGCACGGAACGATAGATCGCCTCCGCCTCGGCGATCCGGCCCATTCGATGCAGCGCTTTTCCCTCGTCGATGGTCGGCATCGTAAAGCGGATGTCCTGGCGGTAACCGCCGCGCGCGCCCCTCTCGACAGATGATAGCAACCTCCGTAAGGACCGACACTCCACGTGATGGGTTGCGCAGCGATGCCGCAGAGCGCCAGCGATCGTCCCGACGACGGAAGCCCCGCAGCCGGCCACAGCCTGTTCGTAAGCGCGCAGGACGGGCTGAGATTGCACGTCCGTGCCTATGGCACGCGCACGAACGACGCCCTGCCGGTGGTCTGCCTACCCGGCCTGGCGCGCACCACCGCCGATTTCGACGCGCTGGCGGCGGCGCTTTCGAGCGATCGCGCGCACCCGCGGCCGGTCCTCACCCTCGACTCTCGCGGCCGCGGCAAATCGGACTACGACCGCAAGCTGGCGAACTACAATCTGCAGGTCGAGCTCGCCGACGTGCTTTCCGTGCTCACCGCGCTCGGCATCGGCCAGGCGGCATTCGTCGGAACCTCGCGCGGCGGCATCTTGACGATGCTGCTTGCCGTTGCGCGCCCGGCCGCGATCGCCGGCTGCGTGCTCAACGACATCGGCCCGGTGATCGACCTCGAGGGCCTGGTGCGGATCAAGAGCTATGTCGGCAAACTGCCGCAGCTCCCAACCTTCCCCACGGCAGCCGACGCTCTGAAGCGACGGTTCGGCAGCCAGTTTCCCAAATGGGGCGACGACGACTGGCTCGCCTTCGCGCGGGCAACGTTCAAAGACGCCGGCGGGCGACTCGTTCCCGATTACGACCCAAAGCTCGCGACGATTCTGGAGGCGATCGGGCCCGCGGAGCCATTGCCGACGCTGTGGAAGGAGTTCGACGTACTCGGCCGCGTACCGGTGATGGTCATTCGCGGCGCCAATTCCGACATTCTGTCGGCGGCAACCATCGAGGCCATGCGCAAGCGCCGCGCTGCGCTCGAGGTGGTCGAGGTGCCCGACGAGGGCCATGCGCCGCGGCTCGCGGGCTCCTTGACGATCGGCCGCATCGCCGCCTTCATCGCATCCTGCGACGCGACGAGCGCGGGATATCGAAGCTAGGCGTGTACTCATTGATGCACAGATGTCCGGTTTGCGGGCGAAGCTGAATTCTTGTGCGACCAGAGCACTACTGGTTTCGACCCCAACCGGACATGAGCGGCCCGCTTTTGCTGCGATCCACGGCTTCGACCTGCTATACTCGGCATAGTCCTTGGGCCTTGGGGTCATCGAGATGCAGCAGCGCGAGTTCATTGGCTTGCTCGGCGGCGACGCCGCCTCGCCTTTTGCGTTGGCCGCACGAAAAGACGGACTGGGAGAAGAACCATGCGCGCGATTGGTCTTGTTTTGCTCAGTATCGCAATAATGGCTTTGCTGCTTACCGACGCTGACGCCAAGCGCCGGTCGAGCGCGCAAGGGAGCCAGGCGGCGGGGGCCAGCAGAAGCTGGTGCGCGACCTATCCCGAGCAAGGCCTCAACGACAACTGCAGCTATTCGTCGTTCGATCAATGCTGGGCGACGGTGCTGGGCCGCGGCGGCTTTTGCCGACCTAATCCGTTTCCGGGCACGTCTTTCGGGACCGGCTACACCTGGGGTTCAGGTCCGATGCGCTAGAGCTGCGGCGGGTTCGCCGCCGGTGATGTTGCACCGCTCGGTCTGCGATCCGTGATTAACCTGAACACCGCGAAGGGGGCGAGGCTATTACGTGGGCGGCGCTGCGCGAAAGCGGACATGGCTGGCCGGGCCCGGTGATGTCAAGTCTCCCCGAGTGATCGTCACGCCGCCGAGCTCACGCTTCTGTCCGTGGTCGGCGCCGAGGCCGCCACGCGATGGCTGTCAGAAGGAACGGTGAGCCTATCTAGATACGCGTGGTTCGTCGGATGACGGCCACTGGCCGTGTAACGGCTTCACCAGCTCCACCGTCCGGCGACGGGACTTGGGGCAGTAGGGGCCTCTGTTCGGCCCACTTGCGTCTCGTATTCCTCCTTGATCAAGCCTGCGCTGCGATCGGCTTCGCTTCGGCCCAGCGGTACGTCGTGCCGTCAATCCACATCCGGTGCAGGATTATTCCGATCTTGCGAGCCAGGGCGACCTTCGCCCGCTTTGAACCTCGTCGCTTGGCGACGTCCATCCCCCAACGTTTGAGTTTTGAGAACCGCGTTATCCGCGACAGCAGAACATTGGCAGCTTCATAG
>Ga0318569_10000116_pt1 | contig 14786 bp, 18 predicted proteins | sample GRESIP088b5f22_FD_203692 | JGI IMG/M metagenome (GOLD analysis project Ga0318569, IMG submission 203692) | Tropical soil microbial communities from Luquillo Experimental Forest, Puerto Rico - GRE.SIPMG.088b5f22 | ecosystem: Environmental > Terrestrial > Soil > Tropical forest > Bulk soil...
CCGCCGACCAGCACCGTGGTTGTCGTCGGCGATTCGATGGCCGATTGGCTTGGACATGGGCTGGATGAACTCTATGCCGATCAGCCGGAGGTTGGGGTCGAACGCAAGATTCGCGCGAGTTCGGGTCTCATCCGCTATGATGCCAAGAACGAGACGCTGAACTGGCCGCAAGCGATCAAAGATGCGCTCGCGAACGAGAAACCGAACGCCATTGTCGTAATGCTCGGCCTTAACGATCGCACGTCACTGCGCGACAAAACTCCACCGCCGCCCAATACAAAGCGCTCCGGCGAGCTACAGCATGGTGGCGCAGCGCAGACGCCGAATCCGCCGCCCGCGGGCCAGGCGCCGCAAGACAAAACAGCAATGCCAGGGGATACAGAAGCGCCGCCGCAACCCGCTGCCCAGGCTGAATCGCAACGGCCTACGCCAGGCGGCTCATACGAATTTCATACCGACCAATGGGCGACGCTCTATGCCAAGCGCATCGACGAGATGATTGCAGCGCTCAAGAGCAAGGGCGTGCCGGTTATTTGGGTCGGATTGCCGGCAATTCGTGGCCCCAAAGCGACCACTGATCTGAGTTATCTAGATGAGCTTTATCGTGAGCGCGCCGAGAAAAGTGGAATCATTTACGTCGACGTTTGGGACGGCTTCGTCGACGATCAAGGTCGTTATGCGGTTCAGGGACCGGATTTGGAGGGCCAGATCCGGCGTCTACGCACTGGCGACGGCGTGTATTTCACCAAAGCCGGGGCAGTGAAGCTCGCAAGCTATGTGGATCGCGAGCTACACCGTGTAACGCCGAACAATGTTGCGCCGGTGGCGCTGCCCGGTCCGGAAGTAACGCCGAAATCGGGATCGGCGAATGCCAGGCCGGATGTCGGTCCGGTATTGCCGCTGTCCATTGGGAGCGGCGAGCACGGCGATCTCCTCGGCGCGGATGATCACCAAAAGCAACTGACGCCCGACCCAGTCGCGGCGAAAGTCCTGAGCCGCGGTGATGCTTTGCAATCGCCCGCCGGCCGCGCCGACGACTTTTCGTGGCCTCGCCCCGGCGCCAGCGTGAGCGACGTTTCCGATATTGCGCCCCAGCCGACCGCATTGAACCCAGCTTCACCGCCAAAGAAAGGCGACGAGGCGAAAAAGCCGACCGAGGGTGGCAAGGATAATAAGAACAAGCCCGCCAAAGAGTCGGGCGCGAGCAAGGCGCGCCGGTCGACGAACGCTAATCTCGACGGCGCTCCGGTGCCGCCTGCTCCCGTGGGATCGCGATAAGGAGAGCCGCTGAAAGCGGCGCCCGATTTACCCGCCGCGCGGTCACAGCGAAGATTGCAGTGCGATGCGATCTCGTCGCCCTTCTAGATGCGTTGGTCGAAAAAGAGGTGCTGATCCAATAGAGTGATGTCCGTTTTTGGCACAAAACGGACATCGGCCGGAATTAGTGGGACGTCCGCTTATGACCCATAGCGGACGTGAGCGGCTCAGAATTGCTGCCGTGCATCGCGAGTCGTAAATCCCTGATGTAATCACCCGGTATCGGGGTACTCTACAGCGCAATCCTGCGCCCCTCCTCCGCCGACCAATAGCCGGCATATTGGATCTTGATGGTCTCACGCGCCAGATCGAGATCGGCACGCGGTTGACGACCATGGACTACGCACTCCATGAAATCTTGAATTTCCTGCAAATAACCCCGCGTCCATTCTTCTTCCAGACATATGAACTGCCACCCGGTTTTACGGTCAACCTTCTCGGTGATGTAGACATTCGCGAGCTTCTCTTCATTCGTCAGATAGCTCATCAAGTGATTATTCGGTGTGATGTTAGCGAATAACGAACCACCGCTTGTATACAATTCGATAATATTACGCACCCCGCCCATGATTATGTCGCCGGAGAAGATGGTACCCTTAGTGCCGTCGGAGAATGTCAACGTCAGCATTCCCCAATCTTCGACGTCGATTGGATTGCTTTTGATATAGACGTGGTCCTGCGGCGGCAGGCCCGTGGCGACGTTTCCGGTATCGGCGGTGACCGAAGACACCGCAATCCGCTCGCCACGCGCACGGGCTTCCACCTGCTTCAGATAGAGAACGGTGGACAACGGATGGCATCCCATGCGAATGAGCGAGCCGCCGCCGGTCATGGCCCATTGAGCGGCGTGGGCAGCGTGCGATCCGCTGTGACTCTCCTCGGCTTTCATGAACAGGACCTTATCCTTGGTGCTGTTCAAGATCTCACCGCTCTTCGTCACCGCGGGTGCATAGATCCAATCCTCGGCATACATGAAAAGCTGCCCGCTGGATTTGATCGCAGCGCAAGTCTCATCCATCTCTTCCATGACGCGCTCATACATGAGCGATTTCGTCACTTTGTGCCCGATCGGAGTTTTGTCTCCGGCGCGCCCGAAATAACCTGCAAACGGTTTCTCGCAAATGACGTGTTTGCCCGCGCGGACGGCGTTCACGATCATTGCTGCATGCAATGCAGGCGGCGTGCAGATATCGATGACGTCAATCTCGGCGTCATCGAGCAGGTCGCTGTAATCACGATATGTCTTGCGAATGTTGTGTTTCTTGGCGAAGTCAAGGACATGATCGCCCCGCGCGGCAACGGCTGTCACCTCGGCGTCAATGCCGTAGACGCGTTTGTAAGCATACATATGCAATTCAGCGACAAAGCCACATCCGACAAGACCGACCATTACCTTTGGCATCGCGATACCCTCCCAAGCTCTAAGCTCATCATAACTGGCGCGTGTTTGGGCAGAAGCGCTCTTCTCAAGAATTCTGCAGCTGTGTAGCCTCCCGGTGCCGCTGCACATTCCGCAGCGCTGGATAGAGGCCATGAGAGCCGTCGGAAAATTTCTTTAAGCGGATCTACTGCAACGTCTTGGTCGTAATCGAGATGCTCAAACTTCCGCCACCCATTTGGGCCCTAGTCTACGTTCTCACAACTACGGCGATCAGCTGGTTTTTAGGCTGGTCCAATGTTCCCGGCCTTCCGCTGGCACCGCTGGGGATAGCGTTGGTCGCGATTTCGTGGATTCTGCCTGTTTGGGCCATTGTTCTCTTCCGCCGCGAGGGCACCGAGGTCGAACCCACTTCACCAACCAATCGCAAGCTCATTACGAGCGGTCCGTATCAATTTACCCGCAACCCCATGTACCTGGACCTCGTTATTCTTACCTTGGCATCGCCATCTGGGTCGGCGCATGGCCAATGTTTGGTGCCCCATAGCGCTATTCGCTACTGCCAATTGGGTCCACATTCCTTTTGAAGAAGCGAAAATGCGTCGCCAGTTTGGGGCGGTATATGACAACTACGTGGCAAGGGTGCGGCGCTGGATATGACGGTCAATTCGCGGCAGACGAACCGATAATGACGGAGGCCTGAATGATCGAGGTCAACCAAATCGGCGACGGCGATCCACTCGAATTCGAAGTGATGGTCCGCGAAGCAAGTGGCGAGAGCCGTCATCATGTAACGATGAGCAAAGAGACATACGAAAGAGTGATTGCGGGGCGGTATACGCCAGAGGGTTGGCTTGACGCCGCATTCCGTTTCCTGCTCGATCGCGAGCCCAAGGAGTCGATTCTTGGCCGGTTCGACGTCACCGTGATCTCCCGATACTTTCCGGAGTTCGAGCGAGAGCTGCCACGCTATCTTTCACAATCATAATCTTCGCTAAATTGGTGGAGTGACGAGGTGGATTGAATAGGCGCTATTTGATGCACCTGCTCACAGCCGCTTATGCACTTAGCGGACATCGTGCGGCTGAGTCCCAATGTCCGCTTTTGGGGGTAAAGCGGACATTGAGGCCGGCAGTGTTAAACGGCGCGATCATGGTCCCCGCTAGCGGGCGATTGCCGCTTTGCGTGCCCATTCCTGGCGCTGCTCTTTAGTCGAATTGTCAACGCGCGCCTGAGCGCCTTTGCGCCCAATCCGTTTGAATAGCGCACCGTCAAAACGATGCTTGGCGCGCCACGCACGAAACTGGATTTACGCGGCGGCACGCGACTTTTCAGGCGTTCGGTCGCCTCTTGGTTTTCAACGAATTGGCACTTGAGGCCGAGACCGTTGAGGATCGGCGCGAAGCTGGTCATGCCGAGCCTGCGGATTGGTTTTGCGCCGGCCACCTTGAAATAATAGCCGCGTGGCAAACCCACATATTCGTCAAGCCGCTCGCCATTGACCTGCAATTCGTTCACGCGCGCGCGGATCGCTTCGAGCATTCCGGCATAGGAGTCGAATGTCGCCACTATGCGCGGCTGCTCATCATCTGCCATTCAGCCGCCCGCCGCGCTAGTCGTCGTGCCTGGCGCCGCGTCGGTGTCCGAAAGAACTGCGGGTACACCATCGAGCGCCTTCATCACAATCCGACGGACAAAGCTCGCGACCGGCCTGTCCTCGCGCGCAGCCGCCGCCTCGAGCCGCGCCTTGAGCTCGGCATCAATCGGCACACTCAACTGCGGGCCACGATCCTCGGGCATTGAAATCCCCTCGCAACACCGTGCGCATTCGTTGCGGAATAATGAGCGCCGAGAAAAATTATTTGCAACGCACATCGGACGGGGTGCAAAACAGCCGATCGATCACCATGTAAATAATGAGCCCCGACAATCAGATCGGAACGCGCCGCGCCCGCGGTGCGCCTGGTTGCGCGGGGAGAGGGAAAGGAGAGGGGCAGGTCATGAATGGATTAGTCACAGTTCTGAGGGCCGCTGATGCCACGGCACGTTGGCACGTCAATCAGCGTCGGAAAGGCGCCGCACAGGAGCCCTACGTCACGCACCTGCTTGAGGTTGCAATGTTGGTCGCGGAAGCTACCGCCGGCGCCGATCCCAATCTGATCGTGGCGGCGCTATTGCACGACACGATCGAGGATCAAGGTGTCACTCGCGAAGAAATCGCCGCACAGTTCAGTGATGACGTCGCAGACCTGGTCGTTGAGGTAACAGACGACAAGAAATTGCCCAAGGCAGAACGTAAGCGGCTTCAAATCAAACACGCACCAAAGCTGACCCCGCGCGCCAAAATCCTCAAGCTTGCCGACAAAATCAGCAATCTGCGGTCATTGGCTACGAGCCCTCCTGCCGATTGGCCGATGCAACGCCGTAGCGACTACGTGATCTGGACAACGGAAGTTGTGCAGGGTCTCAGAGGAACGTCAGGCCTACTCGAACAGGAATTCGATCGGGCTGCGACCCATGCTGGGCATTCCGCTGAGTGCAAATAATGCCTTTTGATTACGTCATCTCGGCGTTCTTGACCTTGTTCGTCGTGGTCGACCCGATCGGACTGACGCCGACTTTTCTCGCCGTAACCGACGGGCTGCCGCGCAGTGCGCGCCGTCTCGTGGCGCTGCGCGCAAGTATTATCGCGGGCATCATCCTCGCCGGTTCGACTTTGATCGGCGATTGGCTTCTCGGGACGTTGCAAATTTCGCTCGCCGCATTCCGGATTGCCGGTGGACTATTGTTGTTTTCCATCGCCTCGGAAATGGTCTTTGGCGTTCGTATTCGGCGCGAAAGCGAAGCCGCTGAGCAGGCGGTCGAAGAGCATGTACGCAATGTCGCCGCTTTTCCGCTCGCGATTCCGCTTCTGGCTGGTCCTGGCGCCATCACGGCGACGGTTTTGCTTGCCGGGCACGCTCATGGCAATTGGCTAATGATTGCGAGCCTCTTGGTCGTGGTGGCACTGGTGGCCGCGTGCTGCGTCGCCGCGTTCTTTTTCGCCGAACGGATCAGCGGGCTTCTTGGCATGACCGGCAATATCGTGCTGTCGCGCCTGCTCGGCGTGCTGCTCGCAGCTTTAGCCGTGCAATATGTGGTTGACGGCGTGCGCGCGATTTTGAGCGGATAATCTCTCTGCTGGCGTCAGGCCACCAACGCAATCATGTCAGCTTATCCGCCATCGACGACAATTCCCCTGGCGGCAGAAGGCGGCTGAGCGACGCTGCCCGGCCGGCCAGGCGGCCGCGCCCGGGTGCGGGCCGCGCGGGCAGATGGCGTTCCGTATGCTAAGCGCAGGCCAGGCCCGCCCTCCCGGGAGACCCGTGACGATGAGTGAGCAACTGGTGATCCCGACGCTGAGCGGAACCTTCGATGCACTTGCGTCCGGGCCTGACGACGGACGCCCGGTGCTCTTGCTGCATGGCTTTCCCGAATGCGCGTATCAATGGGAGCATCAGCTCGCGGCGCTGGGCGCCGCCGGGTTTCGCGGCGTCGCCTTCGATCAGCGCGGCTATTCACCCGGCATCCGCCCGGCGGAAGTTCACGCGTACGCACCCGACGAGCTGGTCGGTGACGTGCTGAGGGTCGCCGCGGGCTGGCCGCGCTTCGACCTCGTCGGCCACGACTGGGGATCGGCGGTGGCGTGGATGGTTGCCGCCGCCCATCCAGACCGCCTGCGCAGCCTCACCGCCGTCTCGACCCCGCACGGCGCCGCCTTCAGCGCCGCGCTGCGGGGCGATACCGACCAGCAGAAGCGCTCGGAGTATTTCCGGCTGTTTCGGACCCCCGGTGACGCGGAGCGCGAGCTGCTCGATGGGGGCGGGCTGCGGCGGTTCTACGAGGGCCTTCCAGCGGACCAGGTCGAGCGGTACGTCAAGCGGTTCGCCGAGCCGGGCGCGCTGACCGCGGCGCTCAACTGGTACCGCGCGATGCGGCGGCCGGCGAAAAGCGGGCCGATCACCGCGCCCACGCTGTACGTGTGGAGCACGGGCGATCGGCGAAACGGCTGAGTACGCATGGAGATCGCGGTTTGCCCACCAGGTGTCCGGCGGCGCCGTAGCTGGGGCTAATGCAAGAGGTGATGGTCAAACCGGCAAAGAGTGACTTGACGCGCTTGCTGCAAGAGTCAATCGGCCGCGTTTCGAGCCCGATTACGAGAATCCTTGGGCGTTCTCGCGCCTTCTGGCGGCCATCCTGGCGCGGGCCTGGTACCATCTGCCGATCGGGTCCGGTCCAGACCGCCCTACCATCCGCTAATGACTTAACGTCTCGCCGAAATTCTCTCTATAACGCCACACCCATAGCTAATTTTCTGAAAAACGGGGCCCAATTCTCAGTTTGCAATGCATTCGTCGATCCGTTGCTTAATCACTCCAAAAATTTGCAAAACAATCCATCTATTACTTCCGTTCGTCGGTTGTTCGTCCTTCGTTGGTTGTTCGTCCGTGTTAAGGCATTTTTAGTCTTCGGCCACGCAAAATCGCAGGCGCGAACTCTAACATTTGGCCGAGCTGCCTATGCGGTCTGCAAATTTGACTGATGAACAGTTGTGGCGAGCGATTACGCAAAACACAAATGCGATGACCGCGCTTATCCTTCAGCAGCTTGAGCTGGATCCCGCTCTTAACACCCCTAATGGTATCATCCGCCAAGCAAGGTTAAGGGGATCGAACGCGGAAAGAATGGGCAAACTAGAGCGCAACTATCAAGAATACACTGCCGAGCTTCGTCGCCGTCATTCTTTGGAATAAATAGCGGCAAGGGGCGATGAGGTTGGCCGAATCAGGATATGTAGAGCCACGCGCTTTGCTCATTTTTTCGCTGGCGTCCGGCAGACGCCATCGCGTGAGACTAGGCGCGGCCAACGCGACCTTACTTGGACTCCGGTGTAGGCGAACCCGCCGGAGTCCTTTTCCTTAGTGAACACTTATCAAGGTGAGCAACACGCCGATCACGACCGTGACGATTACCAGCACGGCGATGTTCGGCCCCTTTGCCATTGGCGTCGCCGATTGACATTCGATGTCATCAGCGACGGATGACCGGCGGCGAATTGCCGCGCTCGAATGGATGGAGGAGGAAACGTTGCGCACTACCGCGGGGGTACGATCGCGCAGTGAGCCGATCGCGCTTGACGCGCTCGATCTGGTCAAGGATCTGGACGTTGAGGAGCGCAGGTTGCTCGCCCCACTTCCGCGCGGCTCAACTCATAGCACTCCACATCCTCGTCGCACACCACCGACGCCGACCGCTTGCCGACTTCGAGGAGTGCCATCTCGCCGACCGTCGTGCCAGCGCCCATGCTGGCGACGCGACGCGAGTTGCTCGCTCGCAAGCATTACACCTTTTTCGCGCGCGAGCTGGTACAGCGGATTCGCGTCCTGAACGACGACCTGCGCCTGCTAAACGGCTAACACAGCCGCCGTCAAAGTGTGGCCCGTCCATCCACCAGGATGGTATTGCGCCCAAAGGTATATTTCGTGAACTCACACTGAACCATCGTCTCGCGTGCTCGTTGAATGTCTGGACGTAAACAGTCCGCACAACAAGCACGACGAGGGAGATCAGTGATGAGTAAAGCTCTCGTTCTTGGAGTAGCCGCTTTAGCGCTTTCAGCGTCTGGCGCATCTGCCCAGGTTTATGTGTCGCCGGGTTATGGGTATGGCTACGGTTATGGGGCCCCATTCTATGACTATGCCGCACCAGGTTACGGCTACGCAGCTACAGCGCCGCTCTACGACTACGCAGCTCCAGCATACGGCTACGCCGCTACGGCCCCGCTCTACAATTACGCAGCTCCAGCTTATGCGGCACCCGCCACAGCAGGAACGACCGTTGTTATCGTGACGCCAGGTCCGGTCTACACAGCGCCACCGGTGACGTCCGGGTATTATAACTACGCACCCGGCTATTGGGGCGGCTACGGGCGCTGGCGTGCCGGGTATGGGTGGCGTTGACGACAGGTTACGTGAGATTTGCTAGCGCACTGGCAAAACGCGGGCGCGACAGAACGCAGGCCGGTCACGATTGTGCAGAGCGTGACTCGACGCTTTAGACCGCCGTTCCTATTGAGCCGTCATGTCGTTGCGTGAGCGCACCAGCCCCGGTCTCGGGATCGTCGAACCGTGTTTGCCTGTTCCGGCATAGGCTTCGTCGATGCTCTGGCCGCGGCTGAATGCTCGTGCTTTTCTCAGGTGGATAGCCTATAATTCGTGTTTCGAGGGAATGGGGAAAACAATGCTTCGATTGATGCAGCTTCGGCTCGCCATGGGCTTGCTTGCGGCGGGCATACTCTCGCTGGCCATTGCCTCTGCGTGGGCGTTCACTCGGGAAAACGTCTCATCGGGCAGTGACGGCAACTACACGTTCACTGATCCGGACAGTAAGGACAATCACAATTCCGGCCAAGGCGTCCGACCACTCGGTTCGAATGGGCCGGTGGTACAATTTGGTGTACAGCAGGGTCCATCGAGCTCGTTTGGTCGGGGCAGTAATTACAACACCTCGCCTCCGGACCCCTATTATCGCTCGCTCCTGAACGGCAGGTGAGATTAAGCGGCGGTCTGGTAGTCTCAGCTCTCGCCGCTCCCACTACCCCAGTCGAGTGTAGAACAGCCCGTCAGCCTCTCGCGCGCATTGAGGCGCGCCAATCAAGCCGCTTTGGTGAGATCGCTCTCCACGGCTTTGGCGGCTTGATTGAACTTCACGCGAAATACTGGCTCTGGCGTATTGCTCAAACCGTCCTTTTCGCGACCTTGCTTGCGGTCGCGAACAAGATGCCGCGTTTGATATTCGCCCCAAGCCAGAACAATCCCAAACAAAACGAAGGTGGCGACGATCGTGGTCAGGATAAGAATCCTGGTCATTACCATGAGCGGATCTCCGTCCTGTCAATTTAAGATGGCGCAATCCACAGGCTCGGTATTGACCTAGATCAAACCCAAACACTCAAAATGTTCGCGCAAACTGCGCGCCATTGATCTACCGCAAGGCGCTCTGCTGGTCCGGCCATAGGTTTAAAGGTGGTTCCTGAAAAGCCGACCATCCTTGGAGGACAGTAAATGACGTACGAAAAATCGGAAACGTTTGATAAGTTTATCATCGTGTTCTTCCGCCTTACGATGGGATGGACATTCCTCTGGGCGGGCATCCATCACTTCGGCGATAGCAAATTCGTGCTTGGCTTCCTAAGTCACGTCAAAACGTTCCATGACGTATATGCGCCGTTGACCAATCCGACGATCATTCCGGTGCTGACTTTTATGGTGGAGTACGGGCATCTGTTGATCGGACTGTCGCTAATCTCAGGCTTATTGGTCCGCGTCAGTGCGCCGTTCGCTATCATGCTGATGATCATGTATTGGACCGCGCATATGGACTTCCCATACGTTGAGAACGTCAACAACTTACTGATCGACTACCACATCGTTTATGCGGGCGTGCTCGTGTACCTGATTGCTAAACGAGCCGGCCATGTCTTCGGCCTCGATGGGCTGCTGGAACGGATACATCTGACTGAACACTATCCGGCGCTACGGCCATTGGTCGGCTGACGCAATAGCAACAGCGCAGACAAGCGAATGCCCGGCTGTGCCGGGCATTCTCGTTTGAGGATGTTGGCGCGACGGATCAGCGCTCGAGTAACTTCAAGTAGGCGATGATGTCTCCAACTTGTCCAGGATCAAACCGGAATTCCGGCATATTCGGGTGACCGGTGACGATGCCCTCGGCAAGCGGCTCTTGGAGATCTTCCACGGGATAGCGGTCGTGTAGTGTGCGAAATGGTGGCGCGATCGGCAGCGGACTGTCGCCGGCCTTGCCGATGGCGTGACAGCGCGCGCAGTTTGTACGCACTATGACCAAGCCGCGCTGCGCCGCCGGCGACCGCACGTCCTCACTTTTTGCAATGGATGGCGCGAGCGTAAGAACAACTGCCACAAGGTTGGCTAAACAAGCATTGCGCATAAAGCGACTCCTAATCCTGTAATCACCGGCTCAGGAAGCCGCGTGCTGCTTGTTTTCATCCTCACTAGATGGAAACGCCATGCCGGAAATCGGCTCGATCCAGACTAAATGATCATGCACCCCTTGGACCCCGGGAACGTTCTCGACTGCGACGATAAGGCCTTGTCGCTCACGATCATCGGTGATGACGCCATATAACTCGGCAATACCGTTCTTGACGATCACGTTGATATGCGGTGCCCAATCCTGCTTGGTGATCGCCGTAAGAATATTCTGACGTATAATCGAGTCGCCGGCCGGAGGTACCGCAGTGACGTCGCGAGCAATGCTCGCGAGCGCATGCATGAGGTTGGCGCGGCTGACAATGCCGACCATGCGTCCGCCGCGGGTGACGGGGAGCCGCTTGACATGATGCCGCTCCATCATGTCGACGACACCTTCTAGTCTCTCTCCCTCGGCGATCGTCCATGGATGGGGAGTCATGATCTCCTCGACTTTTCTGCCGGCGCTATGGGTATATTCCTCGGCGAGCTTGCCGGGCCCGACGATAAATTCCAGCCATTTTGGGCGTCGGCGCTGGGTGCCCAGCTCGCCGCGGCGGAGAAAATCGCCCTCCGTCACGATGCCAATCAGCTCGCCCTCTTTATCGAGGACAGGCAACCCGCTGATCCGATGCTGCAGCATCAAACGCACGGCTTTAAGAACTGGCTCGTTGGCGTTGACGCAAATGACATCCGGCGTCATGACGTCTTTGACTCGCATAGTCGCTCTCCCTACAGCGTCGAGATTTAACACCGCGTCGTTCGGCTTCAGCCGTTCAGATGCGACAGCGCGGACCGGTTGCGCAGTACGATACGGCGTGAGGTCGTCACTTCAATCGCGGCAACACATTCCAGCGAAGTCAATGTCCGCGACACGGTTTCGACGGTTAGCCCGAGATAATCGGCGATATCCTGGCGCGACATCGGCAATTCGATCACATCGCCTGGCGAGTCTCTTCGCGCCATCTCCAGTAAAAAGCCGGCGACTCGCTGCTGCGCGTTCTTGATTAGCAGGAGAATACGGTTTTGGACGCGATGCAGTTCGCAGCCTGTCAACGTTAAGAGCTGTTTTGCAACTGACGCATCACGGCCAGCGAGAGCATTCAGCGCATTTCTCTTGACCACAAGTATTTTGCAGTCCGTGATAGCTTCCGCCGATAAACTATGTTCGTCAGCGAATTCAAGGCCGAAGATATCACCAACCAAATAAAAACCGCCGACTTGGCGGCGTCCATCGTTCAGAATTTTGTAGGTACGCACGCTCCCGCTGACTACCTTGTAGAGATATTCCGCCGGCTCGTTCTCGCCGAAGATTTCGGAATTGCGCGCATAGGTGATCGTGGCGCCCATCAGGCCCATCGCCTGGCTAAGCGAGTCATCGGCGACGGGGCGTTGAGCTAGTGTGTTGGCGCGAGGGGCTAAGGACCTTGGGCGCACTGCATTGAGGGGGGGCGACGCGTGCATGACTTATCCTCCGATAGCTTCGCGAACGATGCTAAGCGGCACACGCCGGACGAAAATTCAGATATTGACCCTAAGGAGTTTCCCTTAGCCGGAGCTTCTGGGCAAATCATTGAAAAAACGGTCTCATTTCTCATCTACTCAAAGCATTCAAGCGGTATTAGCGTGTCATCCGATGGTTGATACGGCCCAACAGTCGCAGCACTATGCTGCCACCGGCCCATCGCAACTGGCCTCGCGATGGCGAATCGTCTGGCCATATGCAGTGGCCATCCTCGCCCTCGCTGCCGGACTTACCGTCAAACTTGCGTTTGCGTCGACGCTGCGCGGCGAGGCGTCGTATCTGCTGTACATTCCCGCGGTTCTGATTGCCTCCGCGCTCGGTGGTTGGGGACCGGCGCTGCTCGCCACGGTACTGGGTCTGGCATTCGGCCTGTTTTTCGTTTCCGACGTCCGTCCACTCGGCACAACAGACGCCGTCAATGCGCTCGTATTTGCTCTGGTCGGCCTTGCTGTGTCCTGGCGCGGCGCAATCTTGTTGCGTTTCCAACGCCTCGCGCGCACGAGCACCCAAGACGTCGAGGCGCGTACGGCGCATCTGGAGTCCATTCTCGACAGCATTCCCGATGCCATGGTGGTGATTAACGACCGCGGCCTGATCCAATCGTTTAGTTCGACGGCGGAACGGCTGTTCGGCTACTCCGGCACCGCCGTACTGGGCAAGAATGTCAAAATGCTGATGCCATCGCCTTACCGCGAAGATCACGACCTCTATATCGAGCGTTATTTGCAGACTGGTGAGCGGCGAATCATCGGCATCGGGCGCGTGGTCATTGGACAGCGTAGCGATGGGTCGACTTTTCGGATGGAGCTTGCGGTCGGTGAAATGCACGTGCGCGATCAACGCTTTTTCACCGGCTTCATTCGCGATCTCACCGAGCGTCAGCAGACCGAAGCACGCCTCCAGGAATTGCAGGCTGAGCTTGTCCACATGTCGCGGCTGACCGCGATGGGCGAAATGGCCTCGGCGCTGGCTCATGAACTTAATCAGCCGCTGTCTGCGATCGCCAATTACATGAAAGGGTCGCGTCGACTCCTTGAAAATCGCGAGGATCAGGGGGCGGGCCTTCTACGCGATGCCATGGACAAGGCAGCCGATCAGGCTATGCGCGCGGGCGACATTATTCGCAGGTTGCGGGATTTCGTGGCCCGCGGCGAAAGCGAGCGCCGCGTCGAGGACCTCAAGAAACTGATCGAGGAAGCCAGCGCGCTGGCCTTGGTCGGCGCAAAAGACAAAGGCGTGCGTGTGCGTTTCGCCTTCGCTCCGGGACTTGACTACGTACTTGCCGATAAGGTGCAGGTGCAACAGGTACTGCTCAACCTCATTCGCAACGCAGTCGACGCCATGGAAAGCGCTGACAGGCGCGAACTCATTGTCACGACTTCTCCAACGCCGGATAACATGGTCGAAATCAGCGTCGCCGATACCGGCTCGGGCATTTCGCCGGAGGTCGCTAGCCAATTGTTTCAGCCGTTCGTGACCACAAAGAGCCAAGGGATGGGAGTGGGTCTGTCTATTTCACGCACCATCATCGAGTCGCATGGCGGCTCGATCGCACAGCGGCCAAATCCTGGCGGCGGAACAGTGTTCTTTTTCACCCTGCCCACGATGACAAAGGGCGAAAAAGGCGATCGGGCCTGAAACATAAATGCAAGCCGTCATTCACCTCATCGACGATGACGAAGCACTGCGTGAATCGGTAGCATTCCTGCTGCGTGCGGCCGATTTCGAAGTGAAGGGCTTCTCTTCTGCGCAGGCATTTCTCGCGAGCCTGCCGGACGCATCCCTGAGCTGTGTCATAACCGACGTGCGCATGCCGGATATGAGCGGGATCGAGCTCATCAGACGCTTGAAGGATCTAAAAGTCGACATTCCGGTTATCGTGATTACCGGTCACGGCGACGTGGCGCTTGCGGTCGAAGCCATGAAATTGGGTGCCACAGATTTCTTCGAGAAACCTTTTAACGACGACTTGCTACTGGCCAGTGTGCGCGGCGCATTGCAGGAGCAGGCCCATCACACAAAGCGCCATGCCGAACGCGCCGAGATCGAACAGCGCCTTGCCAGGCTGTCGGCACGCGAGAAAGACGTGCTTACCGGCTTGATCGAGGGCCGCGCCAACAAACGGATTGCCTTCGATCTGGGCATTAGCCCGCGCACCGTGGAAATTTACCGTGCCAATCTAATGACTAAAATGCAGGCGGATAGCCTTTCTGACCTCGTCCGCATGGCGCTTATCGTGGAAATGCTTGGTTCGAGCTGAGCCCATGCCTGGTTAAATCGCCGGTTTGTCGGCTTCGTCCCGGTTGACCCATATCAAAGCGCAGCATCGCTGTTTCGACGACTATGGCAGCTACGTGCAATCGCGCCAGAAGTGCGCTCGATCGAAACGCAAATGGGCCCTCAAAGAGAATTGACAGTATCGGAACCGGTCATCGCCGTCGTCGATGATGACCGGGCGGTCTGCAATTCATTGAAGTTTTCCCTCGAACTGGAGGGCTACAGCGTGCGCGTTTATGAC